>Ga0272442_10011592_pt1 | contig 10731 bp, 10 predicted proteins | sample SSMForm2O_FD_200262 | JGI IMG/M metagenome (GOLD analysis project Ga0272442, IMG submission 200262) | Marine sediment archaeal communities from Little Sippewissett salt marsh, Falmouth, MA, United States - SSM-Form-2O | ecosystem: Environmental > Aquatic > Marine > Wetlands > Sediment ... | reverse complement strand
GCAACGGGTTTTAGTTCAGTATCTGTCATCAACTCTTTCATTAGGGCACCGATAACGATGTTTCCTGAAGTTGATTGTTTGACTGCTTTCATGTAGGTTTTCCATTTCCATGGTGCAGCGCAGTAGAAGTAAATTTGTTTGGGAACCATCTTGGTTGCTTTGAGGATGTTTGCGGTGTCTTCTAGAACGTTTTTGACCAAGTTTTCTGATTCTTCGGCTTGGATGTCTACTTTGTTTTCGTCATATTCTGGCCACTCAGCTACAGACACAAAATCTTCATGACCCAGTTGACTGTGTAGTTCTTCGCATACATATGGCGCAAAAGGAGCCAATAAACGAGTCCACATGTCTAAAGCTTGTTTTAGAACTTTTGAGTCAAGGCTTTCTGTTCTTCGAACATACCATCTGAAATCGTTCCAAATTTCAAACAAGGCGTGTTCAAGGGCTGTTCGGGTTTTAAGAGCCTCCATGCTTTCTGTAATTGTTTTTATTTTTTGTTGTAACAAGCTGAGGAGCCATTTTTCCATGTGGCCTGTTCTGCTGGGAGTTTTGGCGCTTTCGATTATGTTTTCTGCTAAAGTTTGGAAGCCTCTCAGTTTGGTTTTAAAGTCTTTGACTGTGTCTGCTCGCCAATCGGGGTCGTTCATTCCTTCTCCGCCAAGAACCAAAGCGCATCGGGTGGCGTCTGCTCCGAACTTGTTGAGGGCGTCTTTTAAGGTAATAAAATTGCCCTTGGATTTAGACATCTTCTTTCCTTCAATGCTGAGCATGCCGTTTACGCCCACGGCTCGGGGCAAATGTTTTGGGAACAAGGCGGTGTGTTGGAACAAAAAGAACGTCAAATGATTAGGTAACAGTTCTTTGGCTGAAATTCGCAAATCCAATGGGTACCAGTAAAGGAATTCATCGTGCATTTCTTCCAGTTGGACAGTTGGGATTTTTGTTTGCCCTGAAATTGTTTCTGGGTTGCCTTTCCCGTAGAAAATGTAATCAAACACTTCCAAAGTTAACTGGTCTCCTTGGATGTTGTATTTTTTCAGGTGCTTGTTTATGGTGTAAAAAGCCATGTAAACTGTAGAATCAGTTAAGGTTTCAACTATCCATCCTGGGCTCCAGGGGAGGGCTGTTCCTAGGCCGCTTTTTCTTGCACAGGGCCATTCTTTGAGCCAATCAATAATGTTAAGGAACCATTGACGGGCAGAATCAGGATAAATTGAAGCTTGTTCTAGTGTGTTTTTGGTTTGTTGTTTCCATTCTGGGTCAGAATATTTCACAAACCATTGACCCTCCAAAAGTTTAACAACACAAGGCGTCATGCATCGACAAACTACAGGGTCGGGCAGATCATACATGGAATCTGTAATGCCATTTTCTTTAAAGTCAGAAATTAGGGTGTCTTTTATTTTGTTGACAGGTTTTCCTGCGTATTGTTCGCAGATGGGTTTGAGGGTTCCACCGTGGAATTCTTTTTTGTATAATGTTTTGGTTGCTTGTTCGGCTTTGGGGTCGTTTTGATCTTTTACTCGCAGTTCCTCTACAAGTTCTATTGCGGGGTATTCTCCAAAGCCTTCCACCTTGATTAATGAGATTGGTTTAAGGTCTTTGACTGTTTGAGGGTCGATTCCAAACTCTTTGAGTAGGTCAGGTTTGTTTTGCAAGTCACGCAAAGCCAAATAATCAAAAGGTGCATGAGCGGGTACGCTGTAAACTACTCCGGTGGCGTTGTCAGGGCTGACGAACCATCCGGGAAGAATTAGCATTTTTCTTGTGCTTAAGGGGCTGGTGAACTCTTTGCCGATTATTTGTTTGCCTCTGAAGGTTTCCTGTATTGTTACTTTTTTGAGTTGCTCTGTTAGTTTGTCAGCGCATGTTTTGCTGATTATCCATGTTTCGTCGTTTACTGTTGCTTTGACGTAGTCTGCGTCAGGGTTTATCCAGATGTTTGTGATTCCGTAGATGGTTTCTGGACGAAAAGTTGCCGCAGGTAGGATTGTTTCGTCTTCCATTTTGTATTTGATTAAGGTGTATTCTTCAGCTACGACTCCTTCTCCGGTTTGTCGGTCGTGATCGCCGGTTGGGCTTTGGTCGTGTGGGCACCATACTACGGGGTAAGTGCCTTTGATTATGTAGTCCTTTTCTCGGAGGCGTTCACATTGCCATTCTACAAATTTGCTAAAAGTCGGATATAATGAAGTTGTGTTGAATTCTCTTCTCCAGTCCACAGAAAAGCCGATTCGTTTGACTGAGCCTCGGCTATCATCCGTGTAATATTTGGCCATGAAAACGGGGTCAACAAATTTTTTGAGGTTCTCTTCTGAGACGCCGTCCATTTCCCTAAAGGCTCGAATCAAGGTTTCGTCGCCGTTTTTTACTCGTTCGCTGGCTCCAGCTATGGTTTCCCCGGTCCAGTGCCATGCCCATGGGAACAAAACGTTATAGCCTTTCATGCGTTTGTATCGGGCTATTGCATCCACGCGGGTTGCAGTGAAACCGTGACCAACATGAAGAGGTCCGTTCATGTACGAAAAAGGAAAAGTGATAAAATATTTTTCTTTATTCGGGTCTGGGTCAGCCTCGAATATTTTGGCGTTTTGCCATTTTTTTTGCCACTTTTTTTCCATTTGGCTAAGAGATGTCATTAACCCTTTTGGAGTACCCAGAAAGTTAAAAGTGTTTTCAGTAACCTAAAGAAGAATTAACTCTAATTTATTGTTCATTGTGTGAATTTTTGGAAAAAAATTTGTTCTCAATACAGACCCTCTTCATTAGTATACTAATATGCCGTTTTGTTCATTACCAGTTTGGTATTCTTATTTGCTAAAAACAAAAAAAAGAAAAAAGGAAAAGAAAATGTGGTTATTTCTTGTTAGGTCGTAGTGACCTGACGGTTTTTCCTGCTTTCCACATTTCTGAGTTGCCCATTTCTTGCAGTTCTTCGGCGAGTTTTTTCTTGTAGTCAGATTGTGCGCTTTTGTCTAGGACAATTTTGACTTCTTCGCCACAGGCTACAAACTCATAAAGACAATCAAACAAGGGCTTGGTGGTGTCTCGGAAGCGTTCTCTCCATCTTAAGGCTCCGATTCGTGCGGTTTCACTGCAGTTGTTATACATCCAGTCCATTCCATTTTGGTCCACTAGTCTGATGAGGCTTTGGGTTAGTTCTTCTACTGTTTCGTTGAAGGCTTCGCTGGGGCTGTGGCCTCGTTCTCGCAAACAATTGTATTGGGCTTCCATTATGCCTGCAAGGGCACCCATTAAAACTCCGCGTTCTCCGGTTAGGTCGCTGTAGACTTCTTTTTCAAAGGTTGTGGGGAACAAGTACCCTGAACCGATGGCGATTCCGATGGCTTTTACTCTGTCATCTGCTTTGCCGGTGTAGTCTTGGTGGACTGCGTAGCTGCTGTTGATTCCGCTTCCTGCCACAAAGTTGGTTCTTACTGAAGTTCCAGAACCCTTTGGTGCGACTAGGATAACGTCTATGTTTTCTGGGGGCACTACGCCTGTTTGTTCACGGTAAACTATTGAAAATCCGTGGGAAAAGTACAGGGCATCTCCTTCTTTGAAAGTGCTTTTTAGTTTGGGCCATAGTAGTTTTTGGGCTGCGTCAGTTAACAGGTATAGTTTGATGGTTCCTTTTTGGGATGCTTCTTCTAGGGAGAACAAGTTTTCTCCTGGAATCCATCCGTCTTCTAGTGCTTGGTCGTAGTTTGTTTTGAATTCTTTGCTTTGGCCAACAATGACTTTTAGTCCGTTATCGCGCATGTTCAGTGATTGTGCTCGTCCTTGGATTCCGTATCCTAGTACTGCAACTGTTTCATTTTTCAGGATTTGTTTTGCTTTTTCTACTGTAAACTCTTTTCTGGTTACGACGGTTTCTTTCACTCCGCCAAAATCCAATTCAACCATGAAATATTCCTCGTACAACTCTATCACATATACGGAGTAACAAAAATCTTTTTGTCGGTCTTAGCATTTGATTCGCATTTCTTGCTTCTTTTTGCTTTGGTTAAATGGGTTTATTTTTTATACTGCCGCTGAAAAATACACTGTTGGAGATTAAAAATGGACGAGAAATCTCTGGTCTTCGGGGTTTCATATGCAGTTGACAGTTTGATCATGGCTTTACTTAAAGAAAATATTGCCTTGGATTTGGAAGAGGACTATTACGTGAATATTGCACCTCCACCAATTCCTGACTCAACTGATTATGGAAATGAAGTTATTTCCGGTGTTTTTGTTGATGTTTCTGAAGATTTGATCAAGGCCACAATTAATTGGCTTCGGGACCGCGAAAAAGAACACATGGGAAAACCAAAACTGAAAATTTGTATTGATGGCAATCTGCTTAATGTTGATGTTCAGGACATGGAAATATTGTCTGACGTTTTGAAACGGTGTACCGCGAAAAAACAAGGAACGAAATGAGTTTTTGCCTCAATTTTTTGGCTTTGTTGTTACTGTTTTATATCTGAAGGAAAATATTAGGGACCTATAAGGAGGTTTGTTGAGATTTCTGTTACTTCCAAGCAAAAGAATCTTTTAGTTATGTTTGGGGTTCTTATTGTTTTGATTTCTACAATTAACCGATTTGTTGAGTCCTCTTTGATTTCTCTTTTGGTAATAGTTTTGATAGTGTTTTTCATGATTGGTCTTGTTTTGATACTTGCTTCAATTGCTAAACTTAAAAAACAGCAAAATAATCTTCCAGCAGACTCAAGTGCTTCGTTTTTGTTGGGTTAAATTTTCAGATTCAACCGCTCATATTGGGTCAAAAAACGTTTTGTTCGAAGGGGGACCAATAACTGATTTCAGGGTGGCTTATTGACGTTGTTTTGATTTCCTGTTTTGCTTACCTGGTTACAGGTGCTTTGCTTTTGTCTGTTTATGATTTTTTCATCACATGACTTAATAGTGGATTCTTGTTTAATCAATTTGGGGGCGTATTTCTTTTAAAAAAGCAAAGTAAAGATTATGAAGGCATTTTAATTCCTGGTGGATTGTTTGTTGGGTTGGGGATAGGCATAATTCTTAATCAAACAGCAGCAGGAGCCCTCTTGGGTCTGGGTGTTGGGTTCGTTCTTTATGGGTTAGTGAAATCACGTAACAAAAATTGAATTAATTAAATTCATTGTCGCTTCGGGTTGGCAACTATCCATTTTACTAAGTCAAATCCATACCGGGCCAAAAGTGGAGCCATAAAATTCGGTAAAACATCATCTGCAACTTCGCCCAAAACTACTGTGTCACCTTCCCGATAAACCAAGGCTACACATGTGGTTTCTTTTTTTAGTTCATATTTAGATATGATTTTCCAGTATTCTTCTGGTCCTTCTCCTTTTTCGATGCTCCATGTGCATTTGCCGTTTTCTGTTTGTTCGTCGAAGGTATTGAATGTGCATACAACTTGGGCTACTTCATCGGGGATTTGATTGGTTTTTACGCAGAACCAGATCGTCATGGTAATTCCTTTTCATAAGTTTAGTTGGCTGTCTTATTTGTTTTCTGTTAAGGGTTTTAGAGCGTTCACTGTGTGTTTTTCTTTGATTGGAAGAAATCCCAGCAGATGTTGATTCTCCAGATGTCGCCTAACTCAGTAAGTCTAATTTCTTTGTCGTCAGTCTCGATTAATCCCTTGTTTTTTAGTTTAGTAATTGTTTTTCCAAAGGCTTCTTCAGGCAGTTTTCCAAATTTGTTTTTGAATTCCATTTTTTTAACTGGGCGACGAATCAGCAAGTTCATCATCATTTTTCCCATTTCGTCTTCTACAGTGGGGATCCAAAGTTTTGAGATTGGAAACTTTCCTTTCGAAACTGCATCGATGTATGCATCAGATGATTCTACGTCTGTGTATGCGACTTTTCCAATGTTTCCCATAAAGAATCCAGCGCCTGTGCCTATTAGTTCCATGCAGGGTTCTTGGAAATCTTGTTTTATTCTAGAGAACCTGTTATGGCATGTTTTTTGATATCCTGCGTTTTTGAAGCTGCTTTGTGTTTGTTGGTACATTTTTGTTTCAATTTTTTCTTTTCCGTTTTCTGGTACTTCACCAGACTGGATTTGATTGAATATTTTGGTTTCAGGAAGTAGCTCTAAAGCGTAACAGTCTGCGCTTTCTACGTTTAACTCTAGGGCTTTTTGAATGTCGTTACTTACGATTTCTAATGTTTGCCCTGGAAGGTTGTACATTAAATCTATGCTTACGCGAAGCCCTAGTTTTCGGGCGTTTTTTATTGTTTCTTCTACTTGTGTTGCTTTTTGACGAAGATTGAGTAATTTTCTCAAGTTGTCGTCAAAAGTTTGCACCCCTAAATCAAGTTGGTCGACTCCGTATTCGGAAAGGGCTTTTAGTTTTTTGTAGTCAAAGTCGTGGGTGCATCCGGTTACTTTGATTTCTTTTTCTTCACTCATCTTAAAGTGTTTTTCACAAAACTTTAGAAGATCAATTGTCTGCTCAACAGACATCAGGCTCGGAGTTCCGCCTGCTAAGTAAATTTCCGAAAACTCGGATGTTTGAACATATTTTGTTTTAGCATAACTCATAAGACACTTTTTTAGGGCTTCAAGGTAACTTTGCATCTTGTTTTTGCAAATTAGTTCAGTAGGAAAATAGCAAAAGGTGCATTTAGAGTCGCAGAAGGGTATCCACGGTTGCAGTTCTTTTCTTGTTTTGCTTGTGTTTTCTGTTTGCAGCAACTCTTCAAACTGTTTCAAACTTTCAGAAGTAACCTCAGGATAATCCCTATACGTGTAAGGAGGCCAATGCAAAGTCTTCGAGTAGACCCCACAATCATGTTTCTCTTCGGTTAGCATTCCCTTCTAAATTCCTAGGCGATTATAATTACTTGACCTTTTAATAAATGCAACCATACAATTCGAAACATCAAAAAACAAAAAAAACACACGAAAATATTATCTGGATTAGATATTCTAGCTTTCGGTACTTTGTGGATGTTAAAAATTAACTTCGAACTACTTTTGTTCCATCTAAATTTCAAAAAATAGAATGTACTCGTGGCGTCGGGAGTGGGATTCGAACCCACGCGACCCGTTGGGTCACAGGCTTTCAAGGCCTGCGCGTTATCCGCTCTGCCATCCCGACTAGTAGATTTGTTCATTGGGGTTTGGGGTCTATAAGCTTTTACTAAAAAATTTATTGATACAAAAACAGCTCGTTACACAAAAAATAAGGGAAACAAAAAACCGAGGAACCTAATCCTGCAGTTTTTTGAAGGTGTCGAGGTGGTCTTCTTCCTCGGCTAATATTTGAGCGAACAATCTGCGGGTGGTGATGTCGTTTTCTTGGGTTGCCAATTTTATGGTTTCTTTGTAAAAAGCAACTGCTTCAGTTACTGCTTTTTCGTCAAGTTTATGCATTTCATTAAGGTTTGCACCCACAACGATGGGGTCATGCTTTATGGTGCGGACTCCCCCAAGGACTGCTAGGCGCTCTGCGATTTCTTCGGCGTGTTTCATTTCTGTGATTGCGATTTCTTTGAAGGTGTCTTCAACCATTGCCCCTTTTAGTCCTGTAACCATAACGTGCTGCCACATGTACTGGATGGATACTTGAAGCTCTCTTGCAATTCCTTTGTTCATTAACTCTAACAACTTTTTTGAAGTTATACAAAGACTTCCAAAAAATTATCTCCCACTATCAATAATCTTGTGTGGGATAATAAACCGTTTCATCACAAACTAAATATCCAACAAAAACCGCAAAACCATGCCATCTTTCTCTTTAATTATCTGCATTTGATGATATGTCGCAGCTTTAACCCCAACCTTAGACACATGCCTAGCTGGATCATAAGTTTCTCCCCACGCCTTGGCAGTCAACTTAAAACCTTCGTAAGTTTTTGTTATTTTTGAAACCTCAAACCGAGAAAACAACAACTGCTTCAACTCAAACTCCAAAAGCAACTCCTCAAGCCAACTATACAGTAAAGCCTCTTCGTCTTGACCTTCCACAACAAAACTAGCCTGCGTTTTCGCCTCCACTGTTTCAAGGGTCGTCATAACATCCGTAAAAGCCATGCCTGCACTTTCAAATGCTTCTTCTAAATTGGAACCGTAGGCTTCAACAAAAGCGTCTGCTGTGTGCTCCAAAAACTTGAAACGAGAATTCATTCAAGCAAGCCCCAACTAGTTTGGACTAAAGTTAGGTCAAAAATGTTTTGGAACATTTTTAACCACAAAGACCAGCAAATCAATAGTTTTCTGAACATCTTCCAAACTAATTATGCCCGCCGGACTGTGAATATACCGAGCCGGAACAGAAACCACCCCACTGGGAACCCCATCCCTACTCAAGGCGATTCTAGCTGCATCTGTACAACCTCGAATACCTGTTTCTAACTGATACGGAATATTGTTCTGCTTTGCCGAATCTACAAGCAACCGCAAAACCTTTGGATGAGCAATCAACCCTGCATCTGCAACCGTCAACGCTGGACCCCCACCAAGCTTTGTAGGAGCTTCCCCTTCACTGACTCCGGGAGTATCCCCAGCAACAGTAACATCCACAGCAAGACCCAAGTCAGGCTTAATACTAAAAGCCGCAATTGTCGCCCCACGCAAACCCACTTCTTCCTGAATTGTTCCCACAGCATAAACGTTACAATCACAATCCTTTAGCTGCTTCATCACCTCAACCAGTATGGCACAACCCACACGATTGTCAAAGGCTTTACCCAAAACCATACTACCATTCAATTTGCTAAAGTTGACATCAAAACTAACCACATCCCCCACCTGAACCCCCATCGATTCAGCTTCTTTTTTGTCCTTAGCCCCAACATCAATAAACAAATGATCAGCATCAATGACCTTTTTGCGCTCTTCCTCTTTTTGAATATGAACAGGTTTCGCCCCCACAACACCAACTAGAGGACCTTTATCGGTGTGAACCACAACCTTTTGCGCAAACAAAACTCGATCATCGATTCCGCCAACCTTGGTAAACTGCAAAAAACCCTTCTTTTTGATGTTTTTAATCATCAAACCCACTTCATCCATGTGAGCAGCAACCATAACCGTCGGGGCATCTGCTTTGCCTTTTTTAAAACCAATCAAGTTACCTAGTTTGTCTTCTTTTAATTCGTCAACATAAGGATTCAAACACTCTTTCAGTAACTCTCGAACTTGGTCTTCTCGTCCAGTTACTCCATCAACGTTACAAAACTTTTCCAGAATATCAACAAGCTTCAAAGCAAATCACACAACCTTACACAATAAATCCAATATATCAAAATATGCCAAGGATTCACAAAACTGTAATGGTTATTCTGATAAACTCTATAAGCCAGTAACTGTTTCTTACAAGGAAATGACCACCGACAAACAGCACGAGGACTCTATTGTTTTTCCCATGGTTCTGATGGGCGGCTTATTTGTGGTCATCCATCTATTAGCCATACTAATTACTCAACCTTTTGAAGCAACTGGGCTAATCGCTTTTGAAGATAGCAACGACCCCGGAAACTTGCTAGTATTTTTTGTAATTATGATGGTCGTTTCCCTCACCATACTGTTAATAGCCAAATATTGGAAAAAACAGTTTATACAAGTCATAATACTGGGCTCAATTTCGTACACTACAGTTTTTGTGTTCTACCCACTGCTGACCTACATAGTATCAGCTAACATATCCCTAATCCTTTCAGTTCTAGTGGCAGCAATCCTAGTAATCTGTCTGATTAAATACCCTGAATGGTACATAATTGACCTAACTGGCGTTATAGTGGGAGTTGGTGCCATCGGAATCTTTGGAATTTCCCTAGGAATATTTCTTGTAATCGTGCTCCTTATGGGATTGGCAATATACGACGCCATCTCAGTTTACAAAACAAAACACATGATCGACCTCGCTGACGCCGTCATGGACCTCAAACTCCCCGTAATGATGGTAGTCCCCAAAATTCGACAATACTCCTTAATCAAAGAAACCAAAGGGCTAAAAGAAAAAATCGAAGAAAAACAAGAACGCGAAGCCTTCTTCCTTGGACTGGGCGACATCGTCATGCCCGGAATACTAGTGGTTGCAAGTTTCTATAACATACCCGACAACGGGTTCCTCGTAGCCTTATCTGTTATGATCGGCACCCTAGTTGGATTTGCTGCCTTGATGACCCTTGTAGTTAAAGGAAAACCCCAAGCTGGACTGCCCCTTCTGTGCAGCGGCGCAATTCTAGGATACGTGATATCTAGTCTCATACTGTTTGGTGAATTAGCCGGATTAGTTCTTCCTTTTTAATTGAAAGCCACCATTATTGCAGTTGTGTTGTTCCATAACCCAAAGGTATTTCTGGGGAGACGTCGTAAATTTGTTTGCACAGGGAAAAAGTATTTAAAAGTCGAAAATAGGATAAGGCAACATCAAATGGAGTATCTTGGCGATGGTAAGAAAAGCTAGAATCAAGCTCACAAGCACAGATTACAAAAAGCTTGAAAATGTATGTGGAGAGTTAAAACTCATCGCTGAGAAGACCGGCGTAAAAATAACAGGACCACACCCCCTGCCAACCAAAAAACTCAAAGTGCCAGTACGCAAAACCCCCTGCGGACAAGGAACAGCAACATGGGACCGATGGGAACTGCGAATCCACAAACGCTTAATCATCGTAGACGCAGAAGAACGAGTCATGCGCCGAATCATGAGGGTGCGAGTACCCGAAGAAGTTTTCGTTAGCATTGAACTGATGTAACAGTCAGTTTCTCTACTAATTTTTGTTC
>Ga0272442_10011591_pt1 | contig 10731 bp, 9 predicted proteins | sample SSMForm2O_FD_200262 | JGI IMG/M metagenome (GOLD analysis project Ga0272442, IMG submission 200262) | Marine sediment archaeal communities from Little Sippewissett salt marsh, Falmouth, MA, United States - SSM-Form-2O | ecosystem: Environmental > Aquatic > Marine > Wetlands > Sediment ... | reverse complement strand
GCCGACGCCCCGCTGATCCTCTACAACGGCGCCCGCATCCAGGAGCCCGCCGACGGGAAGATCCTCTACGACCAGAAGCTCGACCTCGAAGAGGCCCGGGCCGGCCTGCGCCTGGTTCAGCAGTACGGGCTGCACGTGAACCTCTATATCGACGACGTCATCTACATAGAGAAAGAAACCGGTGTGTCGCGCGAATCGGCCCAAAAGAACGGCGTTTCGCAGGAGGTGGTGGGCGACCTGGTGGACTTCATCGAGTCCGAGCCCACCAAGCTCTTGATCATCGGGCCGGGGGAGAAGCTCGAGGCGTTGTGGGCCGACTTCGATAAGCAGCCGCACAAGGCCGGGATGGTGCGCTCGGAGCCCACTTACCTGGAGATCCTGCCGGAGGGGGTTAGCAAGGGGTCCGCCCTGCGCGTGGTGTCGGAGATAACCGGGGTGGCGCTTTCGGACATTGCGGCGTTCGGGGATTCTAACAATGACATCGAGATGCTTCGGGCGGCGGGCCTGGGGGTGGCGGTGGGTAATGCGCTTCCAAACGTCAAGGCTGCGGCCGACTACGTGGCTGGGGCCAGTGACGGGTTGGGGGTGGCCGAGGGATTGCTCAATAAAGTACTGGAGGGGTTATGAAGTTGGGGCTTAATGGGGCTACTACCATGAAGGCGGATTTGTTCGCCGACATCCGGGTGGCCGGGGAGGCGGGGTTCGAGCTGATCGAGTTGTGGGCGGGCAAGTTGGATCGGGCGATCGAGGAACGCGGGGTCGGCGCGGTCCAGGACGCCCTGGCGGCTGTTGGGGTTCAGCCCTGGGCGATCAATTCCATCGAACACATCTCCTTTCGCAGCCAGGACGACGAGCGCAACATCAAGGAGCGCTGCCGCCAGCTTTGCGACGTGGCCCGGCAGATCGGCTGCCCGTATATCGTGGTGGTGCCGGGCGTGGCGCCCGAGGGCGCCGACGAGCAGGAGATCACCGAGGAGTCCGCCCGGATCCTGTCGGTGCTGTCGGACATCGCCGGGCCGGACGTGGGCCTGGCCTTCGAGTTCATCGGGGGGCAGGGGCTCTCGGTGGGCACGCTGGGGCAGGCGATCGATGCCGTGGAGGCGTGCGGGCGCGACAACGTCGGCGTGGTGCTGGACTGCTTTCACTTCTACGCGGGGGGATCTTCTTTCGGCGACTTCGACCGGCTCAAGCCCGAGAAGCTCTTCATCTTCCACATCAACGACGCCGAGAACCTGCCCAGGGAGGCCCTGCGCGACAGCCACCGGCTGCTGCCCGGCGAGGGGATCCTGCCCTTGAAGGAGATCCTGTCCTCGCTGAGGAAGATCGGCTACGACGAGATGGTCTCCATCGAGCTGTTCCGGCCGGAGTACTGGGAGCGGGATCCGCTCAAGCTGGCCCAAGACTGCAAGAAGAGCATGAAGAAAGTCTTAGGGATTTCTTAGCTCGCCGCCGATGAACAGCGAAAAGATGACGTCGGCCGTGTCGGAGGCCTGCCAGACATCCATGAGCGGAAGTCGGGCCATCAGGCCGCCGATCAAACCCTGGTAGTAGAAGCGCACCCCGACGCCGGCGAAGACCAGGTTGGGCTCCAGCAGTCCGCGGAAGGAGCCCGAGCCGGTCAGGTCGACGGTGCCGTTGAACTCGGCGATCACCGCCACGGTTTCGTGCGGCTGGCTCCCGAAGGCCGCCGCCCAGTTGAACCAGATCTCGGTCTGGTACTGGCTGACCCACTTGATGGGAAACATCATGATCATGGTGGTGTCGGCCTCGAAGAAGAACAGCGGCTCACCCAGGGCCACCGACACCCGCGGGTTGAACCCCATGAATCCCCAGATCCAGCCCAGGGGGTTCTCGGTGTACATGGAGACGCCCATGGCCGGCGCCGAGGCGGCCACGCCGGCCAGCTCGCCCGCGGCGCGCAGCGCGTCGCCCCACAGGGCCGACAGGGGGAGGTTTACGTCGGCGCCTCCGCTGATGGCCATGGGGATCGACTTGCCTTCCGCCAGGGGGAAGTCCAGCCGCCAGGAGCCGCGCACGCCGATCCGGGGATCCCCGAATCCGAATGCGGCGTCGCCCTGGTTGGGCACGGCCACCAAGAGCGGCAGGAAGGCCGAGGCGATGAAGGCGCGGCTTTCGCTGGTCATGGTGGAGCGCAGCGGCAAGGCCAGGGCCCAGCCGCTGTCGGCCGCCAGCATGCGGAACTCGATGCCCCCGCTGCGGTGGGGGCTCTCGGGGCTGTCCATGCTGAAGGGATCCGGAAAGGTCCAGCGGCCGCCCGCGGCCGCGCCCGCGGACCAGATCAGGACCAGAAAAACGCAAAGACGACGCACGCTAGGGCTCCTTTTCTTCGGGCTCGCGCGGGTACAGGGCGATCACTCCCGGCAGCGGCCAGACTACCTCCACCGGGCCCCAGAAGAATATCTCCCGGCCGGTGGAGTCGTTGGATTCATAGCGGCCCAGAGCCACGTATTCAAGGCTCTTGGTTCTGACGCACAAACAGGCGGGCGGGCCGCCGTCCAGGTTCAGCGCGCGCTCGAGGTCGAGGCCTTCGGCCGCCTTGAGGAAACCGCCCAGGCGGTTCAGCGAGAAGAACCCTCCCTCGGTGGTGCCCAGGATGATGCGGCCCTGCCGGTCGGCGGCGATGAAGCTGCGGTCCGCCCGCCACCGGGGGTTGGGTTTCGCCCGCACCTTCCCGGCGCCGTCGAGCAGCATGGGGTAGGAGACCACCGCTTCGCGGTAGCCGCTGTCTTCGAGCTTCACCGGCTCCCGGTTGTAGTCGCGCATTACGAATAGTTTTTGTCCTTTATTCACCGGCTCGGCCAGAAACGCGCCGTGGCTCGAGCGGTAGTTCTTCGGTCCCAGCGGCTTGCCGCCCGAGAGGACCGGGGTGGTGGGCGCCAGCGGGTCGTTCTGGTAGAAGCTGGAGTTGATCACCACCGGGGCGCCCAGCCGCTTCTGCCAGCCGGAGATGCTTTCAGCCTCTTTGGAAAAGTGGACGCCGACCCGGAACCGCTTTGGGTCGGCGCGGACCAGGACCATCCGGTCCACGTACTCGCCGTGGAAATATATGGGCGCCAGGGCGAACTCCAGGCCCGCCCGGGGCGATTCCCAGCGGATCACCGGAGAGGCGGGAATGTCTTTGGGGTGGGTGATGCCCAGGTCGCCGGGCTTGGGGGCCCGCGGAGGCTGCTTGCGGCGGTGGTTTTCAAAGCGCTCGCGCAGGGCGGCCACCGCCCCGGCCACCAGCCCGGCCAGCCGCTGGACCTCCGCGGGATCAGAGAGGCGCTGCTCCTCCTCGCGGTTGACGATCACCCCGGCCTCGAGCAGCACGAAGGGCACCTTGAGGTTGCGCGACAGGTAGAGGAAGTCCCCGGAGAAGATCCCCCGCTCCGGATCCAGCCACTTGCGCGACTCGCCGGGGATCTTCATGGCGTGGTAGGTGGAGAAGGCCTGCCGGCCGGCGATGAGGTGATCGGCCAGCAGGCGAGCGGCAATTCGGGAAATCTGTGCGTAGTACCCCTTTTCGGGAACGAAGAGGGAAAACCCCGAAAAGCGGTCCGAGTAGCGCAGCTGCTTGCCCTGGTGCTCCCACCCGGTGAGGAAGTGCGGCTGGACCGAGTCGTGGTGGACCGAGATGGCCAGGTCGGGGTCCGCTTCGTGGATGCGCTCGACCCGTTGCTTCAGCCCGCATTCCTCCCCGGGCTTCCGGGTGAGCACCACCCGGACGTCTTCGATCGATTCCAGCAGCCGGGCGATCTCTTTGGCCAGGCGGTCGTTGAACTCGGTCTCCGGCACCCCGCGGGCGGATAGCGCCCCGGGCTTCTTGGGCGAGTGCCCCGGATCCAGCACGACGACGAATTCGGCGGTAGAGGCGGGCAGGGGAAACAGAAAAAATAACAGGAGGAGGGTGGCGAATCTCACTTAGCGGTTCTCCAGCTCCTTCCAGGCGCTTTCCAGCAAACCGCGGATCTCTTCCCGCGTGTTTCTGGGGATGTTGGAGCTGACCGCCATGGCCGAGAACCTCTCGCAGGCCTGCTTGAGGGAATTGGCCACCCGGAGGACCAACTGCCTCAGGTCCACCATCTTCTTCCTGACCAGGTCGGCGGGATTTCTCATATCATCGTCCTCCGGTTCATCCTGCCGGGTATTACACAACAATCCGCCCGCTTAGGCAAGACGCATCGCGTAGAGCCGTAAAAGTTGCACCAGAGCGGCAAACCTGGCTAACATGCCCGGCTACCGGGGGAAAGCGGGAGGCTTGAGATGAATATCCGGGTTTGCGCGGCCCTGATTCTGTTGACCGGCTTGATCGGCTGGTCCTGCGAAGACCAGCAGGCCGACCAGCAGGCCGAGCGCCAGGCATTCAAAAGCGCCATGGCCGAGGTCAAGCGGGCCATGCTGGAGAAGAACTATGATCAGGCCTGGCATCAGCTGGCGACCCTCCGGCCACCCCTGGGCAGCCCCGAGGCGGTCGAGATCGAAGAGCTGCGGTCCAGCGTCAAGGAGAAATACATCGCCTTCCATTTGAACCTGGGTGCCAACCTGAAGGAAAGCGGATCGCTGGGTCCCGCCCTGAAGCATGTCGACAGGGTTCTCAGAGTCGACCAGAAGAATGCGCTGGCGCTCAAGCTGCGCGCTGCCATCACCAAGGAGATGTCCACCGGTGAGAAGATTGCGGTCGAGAAGGAAAAGCCCGAGTTGGAGAAGCTGCTCGACCTGGGCCGGGAGCAGGCTGCAAAAAAAGACCTTGCCACTGCGGTCGAGACCTACAAGAAGGTGATCGAACTTGACGAGAAGCACTGCGAAGGCCACCTGGAATTGGGGGTTATATACGCACGTCAGGGCCGAATAAAGAGCGCGTCGAAGTTATACAAGAAGTTCGTCGAGCTCTGCCCCGATCACCGGAAGGTTCCCCAGATCCGCCAGGTTCTCAGGGATTTTCAGAATCTTTGACTTTCGCTGCGTCGTTCCAGTGGGGATAGTCGAATTTCAGCTTCTCCAGCTGGAACTTCTCTTCGATCCACTCGATCAGCTCGGGAGTGAGGTTGATGTCCCGGTTGTGGTAGGGGGCGGAGAGGTCGAAGACCTTCTCCTCGCCGTCGGGGGACGTTAAAGTCAGCTTGCGCGGAAGCCCGTAGGCGGCGATGTCCACCGCCTCGCCGTCGTAGTGCTTGGACTTGCGCGCGCCGTAGGCGGTGGCGTAGGTGACCGGGTAGGCGTCGGCCATCTTGCGCGCGGCCTCGACGGTGGCCCGCCAGCCCCGGGGGTGCTCCCACCGGATGTCCACGTTCAGTCCCCAGGCCCGGTTCAGGCGCCTGAGCTTGCGCACCGCCCGGCGCACCCCCCGCTGGGTTTTCAGTTTCGACAGGGTGTAGGCCCCGTACATCAGGTAGCCGCGCTGGCGGTTGCGCACGGTGGTGTACAGGCCGGTCTCGCAGCCCTGCTCGCGCAGCTGCTTGAGCAGCGAGGCGGTGCGCTCGGCCAGGGTTTTGGAGGGGTTGATCTTCCTCAGCGCCTCCAGTTTGGCCTCGTCGCCCACCGGGTTCTGGTAGCGGGTGACCCAGTTGGGTCCCAGGGGATCGCCGTCCTTGGCCGGGGGCAGGTCGGGCTGGGGCACCGGCCGGTCGATGCCCAGCTTGCGCTCCGGCTCACCGTAGACCCGCGGGCGGTTCTTTCTGAAGACGTCGTCGGGATGCACCAGAAGCCCGGCGGCGCGCCCCCGCCCGGGAAGCACCCAGACCTGCTTGCCCCGCAGACCACGCCGGCCCTCGCGCAGCACGTCGTCGAGGAAGTAGACGAAGTCGTCGACATCCACCGGAAACCGGAAATCCTCGCGCACCACCCGGACGAAGGGCTCGCCGGGGCATTTTTTGGAGAGCTCGACCAGCCGCGGCCCGTCGATTTTCATCCCGGACACCACGATGGTCCAGTCGCCCAGCAGCTTGCCTGCCTGCAGGTAGAGTCCGCGCAGACTCTTGCGCGGCTTGATTACCTCGAGCTTGTGATTCGTCTTGATGACAGTCGGCTGCCCGGCGGCGGCGCTTTGGTTCAGCAACAAGAGGAACAGGAGAATACGGGACAAATCCACCTCCAGTATGTATTAATAACACAAAATACGCCGGAGTTGGCATGAAGCCGAAATACAAGCGCATGTTGAAAGGCATGCAACAAAAGAGCCGGAAAAAGAAAGGCGAGCCCTGGTTCCTCTACATCCTGGAGTGCGCCGACGGCTCGTTCTACACCGGGGTCACCAAGGACATCGAAAGAAGGCTTTCGGAGCACAACAAAGGCAAGGCCTCCAAGTACACCCGCCTGCGCCTGCCGGTCCGCCTGCGCTACACCGAGCAATGCGCCGGCCGCACCGAGGCGCTGGTGCGCGAGTGTGAAGTGAAGGCCCTTACCCGGGCGAAGAAAGAGGAGCTGGTGTCAACACAGTAGCAGTAAACGGGTCAGGTGGCCCAGCCAGGTCTCCATCCAGTTCCGGGAATTTTTGAATAATTCAACTTGTTCCGTCCGTTCCATAGGGATGTTGACTCCCCTGGGGTTTGCGATCAGAATAGCCGGCAATTGAGCCCGCTAATAAGGAGGATGATGATGAGAATGACCGGTTTTGTCATGCTGATGGCGGTGTTGGCGTGCGGCTGCTCGTACAGCGCGGATGAAGTCACGTGCGACACCGACGCGGATTGCCCGGCCAAGGAGGCCTGCGTAGCCGGGAGCTGCACGCCGGTGGAATGCAAGGTAGATGAAGACTGCGCGGCGGGGGAGGAGTGCTCCGACTACACCTGCGAGTCCGTGACCGGGTGCTCGACGGACGCCGATTGCACCGGGGGCAAGGTTTGCCAGAACAGCGTATGCGTGTGCGCCAGCCACGCCTCGGCCGGCTGTTACCTCGACGATCTGTGGTGGTTCGACTCTTGCGGGGAGCCCGAGGAACAGATCGTCGACTGTCCCAACGGTTGTGAGAACGACCAGTGCAAGGATTGCACGCCCGATTGCGGCACCCGCGAGTGCGGGCCCGACCCGGTGTGCGGGACCTCCTGCGGGGACTGCGATCCGGGCGAGGAATGCAACCAGGACGGGCAATGCGTGACCGAGTGCGTGCCCGACTGCGGCACCCGCGAGTGCGGGCCCGACCCGGTGTGCCAGACCTCCTGCGGCGACTGTGATGCAGGGGAGACCTGTAACGCCGCCGGACAGTGCGTAGCCGACTGCACGCCCGAGTGCGGCGACCGCGAGTGCGGGCCCGATCCGGTCTGCGGGATCTCCTGCGGGGAGTGCGATCCCGGCGAGAGCTGCAACCTGGACGGCCAGTGCGGGCCCTGGTGCCAGATGGGCGAGACCCAGTGCACCGTCGACGGCTACGGTTTCGAGGCCTGCGGTCCCGATCCGCAGGATCCCGGCTCCAACACCTTCGGGCCGCGGATCCCCTGCGCCCTGGGCGATGCCTGCCTGACAGCTACGGGGACCTGCGAGCGCAACGCCTGTCTGGAGAACGAGGTGATCTTCCTGCTGGACCGCTCTTCCAGCATGCTGCAGGGCGGGACCTGGGACTGGGTCAAGCAGGCCTTCTTGAAGGTGGTCGCCGACCGGGAAAGCTCCAACCGCTTCGGCTTCGGCGAGTTCCCTTCGGGGGGCGGCTGCTCCACCGGCACGGTGATGGACATGGCCAAGTTCAACGCCCTGGCCATCGAGGCGGCCATCCATGATCCCACCGCCGACTCGGCCACGCCCATCGAGTCGGCCCTGCAGGGCTTCTTGGAGAAGTACGGCGATCCCAACGACGGGCAGGCGGTGGTCTTGATGACCGACGGAGACGAGACCTGCGGTACCCAGGAGGGGGCCATCGCCGCGGCCGGCTCGCTGTGGCGCTCGGGCGTGCGGGTGTATGCCATCGCCATCACCACCGTGGCCAACAAGAGCTTTCTCGACCAGCTGGCCGCCGCCGGCGGCACGTCCCAAAGCCGGCTGGTCACCAACTCCACCGAGCTGGAGGCGGCCCTAGGCGCGGTCTTCGACGACCTGGACTCCTGCCGCTGCACCTCGGCGGACACCCAGTGCCTGGCGGACCGGATCTACACCTGCAGCGCGGACCGGACCTCGTTCGTGGACTCGGCCGCGTGCGATCACGGCTGCATGGACGAGCGGCGCTGCCCCGGGGCTTGGGTGCACATTCCCGGCGGCGACCTGGTCATGGGCAGCGACGACGGGGAGGGCGACAGCGACGAGCGACCCGAGCGGACGGTGACGCTGGCGCCCTTTTACATCAACATGTTCGAGGTCACCAACGCCGAGTACCAGGAGTGCGTGGCGGCCGGCGCCTGCACCGAGCCCGGCTACGTCAACTCGGACACCCGCGCCAGCTACTACGGCAACCCGAACTACTCGTACTACCCGGTGCTGTACGTGAGCTGGTACCAGGCGGCGGACTACTGCCGGTTTGAGGGCGGGCGGCTGCCGACCGAGGCCGAGTGGGAGCGCGCCGCCCGCGGCCCGGCGCCCTCGGAGCGCACCTACCCCTGGGGCGAGGACAGTCCCTCCTGCCACCGGGCCAACTACTCGGGCTGCCTGGGCGACACCAACGAGATCGGGAGCTACAAGGCCGGGGCGACCGGGGAGGGGGTCTTCGACCTGGCCGGAAACCTGTACGAGTGGACCCACGACTGGTACGGCTCCGACTACTACGCCCAGGGGGAGGTGGACAATCCCCTGGGGCCCGACACCGGCAGCTACCGGGTGTTCAGGGGCGGCGCCTACTCCAGCTCTTCGTCCTACCTGCGGGCCGCCAACCGGGCTACCGATTCGCCCGACGACATCAACAGCAACGTCGGCTTCCGCTGCGCCCAAAGCCCCGACAGCGTGGACCACGACCAGGACGCCTACACGCCGGGCCAGGGCGACTGCGACGACTCCAATCCCGAGGTCAACCCCGGGGAGTCGGAGGCCTGCGGCGACGGCATAGACAACGACTGCGACGGGGGCACCGACGATCTGCCCGAATGCAACCGGAGCTTCTACAACGATACCGACTACCCCATTCCCGACGACGACACCACCTGGACCAGCAGCCCCATCGACGTCGACGAGAGTCGCACCCTGGGCACCGTCCAGGTCCACGTCAAGATCACCCACACCTACATCGCCGATCTGCAGGTGCAGGTACGGCACCCGGACGGCTCCACGGCCATGCTGCACGATCAGGCCGGGGGCAGCGACGACAACATCGACCAGATCTACGACGTCACCGATTTCACCGGCAAGGGTTCGCTTGGCACCTGGTACCTGGACGCGCACGACATAGCCGGCGGCGACACCGGGACGCTTACCTACTGGAGTGTTATAATACCCTAGTGCTGCGTTCGGGTTCACGAACGCGTTTGCGTGGAGGGGATCGGCGATGATCAGGATTGTCGCGATTTTGTTGTTGGTGATTCCCGCGGTTGTTTTCGCCGGATGTAATGGAGATAACGGAGGGGGTGATGCCGGAGTCGGCGATGGTGATGGGTTGGTCGACCACGACTACGACTACGATCACGATCAGGAGAACGGGGACGATGGGGGGAGTTGGGTTGATGTGGATTTGGGGGAGGATTTGGGGTTGTTGGTGCCGGAGGGGACTTGTGTTTGCGGGATGACCGTGGTGAATGCGGGTGATTTTGCGGCGTCGTTCGAGGGGAAGGGGAGGGTTTGTTTCAGGGCCGGTATGCACCGGATGCAAAAGGATATGCGGTCGTTCCAGCTCGACCTGGTCGAGTCGGTGGAGGTGGGGCCGGAGGCTTTGGCCGGGGTGGCTGCGGGGCCGGGGGTGGTTACGGTTACTCCGCCGGGGGTGCCGGACGGGGAGTACTCGTTCATGTTCGAGCAGGAGTTTGAAGCCGGTGGGGTGCCGTTCGCGGTTTCCATTCAGTTGGCTTATCCCTCCACCATCGACGTGGTGACGCTGGATGATGCCGGGTTATGCGACCGGTTGTTCTACACCAGCGCCAGCTGGGGCGGAACGGCGCTTTATCTGGGGAGCTGCCGGTACAGCCTGTTCTTCTGCAGGACCGTGAAATTCGACTTTGAAGGCGGGAGCTGGTTGAAGGTGGAGAACTGTAATTACTGCCCGAAAGACTGGATGTGCAAGGCCAACAACGGCGGGATGCGGCGGGCGGAGCTCTCGGACGGGCAGGACGTTATTTCTCAAAGCGACTACTTCGGGCTGGTGCACTCCTGGCGTCACCACAACTGGGGCAACGACTCGTTGGCTCGCTTCGGGCAGGCGCTGGGCGGGATTCAGGCGGTGTACGTGGGAACCAACGACTACCCGGATCACTTCAACTACTCGCAGGCCACGTTCCTGGACGGCGATCTCAACGTGGTGGAAACCCGCCCGGTGACCGGAGTCCAGGACCTCGATCAATGGTGAGTGCGCTTACGGCTGCTCCACCCGCTTGAACAGGAAGGCGGCCTGGGCGGCCCAGGCGCCGCCGTAGACCAGCAACAAGACCAGGGCTCCGCGGATGGCGATGGCGGGAGTGTATTCCGCAAACAGCATGACCAGGGTGGCGACCACCGCGGCCATGGCCACCAGGCCGGTCATCACCAGGTTGAAGCCGTTGTAAATGCGGGCCACCGCCGGGAACTGCTGGGTGTTGGTGCGCTTGTCGATGATGAAGGCGTGGACTCCGTAGACGATGGCCCCGCCCAGGAGCAGGCCGGCGCCCAGGCGCATCATCTGTCCGCGGACGT
>Ga0272442_10011589_pt1 | contig 10731 bp, 7 predicted proteins | sample SSMForm2O_FD_200262 | JGI IMG/M metagenome (GOLD analysis project Ga0272442, IMG submission 200262) | Marine sediment archaeal communities from Little Sippewissett salt marsh, Falmouth, MA, United States - SSM-Form-2O | ecosystem: Environmental > Aquatic > Marine > Wetlands > Sediment ... | reverse complement strand
GTTCGGCCCGCATGGCGACGCCTGAAAGGCTGTTCAGGGCCTCCGCGAACTCCTCCAGCGTTGCGCCGAGCCGGTCGCAGACGGCCCAGGCCGCCAGCGCGTTCTCGACGTTGCCCGGCCCAGGCAGCGGCAGATGCATCTCCCGGCCCTGAATCGCGAACGTGCTGCTGAATCCTGCGTGCGTGACGTTTTCGGCCCGATAATCTGCGTGGGCCGACGTGCCGAACGTTCGCAGCGGCTTGCCCGTCTTCCGGGCGGCGTCCAGCACCGGCTCGATGTCCGCGTTAACAATCAGCGTGCCCCGGTCCGGCAAACCGTCTGCGATGGAGATTTTCTCGCGGACGATCGTGGCCAGGTCGCCAAAGCCCTCCAGGTGGGCCGGGTGGACATTGGTCACCACCGCCACGTCCGGCCGGGCGATGCGCGTCAGGTACGCGATCTCGCCCGGATGGTTGGCGCCCAACTCGGCGACCATGATTTCGTCCTCGGGCTCGGCGTCCAGCAGCGTTAGCGGCAGCCCGATCGTGTTGTTGAAGTTTTTGTGGGCCTGGCGGGCGCGGAACTTCTTGCTGAGGACGTGAAAGACGATCTGTCGCGTCGTCGTCTTGCCCACCGAGCCGGTGATGGCAACGACCCTGAACGCGCCGGCGCTCCGATATTCGCGCGCCAGATCGCCCAACGCCTTGACGGTGTCGCCCACTTTCAGAATCGGTGCATTGGCCGCGTCGATGCCCTTCACGTCCCGGTTCACCACCGCACAGGCCGCCCCTTGGGCCAGGGCCTGCCCGACGTAGTCGTGCCCGTCGAACTGCTCCCCGGCCAGTGCGAAGAAACAATCCCCACGCCGCAAAGTGCGCGTGTCCGTGCTCACGCCCGTACAAGGCGTTTCGACATCTGTTGTCTGCTGGGACCCGATGATCCGGGCCAGGGTTCCAACCGAATAGTTCTTCATCGCGTAGCTTCACCGAACCACGTACTGTCCCTGCGAAAAACGGGTAAGATCGAACCCGAAGTATACGCCTGCGCAACCGGAAAATCAAGCTCCAACGTCCTCCGATGCCCGCTCGCAAGGCCACGATGTTGTTATTGCCCTGCGAAAGCCGAGCTTGAGTGAAATCCTTTCCAGACCAGGGCGACTAACGACCCGCAGACAAGAGCAGATGTGCAAGGAGAAAAGGAACATGGCACCAAGGGCAGACCGGACAAACGAAGGTAAATTTGAAGGTACCGCCCCGCAGACTATCCCGCAAATTACCACCCTTCGACGGCACAGACGGCGTTTCTGCGTCCTGTTTCTGACCTGCGTGGTCGCTGGTGCGCCGATGCAGCGTGCGGCCGCGGCGCGAGACACAGGCCCGGCCAGGGTGCGGGATCTGGTTTTGAAGCTACAGGACGAGGATGCCAGCGTCAGGCGAAACGCGGCTTGGCAATTAGGCGCGCTGCGCGGGGGCGCTGTCGGCACGCGCTATTGTCGAGAAGTTCAACCGGAGACGAGCAGCGATGCAGTCCTTTGTGGAGACGGTAGACACCGTCGATTGCTCGCAGGCGGGCCCCGATGGATTCCGAAGCCTGCGGGCCTATCGTGCCGTTTTCAACATTCAGGGGCCGCAGGAGTATCTCGCCGACATCAGCGACGGCTGCCAGGGACCGCTTCGCGCCCGCTGGGGCCGGCGCAGCCCGGCCGGCGAGGAATACATCGGCCTGTGACGAAGCCCAAGGAACTGATACGAGTGTCGTCCCGGGGTTCTATTGGGAGCGGTTGCAGCTACGCTCTCTCAGAGATTGCAGGGCGATCTGCCTGTCGCTGAAATCGAGCTTGCGGTCTCCGATGATCTGGTAGGTTTCGTGTCCTTTGCCGGCGATGAGGACGATGTCGTCGGGCTCGGCGCGCTCTATGGCGGTTTCGATGGCCTTCTTGCGGTCCGCTTCCACGATCACGGCGCCGGACTCGGCGAAGCCGGCCATGATGTCGCGTATGATGGCCTGTGGGTCTTCGGTTCTCGGGTTGTCGCTGGTCACGACGACGGTGTTGGCCCAGCGCTCGGCGGCCTGGGCCATGCGGGGCCGCTTGGTTCTGTCGCGGTCGCCGCCGCAGCCGAAGACGACGATGAGCTTGCCCTCGCATAAGGGCTTGAGCGTCGCCAGGACGTTCTTCAGCGCGTCGTCGGTGTGGGCGTAATCGACGATGACCGCTGGATCGCCGCCGCCGACCTTTTCCAGCCGACCCGGTATCGCGCGGAGCGACGAAAGCCCGGCGGCTACCGTCTCCAGGTCGAAGCCGGCGGCCAGACACAGCCCCGCGGCCGCCAGGTGGTTCGCCACGTTGTATTGGCCCAGCAGCGGCGTCGTGACCGGGGCCTTGCGTCCGCGATATTCGACGATGAATTTCGTTCCTGCGACAGTCATCGACTCAATGTGCGCCGTGATATCGGCGGGCGCGTCCACCGCATACCATCCGACGCGGGCCCCGGTGGCGCGGGCGATGGACTCGGACTGCGGCGCCTGTTTGTTCAGCACGGCGGTGGCGTCGGGCGACAGGGCCGCAAACAGCCTGGTCTTGGCGGCCAGGTAGTCTTCCCTGGTCCGGTGATAGTCCAGGTGATCGCCCGAGAGATTGGTAAAAGCGGCGGCCTGGAAGTCGATTCCCGCCAGCCGGTCCTGGTGCAGGGCGTGGCTGCTGGCTTCGAGGACCGCGTATTCGGCGCCCGCCTGCACCATCTGCTGCTGCGCCGCGGCGATGGTCAGACAATCGGGCGTGGTCAACGTCGAGGCTGTAATCCCGGCGCCGGTGTCGTAGACGACCGTTCCCAGCAGGCCGCACTTCTTGCCTGCGTGCCCGATGCACGCATGAACCAGGAACGCCACCGTCGTTTTGCCGTTGGTGCCTGTGACGGCCAGGTTCGTCAGACGCGCCGCCGGGTTGCCGCGTTCCGCCTGGGCCAGCGCGCCGGCCGCGTGGGCCGTGTTCTGCACCGTGATGCGTGCGGGCCCGGATGCCCCGCCGGGACCCGCAGGCATGCCGCGATTGTCCTGGCAGACGATGTACTTCGCTCCCCGGGCGAGGGCCCGATCGATGAAGTCGTGCCCGTCGCACGTCGCGCCCTTGAGGGCCACGAACACGTCGCCTGCCTCGACTGCTCGTGAGTCGATGCGAACGGCGCGTCCCTCGGAGCGGACGATTCTTAGCAGTTCATCAAGCGTCATAGTCAAACATCCGGCGCGCGACCGCGCGGCCAAGCCGAATCCCAACGAAGCCTCCATTCTACGCCGGGACCGGCAAGCACGCAATTGCATCGCGCCTCCTGCATTGCTCTGCCACGGCGTGTTGTTATCATCGGCTCGCCGGCTGATTTCGCATGAAAAACCGGCGGCGAGTCCGTATAATACGGATTGGCAAAAATTCTTGCGCGGCATGTCATCCTGAACGGAGCGCAGTGAAGTGAAGGATCTGGGCCGCGGCCTTGAGATAAACTCCGTTCGCAGCCCATCCCGGCGCGCCGGGATTCGCCTGCGGCTCAGGATGACAAGCGCTCATACGCCCAAGAACTTTGCCCAATCCGTGTAATGACGGACGCCGAACGAACCGCATACACCGCGACGAAGTAGGATATGCAGAGCCTGATAACGGACGAAATCAGCCGCAAACAGTCGCTTTTTCGGAAGGAATCGCCATGCTTGGACGAAGAGCCTCGATCAGTCTTCTTCTGCTCCTGATATTCTGCGTCCCTGCCCTGGCTGAAACGGAGCAGGAATACTATGCCGTCTTCATGGAGGGTAAGAAGGTCGGCTATGCGATTCATACCCGCGCCGTCCAGGCCGGCGAAGTCACCACCAGCGAGGAGGTGAGCATCACCATCAGCCGGATGGGCATTCCGGTGACCGTCAAGATGATTGAGACGAGTGTCGAGACGACGGCCGGCAAGCCGCTGCGTTTCGAGTCAATCCAGGATTTGGGGGCGATGACCATGAAGGTCTCCGGCACCGTGGGCAGCAACGGGGTGGTGGAGGTGACGTCGGCCTCGCTGGGCATGCAGGAAAAGAGCACGATGCAGTGGCCCGCCGGTGCCGTCATGGCCGAAGGCCTGCGCTTGCTTACGCTCAAGCATGGCCTGGAGCCCGGCGTGACGTATTCGGCGTCGGTCTTCAGTCCCGGCGTCATGCAAGCCATCGACGGCAAGGTCACTATCGGGCAGCGCAAGCAGGTCGATCTGCTCGGCCGCGTCGTCACCCTCACCGAGATGACCACGCTCCTCAACGTCCCCAACGCGGGCCAGATGACCAGCATCAGCTACGTCGACGACGAGATGCGGGCCCTCAAGAACGTCGTGCCCATCGCCGGCCTGCAGGTGGAGATGATCGTGTGCCCCAAGCAGTTCGCCCTCGGCGACAACGACATGCTCGACCTGATCGACAAGATGTTCGTCAAGAGCCCCCAGTCCATCGACGATCTGGCCTCGGTTTCCTCGATCACGTACCTGTTGAATCCGGGTCCCGGCGCCGACCTTATCATTCCTTCCACGGACAACCAGAAGGCTCGCCGCCTGCCCAACGGCAAGATCGTACTGCTGGTTCAGCCCGTGCCGGCTCCGGCCGGCGGCGCCTTCCCGTACAAAGGCCGCGACGCGGAGCTGCGCGAAGCGGTCAAGCCGACGCGCTTCCTGCAGAGCGACCGCAAGGAGATCGTCGCCCTGGCACGCAAGGCCGTGGGCGATGCGCGGGACTCGGTTACCGCCGCCAAGCGAATCGAATCTTTCGTCGCCGAGTACATCGATAACAAGAGTCTTTCCGTCGGCTACGCCTCGGCGGCCGAGGTGGTGGAAAGCCGGCAGGGCGACTGCTCGGAGTTTGCGGTGCTCACGGCCGCCCTGTGCCGCGCGGTCGGCATTCCCGCCCAGGTCGTCGTCGGTATGGCGTACGTCAAGGAGTTCGCCGGCATCGAAGGGTTCGGAGGTCACGCCTGGACGCAGGCCTACGTCGGAGGCGACAAACAAGGACGGGGCGGCCGCTGGATCGGCCTGGACGCCGCCTTCAAGAGCGGCGGACGCGGCGGATACGACGCCGGACACATCGCCTTGGCCGCCGGAAACGGAGAACCCGGCGACTTCTTCAACATGGCCACCGCCCTCGGCCAGTTCAAAATTGAGAAACTGGAGTTCCGAAGGACCAAGTAGGAAAGAGCGGCGTTCGCTGCCAACTGCTCCCCACGCACGAGAAAGCCTACGAGGTAGCCTGTGCGTTCATCCAGGGCGAAGGCATCAAGCTCCTGTCGCAGATACTGCCGTCATCGCCGGACCGGCCTTTCACAGTTGGCAAATGGAAAGGACTGAGCCACGCCCGGCTCTCTTGGCGTCTGGCCGCGCTAAGTTTCCGATCCGAGAGTGGCCTTCCCCCCGCAATTATTCCTTGGCCCCGTGCTTGCGCAGCAGTTCGATAATTTCGGTGTGGCCTCCCTCTTTGGCCAGAGACAGAGGCGTCTTGCCATACCAACCTCTGGCGTCCATGTCGGCCCCGTGGGCAAGAAGCATTTCGGCTTGTGTCTTTTCGCCCCGAAGAGCCGCATAGTGTAGCGGCGTTCGACCTTCTGTCCTTTCCACAATATTCGGGTTTGCACCCTTTTCAAGAAGCACCTTTGTCATATCCGCATTGCTGGGCCAAACCGTATAATGCAAGAGCGACCAACCCCATTGGTCTGCCGCGTTGACGTCGGCTCCATAGTCTAAGAGTAGTTCGAGGTGATTTGCGTCCTTACTCCGGAGAGCATAGTACGATGCTTCTACATCTACATCGGGCTTGTCATCTTTGGAGATGATAGCGCCTTTGGCCATAAGGAGGTCGATCAGTTTGCAGTGGCCGTTCTTGACGGCGAAATGGATGGGCGTATGCCCGCTCTTATCTTTGGCATCGACCTCTGCCCCGTGGGCCAGAAGGACCTCGGCTGTACGTTCAAGTCGTTTGCCTTGCCTTCTTATCATGCACACACGGTGAAGGGGCGTCTGGCCTGCCTTGTTTCTTGCTTGTACGTCAGCACCTTTGGCGATCAGCAACTCCAGTAAGTCTTTATCGACACACCAGAAATCAGTCGCGGCGTGTAAGGGCGTATTGCCGGCTATGTCCCTGGCGCTGATATTGGCTCCGTTGGCGAGAAGCAGTTCGGGCACCCACTTCGACCCAAAATTAGCGGCAATGTGCAGGGGGGTCTGACCGGCTGTATCCGTTCCGTTTACGCTTGCCCCTTTGGCAATAAGAACTTTAGCCACTTGCCTCTGACCGTAATAGGCCGCTTTGTGCAGAGGCGTCATACCTCTGTTGTCTTTCGCGTTGACATCGGCGCCTTGTGAAATGAGTTTCTTGATCCGTTCAATATCACCTTTCTTTATGGCCTTGAGAAATAAACTGGCATCCTTTGCTTGTTCAACGCTCTCTATCATCTGCTTTGTTGAAGAGACAATCTTGCTCGTTGGGTACTCATCGAGAAGTTTCTCGAATGCAGACAGCGCAGCATCGAACTGTCCCGCTTCAAAATGTGACTGGCCGATCCAGTATTGGGCATCCTGTGCTATCCTGCTGTTGGGTGACAGGCTTATTGTCTTCTCGTATTCGGCGATAGCAGCATCGTAATCGTCGAGCTTGCGCAGCTCATTTGCCTTTTCGAAGTGTTGCTGGGCCTCTGTGTTTGTCCCTGATTCAGTACCAGCAAACGATGAAACGCACAGCCCGAGGACGATTACTGAAATCCAGCATATTGTTAGTGAGATTAAGCTCTTGTTATTCATTTTCATTACCTCTTATTTTCCGGCGCTGATTGCCCGCGCCATATCCATTAATTGTGACATTTCGATATTACCAATTAAGACATAAGAAAGAGCATCATCCCTCCACGCAAGAATAGTACCTCCGGCTTGTCCCTTGTTTTGATATACAGCGTATTCTCTGAAATCCTTCGGAGATAGCCTTCTTCGCCCGTCCAAAGTCTGCTCGAACAACGATACTGAATGGATGCCGTCGGTATAGAGCAGTTGCAAGGCATCACGTCCCTCGATTCTTCTGATCTGATCGAGACAATAGCCGGGGTAAAGCCTCGCCGGCGAGACCAGATTGAAGCTGGCGGCTTGCCTCGCTTCGGAAAGGGTCAGTGTATGCCCATTGGAGATTGCGGGAGCCCTGGACGAGTCGATCTCCCGCTCGGACGAAGGTCCTCTGACAATGATGCCGGGACGCATATACTCCGGCTCATCATCGAGAGATTCATAATACAGGATGTCCTGCGGGCTCACACGCATCTGTGCGGGCTGCGACGCGACCGGACTCAAGGAAGCATGCCGGGCGACGACATCCTGGTGCTCTTTCAAATACAGGTTGATGGTAGCTGAATTATCAGGTTGAGAAATGGTGACATCCTGCCGCGCCTGTGCCTGCTCCAGTTCCTCTTTCAGGTCGGTGACTTTTACGGATAGGACAAAGCACACCACCCAGGACGAGATGACGAGCAATGCCGCAGCCAGGTAACCGGTTCTGCGCCACAGCATAGATGCCTGCCTATTCGCCTTTTCGGCCACAGCTCGTTCCTTCGAGCTGTGGAGCCTTGTCAGCAGCTTCTCGTGCATCCTGTTGTGGATTGGGCCACTGGACTCGACCGCCAAGTTCTTAATTGACTTTTCTATGTCTTTCGCTGATTTCATGTTTCTTCTCGTGGTCAGATAAGAGTGTCCGAAGCTTTTCCAGTCCGTACCGATACCGGCTTTTGGCCGTGTTGATCGAGACTTCCTGCGACTTGGCTATTTCTCTGAACTTCATGTCGCCGCGCAGATGCAGCAGGATTACCTCTCGCTGCTCGTATTCAAGCTGTGCGATGGCACGATTCAGATCCCGTGTCTGTTCACCGAAGATGGCAAGATGTTGCGGCTCATTCGTATCCAAGGCGATCGCGGCCGCTTCATCCAGTCCGGCGGGCTGCGGGCGTTTCGCTCTGAGCTTGTCGCGCGCCAGATTCACGACGCAGGTCGCCAGGAAGCTCTTCAGGCTTCCATTGAGTCTGAACTTCTGTCTGGATTCGATGAACTTGCAGAAAACATCGTGCACTACATCCTCAGCCGCGTTTACGTCTTGTAAAAGAGCCGCCGCCAGGGCCAGCAGATAGTCACCATACTTGCGATAAATCCGGCACAGAGCCTCACCGCTACCGCACTTGAATTGCCATACCAACAGCCTGTCTTCCAGCATTCAGCGCCTTCCCGACCGAATGAAGAACGTTCTTCGCATGTTACACGAGCCGGTACAGTCTTTTGGTTTATACGTAATCAGAAAGTTGTCTCCATGTCTACGACGCGGAGATCTGGGGTCGCAACTCCACACGCTACTTCCCGGGATGCCGGAGCCGCCGCATCAGTGGTGTCAGGCAGCATCAATAGATGGGTGTCGCGCCCAAATTCACCTGCGCCGTGGGACACGCACGTCCGGCCACCCATCAGCAGGGCGCAAACCCGGGGTCCGGCCGTCGGAGAATGGACTTTCCGTATCCGCCTCGGAATCAAGCGAACCTTCGATCTGCAGGCGGTGCTCCCATAGCGTGCCGCTCGCGTGCCCGCACCGTAAGGCCGTGAACCCATACCGCTCGGCCCGCTCAGGGCCGACGATCTCTGCTGATTCGATAATATGCGCTATCCAGTCCGGCCCTATTCGAACTGGATATCTTTGGTGATGAACTCTACGCTGGTGTTGCCGTTGTAACGGTTGATCTGGGCTTCGTAGGCGATGTTGAAGCACTCGCAGTCGAGCAGCTTCTTTTCGAGGTTGCCCATGCGAAAGCCTACGCAACGGATGGTGGCGGTGTTGTCGGTGATGGCGAACTGGAGATGATCGCCGCGGGCGCCGACGCGCCGCGGTGCGGCCGCCAGACGCACGCCTTTCGTTGCGAAGACGGGCTTGGGGTTGCCCTGTCCGAACGGCCCGACCCTCTCAAGCTGGTTAACGGCGTCCACGGTGAACAGACGCAGCGGCGCTATCGCGTCGATGTGCAGATGCGCGACGATGTCCTCTTCGGTCAGGTTGCTGGCGGCGTAGGCCTCGAAGTCGGCGGCAAATCCCTCGATTTTCTCCGGCACGATGGTCAGCCCCGCCGCCATCTTGTGCCCCCCGAAGCTGGCTAAGTGCGACGAGCAGGCCTGGATGGCGCCGAGCAGACCGAATCTCGCAATCGACCGCCCCGAACCCTGGGCCGCACCGTCCTCGGCGGGCGAGGCGTTAATCATCACGGTCGGCCGATAGAACTTGTCGACGAGCCTCGACGCGACGATGCCCAACACGCCGGTATGCCAGCCCTCGGCGGCCAGCACGATGCTCTTGTGGTCGGGGTGATTCAACCCGCGCTCGACGACCATTTTGCAGGCCTCTTTGAACATCTTGCGTTCGCACTGCTGCCGCTGGACGTTCTGGGCCTTGAGGTATTCGGCGATCTGCATGGCCCGCAATTCGCTGGTGCTGGTCATGAGTTCGACGGCCAGTCGCGCATGTCCCATCCGGCCGGCGGCGTTGAGCATCGGCGCCAGGCGAAAGCCGATGGCGTAGCTGTCGAGCCCCTGCCCGGTCAGGCCGGCCGTCTCGATCAGCGCGCGAACGCCGCACAGGTTGCTCGTTGACAGAGACTGCAAGCCAAAGCTCGTCACGATACGGTTCTCGCCCCGCAGATCGACCACGTCGGCCACGGTGCCCATCGCCGCCAGACTCGTGGCGTTGAGCATGAACTCCCGCAACTCCGGCCCGAGCCGGGGGCCCTTGCTCAGGTCGTCGGCCAGGGCCCAGGCGAGCTTGTAGGCCACCAGCGCTCCAGCCGAGTCCTGATTGGGATACGATTCGTCCAGGGCCGGATGCACTACCGCCGCGGCGCTGGGCAGGACCGGTCCGGGCTGGTGGTGGTCGGTGATAATCACGTCGAGGCCGAGCTCGCGGGCCAGATCGGCCGCCTCGAAACCGGTGATGCCACAGTCCACCGTCACGAGGACCCGGCTGCCCGACTCGGCGATGGAGCGCACCGCCTCGCTGTTGAGCCCGTAGCCCTCGTCGATGCGGTGCGGGATGTAGTAATCGACCTCGGCGCCGAGCAGCGTCAGGAGCTGCCAGAGGATCGAGACGCCCGTGATGCCGTCGACGTCGTAATCGCCGTAGATGGTGATGCGCTGCTTTTGCTCGATGGCGTCCCTGAGCCGCCCCACCGCCGGTCCGACGCCCGGCATCCGGTCGGGCCGGATCAGCGCGGTCAGTTTCGGTTGCAGGAACACGCTGCCGGTCTGGGCCTCGGTGATTCCCCGGTTGATCAGGACCTGAGCCACCAGCGGCGCGATTTTCAAAGACCGCGCCAATCCCTCGGCACGCTCGTCGGCGTCCCTGACGACCCATTGATTCTTCTGCGTCCTTGCTGATAGCGGCATCGACTGCCTGCACTCCATAAAGGCCTCGGAAAAGGGTTCCAAAGCCCCCTTATATCAGGGACCGCCCCCCTCCGGCAAGGCTTCTCTGCCGCCGCCGGCCGCAAGGTGTCTGTGCAGATTTTAGGGCAATGCCCATTTGGGCCACACGCAGCCGTGCGCGTCCGTAGGGGCAACCCCCCGTGGTTGGCCTGGCTGGGCATACCCGGCGCACAATCGCCTTCGACGAGACGGGCAGGCACAGGGGGGGAAGCCCCTACGGCGATTCGGACGACACCTTTATGCCAGGGTGTTTTCACACACACGGCCG
>Ga0272442_10011588_pt1 | contig 10732 bp, 9 predicted proteins | sample SSMForm2O_FD_200262 | JGI IMG/M metagenome (GOLD analysis project Ga0272442, IMG submission 200262) | Marine sediment archaeal communities from Little Sippewissett salt marsh, Falmouth, MA, United States - SSM-Form-2O | ecosystem: Environmental > Aquatic > Marine > Wetlands > Sediment ... | reverse complement strand
CTTGGAGGTCGAAGTGCGGTCCGAGTTTCCCTCAGGTTGAGATCACGATGACACCCCGATCGTAATGCGGTTCGAAATGCTCAGTTGAAGGGGCTTCTCTGGCACATGGAGCATCGCCTATGATGACCGAGATGGGATCATCTCGAAGGAGGGATGAGAAATGAGAACATCGGGCCGGTCTTATGGGTGCGCTCTGGTCATCGTAGCACTGGGCACAGCGGTTCTGGCAATTCCTGCATTAGCGGACGGCACGATCACCTTGTGGTGCGCGAATAACGTGGAAGACACGTATGTGGACGAGCTGTACCTGTCTTTCTTTGGAGGCACCGTAACCATAAAGGCGACCACGGGCCAATTTCCTCACTGCACCGGCAACGGCACAGACGTGCTGATACTGAGCGTTCCTGAAGACGTCGACATGGGGGTCGGGGGGCTCTTTCAATGGGATCATTTCTATATCTCGCTCTACTACGACGGGCCAAGGCCCCAACTGCGACTCGCTAAGTGGAAGGACCCCGATGGTCAGACCTATGAATTCAGAGCGTGGCACACTACGGAGTCTGCCATCCCGGAAGACGTCATCACATACCCTTGGAGGTAGGACCACCAATGGGTCTTGGTCGTACTCGGCTCGTAGGGGTTGGTCACTGAGGCCAAGATGATCACCTTGGTGAAGAGGGAGGCAGTCAGATTGACGGCGTTGTATCCACCATAGGCGGGCACGCTGGGGGCTACGCTATCACAACCATCTGCAATTCGCCGCATTCCGCCTCCTGCGTCTGCTCAAAAGCGGACGTCGCGTTTCGGAACTGCTGATGAACAGCCCACCATAGGCGATCCACTGCCAAAGCCAGTGTCTAAACGGCATCGCCCACACAGGGAGAGTGCCGGGCTATCGTGGAGAGAGGAGCTTCTTTCTTGCGCGAAGGAGCCGTTGTGAGAATGCTGCTACCGATTCGGTCTTGCCGAACTTGCTATTCCACTTACGGCAGCGTTGTTCGTCAGTCAGAGTCGGAGTATCGAGGCAGAGCCTTAGACGTTTGGGATCATCCGGGTTCCACTGTTGCGCGCGGCGCCCCTTGTCGAGTTCTTCACGAAGCGCGGTGAACTCTGCCCACAGCTGATCCTTGCCGACCTCAAAGGGCCGGTACACTTCGAGGATGATTGAGATACGATCTACTCCTCTTGCTGGCGAAATGGCTGTACTCGCGCGAAGCGGGGGAAGTTGAGGTGGGTAGCCCATTAGGATATAGCGCGTGGCGTCTCGGATGCTGCATCCGAGAACGTTTGAGACCCACTGCGAGAGGTCGAGAAGGGAGATGAGCGCGGGGTTCGCCCTAACCTCATAGAACGTGGACTCCTCATCATGGGAGTCGGACTCGTCAGCGTCTATGTCCCACTCGAGCACATCCGGACGGGGCGTTCCAGAGTGATCCTGGTTGTGCTGCTCGAGGATCCAATCGGCGGCATCCTTTGTCGTCTTGAACGGCGGTGAGGTGTCGCAGAGGACCTCCCGGCGCCAATCATCCACTAGCTCGACAATCCCTTCCGAATGAAGGTTCCAGAATTCACCTCTGAGCGCGGAGATGTCGTCCAATCCATTATTTTCTGTACAGTCTGTATGAGGCCACTTCGAAACGTGCCAGCTTCGGAACAGGTGTGCAAGCTCCGAGATGTCCTCTGAGTCAAATGGTGGATGCCGTCCATGCTTTTCGCAGTGGTCGGCGAAGGTTCTCCACTCGTCATCTGTCACCGGGAATGTTACCGTTTCGATAGCGGGATAAGCATTCTTCCATGTCTCATATGTTCTACTGCCGCGGTCGGTGTCTTGTGCCATGGTTCCTTTCCGCCTGCCTGCCTGCTACTGCTGCAACGAAGCCATCCTAGCAGTTCACGTCGAAGCGGGGAACCGGAGCTGTGTCTGGGACGCTCGGGCCGCTGGGACTTCTCTAACGACTAGTCGCGATGTAAGTCCCGTGCGACTACAAGGCGCCTCTTGGGTCTGCTAGGCGCCGTGAGAGCTAAGCGGCATCTGCATCGAGTTGCCAAGGCTGTGCGGTATTTGGGGTGAGCGGGATCCTCTTGCTTGGCGGTGTATGAGGACAAAAAGCCCTTGAGGATTGATTTGTAGCTTTCAAATCGCCGTCGAGCGCACGCTAAAATTCCCGTCGCTTTGGGACGGCGGACCCCGGAAGACAGGATCAGCGTAATCGCGTAAACCGTTATGGGATGAGTTATACGGACATTGCTGCTAGAAAGGGGCATGCAAAATACTCTCGAAGCTCTTCCGTAGGCAGTGTATTCCGCCATCGCCGGAAGGCATCTTCTGCAGGGGATTCCCAGAGGAATGGGCTGTTTGGAAAGGACACAAAATAGCCGGCTTCAGATTGGAGAATCCAGCCTCGCAAGACCACCTCTACATGCGTTTGTGTCGAGCCGATGCCTTGAGTACTCGCAGATCACAGTTGACAAGTCGGTGAACGAGAGCTGCGGAAATCCCATGGCGACCTGCGATTGCCCTTAGTGACCTTCCTCTCCGTCGAGAGCGTTTCATCGAGACAATCGCCTTCATTTGCTCCTCATCCTCCACCAGCTTTCCAGACTCATGATCGATTCGGAACCCGTACCCAGCTCGGCCCATCCATCGGCCTTCCGCATCTCGTTTGTGTCGCATTGCGGCCGTCGTTCGCTCTGAGATGACGGTTCGCTCCCACTCTGCAAGCACGCCAAGGAGACACAAGACCATCCGGCCGTTCGGCGTAGTAGTATCGAGGGTTCCATCGACAGTCGAAAGAGCTACGTCCGCGAGCGTTTCGTCCAGTAGCTGTCCGAGATCACGGATGCTACGGGTCAAACGATCGACCCTGTAGACTACAACGGCATCCGGCTTCTCCGCCCTCACGAAGGTGATCATCTCTTCAAGGCCTGGCCGGTCTAGGGTCTTTGCCGATACACCGCGGTCCTCGAACACAGCCAGTAACAACCAACCCGCCGCCTCGCAATGAGCCCTAATACGGGCCTCTTGGACATCAATGGATACTCCTTCGGTGGCTTGTTCGTGGGTACTGACGCGGGCGTATCCGACTGCTCTCAGTGGGGATTTCATGTTAATTATACCTCCTATGTTCATAAATTATAGCTTCAGGAACGGGTTTTGAAAAGCGTGCCGTTTGTAAAGGGTTCCCTTTGCAAACGGAGATGGGTTCGGCAGGTCCAGCATGGAGCGCGGTTAGCTCCCGGCTTCCTCTTCTCGTTGCAGCGATCCGGGCGTCTGCACTAGGTCGTCGGAGATGGCTTGCAGTTCTTCCAGTGCAGCCTGCAGGTCATCGATGATCTCGGCGGCGAGGACGTCTGGGTCAGGTAGGTTGGCACTGTCTTCCAGGCTTTCGTCGCGAAGCCAGAAGATGTCAAGGCTGGCCTTGTCGCGGGCGATGATCTCGTCGTACGTGTAGGCGCGCCATCGTCCGTCTGCGTTGTCATCGGACCAGGTAGGCGTGCGATCATGTCGGTTCTGCGGGTTGTAGCAGGCGACGAACTCGTCAAGATCGTCGCGGGTCATGCGGTTCTGCTTGAGGGTGAAGTGCGTATTGGTGCGTAGGTCGTAGAACCAGACGGACTTCGTCCACGGGATCTCACTTGCCGGTTTGCGGTCGAAGAAGATGACGTTGGCCTTCACGCCCTGGGCGTAGAAGATGCCCGTCGGAAGACGCAGTACAGTGTGGAGATCGCACTCGTGCATCAGCTTGCGGCGCACCGTTTCCCCCGCACCGCCCTCGAAGAGCACGTTGTCGGGGACAACGACAGCAGCGCGGCCATTCTGTGCAAGCAGGCTACGGATGTGCTGCACGAAGTTGAGTTGCTTGTTGCTCGTCGTTGTCCAGAAGTCCGGGCGGTTGTAGGTGATCGTCTGGCGATCCGTCTCCCCCGCTTCATTGACGACCGTGATGCTCGACTTCTTGCCGAAGGGCGGATTCGTGACGATGACGGGGTAGTGCTCGGACGGCTCGTTCCGCAGACTATCGTCCGTCCTAATCGGCGGTTCGGCTTCGTCATCTTCAGGGCCAATACCGTGTAGGAAGAGGTTCATCGCGCAAAGGCGGGATACGCCGTCGACAAGCTCAACGCCGCGGAGTGCGTGGTACTTCAAGTGCCTCTTCTGGTCGCGATCGAGATTGCCCCGACTCATGAACTGGTATGCGGACAGCAAGAATCCCCCGGTACCGGCGGCCGGATCGCAAATAACCTCGCTGGGCTTCGGCTGGATGCAATCGACGATCGCTTCGATCAATGGTCGGGGGGTGAAGTACTGCCCAGCGCCGGACTTCACGTCTTGGGCGTTGCGTTCGAGCAGCGCCTCGTAGGCGTCGCCCTTGACGTCGGCCGCCATTGACAGCCACTGCTCCTTGCCGATTAGCTCCACAATCAACTGCCGAAGCTTGGCAGGATCTTGAATCTTGTTCTGGCTCTTGCGGAAGACCAAACCGAGCATTCCGGACGTCTGCCCAAGGTGCTCCAGCGTCTTCCGGTAGTGAATCTCCAACCGTTCGCCGGTCATTGCCGGAGCCGATAGCTCGCTCCAGCGATACCCTTCCGGGATCGGATTCGGCTCGCCAGTCAACTCGGCGCGCTCGTCTGCCATTTTGAGGAAGAGCAGGAACGTAAGCTGTTCGAGGTAGTCCTGGTAGCTCAAGCCGTCGTCACGGAGCAGATGACAATAGGACCAGAGCTTGTCGGAGACGCGTCTCGTGTGGTCGTTCATAATGCCTTCCTCTTCCGGGTTGGCGTGCCTGCCGCCTCACGTCCCGCCTTGATTCGCTCCAAGAGCGCCGACGCCGGTTCGTCGTTCGGATTCTGCTCGACAAGCTTCCCCTCGAACGCCCACTTGAGGACAGATTGCCGCAGCGCATTGCTTCTTACCACGGCGGAGCGGGTCGCCTCTTCAGCGTGAAGAATGACCGATGTGGCGAGTGCAACCGCCGTGTTGATCCGTGCCTGCTCCGCCAGTGGAGGCAACGGCAATGTGATGTTGACCATCCGCGTAAGCCCGAGGTCCTGGTTCCCGACACCGTGAGTGTACCTTTGCGACTGCGCATAGCACCACGGGGAGTTCAGCGCGTTTTGCACGTACAGCGGATCAATGAGCTTCGCGAGCCGGAGCACTGCAACGTGGACCCAAACGTTGAACGCTCGCTCATACGTGTTCGCCCGCGCAATCCCTGTCGTACCGCCCTTTGTGTACAGGATGTCCCCAAGCTTCGGTTCGATACGCGTGCATAGCTCCGCATGAAGCTCCGGCGAGATTCGCTTGGCGCTCTCGAAATCGACCCCTTCCGGGCGGACGTGGCCACCCGTGATGAACGGGATCCCCTCATCAACGTAGTCTGGGCTGTAGTGCGGCCCATCCTTCACGAGCCAAGCGAGTTGCCCAAGAGTCGTCCAGCACCAACCTTTGGGAAGATCCGGGAGGTCTGCGGATTCCGGTGCAGCGGGGCGCTTGTATCTGGCTTCAGCGGCCCTGCGCGCCTTCTCAAGCGCTTTGGCGTCGTCACCGGCCGTCCAACGCTTGCCAGCCTTCAGTGCCTTGGCTTCGGCCTTGGCACGAGCTTTCTTGGCAGCGTCTTCGATCCATCGCACCTTGCGCTCGGCGAGGATGCGTTCAAGGAGGACGCTCGCGGGTTCGTAGTCACGACCTTCCTGACGCGCTAGCTCGGCTTCAGAGGGTACGAGACGGCCTTCAACAGCGGCCTTGAGGAACGGAGGCGCGGTAGCGGTCGAGGTTCCGCTGCACGCGCTCCAGCGACGCCACAGCGTCATCGAGCCGCGTCAGATACGACTCGATCGCCTCGACGATGCGGTGCTGTTCATCTGTTGGCGGCAGTGCGAACTCGAATGCGCTTATCTGATCGTAGTCCACGCGCGGCCTGTCTCCAGTATCCAGGGTAGACGTAAAGGCGACGAACTCAGCGGAGTTCAGTCGGTACTTCAAGAGCGAAGGAAGGATGCCTTCAGGGGGAGTCAACGGTATGAACTCGGCAGACGCCAGCCCCTCGAAGTCCACCGTGATGACCTTGTTCAGGTATGGACGCAATCGGCCGTACAAAACATCTCCGGGCTGGAAATGCGTTGCGCTGCTCTTCATCTCAGATGCAGGCACAGTACCCAAAAGCCTCATGGTGTGGGCTTCAACGTTGTCCATCCCGATGAAGCGAAGCTCGGGGTGCTCCTGTGGCTTGCTCCGAGGGCGCACGTTCTGCGCGACATCGCCAAGGCGTGTCCTAGTCCAGTTCACCGGCAATCGCATAGCATGTGTCACGAAACCAGCACCCCATTCAACTCATCCATCAGCGCCTTCAGTTCCGTTCCGAACAACTCCCGCGCCTTGCCCAGTCCGCCTTCGGTGTTGAACGGCAGCAACTCGAAGTCCGACATCTGGAACTCCACGCTCTCCGCGATGTGATCGCGAATCATCTCCAGCCAGCGCCGCTGCTCGTCCGTGAACCTCCGCCCGCGTAGCTCCTGCGTCGCCATCCAGTGCTCGAAGCGGACCTGCACGTCCTCCGGATACGGCACCAGCTCCTCGGCCTGATGAAGCGCGAACCGGACGAGGTTCACGATGTCCGTTAGTCGGCGCTGGGCGCTCGCACCACGCACCTTGTTCGCCTCCAGCGTCTTGTAGGCCGCCCACAGCTTCTGCGGCGTTAGTAGGCGCGGTGGCGCCTTGATTGCCTCATGTAGCGCCTTGATGTCATCGTACGTCAAGCGCTTGCCGTACGGCTGCGAATAGAAGAACTGAATCGCTGCAATCTCGTCCTTGTTTGCTTCGAGGAAGTCTTCGAACGACGATACGATCGCCCTTGCCTTCTCCAGTCCGTCCTCGGACGGTCCGGCTTCGATCAACTCGTCAAGGCTGACGTCATCGATGACCTGCTCGAACGATCGCTTCGTCTCGATCAGTAGGCGCCGCAAGTCGGGTTTCGTCGCTAGCGGCTCAACCGCAGCCTTCAGCAGCTCGCGGCCCGCACCCTCGATCTGGTCCGACGTCGGCACCGCGTCCGGCGGGAGGTCGTGCATTGCGCGCGCCTTCTCCGCTCGTGCGTCGGGATCGAGCGCGCAGACGATCGCATGGTCGATCTCGGACAGCTTCTTCCCGCCCGCGGTTTCCGCGATGCGAGCACGATCTTCGTCACTGCACTGCTTGTCGAGACGGGCAAGGCGGCTGGCGAGAGAACTAAGCATGTCGGGGTTCGTTCCGCCGAGGGCGACGTGTTCGAGCAGCGCCTTGAAGGCGACCGACTTCTTCCGCTCCAGTGGCTGCGTGTCATGCAACTCGCCATCGGTCACACCAACACAGTCGATGATGACGAAGTGTGTCTTGGCATCGGCGTCCGGCGTGGCTGACTTCAGTTCGTTGGGATCGATAATGCGAACACCGCGTCCCTTCATCTGCTCGAACTGCACGCGGCTCTTCACCATTCGCATGAACACGATGGCTTCGATCGGCCTGATGTCAGTTCCGGTAGCGATCATGTCCACGGTGACAGCAATACGCGGGTAGAAGCTATTGCGGAAGTTCTGGATCTGCTCGGCTGGTCTGGTGGTCGTGTAGGTGATCTTCTGGCAGAGATCGTTGCCCTTCTCGAATACCTCACGCGCGATACGGACGATGTCCTCAGCATGCGAGTCGTCCTTCGCGAAGATGAGCGTCTTCGGCACATGCGTTCGGCCGGGGAAGATCTCGGTAGTAACCTTGTCGCGATACGTGCGCAGGATGGTACGGATCTGATCCTCGGCGACGACGGATCGGTCCAGATCCTTGGCGTCGTATTCAATGTCCTCGTCGGGGCGCTCCCAACGGACGGCGCGTGTCTGACGGTCACGCACGCGGACGGACGGCGCATCGGTCGCCTCAATGGTCGAACCCTCTTCCGAGATCCTCGTCCGTATCTTGTAGACCTCGAAGTCGACATTGACGTTGTCTGCAACGGCTTCCTCGTGTCGATACTCCATCACGAGATTTCGGTTAAAGAATCCGAAGGTGTGCTTGGCCGGGGTTGCCGTAAGGCCAATGAGATACGCGTCGAAGTACTCCAGCACCTGCCTCCAGACAGAGTAGATCGAGCGGTGGCACTCATCGATCACGATGACGTCGAAGTACTCGGGCGGTACGGCCGGGTTGTAGACGACGGGCCAGGGCTGCCGCTTCTCATCCACCCCCGCACCGTAGAGCGAATGCTCCTCAAGTTCCGGGTCGAACTCCGGCTCGCCTTTCAGCATCGAGTACAGGCGCTGAATTGTCGAGATGACGACCTTGGTGGACGAGCCGATGGTGTTCGACGTAAGGCGCTGGACGTTGTAAAGCTCGGTGAACTTGCGGTGGCTGTCAGGCGTCCGGAAGGTGGCGAACTCCTTCTCCGCCTGCTCGCCGAGGTTGCCGCGATCGACGAGGAACAGAATCCGCCGCGCCCCCCCGTACTTAATCAGGCGGTAGATGGCACTGATCGCCATGATCGTCTTCCCCGAACCGGTTGCCATCTGGATGAGCGCCCGCGGGTGGTCTGCCTTCAGGGATTCTTCGAGCCGCTGGATCGCTCGGTACTGGTTGGGATAGAGGTCACCTCGGTCCACCTCGGGCAGCGTCTGGATTCGAGAGCGAAGAGAGGAAGGGTACTTCGGATCGGGAGCGTACGGACCGTCTTGCGGATACCAGTCCCGCGACCACTCAGGCAGCATCTCGGCTTCGATCCACTCCCGTAGTGTCTCGGGGCGGTGGAACTGGAAGACGCCACGGCTGCGAGGATGCGGGTCGAGGTGGTTCCAGAAGATCGTCTCCGTCCCTGTACTGACGTACCGAAAGGGAAGCGGCTCCACGGGTATCCTGATGTCGTATGCGAATCCGGAGGTATACTCGTCCGCCTGGATTTCTACGCCTCGCAGTGCGTGTCCTTCCGCCTTGGCTTCCAGCACGCCAACTGCTTCCCCGGATACAAAGAGAAGGTAGTCCGCGAAGCCCTGACCGCCAGTGAGCGGGAACTCGCGGATTGCCACCCCAGGGCCAGCGGAGAGGTTGATTTCATCACGAGATTGCACGATCCAGCCCGACTCAACAAGATTAGCATCGATTATCTCTCGCGCGGATTCTTCAGGACGCCTCATTTCCCATAGATAGTAGCGCAACCAGCCGAACTGGGACAATGATCCGTAGCACACGCGCCACGTCGCAAATGAATGGACCGTGGAAAGCCGGAGACGCCAAATCACGCAAACGGTCTGACAGCGGCGGGCCGTGGCCGCAGACCTCCCACTGTAACGTCGCGAGAGGTCGCTTGGCTGGCCGCAGATGATGAACGCGGTGTTCGGGGGCGGCGCGTATCTTCCGACACCTTTGGCGCGCTCCTATGGCACGAACCGAGATTCCTTGACGATTTTCGCTTGGCCGTGCCTTGCGCCGCGACGCCTACGGACAACATCACACGGCCAACACCGGGTCGGAGTGTGTGATGGTGTATCCTGGTTGAAGTCGAAGACATGGAGGCAACAGATGGGCGACACGGCGACCGTGAAGATATTCCTCGTCCAGGGAGATTCGGCGTCACTCCGGACGGCGGAGATATCGAACTGGAGTGGCAAGGCCATTGCCGGACCACGCTCGGAACTGGATGACATCGTCGCACGAGATGAAGCCCAGAAACCTGGTGTCTACTTCCTCATCGGCGTAAACCCCGATACAGGGAAGGAGCGCGTCTACATCGGTGAGGCAGAGGTGGTCAAGCGGCGTCTGAAGAGCCACACGGAGAAGGACTTCTGGCGTTCGGTGGTGTTCTTCGTTAGCAAGGATGAGAATCTGACTAAAGCCCACATCCAATACCTCGAAGGCAGACTGATCGACAAAGCTAGTAGCGCCGACAGGTACGAACTCGACAACAGCAACGCTAGCGGCTCCCATCTGCCGGAATCGGAAGCCGCCGACATGGAAATCTTCCTTGCCAAGATTGAGCAGTTGATGCCTGTCTTGGGCTATGACTTCCTTAAGCGGGTTGCGCCGAGAAGGCGCGGGGGACGCAAGTTGGACCTGCTGGTCTGCAAGATCAAAGGCGTCGAAGCCCGAGGGCGGCCGACGGAAGGTGGGTTTGCCGTCTTCAAAGGGTCGGAGGCGGTCCTCGAAGAGCGTCCCAGCACTAGCAAGTACCCTTACGCCGCCAACTTGCGGAAGCAGCTAGCCGATGAGGGTGTGTTGGTAGAGCAGGATCGGAAGTTGGTCTTCGCGAAGGACTACGAGTTCTCAAGCCCCAGCGCTGCGGCGGCAGTTGTCCACGGAGGGCAGGCAAACGGTCTGATCTCCTGGAAGAATCCCTCCGGGCACACCCTTAAGGAGATCGAGGAGAAGGGGATCTCGGACAAGTAGCGGGCGAAGCTCCACATGGGCGATGGTAGTCCGTGCCCGCGCCGCATGATGCCGCGACAGCGGAAGGCCGGGTCGCGACGTCCCACTGTGACATCGCGAGAGGTCGGTTGACTGGCCGCAGATGACGGACGCGGGTCAGGGGGGGAGGGGCAGCACGAATCTTCGAACGCCTTCAGCGCGCTCCTAGAGCGTGATCGCGGATTTCTTCTTGATTTTCGACCGGAGGAAGCGTGACGCGAGCGTCGATCCTGGGTGTTGTGCCGTGTTCCCATGGCGAATCCGACCCAGCCCTCTGAAATCGGATGCGAAGCGGAATCGCACTGAATCAAC
>Ga0272442_10011586_pt1 | contig 10733 bp, 7 predicted proteins | sample SSMForm2O_FD_200262 | JGI IMG/M metagenome (GOLD analysis project Ga0272442, IMG submission 200262) | Marine sediment archaeal communities from Little Sippewissett salt marsh, Falmouth, MA, United States - SSM-Form-2O | ecosystem: Environmental > Aquatic > Marine > Wetlands > Sediment ... | reverse complement strand
GTTTGATTTCCAATCCGTGGACACCCAGGACCCCCAAGTCGGCGCAAAGGTTGCGGATCTGCTCCGGGCTGAGATGTCCGTGGATATTGATCTGGTGCTCGTCGAACGGGAGTCGATCGACAAAACGCTCAATGAGCTGGAGATCGGCCTCTCCGGCATGGTCAGCGAGAATACGGCAGCCAAGGTGGGCAAGATCCTAGGCGCCAGGATCCTTGTTCTGGGACGCGTGTTCAGCGTGGACCAGGAACTCGTCATCATCGCCAAGATCATTGGAACGGAAACTTCGAGGGTGTTTGCTGAGGTGGCTCGGGGTCCTCTCAGGGGACAACTCTCCGCTATGACACAGGAACTAGCTGGAAAAATCCGAAAAAGGATCTCTGGCAACTTGAATGCCTTCGTGGGTCAAGAGAGGGAAGTAGACCTCACGGAAACGTTGGTCCGTCTGGTCAAGGGAAGACCCCTCCCGGTGGTTTCAGTGAATATCCCTGAACAGCATGTGGGCAGACCCATCCAAGACCCGGCCGCGGAGACGGAACTTCTCTTCCTCCTTAAACGGTGCGGTTTTACCGTAGCTGGTGAACCAGGAGGGCTGCACGCCAAGACCCAGGTCAAGATCGAAGGAGAGGCCTTCAGCGAGTTCGCCACGCGACGAAGTAACCTGATCTCTTGTAAGGCACGCGTGGAACTAAGGGCAATCGACAATGAGACAGGCGCCCTTCTCGCCATCGATCGTCAGACAGGGGTGGCCGTGGATCTGGCGGAAAACGTGGCGGCCAAAACCGCCATTGAAGAGGCCACGAGGGACTTGGCGCTTCGTTTCATCCCGAGACTATTGAACGTTCTCCAGGCAGAAGGAAGTCGGAACTGAGAGGAAAGGCTTTCTCATGGCAAGGCTTGGACTGATACGGAAAGGTAGCCCCCTGTTCTCGCTCTTCTTCCCTTTCTTCCTGTCTCCGCTTGCCCACGGGGAGGAAGAGGTTCAAATCAGGCCCCTTGAAGCCTGGAACTCGTTTTTCGCTGGACAAGAGACAAAACGCCACTTCACCCTATCCTCCCCTTTTCCCTTCAAAGGCAAACTGGCGTGGCGCCTCTCCCTCAAGGAAGGAACGATTGCCAGGGGGGAGGTGGCTGTGTCTTTGGAACAGGACAACCCGCAACAGGTGGGAATTCACTTAAAGTTGCCTCATCTCAAGGAAGGCGTCTCTTTGGGAACCGAGTTGTCCCTCACGGCCTACGAGGATGAGACGGATGAACCTGCTGCGTCCCGTACGGAACGCATCTGGATTCTCACTGAGAATCCATTTGCTGAAAGGCAAGAATGGCTCAAAGGTCTGCAAATTCGTCTTTTCGATCCAGTGGGAATGACGGAGAAGGCGCTCCAAAGCCTGGAGATTCCGTTTGAGTCCGTGTATCACTTCGCGTATAACGCCAATTCAGTGCCAGGATGTACCATCGTGGGAGAAGGCGCCTCTTTAGAGAAAGGGAATCTTTGCAGAAGCCTCTTGGAGCTTGCAAAAAAAGGCGAAACCATCCTGTGCCTCGCGCCTGCCGATGGTGTCTTTGTCCTTCAGGATGACAAAGCAGACGAACAGGTTCCCCTTGCCATTCATCTGAGAAGAAATGACCTCATCCAGGAACTGGACAAACGATTGGATGCCACAGCCTGGCCGCCCGACGGAACGCTTCAGACGAAAGGCGTTGTTCTCGCTGAGAGCCGCGAAGTTGGACAGGTCTTGGCGGAAGTCGTGTCTGGTTACCCCGGTTGGCCCTGGTTGGAGATGAAGTTCGAATCAGGGGGAAGCCTTTCGCTCTGCGGCTTCTCCGTCATTGAAAAGTGGAACGATACGCCTACGCCCAGATTCCTCTTGTTGGCGTTACTGGAAAGAGGGACCCCCGCGTCTGATCCTGTTCCCTGAAGGAGGTTAACGATGCGAACGCTTCGATGTCCTATCCTGTTTGTCCTCTTCTTGTTCGTCTTGACCGCGATTTCACCAGGGGTGGCCAAGGCTCCGACCACCGTCTACACGGCTGCTCTCTTTCCTTTTGAAGAGCGAGGCCCGGAGGTCAAGGGTTTTGGGGATAAAGTAGCCGATCTCTTGTTCGCATTCCTCATGACCGCTCCAAACCTGTACCTTGTGGATCGCGCCGACCTGGACAAGACCTTGGACGAAATGGAACTCAATCTGTCCGGCGCGGTGCGTCCGGACCAAGCGATACAGATTGGCCAACTCACAGGGGCCAAACTGCTCATCACAGGATCGGTCATCCCTGCCGACGACAGCCTGTATATCTTGGCTAAAGTCATCGGGACCGAGACAACCAGGACCCTGGGCGTACGCGTGGTGGGACGATTGCGGTCTGGACTGCCACAGCTCGTGGAGGAACTGGGCTCCCAGGTCTCTTCCCTCGTTTCGGAAAGGGCGGACGAGTTGGTTGGAAAGGAAAGTACCATGGGGGACCGCGTCGCCCTGCTCAATAAAAAACTGGGTAGAGCTTCAAGGCCTGTGGTCATGGTTCAAATTACGGAACGGCACGTGGGACAGCCCCCCATCGATCCCGCGGCTGAGACAGAGATCGCCATGCTCTTAAAAGAGACAGGGTTTACGGTTGTTGATCCGGAGAGCGGTCTCAGCAACGAGGTCGACATACTCATCGAGGGGGAAGGCTTCAGCGAATTCGCGGTCAGGCGAGGCGATCTGGTGAGCGTCAAGGCTCGACTCGAAGTCAAGGCCACGGATCGAGAAACCAGAAACCTGATCGCAGTGGACAGACAGACCGCCGTGGTGGTAGATCTCACCGAACAGCTCGCAGGGAAAAAGGCGCTACAGAAAGCCGCCGTCGCTATCGCGGAACGTCTACTGCCCAAACTCGTTCAAAAATGATGAAAAACGCCAGGAGGAACGATGATCAAGAAAACGAGTGCAGCCGTCTTGTTGTTGATCGTGCTGGGGTGTACCGCGTATGCGGTCCTCAAAGCCACAGCCATGAATCCTGAGAATACAGCGGTAAGACTCTTCAAAGAAGCCCAGTCAGATATTGAAAAAGGAGATGCCCTGCGGGCTGAAGGAAAGGTAAAAAAGGCGGGAGAGCTGTACCTGAAGGCATTGGAAAAGCTGAAGACCCTCAAGGAGAACCCGCCTGACATGGAGATGCTCCAACCCACGAGCCCCGCCTTTCAAAGAACCTACAGAAGAGTCGCAGGATGCGAATCGCCTCAGGCTGCTGTAGAGAGTCTGATCGGGGCCCTCGAGGAACAACATCCCCTGGATGAAAATGAATATCTGCTCTATTGGGACCTCGAAGCCTTCACGGCTGAGATCATGGGCGAGCATTGGGACACTCTCACGCATGAACTTCAAAAGAAGGCCGTCGATTTCTCCCACGACTTCATTCAACGCTACATGAAACTTTTGCGAAGCGCATTCAAGTATCTGCAAATGAGTATGGGGGAGGCGGAAATCGATGGGGACCACGCCACAGTCGTCACGCTTTGGGACAACATGGGCTACAAATCGGAAGTCCTCTATCTCCTGAAAAGGACAGGAGGCATGTGGCGCACCTATGATTTTGAAATCGCCTATTTTCGCAACCGCTTCGCTGCCGTGGGAAAGGAAGCCTTTCGACGCTGTGTTCTGGATAAAGACGCGGCGGAGTTCGTGGCCTCAGACGGCTTCAAGATGGAGTTTGAGATGATGTGCATTCAGGTGGCGATGGAACTGGATGGGAGTCCATCGCACAGAAAGAACGCCACCCTGGCCAAGGGACCTGTTCGATGGATCGTAGTAAAAGAAACCAAGGTGTGGGACGGTGACCGTGTCCTGGTCTCCTTGAGGCCAGGCACGGTGGTGGAGCACCTTGGAGAGACGAGGGAAGATGGCATGATACGGATCGCCTGTGAAGAGTCCCCAGAGGGGAACAAAATCGAAGGATGGGTTTCGGTTCAAGACGTCAGGAAATCGGAGCGATGATCAAACGGCTTCACAAGATCCTCCTTTTCTGGGCCCTGCTTTTTTCTTTTCCCAAAACGATCCAAGCCTCTGAACCGATGTCAGCAGCGATCCTTCCCATGGATAAGACGCTCCAAGTCTTCTCCGATCTTCTTCACGCCAAACTCAGTTCGCACTCCGAGGTGGCCTTGCTGGAAAGAGAACATGTGGACAAGGTGCTGGATGAGTGGAGGATCTCCAGTCTTTGGGGAAGCAAGGCGCGCGCGTCCAGAATTTCCGTTGGGAAACTGCTCAGGGCTGATATCCTCATCGTTTTATCACCGCTAGGGGAGAAAGGCATTCGCGTCACCCTTGCGGAGACGCGACATGGACTGAGGCTTCTAGAGGAACATCTTGAAACAAGTGAAAACGAAGCCTTGGACCTGGCGACTCTCTCGGTGATCCAAACAGTCCAAGCATTTGAGTCCTGCCAAGGACACGCCTACTCGGTTCCCGCTTTTCAGACCAAGACGCTCCTCTTCGCCTTCGATCCCTATCAGGAAGGACTCGCCGTCCTGTTGCGGCGTGCCCTTTTGAGGCGGGGACGGCTCGTTGTAGAATTCGAGGAAGCGAAAGAAATCTTGAACGAGGTCTCGACGACCGAAGGGCCGGATGTGACGCGTCCCGGGGTGACACTCGTGGAAGGATCCTTCTCAGCAGAGGGACAGAATGTTCAGAAATTGGACGTAGAGATTCAAGTGTCCAGTCCCCCCTCTCAGCCTCAAAAACTGTCTTTGTCCCTGCCTATCGAACCTAAAGATCTACAGAACCATCTCCATAGCCTCGTAAACCGTATCCTTGACATGGAAGAATCGGTTCTTCCCGAAAAGGGATCCACCGTTTCCGATTCGAAAAGCCAATCTTGGGAAGAGGAAGAAAGCTTCCTCACGGAGCGGGGTCTCATGCATGCGAGGATTGGGGCGATGGAAGAAGCTTGTCAGGAACTGGAGGCGTCTCTCGTCCTGAACCCCTCCTCGGTCTCGCTTCGATCCCATCTTTTCAGGATCTATCAAAGCCGCATGCAACGATGGAGGACCATCAAGGAAACGCAAGAACACTTCGAAGCGTTCATACCTCTGGCCCTGAGGGCATTGGAATATGCAGAATGGGTCACTGCCCACAAGACAACGCTCACAGAGGATGATTGGGAGGCAATCCACCAGCTCGCATCGAACGTGGGGAATGCCCTCCCCTACGCTCCAGGAAACCAAGAAGCTCAACTCGAAGCAAAACGGATGTCTCCTGTGGCCGATGCCCTGCAACATCTTCTTCTTCGCGTATTTGAGAGAAGGGAACTCTTTTCCAGGACGGATTACACGCAAAACTTGTTTTTCCATTTCGGCCGAGCTGAATCTTGTACTGCGTTCCCTGATGAAAGGAAATACCAAAGGAGAGCGCGTCTCATTACGCTGGTCAGGAAACATCTGCCTGCTTTCGACTTACGCAAGAGCGTTCTGGCGGAACCGATATCGAGAGTTTCAATGGAAGCAGAGGCATACAAGGATTTTTTGGAGGGGCTGGAGCGCGATCCGGATCCTGCTGTAAGGGAATGGGCTTGGAAAAGACGGATGCATGCGACTCCGAAAAGGCTCAAGTCCCCAGCGACCTCACCGAAAAGTTCCCAACTCGAAGAGGCGTCTTCCCAAAGCTCCAGACGAGACCCCCTGAAAAGAGGACTAGAAAACATCCCGCACAAACCTGTCAAGAAGATCGGTGTCCCCAAGGACCTGCTCTCATTGGAACCAGTGCTGTCCGACCTCGAGGAGGAGCTCCCTCTTGAGGGAAGACGCTCTCTTCGAAAGGTCATGCCCTGTGGAGAGAACGCTGAATCGCTTTCTTTCAACAAGAGCCTCTACTACCTGCCCTCCCCCTCTCAGTTCTCAAAGGTCTTCTCCTTGCCTTCTGAAAGCGAAGCCATCATCCAACAGGCGGCGTGGTGTGAAGGTCTTCTTTGGATCGTGACAGGAACCTACAAAGAGGACTGGGTCACCGACGACTGGACCGTTCACTGTTGGGACAAAGAAAAAGATGTGCTGCACAAATGGGCCTCGGCAGAGGGACTGCCCATGAGCGGCTCCCATCAAGAGAAGGGCTCTCTGTCGGCCGTCAAGCTCTGTCCCTATGGAAAAAAAGCGATCGTGGCCGGGGTTCACAGGAAAGGAGAGGAAGCGAGGAGTTCATGGGTCTCCCTTCTGGAACCTGGCAAATCCGGCGTGGAACTTCTTTGGGAAAGTCGGGATTTGGCCCATGCACATGACAATGTTCGCTATGGCGATCCCACTCGTAAAGATGTCTTTCATCTAGACAGGGACAGCGTCCATAGAGACAAAACGATCATCAGAATCATCTTGTATCCGCCCTGCGTTCTTCTCCTCGATCCAGAAACCATGCGGATCGAGCCGTGGAAGCAACTGGATCTCCCGCGTTCTTATTCGTATAGACATCTCTCCTGCGGCGAATCAGGCTTCGCCAAGTGCATCAACCAACTCAAGTTGGTCTTTACGGCTTCTTCCCTGGACAGCGAAATCGCGTTGTCTCTTCCGCCTGAAAGACATGAACGCATTTTGGATATGTCCTGGGATGAGAAGAATAAAAAGATCTGGCTCGCGATCGGCCCCAAAAGCCTTGCTGTCCCATTCTGGGAGGTCCGTTCTTGGTGCCCTGAGACCAAGGAACTGCAATCCTGGAGGAACGAAAGGGGATTGCCCGCATACCTAACGACCTCGAAAAAAGGGGCTAAAGGGACCTTGCAGACGCTTTCCTATGAGGGACGCACTTTTGTGGCAGGAGGGTATGAATCTCCAGGCGCCACGCCGCGAGGGTGGATCGGCGTCATGAATGCAAAAACCCAACGAATTGAGCTTTTCTGGGAGAGCAAAGCGGACGAGGAAGCTTCGTCCCTGCCAGATGATCTCCTGCGACCTTTCTGCCCCACCCATCTTTACCTCAAGAAGGCGGACGGACAAGAGAACAGGGACAAGATTGTAATGGGGGGACGCCCTGGAAGAAACCTGTGTTTTGACCCTGAAACCCTCGAACCTTCACTCGAAGACAGAGAAAAACCAAAGATTGTCATCACGTCAGACCAGGCTTCCAATCCAACGGAAGAGAAAGACGAGGACAGGCCTCAGTTCAATCTCTCTCCTGCCCATGCAAAGGGAGATTGTTCCTTTCAGGGACTCTCCCTTTCTTTGGTGAATGGCGCCCTGTGGGCAAGTTCAAAAGACGCTAAAGAGGCATCCTGTGTCGTACCCGACGAATGCAACCTTTTTTCCCCTTCCTCCAGTCTCTGGACCTCTCTTCATTTTGGCCTCTTGGTTCACGACAAGGAAACAGGATCCCTCCAAAAGATTGTTCTCAATGAAAAGGAAGCGCGTCGCATACTTCGTGAAGAAAAGTTCCTTCGGGACAGGGGAGTCTATGCAGCGGAAACCCAATAGATGGCTCCAGGGCTTTTTGAAAACAGCGACCCTTCTTCTGGCCGTGGCCCAGGGGAAAGCATGGTCCGTGGCACTGACATCAACGCCCGGCATAGATCGGTGTCCCCAATGGTCTCAGGACAATCAATGGGTTTTCTATATCGGAAAGCATAGGGAAGGCAAAGGCATCTTCCGAATTTCTGCCGAAGGGGGAAACCCACAACCGCTCACGCAACTGAGCCGAAGAAGGCGCCATCTCAGATGCTCCCCGGACGGACGCTGGCTTTGCTACACAGGAGAGTCGCTGGCAGGACAATTCCGTCTCTTCAATCTTTCCTCTCAAGGTGGCACGGAACTTCGTCTCGTTTCCGAAGAATGCAACCAATATCACCCGGAATGGTCCCCAGATGGACAATGGATCGTTTATCAGGCTGTGGATCGTGAAGGAACCTCGAACCTATGGAAAATCTCCTCCATGGGAGGCGACCCATTGCCCATTACCCATGGAGACGGGCAAAGATGGGACCCTGTCTGGTCTCCCGACGGACATTGGATCGCCTATGTGGGAGAGGATTCCGACGGTTTTGCGCAGATTTTCAAAATCAAGCAGGACGGCAGCGAGGAGATGCTTCTTACCTATACACGCTGTCATCACAGAGAACCTGCCTGGTCCCCGGACGGACGTTCCCTGGTCTATGTGGAACAAGAAGGTCCTGGCTCCACTTCCCTCTTTGTCGTGCCCGCGGAAGGGGGCCAAAGCGTTCGCATTCCTGGGCAAGGCGAAGTCTTTGAGGGCAACTACAATGAGTGTCCCTCATGGTCTCCGGATGGTCAGTGGATTGCCTTTCAGAAAAAATGTTCCCTTTGCTTCATTCCCGCCGATGGAGGCGAATTCAGGACCGTTCGTACAGAGCCTTCTCATGGCTGGGACAGAAAGTACATTAGCCCTGTCTGGTCCAAGGACGGCACACACCTTCTTTGCTCCTCTGGGCAGGGCAATACCTGGTCGATTCAAAAAGTCCCCACGGAACTTTCTCCCATGACTCCCCGTCCAGGAGAAGAGAATCAGATCCAAGAACCGAGCAGCCCGACCATAGACTGTCCTTGCTCCTCCGAACTGGCCTGGTCGCCAGATGGCAGGGAGTTCGCCTGTCAAACCTCCGGCGATGCTCAGGGAAAGACAGACATGGTCCTGGCATCGCGTCTTACGGGAAAGGTGAAGCAGCTGCAAACTGGTCAGGCAGACCGTCTTCCAAACGTTGGTGAGTTCGTCTGGTCACCGAACGGAGAATGGATCGCTTGCTCGTCTCAAACCTTTTTTTATCCCTGGAAATTCTCATGGATCTTGCTGATTCAAAAGAACATGGGAAAAATCTTTGCTGTGACCTCAAGTAGGGAACAGTGCCGGCGGCCTGCATGGTCCCCCAACGGCAAACGTCTAGCCTTTGAGAAAACGGATGAGGAAGGTTTCTGGCAGATCTACACCTTGGAGCTTCCTGATGACTCCTCCTGGTCGTGTTACCTCGATCATGGGATCTGGAGACCCATCGAAAAAATCGAGCAACATGGATTGACCCGCGAGCCGAGGCAGCACTTCGTGCCCCAATGGTCGCCTGACGAGCAATGGATCGCCTGTACGGACGGCACCCACATCTACAAAATAGGCGTTCATGACGGAAAAGAGATCCTTCTCACTCAAGGCGACACGCCTCGTTTCTGGCCTGTCTGGTCGCCTGACGGGAAAACCATTGCCTGTGTTCGAGGTGAGCAAATCGTTCAGATCGACGCCTCTGGCGGACAAGAACGCCCTCTCACCTCCGGCCAGGGCTTCGTCAAACGTCCCGTCTTCTCCCCAGACGGACGATGGCTCGCCTACACCCGGTTCGTACAGGCCTCAGGAGGCTGGTGTAGCCAACTTTTCGCCGTTTCCACCCAGGGCAAGGGAGAGATCCAAGTCACCCACGAGCTTTGCGACCACGACAAGCCCCACTGGTCCATGGACGGAAAAACGCTTTTCTACTGGCAGAACGCACCTGAATGTGTTGGGGAGGCGGAGGTGCCGTCTTAGTTTCTAAGTGGACGCTGATGCGAAGGAAAGCTATGTCACTCGTGTGCCCCATCGCGTGCCGCCAGCCTTTCGACACACCAGTAGGTATCCAAAGTGAACCCGATACAAACGGAACCTTTGGGTTCACGGACAATGGCGACTTGCGCGGCCTGCTCTTGCCGGGGTGTGCGTCTTGCAAGCTATGGCGTCCCAGACGTTTAATTGAGAGTGCGGAAGGCAAAGAGAAGCCGCTGAGAGACCGCCGCTTCCTGGTAGACGCCAAGAGGGACTCAATAAAGGAGCAAGTGGATCGTTACACTCCAGCAGTTGAAAAAACAAAGGATTTTCTGCTCCATCCGAGGCACGGACACGAAACGCTCCCCGGAACAATGGCTCGATGCGGTCGAAAACGCTTTCAGTTCTCCCACACAACGACTCAAAGGAAACCCAACGAAGCAAACGGTGAAAACGATCCTTCCGCCCTGGGGAGAAGTCGTTCTGAAGGCGTACAAGTATGGGTTAAAGCGACGGGTGGTTTCTCTAGTGCGTCCCTCTACGGGAATGCATGTATGGAACCATTGCCTATCTCTCCACGAGAACCACTTCCCGATACCAGAGCCCTTACTTTATATGGAAGTGAGAACAGGTCCCTTTGTCACCCAGACTTTTACCGCAGCAAGGTGGATAGAATCCGCCAGTATCGGGCGAATGGCACGAGACAGAGAATCGATTTCTGAAGAGCCTCTGATGACCCTGCTCAAGGAAGCGGTAGAACTAGTTGCCACACTTCACTCTTTAGGATACGTTCATATGGATCTGAAATGGGACAATTTCCTCTGGGTTCCTAACGCAGACCAACCCATCGTCCTTACCGATCTGGATCACCTCCGAAGATCCTATTCGGCCAAGGAGCATGGGAAAGACTTCGCAAGATTTATCCTGTCAGCCATACAGTTCCAAATGGGAAGCGAAGTCGCTGAAAGTCTCACCAACTGCTATTTGGACAACCGAACAGAAGACCATTCGGACATCAAAAGGGGACTGTTCAAACGGATCCAGAAGAAGAGAAGGAAATACGAAAAGCGCCTTCGATCATCGGAACCCACGCCTACGCCTTCAGCTGAACGTCGTCCCCCTTCCTAAATAGTACCTGTTGCGGAAAGGGCAATATGGCCCAATGTCCGATGGGAGGAGAAACCTGCCTTGGCTCATGCTCGTCGCATTAGAATGGCCGCTGTGTGATCCGCGGGAGGAAGGGAGAGGTCCTCTTCTCACTTCCCT
>Ga0272442_10011585_pt1 | contig 10733 bp, 3 predicted proteins | sample SSMForm2O_FD_200262 | JGI IMG/M metagenome (GOLD analysis project Ga0272442, IMG submission 200262) | Marine sediment archaeal communities from Little Sippewissett salt marsh, Falmouth, MA, United States - SSM-Form-2O | ecosystem: Environmental > Aquatic > Marine > Wetlands > Sediment ... | reverse complement strand
TCCTTTCCCAGGCCGATGCGGACGTGGGGGAGGCAAAATACGTGACCGCCACGATTTACCTGGATCACACGGCACTTCTGTTCAAACTCCGACTGCCTCCGGGCTCGCGCATCCATTACGTACGTTTTGCACCCATCGTCACAGCCGCCGTAAATTTCCAGCCCGATCCGGCAGATGGATGCCTCACCCCGACCGGTTTCCTGCCCGATCATGGCGTTGGTTATACGGACGATTCCGTTTACGGCTGGTTCTCAAGCGACGATTTCGACACCAGTTCTACCATTGACGAAAGCCAACTGGTCCGGACTTACACGCACGATGAAAAGCCGGACGAGATCGCGGGACTGAACCAGGTGGTGAACACATACGTGGAATTCGGTTCGGGCGAGGCCGGGTATTGGGGCATCAGGCTCCCGGTGGGCACGTATCGCGTGCTTGCCACGGTTGGCGATATCGAGATAATCAGCGGCGATTTCGTGGAACGCGGCCCCCATTCCGTGGTCCTGGACGACGGCGCCACGTCAGATATCTTCAGCGGGTCCTCGTATGATCCGGACGACACCACGGGCGACGACCAGCCCTGCACAAAAACCAGGGAAAACACCTATGTGGTTCAGGACGAAGGCGACGGGTATGGACTCCTGCGGGTTGTGGTGAACGACGCGAATTACGATACAACCTTGAATTGTCTGACCATCCTGGACGAGATCAACGACAGGGATAGTGACGGCCTGAACGCGGCCCAGGAAGCCACTATCGGCACCGATCCCGACGTTCCCGACACGGACGGGGACGGGTTAAATGACGGTTTTGAACTTTACTTCAGAATGGAGAATCCTTTATATGATGGAGATGTATCAAGCGAATCCGGTTTCGATGAAGGAAACCCGAATGTTTGGGATAAACTGGAAATGAAAATTGAAATCGGGTACGATTCGGAAAAAGGCGTGGGAAATCAATTTTTGTGGCTGGATCCCCTGGATACGGATTCCGATGATGACGGAGTAACCGACGGCGAAGACGGCACCGGCGATTCCGACGGGGACGGATTGCCGAATTGCCTGGATCCTGACAGCGACAATGATGGATTGAGAGACGGAACCGAGATGGGGATTTTTTATGCAAACGTGCCTCCAGGCCAATATTATTCAGGAACAGACGAACTTCCCAATGGAGAAATCGCGACCAGGGACGTTTCCGGAACGAATACCGAGGACTGGTTTTCCGCAACGGATCAAACCCAGGCATTCTATGATGGAGTCTATTATATCGATGAATATGAGGTGCCCAATCATTATTATGATTATCCCAACTTCAGAGAGGACGAATATCCCGATACCACAACGGACCCGAACAGGCGAGATTCGGATGGGGATTACGTTCCAGACGGGACGTTTTGCGTTCCTTTTGCAGGATCGGTGAAGATGTATGCTGGAGAGGACAGGAACAACAACGGAGATAATGACGATGACGTGATCGTAAAGGCGACAATCATGGGATGCGATCAACCGACAAATTGCGATCCGGAAGAAACCGATCCCAACGACCCAGCCGATGTTCCCTGCGACTCTCTTCAGGATTCCGATTGCGACGGCTTGGCTGATGTGATCGAACTCAATACAGGTTCGGATGAATTCGATAAAGACACCGACGATGACGGCCTTTTGGATGGGGACGAGTATTATGGAACGGGTCAGAACGAAAGATGGTTCGGGGTGAAGACAGATCCATGCCATCCAGATACGGACAGGGACGGATTGCCTGATGGACTTGAACTCGGTATAACGGATAAAATCTACGATTATGACCCGATCAATCCTCAGGTTGGACAATTTGGAGGAACGTCGTACGATGCAGAAAGTGAAGAAGATAAATACTTTTTCACAACGGTTGCACCCTATGGGGAAAGCCGTAAAGTCAGGAGATTCATATCGGATGGAGCCCCAGATTCAAGGAGCGATCCATCTCATAGAGACACCAATCGCGATGGCGAACTAGATTCCGAAAGCGATATCGATTCTAATGGAATAATCGATACCGGAAAAGAGGACCCTTCACTTGGGCTTTTTGTACATCCCAATGAGCCTTGGAATTATGATGAAGAAGGAATATTATATCTCCCAACCATACCTAATGAGGGGGCTTTTGTGTTAGAACCATTAGGAGATGGAACTTATTTGAGTAATACTTTAACAGTTTTTGTGAAATACCAAGATAATCCCGGGAATTTAATGAGTTCCAATCCCTCAGCAGTTTTAGTTGAAAGAATATCTGTTGAAAATCTGCCTCCCCAGATTGAGGCTTATACTCTGACAACACATAACAGTAGCAGTAACGTGGTAGGACTTTCCTATGCGAGTTCATCAGCAAGTGGTTATCCATCAACCTCATTGGTTCCTGTTCCGGATGAATTGGAGTTTGGCCCTCGCTATGGTGGTAAGTGGCCTCCATTATTTGAATATTCTGATGATCCATATATTCCAGGGCCGGATATTGATCATGTAGAACCGTGGTTAAACGTAGATTTATTCAGTTGGTCTTTTGCTGGAGGTCTAAAAAATTTCGGTAGTTTTAATCAAAATATAGTATTTGATCCCATTATTAGACAGTATATTATAAGATCGGCATATAACTGGGAACTCAATCCAAAATTTCTCGCCGCCATTTTACTTAGAGAATCTGTTGACATTTATGGAAAAGGATTTAAACGGGTATTAGGAGAATCCTCCTGCTTTAGATTATATGATCCAGATGATGGCGCTCCTGTAACATCTTATGGGCTTGGTCAGATGGAGATTGATTTTGCAAAGGATTTATTATGGGAACGTTTTGGAATCTATCGGGATCGACAAAAAGGTGTTAAAAGATCTGGAACGAATCATGATGCCTTCTGGAAACATGCCTTCCATCCCTCTGGATTGTATAAACCAGTAGATAAGCGTTTTCGCGATGGAATATCGATAATCGATAGAGATTATCCGGAAAAAAGAATGTATAAATTGCGCTGGAATAAGGTTACTCTTCATGATATGAGTAGAGATATTGATAAATATACATATTCAGATTTTTATAAACGTACTCGTAAACAAAATGGGACATTAAATAGTGTTGAATTTAATGAATCACTTTTAAGAGGAAATCTAGTTCAAAATATTGCATTTAATATTGAACTTGTAGCACAACAGATAAGAAGATCAGCATCAAGCAGGAGTAAATATAATTATCTATTGTGGGATACTCATTTCAATTCACAAAATCAAAATTTTTATACTACCTGGAAATGGACAGGAGATCAAGTAAACCATGACCTTTTTGATTCCCAGAATCACTATAAATGGAATATAGATTCATGTTCATGGGAGAAATTTGGAAATCCTCCTTATTGGAGTGAGGCTTATATTGATTTTATATCTTATTATGGAATAAATACAATTTCTGAATTTAATTTTAAAATGTTGGATCAGAACTGGCGGCAATGGGACTACGAAAATAGATCGCTTTTCATGCTATGGGAAAACTTATATGATCATGGATATTATGAAACAATAATTGATTCATGTTTCAGGGTATATCAAAATGCGCCTTGTCTTTATGATTGTTATAAAAAAGTCGAAGAGGAGTGGGCAATATATGAATAAACTGGTGTTATTAGCAATATTATTAAATATAATGTTATCTTGTGAAAATTCAAATAATACTCTTATGAAAGCTGAAAAGGAGACATCAAAAAAAATAACCATGTCAAAGGAGGAAGAAAATATTAAAAAAAAGGCGTATTTTGCTTTTGTTGAAACAATAAGAACATTTGCTAGTATGATTAATATGATTAGTTTTAATGATCTAAAAAAATTGCAATATAAAGGAACGTTTAATATAGATAATTTCAGCACTTCTTCCATAATATATAAAGAATCTCAACAACATGGGTATTCCATAATAGATCCGTTTCTCGAAGGAAATCTTGAGAGCACAATGGTATTTGAAAGACCTGGGATTAGGTTTGATAAAGATGAACCGCCAGTTTTTAATGAAACCATGAAAGGTTCCAATATTCATTACATTACGAATAAGGAAGATACACTATTATTGATTTTTGCAGGTCCTGATGAAGATATCGATAATTATGATTATGATTTTAAAATACCTGTATTCAGAAAAAAGATTAAACCTTGGTATATTCCTATATCTTTTCTCCCATATAATTGGATAATACCCAAAATACACCATCCGGATATTATTCAATATGATCCCACAAACGGATTATACAGCAATGGTGATATTGTATGGCCCATTCATATTCAAATGCTAATTAAATATGATGAAGAATCAGATACCTTAAAAATTGGTAGACAATCATGGGAAAAGGATGCTGTTCCAATTGGAGTGTGGTCTCCAATGTATGATTTGACAGAAAATAATTGAAATCAAAAATATTCGGCGTTAATATAACTGAATTCAGAAACAGAACGCTGTCGGTGCGTTCGTATTTGTAAAAGTCGATCTGAACGGCAACGGCATGATCGAGCGCGATATCGCGTTTCAAATCGTGGAAAACGAGGTTGTGTGGCATCCGGTGAGAAATCCGGATCAGGGCGGGGACTTCGACCGGGGCCTGGGCGAGGCCATGACCCGCTTCGTCCATGCGGGCAACGGCGCGTATGGACAGGAACCCCTTATCCAGCACATCGGGCTCGACACGGTTCAGAAGATCGATGAACTCCTCATCCTGTGGCCGAACAACAACCTGATCTCGAGCCCGAACAGCCACGTGTTCTATGATCTTCCCATACCCGATAACGGCCTGCTCGAGCTTGTGATCAAGGAGGACGAACAGCCCCAGCTCGATTATTCCGATATCGATCTCATCGATTACAGGCAGGTGAGGATCGGTTCCCAGTCCGTGAACGCCTGGAGCGACGACGAGTTTTCCTCGGCCATGATCTATATCGAAAACACGGCCCCGGATACGTACCTGACGGACGTTCCCCTGACCGTGAGGCTCGACACCCGGGATTCCCAGTTCGGGCTTCGTACAAGCGAGGAAAGCCCCTTTTCCCAGACCCTGTCCGTCACCCTCATGAACGGCGAATCCGCGGACGTTTACATCCAGTTCTCTCCCCAGTACGAGGGACTCGTGGAAACAAAACTCCTCTTCAAATCCAATGACCCCTTATACTATTACGAGTACTTCGAGGATATCGTTCTGAAAGGGGAGGGGATTCCCGATACGGACGGGGACGGCGTCCGGGACGATCTGGATGAGGATGACGACAATGACGGGTTGGAGGATTTTCTCGAGGGAGATACGGGCGATCCGCGGTCGCGCTCCACGGATACGGACGGCAACGGGATTTCCGATCCCATGGAACTCTGCATGCCCGGGATGAATTTCTCGATCAACTTTCAGCCTTCCTCGATCGAACCTCCTGCCGGCTGGCTCGTTGACAGCGGCACCCTGGGGGAATGCTCGTTTACCTCTCCGGGGATCGGATTCGCCTGGTGCCAGACCATGACGGCACAGTCTCTCGATCCTGTCGAGGATAAACTGCTCGATACCTGGGTGATGTCGGATTCCACAAACGGCGATTGGTGCATCGAACTGTCCCCCGGCAAATATGAATATACCATAGCCGTATCCACGAATGACGATTACCTGGATCGATATGAAAATACATTGGATCATTACGCGCTCCAGTTGCGCGGGGACGATTACGCGGAATACAAAACCGTGCTGAAGCGGGGCGATTGGACGGCTGCCGGGTTTATCGAATACGCCCGGGGCGACGTCATGATCGTCAAGAAAGAAGGCCAGGAGTGGGGGAGGCTGTCGATTAATCTTGAAATGGACTGCCTGATCCATTATATCCAGATCAAAACGCCGGTTGTGAAATCGTTCAACTTCCAGCCCGATCCGGACCAGGGATGCATGGTTCCAGCCGGTTTCACTGCGGATTACGGAACCGGGTATACGGATGACGCCGCATTCGGCTGGATCGATCTGTGGAGCGGGGATTACGATGACCTGGAAGATGCCTCGTCAAAGACCCTTTCCTCCGAACTGTTTGTGCATCGAACAGGGGAGGGCAGGTCCGGCAACCTGGTCATGGACACCTTCATGAAAACCGATGCGTCAAACGATCCGGGCTATTGGAAGGTCTTGTTACCCGTGGGAATGTACCGGGTTTGGATCGGTTCCGATGATCCCGCGTCTGACGAATACGACACCACGGTTGTCCTGTTCGACGGAACATCCGATTCGGGCGATGAGCACACAACCGCGATTACGACCCTGGATAACAGCGCCACAACAAACACATGGACAACGGCGTACGTGTATGACGAAACCGACGGAATAAACGAAAACGCCATGGGATGCCTGGGTATCAAGATCGAGGGCGGGGTATACGATCCTGCCATGATGAATTACGTCATCATAGCGGATAACGAATGCGACACGGACGGCGACGGTTTGAGCGATTCGTACGAACTCAACGTATCCGGCACGGATCCGGGGGCATTGGACACGGATGGGGACGGGTTGGACGATTTCACGGAAGTCACCTCCCGCTGGGAGATTCCGGATACCCTGGAAGGCAACGATAATGTCAACATGGATCAAATGCCGATAGAAGAAGCAAACGGCACAAAATATCTGAAGTTGAACGCCCTGGATCTGGATTCTGACGACGATGGTGTGATCGATGGGGAAGAGGGAACAGCTGATTACGATAATGACGGCCTGCCCAACTGCCTCGATCCGGATTCGGATAATGACGGAATCCATGACGGCACGGAGAAGGGCGTTTATTCCGGAAACGTTCCGGAAAGCGAATATTATGTCGATGATGAACTCCCGAATGGAGAATTGGCTACGAGATACGTCGAGGGGACGGATACAAGTGCGGATTGGTTCTCGGCAACGGACGTAAACGATTGGTTCTTCGATGGAATATATTACATTGACGAATTTCAGAATCCTCAGGTCATTTGTGGGTCATATCACAATTATGTTGAGGATGAAGACCCATGTAATCAAACCGATCTCCTTGATCGGGATTCCGATGGCGATTACATCCCCGATGGTACCTTTAATATTCCTTTTGGAGGAACGTATAAGTTGTATCTGGGTGAGGATCGGAATAATGATGGGTACAATAATTGTAATTTAGTTGTTGACATCACCATACCACCTATGGGATGTAGTTACATTTACTATTGTGAACCACGTGAAAGCGATCCGAACGACGTGGATGATTATTCCTGCGACGTACTCCAGGACTCAGATTGCGACGGGTTGGCCGACGTGATCGAGCTCAATACAGGTTCGTATGAATTCGACAAAGATACAGACGATGACGGCCTTTTGGATGGGGATGAGTTTTATGGAAAAGGCCTGAACGAGAACTGGATGGGTGGAGTGAAGACTTCACCGTTATATGCTGACACCGACAGTGATGGCCTGCCCGATGGATTGGAATTGGGAGTGACGGCCCGAATAGAATGGGAAACAGATCCCCTTGCTCCCGATTGTAAAATCAAGGGAACAGGTCCGGAGGATGCCTCATCCTATGATGAATGGGATCTCGATCACCAGCCTACCTTTGTGTGGTATCAAGAGTCAGGAAACCAGGTTACACGTCCCACCTACATACACGACGCCGATCCAGTAACATATTCAAATCCGCGTTTCAGGGATACCAATGGTGATGGTGTTCCTGATGGAAAAGCTGATCTAAATTGTAATGGAAAAAATGATTTAGAAGATACAGATTTGGTTTATGGTATTCATGTTTCTCCATTGTTTGATATTTCTGATAATTTCAATGATACATATATTTACCTTATACCCAATTCTATATATTATAATCGTAGCAATTTTACTTATACAAATAAATTTACATTTATGACAGGAAATTCATCATGCTCTAAATATACGGTAGAAATTAATCCCTCTAATCTTGCTAATGTAAGTCAAAATGTTTTTAGTGTATCAGGTGTAAATTCATCATTTTCTTTTAATCTGATAGAAACTTCAAATAATCAATCGGGTGAAATAATTATAAAACCTGAAACTGGACAAGGTGAATCAGTATCATTGCCTGTTAGTACGAAAGTACAGGAAAATAAGAAAGAAATAAACATGAAGCATAAAGCATTAGTTTCACATATAGCTGTGTTTGGTAAAGATAATTTTGTCGCAAAGTCAACCTCAAGAATTGTTAATGTATTAAAATATGCTTTAAACTATGATGTAGATAGAATTGATAATATTTCATTTAATGAATTACAAGATTATATTGAAAAAAATTATCGTTTTCTTAAAATTCTTCACTTAGATACACATGGCTGGGGAAATGAAGATAAAATTGATGATATATTAGTTAAAGATGATTTTATTATTGATAGTAATGGTAATTCGCCTGGAACATTTATTGGACCAACGTTAAAACATGAAGGCAAAGATGCTCCGTTAACATTGAGAAAATATTGGGAAATAAAAAATTATATTCATAGTAATAATCCTGAATTTCAAAATAATTTCGTTTTAAGACTTGCATTTTTTAATTGTTGTAAATCAGCAGAAAATTCTACAGTCAAGTGGGGAACATATGAACCTTATAAATCATTTGGGGAGGATGCAGAATATACAAATAATGGACCATATGACGTAGCTACAATCTGGAGCAGATTGCTACCTGCAAGAGTATATTTTGGCTGGGGTAAAACAGTATATAGTCATGTTACTTCTAAAGTTCCAATGCATTTTTATCATTTGTGTAATTGGGATTTATGGCATATAAACGGAAAACGTAAATCTTATGAACCTATTTATGTTAATGAAAATATACTAACACAAGTAAAAGCTACATTACAATATGGTGGTTCAAAAGGTTCATTAACAGTTAATCCAATAGAAAATGATCCTAAGCTTATTATTAATTATAGTCTTTTTAATCATACAAGGACAAAATGGTCTGATTATCAAAACGCTTCAATAATTGATCAAGGTTATGATAAAAAGTCTGAACATGGAGAATGGTATTATTCAGAATATGGTTATGGAATTGATCGAATGAAGTATAATGAAGATATTGGATATAAGAGGTGATTTATTATCAATCATTATTTATTATATAAAGAAAAATAAATGAAATATTATAAAATATTGCTTATAATATTACTTACAATTTTTATAGATATATCTATTATTAATAGTAGTGATCAATCAAAAGAAATATTTTTAAAAGATCAATATATCAAATACTACAATATATTATATAATAAAAATACTACTTTTAAGCCATCTCCTACTAGCATTATAGACATTCATATTGAAAATATTTATTATCCTATGAAAGATACACATACCAACGATGATATTTATATATTATACAATCGTGAAAGAGAATTAAATAATTCTATAGACTTTAAAAATGAAGAAAACATAAATTTAGATAGAATATCTCCCTTTAGCAGTTCATTTTATAGTCCTCAAGAGGCATTGAATGAAAAAACGAAATCAAATAATATTGATATCAATGATTTAGATATACAGTCTAGAAACAGAGATTTAGACCAAAATAATAAGTCTACTGAAAATACATTAAGAATGTATATCTCCACTAGTGGAGATTTAAATTGTATTTTATATAATCATGAAAAGCTAAGTAATAAAGAATTACTTAAAAATTACATAGATACAAATGGCAAATACATCGAAATGACTACTGAAACATTGAAAATGTGTGCGGATAAAGTTGTAGAAATAATAAAGAAATCACCATTTAGTTATAAATTGTTTGCTATAAAGAAATCTTTAGAACCTCATCCAGCTTATTTGTTTATTTATTTTGCTTATATAAATAATATTGAAATTGAGGATTGTGGAATGGAAATAAAATTGAGCACACTAGATGGAACAGTTCTTGAATTTGCTCATTGGATATATAATAAAAAGAAATTTGAGAATACCGATTTAATTGAGAGAGTTTCTATAGATGACGCATTAAATATAAGCAATGTATTTATTGAAGAAAAATATTTTGAAGAACTTTATATAAATAATAGATTTAAACATTATGTTAAAGAATATAAGGACCTATGCTGGTTTGAGTTGTCATTTGTACCTGATATTGCCTCGTTATCGATTACATATCCATTGGGAAATAAGGAAAATATTGTAAATTTATCTGATATAGACATAAATAATCCAACATTAGCATATAAAATATATTACAATGTTAATGAAACGATTCATTTGCCTTCTAAATATTATAAATTAAATAACTATATGTGTTTACTTATAGATTCTAAAAAAGCAGATGTTATTGGAATTGAAGTTCAGACAGAAAATATATATGAAAATATATCTAGTATGCGAGATAATATAATATATAAAAGTTGTGATTATGATTACAAATGGAATTTAAATAATAAATTATATTCATACTATCATATGTCAGATGAATAATATTTAACCTGAATTCAGGGTTATTACTAAAATAAGGTATATTCATTTCGAAAAAACAGAGAGATCCAACCACCCGTCTCACGGATTCCGACGGGAACGGTATCTCCGACGGCCTCGAATCCATCCCCGGCATTAAAAACCGCTGCCTGAACGTCAATTTCCAACCGCTGCTCCTGGCAGATGAATCAGCAATCGAGCCCCCAACCGGTTTTCTCCGCGATTTCGGTGAGGATTTTACTTCTCCCACGGAACAGATATTCGG
>Ga0272442_10011584_pt1 | contig 10733 bp, 6 predicted proteins | sample SSMForm2O_FD_200262 | JGI IMG/M metagenome (GOLD analysis project Ga0272442, IMG submission 200262) | Marine sediment archaeal communities from Little Sippewissett salt marsh, Falmouth, MA, United States - SSM-Form-2O | ecosystem: Environmental > Aquatic > Marine > Wetlands > Sediment ... | reverse complement strand
TCGCGATCTTGGCCTGCTTGATCCCATCGAGCAAATCCAGATACGTCCGTTCGGTCGGCTCGAAGAGGCTCACGCCGGTTGACGGCTCTCCCTTGAGCACGCCGGAGCGAGCGGGGTCGATGCACAAAGCGATGCAGGTACGATCCGCCGCCTTGAGCAGCTCGGCCAGCAATGCCATCTCACCCCCGGTAAAGCCGGCGAAGCCGTCGACCCAGATGCGGGCGCCGCGAATGAAATCGGCCTCGCCCACGACCTTGCACGCATCATTGACGCGAGCCTCGGGGTCCGCGAATCTGTCTTCCAGCAGTTCCGAGTAGCGGCGAAAGACCAAGGCGATATCGGCGAACTTCAGTCCGGCCAAACGGCTGCCGCTGTCCTTGCTCAAATGGGCCACGAGATCGTCGACGTCCTCCGGCGTCTCGGCGTAGCGGTGCAGCTCGCTGACCATCGCGGCCATCTCGCGGGCAAAGCCGGGCAGCAGCGCCGACGAGCCGAAGACCTGCAAGTCCTCGTGCACGTCGCGCAGGATCCGGTGCACCAGCATCTGCCGGCCGATGCGCGAAATTCGCGGCTTGGCCGTGCTCTTGCCCAACAAAAGATACTGGAGCCGGTCGAAGGACAGGATGTGCAGCCGGTGGAAGCCCGCAACCCGCCGATCGGAGAGAATCGCCCGCTCGGCCTGGTACGTCGCCTGCTCCGGCACGAGAAAGACCAGCGGCTGCTCCGACCGCTCCGCCAGCGCCTCGGCAATCGCCCGGATGCAATAGCTCGTCTTGCCCGCCCCGCTCCTGCCCAGAATGAACTGTACCGTCATAACGTCATCCATGCCCAAAACTGCAACTCGCAACGCCCCTTCTACCAGAACGCGCCGAGATTTTCAACTCCAAGGCGTCTGTGCGAACATCCTGCATGCGCGTGGCAGCGTCAAGCGTCAGCCTGGCGATGGTGAACTTCTTTGCCTGCTCACGCTTGCCCGGCTGTGCGCCATCGCCAAGGCCTGCGGCCTTGACGCTGCCACCCTGAGGGCCGAAGGACCTTCCATACACGGCCCGAGGGATTCTGCAACAAACGCAAGTAGAGAGGCCGGGGCGCGCGGGCCCGGGCAGGACGCGGCGCCGGTTACGCCACGCCGATGAGGCTGAGGCTGGGGGAAGGCCGGTTGCGGCTGAGATGGGCTACCTCGACGAGGCGTCGGGCGTAGGAATAATCGTTGTAGCCGACGGCGTCGCGGACCGTTTCGTCGGCGGCTTCGTCGCGCAGCCGGCGGATCGCAGCGTTGGCGACCCACAGCAGCGGATTGTAGAAGTACAGCACCTGGAGCAGATCCTGGGCGACGTTCATCCAGACGTCGCCGCGTTTGACGTGCGCCAGCTCGTGGAACAAAACGTCGCGCAGGTGCCGCGAGCCCAAGACGGGCACCAGGTTGCGCGGCACGACAATCACCGGCCCCAACAGCCCGCAGACCATGGGCCTGTTTCCCTCCTCCGAGATCCGCAAGCGCACCGGGCCCCTGACGCCCATGCGTTTGCGACAATAGGCCAGGATGTCGGCCATCAGCAAATTCGCCTTGGGCGATGCCTCGACGCTCCGGCACGCCAGCACCGTTCGTCGCAGCAGCACGCCGCCTAATACCAGCAGGCCGGCCAGCCATGCCAGGAACACCGTGCCCTGCCACGTCAGAAACCGTGGCCGCTCCCCTACCTCAACCATGGTGGTCTGGGACTGTCCGGTGGCGGGTTGAGGTAGAGGAGCGTTGGTGTGCCTCGCTGCCGTGCTCGTGGTGGTGTCTGCATAGGCAGCGGTGCCGGCCGGCCAACGGGGTGAAGGAGGACTAAGTGGGAGAAAAGGTGCCAAGAGAAGATAAAGCAAAACCAGCGCGACAAGCCAGTAACGCAGAGCCGCGCGTACGCTTCGTCGCAGGACCATTTCGAGAAGTAAGACCAGGCCGATCAGGGCCGCCGATTCGACCAGCATCCGCCCCGCGAGCGCTGCGAAGCCCTGGCCCAACGTATTCACTTGTTCGAGCATCCATTCCATCGTTTTTCCTCATCCCTTAAGACGCCTGAGATCAAAATCTATTACAAAGAAAAATGGGAATTTCCGCCCAAGCCTCGTTCTGGTGAAAAAAAGGCTCCTGCCCGCGTAAGAAACAAGATACGCAGGAGTCCATTTGCTACCGAAGGGTTACGGAGATATTACCGTTTTGTTACGGGCGGCCCGCGATCACTCCGGGCGCATTCGGATCACCAGCGGTGCGTGAACCTCCTGCATTCTCCACTGCTGTATCGATATGAGCTCGACGTCTTGGCGCAGCGGTGCGTAGCCCGGGTACCGCGCGTGGAGCGTATACGTTCCAGTCACACCCATGAAGGACTTGCCGTCATCGGTATTGAAGTGCGGTTCAATGACCTGACCGCCGCGTTCGAGCCAGACGTCGGGCGTGGCCAACGGGATGCCGGTCTCGCTCACGACGAGCACGATCAAGTAGGCGTTACCTGCATGGCCGCTGTCGTCCGGGTCCAACTGTATGCGAATATCCTTGCGCTGGCCCGGTTTTAGACTGAACGCGGTCAACGTCGAACTGCGCGCCAGCGCCACCGACGCACGACCGATGACATAGTCGCCGGCAGGCAGGTTCTGCGCCGCAAACGCGCCGTCGGAATCCGGGCGAAGCGCGGCGGTGATGCGCTGGTCCTCACTGCGGAGCACCAGGGAAGAAAACGACCGCTCCGAGGACGGGCGCACCAGAGTCCCGGATATGGAGGCTGAGCCTGCGGGAATGGTCAGGACCATGGCATGTTCCTGCTGCCCGGGCTCGACCTCGAAAACCTGACGCACCGACGGAAAACCCTCTTTGCGAGCAATCGCCTCGTATCGGCCGGCACTGACATAAGAGAAAACGAAGGGGTCCCGGTCGTCGCTGCGCGGTCGGGGTTGCCCTGCGCGGCGGCCCCAGAAGTGCTTCTCATCGTATTCGATAATGGTGACATCCCAGGAATCCAGCGAAAATTCCGGATCGTCGGCCGCCAGCGCGATGGTGACCTGGGCCGTGGTGACGTCGAAATCCCCCAGCTCAAGATCGCTGCCGGCGGCGAAGTCGAAGGCGCCCAGTTCGATCCAGCGACCCGAGCCGTGCCCTCCCGGCAGGGCGCAGTACACGCGGCGCCGGCCGGTGGGCAGCCCCGAGAAACGGAACCGGCCCAACGAGTCGCTCAGCGCGTACGCCTCGAAGCCCTGGGCGATGCCCGCTTCGAACGTCACCAGGAGTTTCGTGTTGGCCATGGGCTCGCCCCGGGCGAGCAAGCGCCCCGAGGCCTTCCAGGGCCCGCCCAAGTCAAAGCGTACGGTCTGGCCCGCGCGCGGCAGGATACCGTTCAGGACCACACCGAGCTGGTTGTCCGGATCGTCACGGAGGGCATAGCACAGTTCCTCGGGAAGATGATCGATGCGGTAGTAACCGCTCTTGTCCGTCGTTACCTTGCCGAGGCGGGCCCGGTTCTGCTTCCAGTAGGAGAAGTCACTCTCGTCCATGAAGTAGACGGGGGTCTCGGGCAGCGGCGCGCCCCGCCAATCGTAGACGTACCCTTCGACGGTGCCGCCCCCTGGCAGGATCACCTGCGTCTGCGTCACACCTCCATCGGCGAATCGGATCTTCTTCATACTGCGCGCGTAGTCCCGATGGCGAAAGACGAACCAGTGATACGTGTCACTGGCAGGCACATCGTCCACCGTGAAGCGACCGTCGGCGCCGGTGGCGGTGATCTCCTTGCCTTCGGGGGACTCATCGGCGCTGCGCCGATAGCGGTAGCTCACCGTCGCCCCTTCGAGCGGGCGTCCCGCTTCATTGACGACTACGCCGGCAAGTGCCAGCGGCGGCGTCATCTCAATGACCGTCACCTCGTTGGCATCGGGCGACAATCGTGCCATCTTATCACCATAGCCGTCGGCCCTGATTGTCACGTTCACAAGGTCCGGCCCTCGACCGGCGATCTCAAACAACCCGTTCGGATCGTCGATCTCACACCAGTTGCGCTCACCTGCGCGTCGATGCTGAAATCGGGTGACAGGCTCTCGCGTCTGCTTGTCTACGACCTTAGCCCGGAGGGGCACCGCCTGGTGGATGGCAATCTCGAGCACCACGCCCTCACCCGGCGCCTTGACATTCGTGAACTCGTGTCGGTCTCCTGCAACGGTGATATCGATGTCATAGAGGTCCGGCACCAGATCGTCCAGCACGAACTCGCGTTTGCCCCGTTCGAGGTAGGTACTGCCGGAATGCCCGGCGTCGCTGCGGGCGTGAATCCAGAAGCCCCGGTCGTAGGAGCCGCCGGCAATCGTGACGGTGCCGGTGATGCACACGCGTCCGTGAGGCGATGGCTTGGGAATCCTCAGATCGAGCACATCGGTTTCAGGAGGCAGATTCACATCGATCGAACAAATCCCGCGCGAGCCTCCATCCACGGGAATCTGGATACCCAACCGGTACTGTCCGGCCACGATATGCTCCAGGACGAAGCTGCCGTCGTCGGCAACCGGGTAGTCGTAGGGACAATAGATACTGTGCCACCACTTGGGTCTGGGCTCAATCTCCCAGCCGCTGGCGGGCAAGCCATCCGAGCAGGTGGCCACGCCAATGATGTCGATGCCCTTCTCCAAGACAAAGACGAGGGATTCGACCTGGCCGGGTTCCTCCGAGACCACGTGCTGCCCGGCGAACGCGTAGTCGCGATGGGTGACGGTGACCCAGTACTCATCGGCGCGCAAGCCGCCCAGCGAGGCGATGCCGTCATCGTTCGAGCGAATCGATTCCTTGGGACCCTTGCCCCACTCATCGGAAACATACGCCACGAACATGCTGGCTCGACGGACGGGCTGCCCTGCTTCGTTGACAACGGTCGCGACGATCGTGGCCCCCTTCGCCAGGGCAAAATCCTTGACGACGGGATGGCTTCGACGCAATTCGATGCTCTCACGCGGCTGTTCCCAATTGGCCGGCGCGACGTGTTCCGGGGCGTTCAAGAACACGTTGTAGGCTCCGTCGCTTCCGACGGCGTCGAAGGCGTACACGCCGTTGCTGTCGCTCGTCGCCTCGTAAACCCTCCCGCCGCCGCTGCGCGAGACGCGTAGCAGAACGCCTTCGATAGGTGCGTTTGTCTCAACGTCCGTGACAGTCCCGCTCAGAATGGGCCCGGGCGTCCGCTCGCCCATACCTTTGCTCCCGGGCTGCCGGTCGGCGTCGGGGACATTCGGCTCTTGGCTGCGGGTCCTGCTGTTGATCCGCTCTATCGCCTTGAGAAAGGCCTGGCCCGCCGATTGGCCCCGCCATTGCTCCGCCAGTTCAGACAGCACGGCGACGGCCCGCTGGTCGCCGATCTCGCCGAGATAGTCGGCGGCCACGATCTTGTTCTCCAGCCGGGCTTCGCCAAGCATGCCGAGGAGTCCTTCGACGTCCCCGGCCGCATACACTGCCTCGATCTTCTGCCGCTCAGCCGCCAGGAGCTTTTCGCTCGCCAGGGTCTCTGACGGTGCATTCGGTGCCACCGGGGCCGATGGTTCCCTGCCCATCGGGCCGGTGTCCCGGCCTGCCTTGCCTGACAGCAGAAACCCAAGAACGACAATCGTCGCGGCCACCGCCACCATCGCGGCAACCTTCACCGCACGGCGGGACAGCATGACGCGCCAAAGACCCGATCGATCCGCCTGCGACGCTCCTGAACGAGCCCGATCGTAAGCCGCCATGGCAGCTTCGAGGATGCGCTCGTCGAGCGCTGCACGGGTCGTCACGTGCAGCCTTTCCATCGCGTGCTCTATGTTCGTCGGCCTCTTCATTCTTCGCATTCTCCGCCCAGCAGCGCTTGCAGCTTGCCTACCGCGTACCGATAGCGCCCCTGCACCGTTGCGATAGATGTCTTTTGAATCTCCGCAACCTCCCGGAACTTCATCCCCGCCTTCAGCCGCAGCGTAATGACCTCCCGCTGCTCCAGCGGCAACCTCGCCAAGGCCCCCGTCAGACGCTGCGTCTCCTCGCTCAGCACCGCCGCTCGCTCGGCGCTGGCCGCCATCGGCGCCGAACCCTGCCCGGCGCCGGGGTCCACCCTGTGCGTGTTCTGCCTGCGAAACCGGTCGCGCACCCGGTTCACAACCGCCGTCGTCAGGTATTGACGCAGGCCGGACCGCACCTTGAACCCTTCCACGTTGCCCGCGAAGGAAACGAATACATCGTGCAGAATGTCCTCAGCAGCGTTCATGTCGTGCAACAGCGCGTATGCCAGCGTCAGCAGCGTGTCCTTGTAAGTGACGTACACTTGGCGCAGCACTTCCCTGTCCCCTTGTTTCAGTCTGCCAATAAGCCGCCGGTCGTCCAGCATGCACTCCCCGTCAATCCATTCGTCAACAGAGATCTTCTAAGAGGTAGGACGCAACACACGCCATTTTAATATGCAAACCCCACGAAACCCCAAAAATTTTCGAAGCAGGCCTCGCCGGACTTATCTCTCGCCTTTCCCCGCGCAAGGTCCTCCTTGCTGCCCCGGCCCAAATTGTCAGAGTTCCGGAGGGACAGAGGATCAGAGGACCAAAAAATTATGACTGGGAGCAGACCACCCGAAAACCAATATAGTTGACGCGGCTGTCGGGATTGAGGTTGACGCGGGCCGAGCAACGCAGATAGAGATCGATGTCGTTCCACGAGCCGCCACGCAACGAGCGGGCTCCGGAGAACCTCTTCTTGTCATAGAGGTCTTCGCTCCACTCCCACACGTTGCTGGCCATATCCATCAAGCCTTCCGGCGTTGAGCCATCGGGATACTGCCCCACGGGCGTGGTCGCGCCGACGTTGTTTGCATAATTGGCGCGTTTGTCATCGGGCGGAGCGTCACCCCAGGGGTAGCGGCGTGCGGCACCCGAGGCGGCCCATTCCCACTCGAGGTCGTGCGGAAGCCTGTACTCGATCCGCCCCTGTGCGGCCGCTCCCCGCGCCGTCGATTCCAGTTGCGACAGCCACAGGCAATAGACCCGCGCCGCATACCACGAGACACCCACCACGGGCTGGTCTGCGCCGCCAAACCGCTTGTCGTCATCGTATTTGGAGCGCAGCTTTTGCACCCACGCCTCCGCGTCGCTGCCCAGATAATCGGCAAAGCCCTCGACTTCACTGGCCCGCGCAAATGCGACCAACCGCTCGGCAAAGACCTCTCGTGACAACACGTCCTCCAACTGCCCCTCCTGCCCCCGGAGATACCCTATGAACCGCCGGTACCGCGCGTTGGTCACAGGATACTTCGCAAAATACAAATCCCCCACCTCGCGGCGCCGCTTATCCACCGAGTACGTAAACGCCCCCCCGGGAATCAGGATATACTCCGCATTCAGCTCAAACGGATTACGGAAGGACTTCGCCGTTTTCGCGACCCGCATCTCTATGATTCGCGCGCTTGCCGTGGCTGCCATCTTCAAAGTTTCGTACACCGCCACAATTTCCTCGGCGCGTTCGGCCGACGCGCCCGGTGCGGCCTGCGCGCGATAGTCTCGTATCGCCGCCACCGCCTGCTCGGTCCCAATCGCATTGAGACAATCCAGGACATAGCGCTTCTTGCTCTCGCCAAACCTCCCATCATTGAGGCAGCGGACCAATGAATCGGTCTTGCGCTGGCGGGCATCGGCAATCAGCGTTCGCAACAAGCCTTGCTGTTTGGGGTCCAGATCCTTGCTGATATCGTCGTGGAACAGGGCATCCATAAAGGCGTCGAAGATCTTGTCGTCGGCTGCGGCCATGAAGAAGCGCAGCGTCTCCTCCCACCAGTCCTCGCCCACGTGGCGCACGATCTCTTTCAGAAGCTCGCGGTCGTGGGTCGCGTCCTGGGCCAGTTGCACGCCGGCTAAGTACTCGCGAAGAGACTTATGTCGGAAGATGTAATGGTTCTTCCCATAGTCGGCAATCAGCCCGGCCCGGTCGCGCACGTTATCACAGAAAGCCTCGGCTTCGACGCGATGCGGCAAGGTATCGAGGATCGGCTGCATGTGCTCGTGCATCGCATCCCGGCGCACTTCGTCCGTGTCTTGATCCTGTTGCATCCATAGAGACACGGGCGCCAGAACGCGCAAGGCGTCTCCGGCCGGAAGCAACGGATCGAGCTTCCTCTTGCGGTCGCGGAAATCCAGCAGATACTTGACGGCCGCCTGATAAAGGTCGCTGCGGACCTCAAGCAATATGTTCCGCTCCTTCCAGATGACCGCGATGATCTGCAAGAGCATAGGCACGGCCGCAAGTTGACGGATGGCGGCGTTTTTCTCATCGGCGAGAAACTTGATAATCGCCTGGGCACGGGTTTCGGCCACGCCCGTTTGTTCGGCGATCCACTCTCGCTCATCCCGGCCTTCCGGGCGCGTCTCCCTGAGACACGCCGCACGGAACCATTTCTGCAAGAACTCGGCCTGCTGCTCGACAGAGAAGTCCTGGATATCGGCGCGCAGGTGCTCGCATCCTAACTCGATGCCTTCGGTCTTGCGATAGCCGGTCCAGCGGGAAGTCACGACGATCGAGGCGTTCGGCAGTCCTGCCGCTAAGCCGTCGATCCACTCGCAGACGGCCCTGCGCTTCGCCAGGTCGCTGATCTCATCCAGCCCGTCCAGCAACAGCAGGACCGGCTCGTCATCGAGCCAGCGCTGGAATGTCTCAGCGGAGACGTGGAGCGGATAATCCTCGGCCCATAAGGCGAGTTGCTCGTGGAGGTCCCTCGGCTTGTCCCGCTCCTTCTCGCGCATCGCGATCTTACGCAAGGGAAGGTACATGGGCAGGGGACGCGCTTCGAATCCCAGCCTGGCCCAGTCTGCAGACAGACAAGACATGGCATAATACTTCAGGAGCGTCGTCTTCCCCGATCCCGGATCGCCGACGATCAGCAGCACGCGGTCTTTGAGCGACCGCTGCATCACCGTATCGGGACTGAGGCTGCGCTCGATGTCCGCCATGGCCAGCTCGCGGTCCGGGTCAAAACGCTCATCCGTCCGCCACGACGTGGAGATATCGAGCGACACGAAGGTGTCCAGCAACGCGACGGGAATGTTGGGAATGTCAGGCGAGCCCAGCATCCGCACCGAACCCAACTCCTGCCTCAGCACATCCTCAAATCGCTCCCGATCCGTCGCCTCCTTCGAGTTCCTGGATTCTTCCTGCACATCAATCGCAGCCTTTTTCTGAGCCTTCGTCGTGCGGTACGCAAGCTTGCTGCTTCGAATGTACTGGTAAACCCCAAAGAGAAGCCCTGCAACGCCAACCGCCAGTGCGCCAATCTTCGTCCAATCCACCTGGCTCTGCTTTGCCGGCGGCGTTTCAGCAGCACCGTTTTCCTGAGCCGTGAGCGTAACCGCACCCGACGGCGAGCTCGACCGGTTGGGGTCTTGTGCGCGCGCTGCTGCGCCGGCTATGAGGATGAAAAGTACGACGACGAATTCGCGTCTGGCCATGTTGGCCTCCCTCGCAGCATTATGGAAACACCTGCGGCTGCGTCGAGTATATCGCCTACCGGGGTGGCGGACAAGGGTGAAACGGGAGCCTCGACGGCGCAAGAGGTGGCGCCGGCGGGCCTGAATTCTTACGCGAAACGCGGGCGGCGCGGCAAATGGGCTGGCTATTGGCCCGTGCTTGTGGTTAAATGGCAATTCGGCTCGCGAAAATGGCAGCTATATGGCGCGTCGGTTGGAGTGGCAGGTCAAGATGTTGTATGGAGTGCGATTCGAGATGCTCGGTGTGTTGATGAGTCCGCGTGAAGTTCTGGTGATCGTGGTGATCACGGCTGTGATCGTGTATTTCGCGGCGCGCAAGCGCAAGGCCAGGAAATCCAAGTAACCGAGCCTGCGGAGCGGCTTTTCACTCGGCCCACTTCTCTCGCCAGTCCTTCTTTGCTCTCTCCTGCTTCAGCCGGCCCCGCTGCTTCTTGTCCTGGAGCCGTCGCTCGTTGACCCCCTGGGGGACCTTGGTTTTCTTGCGCACCGGTCGGCGATGCAGGGCCTCACGGAGAAGCTGCTGCAGCCGCTCGACGGCGGTCCGGCGATTGGCTTCCTGGGTGCGGTGCTTCTGTGAGACGACTCGAAGGACGCCGCGTTTGTCGATGCGCGTGGGCAGCTTGCGGCGGATGCGCTTCTTCTGCTCGGCCGACAGGCTCGGCGAGCCGGCCACGTCGAACAGCAACGTGATGCGCGTATTGAGCTTGTTGACGTTTTGGCCGCCGGGACCGCTGCTCCGCGAGGCCCGAAACGTCAGCTCCTCCTGGCCCAATGAAATGTGCTTGGTTATCTCGATCATTCTTCCCGTGCCTTGCCTGATTTGTTTCCGAAACGCCCGACGATCGCAGCCATCATAGGCCATCGAGGCCGCCCAGGCAAGCCGGTGCCTGCACGCAGTCTCGGCAAGCATGAGAATTGTGCAGCTTTTTCATGCCGGCGGCGCGTGGCCGGAAATCACGTTATCGGGGCTAAATCAGGCAGGCCATCGAGTCTGGGGGAGAAAACGAATGCGGCGTCCCGGCAGATGGGCAACGTTGCGAATCGCCGGAAGGGACACCCCCCACGCTCGTGATTTGCAGGCTTGCCGCGGACGTCCTGCCTGCGAAGCAGGCGAGCAAAAAAGACTCAAGAACAAGGACGCCTTGTGCCGATGGTTACGGGTGGTCAAACGAAAATGGGGTTATCAGTACTGATACGCGTGTTTGAAAAGGGCATACCGGAAGAAAAAA
>Ga0272442_10011583_pt1 | contig 10733 bp, 8 predicted proteins | sample SSMForm2O_FD_200262 | JGI IMG/M metagenome (GOLD analysis project Ga0272442, IMG submission 200262) | Marine sediment archaeal communities from Little Sippewissett salt marsh, Falmouth, MA, United States - SSM-Form-2O | ecosystem: Environmental > Aquatic > Marine > Wetlands > Sediment ... | reverse complement strand
GGGGATCGGTCAAGGTCCCCATGTTCCCCGAGGCGCTCATTCTGCACACGCTCGACAATCTGGACGCGAAGCTTTACATGATGCGTCACGCGGCGGAGACGGCGGGGGAGGAGGCCGCCTGGTCCGACTACGTGAAGATGCTCGAGGGCCAGATATATCTGAAGTGACGGTTACGACTTTGTGGTTCATGGGAGTGGGGGATGCCGCGTGTTCCGGCTGGGGCGATGTAATGGAGGCCCGCGCCTGCTCCGGGCGGCGGTTACGACTTTGTGGTTCATATTGGGCGTAGCGTCAGCAGCATGTATCTCCCTTGTGGGGGGGGCCTTCTCCGCGTTGCCCCGCTGCCCATCGAGGACCCACACGCGCACATTGAGATCTCTGCCCTGCCCCTGGTAGTGTTCCCAAACACGACCAATTCTCACCACGGAACGGCACCCGTCGCGGTCAAACAGCATCTGATAGACAAGCGGATGGCGCGGTCAATGGAGGTCTGTCGGAGGTGGGCTCCAGCCCGCCCCGCTAAGATGCGAAACCGACGCGCGCCATCACTTCGTCTTTGGGCTCGTCACTGGGACTGAGTCCGACATAGGAACCGGTAGGGGTAGCGCGAGCCCCGGCGTGGCCGGCGGGCCATCCGGGCAGGCGAAGAAAGGAGAACGCAGATGAAACTCGTATCGCGGACGATGGTCGAGAAAGCCGGGATTGACGTCGACAAGTTGCTGAAGCTGCTGGTGGCGAACGCAGCCGCGGAGCTGACCACCTTCTACTACTACACGATCCTGCGCGTGAACCTGATCGGCTTCGACGGTGAAGGCCTGAAGGAGGTAGCGGAGGACGCGCGCATAGAGGACCGCAATCACTTCGAGGCGCTCGTACCTCGCATATACGAATTGGGCGGCGAGCTCCCGGGCGACATGAAGGCCTTCCACGACCTATCGGCGTGCCCGCCGGCGAACCTACCGAAGGACCCGTCCGACACCAAGGCCGTCGTCGAGGTCTTGCTCAAGGCCGAGCAGTGCGCCGTGCGCGGCTACACCGAGATCTGCAACATGACCGCCGGCAAGGACCACCGCACGTACGAGCTCGCGCTTGCCATCCTCAACGAGGAGATAGAGCACGAGGCGTGGTTCGCCGAGTTCATGGGCATGGGGCCGTCGGGTCACTTCCGCCGTCGCACGATAGGCGAGTCGCCGTTCGTATCGAAGTTCCTCAACTCCTAGGGCTTCGACTGCGCGGTGGTGCCGGACGGACGCCCGTGTCTGCTCCGAGCTGCGGTTACGGCGTAGTGGTTCATGGAGGCGGCGCCGTGCCTTGTCCGACCGCTTGCAGATGTTGAGCCACGGGAGATGCTCCGGCCGACGGCTACGACTGTGTGGTTCAAGGGGAACGGGGCGTCAGCCTGTGCGGATGAGCAGACGTCTGAGCCGACATCCTAGGCACGAACAAAGGGCCGCTCCTTCTTGGAGCGGCCCTTGTGTCATCGTTCTGTGAGGGACATTCCCGCATCGCAGGACTGATGCTGCCCCTCGGCGCCCCCTAGTGTGGCTGCTGGCCGGCGGCGGACGCCCGGCGCGCCGCAACCGACGAGGGCTTCGCCTTCTTCTCGCCCGGCAGCAGCGCCTCGGCGAGCACGTCGTCCATCGACTCCACGAACACGAACCGCAGGTCCTTCTTCACGTTCTCGGGTATGTCGTCGAGGTCCTTCTTGTTGTCCTTGGGCAGGAGCACGGTCTTCATCCTGCCTCGGTGCGCCGCCAGCACCTTCGACTTCAGCCCGCCTATGGGCAGGACCCTCCCGCGGAGGGTTATCTCGCCGGTCATTGCCAGGTCGTTGCGCACGGCCCGCTTGGCCAGCGCCGAGGCGATCGCCGTGGCGATGGTTATCCCGGCCGACGGTCCGTCCTTGGGTATAGCGCCTTCGGGCACGTGGACGTGGACGTCGAGCGTCTCGTAGAAGTCCTCGGAGAGGCCGAGCTGCCCGGAGCGCGAGCGCACGTAAGACATCGCCGCGCGCGCCGACTCCTGCATCACGTCGCCCAGCTTGCCGGTTATTGTGAGGTTCCCGCCGCCCTTGATGACGGCCGCCTCGGTCCAGAGCACGTCGCCGCCGACCTCGGTCCACGCCAGCCCCGCCGCCACGCCTATCCGCGGCTCGTCCTCGGCCACGGAGTAGCGGAACTTGGGCTGGCCCAGGTATGCGGCGAGGTTGTTGGCCGTCACGGACTTGCTGAAGCCCTTGGCGCTTCTGCCGGCCTTGACGACCTCGATGGCGACCTGCCGGCAGACGGATGCTATCTCGCGTTCGAGGTTGCGCACGCCGGCCTCGCGCGTATATCGCTGGATGATCAGCCGCAGCGCGCCGTCGGAGAACGAAACGTGCTTGCTCTTCAGGCCGTTGGCGGCGAGTTGCTTCGGCACGAGGAACCGCTTGGCTATCTGCAGCTTCTCCAGCTCGGTATAGCCGGGGAGGTTTATGATCTCCATCCGGTCCTGCAGCGGCGGCGGAATGTTGTCGCGCAGGTTGGCCGTGGTTATGAACATCACGTCCGACAGGTCGAAGTCGACGTCGAGGTAGTGGTCGTTGAAGGTGTCGTTCTGTTCGGGGTCGAGGACCTCGAGGAGCGCGGACGACGGATCGCCGCGGAAGTCGACGCTCATCTTGTCGACCTCGTCGAGGAGGAAGACGGGGTTCTTGTAGCCGGCGCGTTTCATGAGCTGGATGATCTTGCCGGGCATAGCGCCGATGTAGGTGCGGCGGTGACCGCGGATCTCGGCCTCATCGCGCACTCCGCCCAGCGACGCGCGGACGAAGCTGCGCCTTGTGGCCCGGGCGATTGAGCGGGCGAGCGAGGTCTTGCCGACGCCGGGTGGGCCGACCAGGCAGAGTATGGGCCCCTTCATGCGCCGCACGAGCCGCCGCACGGCGAGGTACTCCAGAATCCGCTGTTTGGGCTTGTCGAGCCCGTAGTGGTCCTCGTCCAAGACCTTCTGCGCGTGGTCGACTTTCAGGTTGTCGCGGGTGCGCGTGGCCCAGGGCACGGAGATGAGCCAGTCGAGGTAGTTGCGGATGACGGCGGCCTCGGGCGACGACGACATCATCTTGGCCAGCTTATCGAGTTCGTGTTCGGCCTTTTCCCGGACCTCGTCGGGCATTCCGGCCGCCTCGATCCGCTCTTGCAGCTCCTCGATCTCGGCGGTGAGCTCGTCCTGTTTGCCCAGTTCCTTCTGAATGGCGCGCATCTGCTCGTGGAGGTAGTACTCCCTTTGGCTCTTCTCGAGGCGCTTTCGCACCTCGCCGTGGATGCGCTGTTCGAGCTGGGCTATCTCGATCTCGGCGTTGAGCATGGAGCCGAGCAGTCTCAGGCGATCTTCGGGCTGGAGCGCCTCCAGCAGTTTCTGCTTGTCCTCGACCTTCAGTTGCAGGTGTGCCGCGATGATGTCGGCCATCCGGCCGGGGTCGTCTATGCTGCCGATCGAAACGAGGACCTCGGACGGCACCTTCGGGTTGAGGTTGACGTATTTCTCGAAGTCGCTGGTGACCGAGCGCATGAGGGCTTCGAGTTGGGGCGTCTGGTCGATGGACTCGGTTGTCTCCTCGATGCGGACGACGAAGCAGTTCTCGGTCTCGAGGTACTCGGAGATGTTCGCCCGGGCGACCCCCTCCACCAGGACCTTGACCGAGCCGTCGGACTGCTTGACCATCTGGAGTATCTCGCCGATGGTGCCGACGCCGTAGATGTCCTCGGGCGTTGGCTCCTCGGTGGACGCCTCGTGCTGGGCCGCCAGGAGGAGTATGCGGTCCTTCATCATGGCGCGCATGACGGCCTCGATGGACTGCCGCCTTCCCACGAGCAGTGGAACCACCATGAACGGGAAGACGACTATGTCCCTCAGGGGCAGCAGGGGCATAACGGCCTCGCCGGAGAGTTGGCGCTCCTCGGGGACAACGGTCTCGGCTGGCGTCTCCGGCTTGGCGTCGATCTGGCGCTTCCGGCCGGTGCGCTTTTTGACTTCCTTGGTCGCCATTGTTGTCATCCTGCTAAGGGGTGCGGCCGGTCCGCTATTTGGGCGGTCCCTGGCGCACGCTGATTATTTCGTCGACCAGGCCGTAGGCGGCGGCCTCCTCGCCCGACATGAAGAAGTCGCGGTCGGCGTCCTTGCGGATCCTCTCGATTTCCTGTCCCGTGTGCGTGGCGAGTATCTTGAAGCAGTATTCCCTTTCGGCGATGGCCTCCTTGGCCTGTATCTCGACGTCGGCGATGGAGCCCCTTGCGCCGCCGGAGCCCTGGTGGAGCATGATCCGGCTGTGGGGGAGGGCGTAGCGCTTGCCCTTGGTCCCGGCGCACAGCAGGCACGCCCCCATGCTCATTGCCATCCCGATGCAGTACGTCCGCACCTCGCACCGGATGAACTGCATGGTGTCGTATATGGCGAGGCCGTCGGTGATGATCCCGCCGGGGCTGTTTATATAGAGGTGTATGTCCTTGTCGGGGTCTTCCAGCTCTAGGAAAAGCAGTTGCGCGACGATCAGGTTCGCCACCTGCGAGTCGATGGGCGTACCCAGGAAGATCACGCGATCGCGCAGCAGTCTCGAGTAGATGTCGTAAGCGCGCTCGCCGCGGTGTGTCTGCTCGACCACTATGGGAATACTCGCCATAGCTGTTCTTCTCCCCTGGCCCCTGTGTGGGGCCCGTTTGGGTTGCCTGTGGGCGGCTCGTGCCGCTACGGCTGTATTATCAGTCCGCCGGAGGGTTTCGTGCTGCCGCCGCCGCCGCCCGTGTCCCCCTCGGCCCCGGGGACGATGATCCGCGACTCTTCTTTGTCGGTAACCGTGGCCTTCTCCATGACCAGGTCCATGGCGGCTCTTCTTCGGAGTGTGCGGCGGGTGCGGTCGGGGCCGCCTTCGGCGAACCAGCGGTCCTTGTCCTCGTCGCTCATTCTCGCCGTCTCCCGCATGACGGTCTGCTGGACGACGGCCGGTTCGGGCTCTATGCCCTCGGCGTCGGCTATGGCCTCGAGGATGAGCGTGGCCTTGACCTGTCGCTCGGCCAGTGGCCGCAGGTCCTCGGCGAGCTTGTTGACGTCGGGCGCCTCCCCGTACATGGCCTGGGTCATGTAGATCATGTATTCCAGCTCGGAGGTGAGCATGCTGATGGGGACCTCGGCGGAGGAGCTCTCGATTACTGTGTCGAGTGCGGCCTGTCGGGCGCCGCGGTCGCTCTGCTCGTCGGCCGCCTGTTCCATCTGGCGGCGTACGTGGCCCCGCAGGTCGTCCAGCGACTCGAAGTCGCCCAGTGTTTTTGCGAACTCGTCGTCGATCTCCAGCAGCGTGCGCTCTTTTATCTCGCGCACGGTCACCTTATACGCCAGCGTCTGGGGGGCGTCCGATTCGCCTTCCGCCTCAGGCGCGGCCTGTTGGACCTGTGCCTCGACGGTGTCGCCGGGGGAAGCTCCGATGAGTTTCTCGTCCAGCTCGTCGGGCATGGCGCCCTGGCCTATGGGCAGCAGGACGCCTTCCTTTTCGTGGACGGGTTCCTCGTTGGGGGGCGAGAGGACGGTTACGTCGACGAGGGCCCAGTCGCCGCGTGCGAGGGGTCGCGCGTCGATGTCGCGGAACTGTGCGTGCTCCTCGCGTTTCTGTTCGAGGAAGTCGGACACCTGCCCGTCGGTGACCTCGGTCTTCTCGCGCTCGACCGACAGGCCGGTGTACTCGCCGAGCGTCACTTGCGGGCGCACCTCGAGCGTGGCGGTGAACTGCAGCTCGGCCTCGGGGTTGAATCTCTCTTCGTCGACCTGCAGTCGCGGAAGTGTAATGGGGTCGAGGTCTTTGTCCTCGATGGCCTCGCTATAGGCGGTGCTGACGAGGGCCTGGACGGTTTCCTCGCGCAGCAGTTCGCGGTATCGCGAGAGGACGAGGTCCTCGGGGGCGTGTCCCTTGCGGAAGCCGGGAACCTGCGCCTGTGCGGAGACGGCCTTGAGCGTCTTTTTCCACTGGCCTCGCACCTCGTCGGCGGGCACGGTGATGTCGAGAGTCCGGCGGCAGCCGTCGGACTCGATGGTGATGTCCATCTGCAATGGGGACCTCCCGGCCCGAGGGCGTGGGGACGGAGGGCGGCCCGGGTTTGGGTCGTCCCGTGGCGGGCCGCCGCGCAGGCCCATTCTCCACGCGGAAGCGGTCGGCGTCAACCGCCTTGGGCGGTGCGGGGTCGTCAAGTGGGCTACAAACCGTTTGACCGTGGGGCCGGGCGGGGCTAAACTGCCTTGGGCTTGCGGGCCGCTGCGAGAGGGCGCTGCGGTGGCTCGGGGCCCGGTCGGCGCAGGTTTCTCACGGGGGACAGAGGGGTAGGCGCAAGATGGCTGCGCGAGGCACGTCGGACAGCGGTTCCAAGTCCATCGGCGGCGTGATAATCGTCGTCGTCGTCGTGATGTTGGTGTTTGCGATCGTCAAGCTTGGCGAGAAGACCCCGGCGGGGCCTGAGCCGGGGGCCGGTGACGCGGAGCCTGCGGTGGTCGTTGACCTGAGGGCCGAGGGAGCGGGGCCGGGGGGTGAGGAGGGCGGCGTCGAGCCGGAGTTGCCCCCGCCGCCGGAGCCTCAGCCGCCTCCTGAGGAGGAGCGGGTTGCGCCGGTGCCGGTGCCGCCCCCGCCGTCCGCCGAGGAGACCGTGCCGCCGCCGGAGCCGGTGACGCCCGCGCCGGAGGAGGAGATCCCGCCTCCCGCGCCGCCCGAGGAGGCTGAGCCGGCCGAGGAGGAGCCCGAGCCCGCGCCCACGCTCACGATACAGGCGGGCGCGTACAAGGATAGGAAGTACGCCGACTTCGCTGTCGAGGTTCTGAAGACGGCGGGGTTGCAGCCGCGGATACGCACCGGCGAGACGGCCGGCGGGAGCAGGATACATCGAGTTCAAGTCGGGTCTTTCAGCGCGAGGGGCGATGCCGAGCGCGCCCTCCAGCGCGTGAAGGATCTGGGGTATTCGGATGCATTTATCAAGACACTGGACTGAGGCCGTCGGCCGGGTCCTGGCGTGCCTGTTGCTGCTGGTGGCGGGTTCCGTCTTCGCGCAGGAGGCGCCGCCGGCCGGCGCGGGCGAGGACGACCTCGCCTCGTCCGAAGCCGCGGCCATGGTGGCCCGGGCGCGCGACTACATGGCCGCCGGCCGGCACGGTGAGGCGCTGGACGAACTCACCGGCGCCATAAGGATCGACCCGGGGCGGCTCGAGGCGCACAAGCTGCTTGTCGCCCTGATGGCCAAGACGGGGCATATCGACCGTGTCGCCGCGGACTACGAGGACATCACGGCGGCGCACCCCGACGACGCGCCCGCGCACTACGCGCTCGGTTACGCGTACGTTCAGATGGGCCCCGACTTCTACGACAGCGCCGTCGAGGAGTATCGCATCTGCACGGAGCTGGTCCCGGACTCCTTCCACCCACACGCGTCGCTGGGCTGGGTGTTGTCCGAGCAGGGCGAGTACGAGGAGGCCCGCGTCGTGCTTGAGCGGGCCGTGGTGCTTCGCCCGACGAGCGATGTAGCCTTCGTGGATCTGTGGCTGGTGAATCACAAGCTCCTGGGGCGTGCGGAGGAGGACGGCGACGCCGCGGCGTTTACGGCGACGCAGGAGCGCCTTGTCGACATGAGGGCGTGGCGGCGCTCCATCAAGGAGAAGGTGGCGTACGAGCGGTCGTTCGAGGGGCGTCTGGCCGACATCATCGAGCAGTGGGAGAGGGAGAAGTCCGGCGAGCAGCCGGCGGCCTCTGCTCGTGGCGCGCCCGAGAGCCCGTGGGACAGGGAGGAGCGCCCGTACGTTCTGCCGTCGTTGAGCCGGGCGGACGAGCTGGACGGCACGAGGGTGGGTGGGGGCCTGACGCTGCCGCCGACGCCGCCGAGGACTCCGCGCATCGACATGAGCGATTTCCGCATAGCGCCGTCGGCCTCCGGGTCTGCGTTGCCGCCGCCCGGCGTGGCCGAGTTCCCGACCGAGGAGCCGGCCGCGCGGCCCGAGCGCCCGGCCAAGCGCAGATGGTGGTGGCCGTGGGGCCGGGGTGCGAAGACGGAAGCGCCGATGTCTGAGGCGCCTGCGCCGCAGGCTGTCGATATCTCAGTCGCGCCGCCGCCGTCCGAGGAGCCGCCCGCGTACGCATGGACCGTCGAGCCGGAGCCCGAGGCTGTCGCCCCGGCCCCCCCGCCCGCCCCGGCCCCCCCGCCGGCCCCGGAGCCGCCTGCGCCCGAGGCGCCCGTGCCGCAGCCCGAGCCGATTGTCGAGGAGCCGCCCGAGGCGTTTATGACGGATGGTATAGAGCCGGAGCCGGACTCCGAGTGGGAGATGGCGCCGGAGGAGCAGCCCGCGAAGAGGCGTTGGTGGTGGCCGTGGGGCCGCCGCAAGGAGGCCGAGCTGCCCGCCGCCCCTGCCGTGCCGCCTGGGCCCCCGGCACCCTCGGTAGCTCCCGTCCTTCCGCCGTCGCCGCCCGACTCGGCCTCCGACCGCTTCGCCATGCTCGTGAAGAAGTGGGAGCGCGATAAGAAGGCACCTGCGCCGGCGGGCCCCGCGCCCGGTGCGGCGCGTTCCGGTGTGTTGGCCGCATCCGGCCCGGTGGTTTCCTATGACGGCGGCGTCCTCGCCGCCACGGTCACCGACGGCGTGGAGTCTTTCGGAGAGTCCGTCTCCGTGGAGCGCGACGGCGTCGCCGTGGGCGAATTCGCCGTAAGCCCCAGGGCCGTCACGGTCGTTGCCGACGTCGGCGCCGGCGATGACGTCCGCATCGGTGACGTGTTCACGATGGAGGGCGGTGTGGTCGAGTTGCCGTCGGGAGCGCTTGGGACCGTCACCGCCATCGACGGCTCGGTCGTAACGGTGGACGTGCCCCCGTCGGCGGTATCGGGCGGTGCGCCGTCGTACGAATTGCTGCGCGGAGGCGTGTCGGTGCGTTCGGGCGAGGCCCATGCGTTGCACCGCGTCTCGGTCGTTCTCGATGCAGAGGGCGACCTGTCCGCCGTCCGCCCGGGTGATCAGGTCTCGCTGGGCCGGTAGGGAATTCGGTTTTAGCAGGGGCCGTCCCGATGCCCTCCGGGACGGCCGCTTTCCTCAAGAGGAGCGTTCACATGGGAGTGAGCGGCCGCACGAGAGTCTGCGCGGTCATCGGCGACCCCATCGAGCACTCGATGTCGCCAGCGATACACAACGCCGCCTTTGCCGAGAAGGGGCTCGACTACGTCTACGTGGCCTTTCGCGTAGAGGACGTTGCCTCGGCGATGGCGGGCGTGCGCGGCCTGGGCATAGCGGGTGTGTCGGTGACGGTGCCGCACAAGCTGGCCGTCATCGAATACCTGGACGAGGTGGACGGCCAGGCGGAGGCGGTGGGGTCGGTGAACACGATAGTCAACCGCGGGGGTAGGCTCTGCGGTTACACGAGCGACGGGCGCGGGGCGATGTTGGCGCTTCGCGGGGGCGGGGTCGAGCCGAGGGGCGCGCGGGTTTGCATGATCGGCTCGGGCGGTGCCGCCCGGGCGATCGCATTCGCCTTGGGCGGTGAGGGCGCGGCCTCCCTGCGCATACTCGGCATCGTCCCGGACGAGTTGCGCGCGCTCGTCTCGGATGTGTCCGCCGCGGCCTCGCTGGCCGTCGAGGGTCTGGACTCGACCGAGTCGAGCATCGAGGCTGCGTTGGCGGAGTCGGACCTTCTCATCAACTGCACGCCGGTCGGCATGCACCCGAAGGTCGATGCCAGCGTCGTGCCTGCGCGGCTGCACCGGCCCGGTCTGGCGGTTTTCGACGTCGTGTACAACCCGGCGCGCACGAGGCTCCTGCGCGAGGCCGAGGCGGCCGGCGCCGCGACCGTCAGCGGCGTCGAGATGTTCGTCCAGCAGGCGGTCGTCCAGTTCGAGCTCTGGACGGGCCAATCCGCCCCGGTGGACGTCATGCGCGGCGTCGTCGTGCGCGAGTTGGGGGCGCGGAGTTGAACCTGGTCCTCATCGGTTACCGCGGGACGGGCAAGACCGCCGTCGCGCGGATAGCGGGCGAGCGTCTTGGCATGGACGTGTTCGCGATGGACGCGCGCATCGTCGAGCGCGCCGGCATGTCGATTCCGCGGATTGTCGAGGAGTTCGGCTGGGACCGTTTCCGCGATCTGGAGTCGGAGGTCTGCGCCGAGGTCGCCGGCCGCGACGGGCTCGTACTCGACACGGGTGGCGGCGTGATACTCCGCCCCGAGAACGTCGAGCGGTTGCGCGAGGGCGGCTACGTGGTGTGGCTGACGGCGTCTGTGCCCACGATCATCGAGCGGATAGGCGGCGACGATCAGCGGCCGTCGCTGACGGGCGGGAGGAGCTTCACGGACGAGGTGGCCGAGGTATTGGCGCAGCGCGAGCCGCTCTATCGCGATGCGGCCATGCACGCCGTGGTCACTGACGGCAAGACGGTGGACCGGGTCGCGTCGGAGGTCGTGGCGGCCTTCGGCCTGGCGGCGGGGTAGGAGGGGGGCCCGTGGCCCGGCGGCGGGCGGCCCGGCGGCGGGTGGCGCTTAGGGCCATAGGCTGCAAGGTGAACCAGGCCGAGGTGGGGGAGACGGCCGACGCGCTCCAGGCGCTGGGCTGGGCGGTCGTGCCCTTCACCGAGGCGGCCGATGCCTACCTCGTCCACACGTGCACGGTTACGTCCACGGCGGCGCAGAAGTGCCGCCAGGCGCTGCGGGGCGCCGTACGCCGCAACCCCGGCGCGCTCGTGGTCGCAAGCGGGTG
>Ga0272442_10011581_pt1 | contig 10736 bp, 4 predicted proteins | sample SSMForm2O_FD_200262 | JGI IMG/M metagenome (GOLD analysis project Ga0272442, IMG submission 200262) | Marine sediment archaeal communities from Little Sippewissett salt marsh, Falmouth, MA, United States - SSM-Form-2O | ecosystem: Environmental > Aquatic > Marine > Wetlands > Sediment ... | reverse complement strand
CGCGCGGGCGCTGGTCCTGGGCGAGGGCCACGACCTGCTCTACGATGGACCCAGCGACGGCTTCCTGGAGGATCGAGAGCTGCTGCGGGCGGCGAACCTGGTGCACACGCACCGCCACCGCCACGACGGCCTCGAGCACGAGCACTTCCACGCCCACGACTGGGACTGATCCGGCGGCGCTCGCCGTCTCCTGCGGGGACGGGAGAGTCGCCAGCAACGGACCGCGTCGGCGGAAGCCTCCTCACTCCCCTTCCGGCGGCGATGCGAGCGCCTCGCGGGCGAGCCGCTGCGCCGTCGCCAGCGCGTCCTCGGCCGGCACCGCCACGTCGGGCTGGACGCCGACGCCTTCCCAGCCGCGACCGGTGACCGGATTGATGGGCCGCGCGACGGGTATCTCCAGGAAGACGCCCATCTCGGGGAACGTGTAGGTCTCCTTCCAGTGGGCCGCCCCGCGCGTTCGCTCGCCGACGATCGTCGCCCGCCCGTGCTGCTGCAGCACGTAGGCGAACGATTCAGCGCCGGAGGCGGTGCGCTCGCTGGTGAGGATGTACAACCGCTGGCGCAGCAGCTTCGTCGCCGTCAGCGACGGATCGGTCCACGCCTCGATCAGGGAATCCGCCTCGACGAAGTACAGCGAGTTGAGCTGCGTCCGGTCCGCGAAGAGGTGGCTGCAGAGGAAACGGACCATGCTGCTGTGTCCGCCGTGGTTCTCGCGCAGGTCCATGATGATCGCGTCGCCGGCGGCGAGCGCCGCCATGGCCTCGGCAGCGGCGGGCTCCGCGTACGCGACATCGTCGAAGCGGTCGAAACGCAGGCAGGCGATCCCGCCCGGCAGCAGCCTCGATTCATGGAATCCGAAGTTGTCGGCCCGCTTCTGCTCCATGATCTCGGCCTGCGAGGCACCGCTGTCGGCGATGGGGAGGTTCTCCATCGCGTCGATCCAGACGTGCCGGTCGTTGGTCACGTGGCGGAAATCCCTGCGCAGCCGACCGGTCAGCTCCTCCACGCTGTCGACGCCATCGTACTCGCCGGCGGCCCGCCTCCCCGCCACGTACCGCGCGATGTCGTCGACGACCTCGGGGCGCACGTAGTGCGCGCGGAAGGCCTCGACCGAGATCGCGATGATCTCGGCGGCGCGCTCCGCCGTGAGGGCGGGCGGGCTGCCGGCGACGACTGCACCGCTCGGAATCGTTGCGACCAGAAGGATAGTCAGTGCCGCATTCGACAGGCGCGCAGGCATCGGCTCTCCTTTTTCAGCGAGGCGCCTCGTTCCGGTAGGCGCGCCGCGAGTATATTCCCGGCGCGTCGCAAGCGCAACGTGCGCTCGAGGTCGCGGACAAGTTGCGCTGCACGCCGGCCCCGGGTTGCGCTATCATGGGTACCTCACGTCACGTACCCAGGCGAAGGCGAGCCGCCATGAAGCGACCCAAGCCCTGCTTCCTTGTCCTCGAGTCCTACTGGTCCGACGAGCTGCGCTCGCGCAACTCGGTCCAGCCCTTCATCAAGGGCCTGTGCGACCTCAACGGCTGGGAGTTCTTCTACCGCGTCTTCGACAGCCGGAACGACCTGGCGCTGTGGATCGACAAGTTCGGCCGCATCCGCCGCGCGGGGAAGGACAAGATCATCTACCTCGCCACTCACGGCAGCCCCTCGGGGCGGCTGTGGACCCTCGAGCAGCGCATCCCCCTGGCCACGCTGGCGAAGCTGCTGGCGGACGTGCACTCGCTCAAGGCCCTGCATCTGGGCTCCTGCAGCCTGGGCCAGCCGCGCATCCTCGAGAAGCTGCTCGGCGGTACGGCCCTGCGATGGGTGGCCGCCTACGCCGAGGAGGTGCCCTGGCTCGAAAGCACGGCCCTCGACATGCTCTTCTGGAGCTGGATCTACTCGGGCGCGCCGCGGCCCCAGCGCTTCCGCCGGCTCACGCCGGAGGCCGCCGCCCACGAGCTCTACGAGCACTACAACGTGGCCGAGCAGATGGGCTTCCAGGTGCACTACCGCGACGCGGAAACAGGTGCGATCCGGTCCTCCTGGGAGACCTGGGCGGAGTCGAGGAAGGGCTGACGGCCGCCCGGCGCGATTTCCGTTGATGCGCCTGCGCCCCGGGATCCGGCCTAGACGCCCTCGGCGAGGGTCGCCTCGCCGGCGAGGTCCTTCTCGTCGGGCGGCAGCAGGAAGGTGTCCAGCAGCGCGGTGCCGTTGGCCATGCCGAACAGGCGCCAGATGACGTTCTCGGCCATGTCCGGCAGGTAGCGCCCCCACATCTTGAAGGGCAGCGCCCCCACCTCGGTCCGCGGCGAGATGGCCAGCATCATCAGGTAGCTGATGAGGTAGGCGGCGTTGTTGGCGATGCGCCCGTCGTAGCCCTCGCGGTGGCGCTGATGCAGGATGCGCGCCTCGTGCAGGGAGCGGCCGAACTCCGACTCGACGAGCTCGGGCCAGGTGGTGAGGATCACCTCGAAGCGCACCGTGCGGGCGCCACTCTCCACGTAGGCGGGGAAGTCGGCGGCGAGGCGCTCGGGCGGCAGGCCGCGCCGGGCGGCGAAGGACCAGTCCCGGCCGCTGAAGGCGTCGATCAGCTCGCCCGGCGGCGGCAGCTCCAGGTCCACCAGCAGGTTGACGTCGTTGTAGTCGCCCCGGTGCTCCTCGCGCTCGGCGATGCGGGCGCCGGGGTAGTCCGCCACGGCGCGCTCCAGGCGCGCGAGGGCCTCCGGGCGGCCCACGAACTTGGCGCCGACGACGTCGTCGATGCGCAGGTCCTCCGGCCGGAAGTGCCCCGGCTCGCCGTGGAAGGCCCGCGAGATCATCTCCTCGGCGGCCGCGAAGTCGGCGTCCATGGTGGCCGCGTCGGAGACGAGGCGCTCCAGGGGCATGCCCAGCTCGCGGGCGCGCTTCTCGGCCAGGGAGCGTGCCGTCATGCCGATGGCGCCGGCCAGGCGGTCGGACACGCGGCGCGAGGCCTTCTCGACGATGCGGCGGATGCGCTTGACGCGCGTCATGCCGACCAGGCGCCCGTCGGGCCGCTGGAACAGGATGATGTCCGTGGGCGTGCCGGGGAAGAAGTCCTCGGGCCGGCGTTGCCAGCGCTCGAAGAGCTCGCGCTCGCGCGCGTCCGGCTCCAGACAGGAGGCGACGATGGCCTCGCGCACGGCGTCCTTGGTGAAGACGCGCCGCGGGCTCAGGGGCCCCGGGCAGACGGCGCCGCAGATGTCGGCGAGGAAGCGGCGCAGTCCGGGGCGCGTCACAAGGCTCTCGTAGATGAAGACCTCGGTCAGGAAACTGCCGTCGCCCGGCTCGGGGCGGTCGGCGAACCAGCGCTGGACGAGCTCGAAGAGCCGGTCGCGCTGGATGAGGCCGGTCAGGTACATCGATGCCTCCGTTGCGGCCGGGGCGCCGCGGGAATCATCGGAAGTTAGCGGTCGGGAATCGGCGACGCAAGATACGACACCTCCAACGCGGCCGCGTGGCGGCGGTTCCCGGCGAACCGCCAGCAGATGGCGCGACAAGACAGGAAACCTCTCCCGCGTCGGGAGAGGCTTCCTTGTTCAAGGCATAGGCGCGGGCACGTGGCACTGCGGGCCGCGCGCCGGCCGCGTCAACGCAGGAGGACCAGCTTGCGGCTGGCCCTGAAGCCGGCGGACTGCATGCGCACGAAGTAGACGCCCGTGCCCGCCGGCCGGCCCGCGTCGTCGCGGCCGTCCCAGATCAGCGAGGACTCCCCCGCCGCCGCCGGACCGTCGTGCAGCGTCCGCACCAGGCGGCCGGCCACGTCGAAGACGGCCAGACGCAGGTGCTGCGGCGCCGACAGGCTGAAGGGGACAGTCACCGACGGGTTGAAGGGGTTCGGATGCGGCGCCGCCAGGCGCGTCGGCCGCGGCGCCGGCGCCACGTCGAGCTGCCGCGAGCGCAGCAGCTCCCAGTCGCCGTCGCCGGTGCGGCCCTGCAGCGTGTAGGTGAACACGCCACCGGCCGCCAGGCGCGGCGAGGCGTCCCGCGCCGCGTAGGCGCCGGGGGCGGTCTCGGTCCAGGGCACCTCCCAGGTGGCGCCGTCCGCGGCCGCGGCCTCCAGACGGAAGTCGGCGCCGGTGGAGGCGCTCTCCCAGCGGGCCGTCACGGCGCCGGGCCCGGCCTCCAGGTCGAACAGGGAGACGGCCACGGGCACCAGATAAGGAAGGCAGGTGCAGTAGTAGGGATCGGAACAGTTGAAGGTGAACTGCCCGCCCATGATCCAGTGCTCCTCGTAGTTCGCGTCCACGACGACGAGGTAGCCGCTGCTGTAGCTCGCCTCGACCCGCATCTCCTGGTCCTCGCCGATCCAGTCCTCCGAGAACGACATGATCTCGAGGGTGCCCAGGTGCACGAAGACGCCGTACTGGGGCTGCGCGAAGGCGATGGCGATGCCGTACCAGGGATCGCCGATCACCAGCGGCGAGTCCCAGGTCGGCGTGATCAGGCCGTACGGGTAGCCGAGGTTCTCGGGCAGGTCGTCGATGCGGAACTCGACGGCCGTGATGCCCACGCCCGCGTAGCTGGGCACATAGGCCATGACGTGGAGCGTCACCATCTGGTAGGGCGGCGCGTCGGCGTAGCAGGTCTCGCCGGTCGTCTCGGCGAAGACGCCGATGAAGTTGTCGTCGTAGCCGCCGCTGACGCCCGTGCCGTCCAGCGGCAGTTCCGGACAGTCGTCCAGGCCCGTGAGCACGGCGCCGGCGTAGTCGGTCACCGCGGTGGGCAGGAAGCGGACGGTGCCCGAGAGCGTCTCGCCGTGCTGGAGGGCGAAGGGGCCCGCCCCCACGACGAGGCTGAAGCCCTCGCCGGTCACGGACAGATCACCGGCCATGGTGCCGTATCCCGTGTTGACGATGGCGAACGTGCGGTCCGACCAGCCGTCGACCTGCACGGCGCCGAAGTGGATGCTCGCGGGATCCAGGTCGCAGACGGGCGAGGCGAAGTCCGCGCAGTCGCAGGTGCCCGGCACGCCGCAGTTGAAGGTGAAGTGGCCGCCGAAGACCTCCCAGTCCCCCGCCTGCGGATCGGTCACCAGCGGATCGTCCTCGGCGCCGGGGCCCGCCACCTGCAGGAGATGGTCCACGGTGAGCCAACCCTCCTCCCAGGCCTCGAACATCACCCGGCCCAGCGTCACGAAGCCGCCCGCCTGGGGCGAGTCGAAGCTGACCGTCACGCCGCCGGTCAGATCGCCGTCGGCGGTACCCTCCCACTCGGCCCAGTAATGCCCGCCCGTGCCCTGGCCCGGCAGGCCGTCCACGCGCAGCGTGGCGGCGACGATGCCCGGATCGGTGAAGTCCGGCAGGACGGCCAGCACGTACAGGGTGTCCGTCTCGCCGGCGGCCAGGGGCGCCTCGCAGACGGTGCCCGCGGCGTCGGCGAAGAGCCCGATGTGGTTGCCGTAGTCCTCGTAGGGCGCGCCGCGGCCCTGGCAGGGAACGGCCGGGCAGTCCTCGGTGCCCAGGTCCACGGCCGCCTCGAACAGGCCCATCGCGGGCGGCGTGAAGCGCACGGTGACCTCGTGCTGCACGCCCGGCTGCAGAGCGAAGGGCCCCGCGCCGAAGAGGATCGTGAAGTCCGGATCGTCCAGGGCGACGGTGCCGCTCAGCGTGCCGCCGCCCGCGTTGGCGACGGTGAAGGTCCGGTCGGCGTAGCCGCCCACGGACACGTCTCCGAAGGCGAGTTCGGGCGGTGTCACCTCGCAGACGGGCGGCGAGTCGCCGAAGCCGTGGCAGGCGACTTCGCCGCAGGGCAGGCAGTCCGTTGAGACGTAGCCGGTCTGCGAGCCGTAGGACGGGGGCGCGAAGCGCACCGTCGCCACCAGGTCCTCGCCCGGCGCCAGGGTGAAGGGCCCGCCGCCGGCCACGATCTCGAAGGCCGCGCCGTTCGTGGCCAGGTCGCCGGTCAGGACGCTGCCGCCGTGGTTCATGACGGTCAGGTCCCGGTCCGCGAAGTCCCCCACCGTCACGTGGCCGAACTCGAGGTCATCGGGCACCATGGCGCAGACGGGCGCGCTGAAGTCGGCGCAGGGGCACTCCTCGCCGGCGGGGCAGTTGACCGTGAAGGAGCCGCCGGCCGTCGTCACCGGCGCGCCGTCGAGGTCGAACACCGCCACGCCCTCGCCCGCGAAGGTGCGCGCCACGGTCAGCACCGTGCCCTCCGGAAACCAGGACGAGTACTGCCGGAAGACGGAGAACCAGCCCAGGGGAAGGATGAGCCCCGAGCGCGGCTCGTCGAAGACCAGCGTGAGGCCCTCATCGAGATCACCCGTGGCCGTCGCCCCCGGCCATTCCATGTTGGACACGCTGTTCGTCTGCAGCCCCGCCACGCGGAAGGTGGCGCCGGTGATCGGCTCGGCGGGCAGCGACGGCAGCACGGCCACGATCTGAATGATGAGGTAGTGGTTGACCGAGAGCGGCTCGTCGCAGTCCGAGGCGTTGGTCTCCATGTAGAGGCCGATGTGGTCGGTCTCGAGCTGGGGCACGTCGCCCGAGTAGTAGCCCTCGCCCGTGAAGATCACCTTGCCGCAGTCGGGATTGTCCGTGTCCACCTCGCAGAGGAAGGGGCCCTCGCTGAGGGGAGCGTAGCGGACGCGCACCAGGTGGTTGGCGCCCGGCGGGATGTCGTAGGCCGCGCCGTGGGCGACGCGCAGTTCCTCGCAGTCCTCCGTCACGTAACCGTAGATGCTGGTGCCGTTGTATTCGGGATTGTGGAGGTAGAACTGCTCCTCGGCGTAGGTGCCGATGGGCACGGCGCCCAGGTCGAAGCTGGTGGCGGGCTCCACGTAGCAGCTGAGCATGCCCTGGCCCTCGACGTAGACGTCGTCGCAGACGCCGGTTCCCGTATCGATCCAGGCCCCCAGGTAGCCCTCCGTCTGCGGCTCGAAGCGAATGGTGACCGTCAGGCTCTCCCAGTAGTCGAGCTCGAAGGGGCCGCCGCCGCCGATGATGGCGAAGTGGGGGCTGTCCTCGGACAGGTCGCCCACGATGGTCGTGAGCCCGCGGTTGGTGATGGTGAAGCTCTGCAGCGCGTGGTCGCCCTGGGCCACCGGCCCGAAATCCAGGGTCGGCGGTGCGATGCGGCAGCTCGGCTCCTCGCAGGGGCAGCCGTCGGGCGCCGTGCAGTTGCAGGTGAACCAGCCGCCGCCGACGTTCTGCTCCTCGAAGGTGTCGTCGACGATCACGAGCGTGGGATGCGGCGGATAGGACTGCTCGATGCTGATGACGTGATCGGGCCCGACCCAGTCCGCGGCCAGGGGGGTCAGGTGGATGCGCCCGAACTCGACCACCTCGCCGTAGAGGGGCGGCGTGAAGGCGATGGCGATGCCCGTCTCCGGATTGCCGATGGTCAGTTCGGAGTTCCACTCGGCGGTCCAGGCGCCCCCGGCGCCCATCGGCGGCAATCCCGCGACGCGGAACTCGGTCGCGGTGACGCCGCCCTCGCCCAGGTTGGGCAGGATGGCGAGAACGTAGAGGGTCGCGGTCTGGTCCGGCGCCAGATCGGCGGCGCAGACGGTGCCCTCGGGATCGGCGAACAGGCCGATGTAGTCGGTCTGGGCCGCCGCCGTCGCGGCGAGCAGCCCGAAGAGGCAAGCGAGGAGCGTGGCACGGCGGAACATGGGGACCCCCTTCTGGTAAACCATTTGCCGGATTATATCAGATACGCAGCAATTCCTCACCGATATTCAGGAGCCCGCGGCGTGGGCTTGGTTCATGCAAGAGGCCGCCGCGGCGCGACACAAGGCCGGGCAACGCGGTCGGATCGGGCGCGACGGAGGGCGCGCCGGCCGGACCGATCGCCCGACGCTCGCGCCGGCTGAGGCCGCGGGATCGGCGCAGAGCCGCATCATTGCTGGCGACGCGGGACCGTGGCCGCCCATGCGCACACATGGCCGGGCTGAAAGCGGAGGCATACGGGTTCCCCGCTGGGTCCGGAGATCGATGATCCGAGTCCGGGCTCAGGACCTTTTTGCCCGCCTCGTGGGAAAAAACGGTGCGAGGAGCCGCCAAGCGCTCCCGCGCTCACGGCGACCGCCGCGGCGGCGCCGGACAAGCCCTGAAGGAGGCCCCATGCTGAGACGCTATCGTCTCCTCACGCTGCTCACGTTCGCTCTCATCCTGACCACCCCCGCCGCCACGCTGGCCGACGCGAGCCTCAGCACCGCCAGCCTGGACTTCGGCGAGGTCGCGGTGGGCTCGTGGTCGGAACAGACCGTCACCATCACCAACTCCGGCGCCGAGCCGCTGGCCAGCGCGGCGGAGCTGGACACACTCTGCTTCGAGATCGTCGATGGCTTCGGCGACTTCACCCTGGCGCCGGGCGACAGCCAGGTCGTCACGGTGCGTTTCACCCCCACCGTGCAGCGCCACTTCACGGGCGTGCTCAGCCTGACCACCGGCGGCAACGTCGACTGCGCCGGCACCGGCACGCGCGCCTGGGACAGCTACGACCGCATCGGTCTCTACGACGACCTGGGCGGCACGACGTGGCTCAGCGACCTCGAGGTGGGCGTGACCGACACGCTGCACGTCCTGGCCGTGATGCCCGTCCTGGATCCGGCCGGGATCACCGCGGCCGAGTTCCGCATCGACGGCCTGCCGCAGACCAGCGCGGACGGCATCGCCAGCGTCGAGTGGAACACGACGATGACCCTCGGGACGCTCGACTGGGACTTCTCGCTGGCCTTCGCCACGCCCCAGGCCGGGCCCATCGTCGAGCTCGGGCGCATCATCCTGACGCCCCTGTCCGAGAGCTGGATCGCCGACGGCCAGTCCATCAGCGTCGCGGCCGGCCGCAACGGCGGTCTCCACGTCGTCGACCAGGGCGCCGTGCAGCATCGCCTGCTCGGCCAGACCCACACCCTCGAATGCACGGATCCCGTGGCCTGCCCCCTCGAGGAGACGACCGCCTGCATCCCCTCGGCCCTGGAGATGGACTTCGGCGTCGCGCCGCCCCAGTACGCGCGGACGCTGACCATCTACAACACCGACGCCTACGGCTACGACGGCACGGTCTTCGCCCTCGGCGACTTCGAGATCTGCCAGGGCACCGGCGGCGACGTCATCTTCCCGGCCGCGTCCGCCACCGACATCTGCGTCAACGTCGAGTCGGCCACGCCGGCACAGAACGTCACCGGCCTCGTGCGCACGGGCCTGGATGAAGTCGCGGACATCACGGTCACGGGCTACGTCCCGCAGACCCAGTTCTGGGCGTCCCACATCGGCCTCTACGCCGATCCGCTGGGCGAGACGTGCTCGGCGCCCCTGGCCGCCGGCCAGTCGGACACGCTGTACATCCTCGCCGCTGCCTACGACGCGGCGGAGGGCGTCAAGAGCGCCACGCTGCGCCTGGCCGGGCTGCCGGCGAATCCGGCGGACGCCGAGTACACCGTGACCTGGAACTCCGAGTCGGTGACCGGCGACCTCGAGACCGGCGTCACCGTGGACTTCGCGCCGGCCCTGCGCAACGGCTTCATCGAGCTGGGGCAGATCATCTTCACGTCGCACACCGCCACCTGGCCGGGCGACGACCAGGTGATCGCCGTGCCCACCGACGACACGGGCTACGCGGCCTCCTACACCGACACCAAGGACACCGTGCACCCCGCTTCCGGCGGTCAGTTCACCTTCAACTGCACCGGCAGCTGCGACTGCACGGCCACGGCCTGCTACTTCACCCCGCGGGCCATGGACTTCGGCACCGTCACCAACGGCGAGATGTCCATGCAGGATTGCGAGGTCGCCAACATCAGCGACGGCGCGCTGTCCTTCGACCTGACACCCGACCACGAGTACTTCACGGTGACGCCGGCCAGCTTCACGCTGGATCCGGGCGAGAGTCAGACCGTGGACATCACCTGGAACGCACCCTGGTCGGCCACCCACATCTTCGGCACCCAGGACTGCACCATCGACCTGGGCAACGGCTGCGGCTCCATCGGCTGCACGGTCGAGGCCACGTCGCTGCACCTGGACAACGACTATATCGGCATCTTCACGGACACCGACGCTGCGTACTGCCACGCCGACCTGGTCGTCGAGCAGACGGATACGTTCCACATCATGGCCACCGTGCCCACCTACGCGGGCGACGGCATCCTCGGCGCCGAGTTCATGATCCAGAACCTGCCCGCCGACCCGGGTCCGACCACCGGCGAGTACAGCTTCGAGTGGACGGCCGGCACGGTGACCGGCGACCCGGCCACCGGCATCAGCCTGCACTATGCCGCGGTCCAGACGGGGCCGCTGGTCGAGCTGGGCCGCATGATCGTGACGCCCCACGACGCGGGCTGGGTGGGCACCGACCACCGCATGGAGGTCATCGAGACCCAGGGCGCGGGCGTGCTCCAGATCCTGGACCACCTCGACGCCCCCCACGACGTGCTCACGGGCGCCTACACCTTCAACTGCAGCGACGAGGAGCTCTGCCACTGCCATCCCTACTCCACGCCCGTCCTGCTGAGCTTCTTCGAGGCCGAGCCCGGACCGGGCCGCGTGGACATGCGCTGGGAGGCCGTGGCCGACGGCGGCGCCCTGTTCCGCCTGGACGCGGTCCTGGCCGACCACACCTGGACCGTTCCCTGGCGCCAGGACGCGCCGGGCCTCTATTCGGCCAAGGACGCCTCCCTGGCGCTGGCCGAGGGCGGCGAGGTGAGCTACCGGCTGTCCGCCCGCGAAGGCCAGGGCGACTGGATGCTGCTGCGGGAGACCAGCGTGACCGTGCCGGCGGCGCCG
>Ga0272442_10011580_pt1 | contig 10736 bp, 10 predicted proteins | sample SSMForm2O_FD_200262 | JGI IMG/M metagenome (GOLD analysis project Ga0272442, IMG submission 200262) | Marine sediment archaeal communities from Little Sippewissett salt marsh, Falmouth, MA, United States - SSM-Form-2O | ecosystem: Environmental > Aquatic > Marine > Wetlands > Sediment ... | reverse complement strand
GAACGGTACCACACCCGGAGGCTGGATGAGATGATCGCGGCGGGGGCCGAGATCCGAAGTGTGACCGGCGACTACGAGGCGGCCGTCGATGCCTCGAAGGAAGCTGCTGAGAAAGAGGAGTTGTACGACGCCAACCCGGGCGGTGCCAATACGATTCTGCAACTCGTGGCGTACGGCGAGATCGCCAGCGAGATCTACGACGAGCTTCGAGATGCACCGGCTGCTGTCGCCGTCTCCGTGTCGAACGGAACGACACTGGCCGGAATACACCGCGGTTTCGCGACGCTGTACCGGCGAGGAAAGACGTCTCGGATCCCTCGCATTATCGCGGGCTCCTCGCACGGCAAGAACCCGATCGTGCACTCGTTTCTCAGAGGATACGACGAGTGCCGCGACCTGGATCCATCGACCGTCAGGGAAACTGAGGTCAACGAGCCTCTCATCAACTGGCACTCCTTCGACGGTGACTGGGCGCTGCAGGCTGTACGGACCTCTGGCGGCTTCGCGGCCGACGCGAGTGACAAGGAGATGCTGAGACAGGCCCGCGCGCTCCGGGAGCAAGAGGGCCTGAGCGTCCTTCCGGCGTCGACGGCCGGCTTGTCGGTTCTTCTGCAGCAGCACGCGCAGAACCCATTTCCAGGCGACCGCTACGTGGCCGTTCTCACGGGCAGACGCTGAGTCCCTTCACGGAGGACAGATGTCAGCTGCTACCGCAGCTCCACTCGACGGAAACGCGATCGTCTTCTGCGACGGAGCGTTCACCAGTACGTATGGAAAGACGGCGCACGGGCTGGTGCGGCGGACGCGCCGGTACCGGGTCACGGCCGTCATCGACTCGTCAGTGGCCGGCCGGGACGCGGGTGAGGTACTCGACGCGAAGCCCAACGGTATTCCGCTCGTCGCCGATCTGGCGACCGCGGTCGCGGTGTCACGCGACGCGGGAGCCCCCGCGACCCATTTCGTGATCGGCATCGCACCCGATGGCGGGCGCCTGTCGCCGCCGATACGCGAGGCGATCGAAGACGCGATCGCGGCCGGGCTCGCGGTCGATTCGGGCCTGCACGATTTTCTCAACGACGACCGGGCGATCGCGCGTGCGGCGGCAGAGGCGGGAGTGGCGCTCAGGGATGTTCGGGCGACACCGCCACGAGGCGAACTCCACGCGTGGACCGGGAAAATCGACCAGGTCGACTCTTATCGAATCGCGTTGCTGGGAACCGACTCGGCGATCGGTAAGCGCACCACGGCGTGGGTGCTCGTGGAAGCGCTCGAGGAGGCCGGGCTCACGGCGGAGCTGATCGGGACCGGTCAGACGGCCTGGATGCAGGGCGCCCGCTACAGCACCCTCCTCGACTCGCTGGTGAGCGACTTCATGGCCGGCGAGATCGAGCACGCGACGTGGCTCGCGTGGAGCGAGCAGAGGCCCGATGTGCTGGTGCTCGAGGGACAGGGCAGTCTGATGAATCCAGCCTACCCGGGTGGATACGAGATACTGGCCGCCGCCCGCCCTCACGCGGTGGTCCTTCAACACGCTCCGGCGCGCCTGGAGTACGACGGGTTTCCGGGCTACCCGCTGGATCCGCTCGAGAAGCAGATCCAGGCAATCGAACTCGTGTCGGGACGCCCGGTGATCGCGGTCACGATCAACCACGAGAATCTCGATGCGGTCGGTGTCGCCCGTGCGGCGGCCGATATCGAAGAACGCACGGGCCTGCCGGCGATGGATGTGCTTCTCGAGGGAGGCGCCGGGCTGGCGGCGGTCGTGGCCGAACACATGCGCACCCGGGAATCATGAGCGCCCGGAAGGCGGAAACGAACCCGCTCGAGTCGTTGCTCGTGCTGGATCGACTCGAGGTGGGGCCGGTGGAGATCACGACGCGTGGTCTGCAGGCCCGGTACCGCGTCTGGGTGGATGGCGAGCCGGATGAAACGGTTCTCGCCTATCGCTACGAGGAGGACGTCTTCGATCCGGCGGATCCCGGGGCACTCAACCTGGCCTCGATGGTCGCCGCCCAGGTAGCGCTCAACTATGGGCTTCTGTGCCGGGAGATCGTCTTCCGGGGTCCGTACGATGACCAGGATAGGGTGTTCATCGAGGAGATGGCCGCCAACACGGCTCGCGAGATCTACGTCAACAAGATCCTGAAGCCGAACGATCTGCTGACGGACGCCGCGAACGTCCCGGTCGTGAAGAGAGATAGCTACCTGCAGGCCAAGCTGGTCTTCCCCGACCTCCAGTCGGATGTCTCGGGTGTCGAGAGGCAGGCGCGGCAGGCAGAGCCTGCCCGGTCGTCCGAACGGTGGCAGACATCTCGAAACCGGATGGCCGTTCTGTCCAGCGGGGGCAAGGAAAGCCTCCTCAGCTACGGGCTGCTCAAGGAACTGGGATACGAGACCCACTCGTTGTTCGTGAACGAGTCCGGCCGGCACTGGTACACGGCCCTCAACGGCTTCCGTCACCTGAGCGCGACGGACCCGCAGGGCACGGTCCGTATCTGGACGACGGCCGACCGGGTGTTCAACTGGATGCTCCGGCGGCTGCCGCTGGTTCGCCCGGACTACCACCGGATCCGGGCGGATGACTATCCGATCCGCCTCTGGACCGTCGCCGTGTTCCTGTTTGGGGCTCTCCCCGTGATGCGTCACCGGGGCATCGCTCGGATCGTGATCGGCGACGAGTACGACACCACGAGGTCGGTGAAGCACCAGGGTATCCCGCACTACGACGGGCTGTACGACCAGAGTCGGTTCTTCGACAACGCGCTGTCCCTGTATTACCGCCGCAAGGGGTGGGGCGTATCGCAGTTCTCGCTTCTCCGGCCGCTGTCGGAACTGCTGGTCGAGCAGGTGCTGGTGGAACGCTATCCGGAACTGCAGCGCCACCAGGTGTCCTGTCATGCGGCCACGGTAAAGGGCGAGGCGGCACTTCCATGCGGAAAGTGTGAGAAATGCCGCCGCGTGGTAGCGATGCTCAGCGCGGTCGGCGGCGACCCGACGCGGTGCGGATACAGTCCGGCGCAGGTCGAGACCTGCCTCGAGGCGGCGGCCGAAAAGGGGCTGCACCAGGAATCGGCCGGTGAGCGACAGCTGATGTGGCTGCTGGCCGAACAGGGCCGGATTCCGGCGACAAAGGCGCCCAGAGGATCGTCACGGACAGAACGGGGCCCGAACCCGGAGATCCAGGCTCTGCGTTTTGACGACCGGAGAGCGCCGATCCAGTCCATCCCGGGCGCGCTGCGGCGCCCACTGTACGGAATGTTGCTCGAGCACGCGGACGGTGCCGTGCGGCGGTCCGGGCGCGAGTGGATGCCGTTCGACCTGATCAACGACCCGAGCCTCGCCCGCCCATACCGTTTTGAGGCCGCCGAGGCAGAGGACGGCGAGGGCGGCACGCGGCCCGCCACGGCGGCTCGCGACTACCTGCTGGCCGAGCTCACGTGGCCCGAGGCGGAGCGCAGGTTCGCCGAAGTGGACATCGCGTTGCTTCCGGTGGGCGCGATCGAGCAGCACGGTCCCCATCTGCCGCTCGACACGGACTCGTGGGATGCCGACTACATGTGCAAGGAAGTGGCCCGGCGCTGCCGATCACCCCGCCCGCTGGTCCTGCCGCCGATCCCATACGGCGTGTCGTATCATCACCAGGACTTTCCCGGCACGATCTCCGTGGGACCGGATACCCTGGCGCGGCTGGTGTACGAGATCGGCATGAGCGTCGCAGGCAACGGGATCACGAAGCTGATCATCGTGAACGGTCATGGCGGCAACATGCCGACGCTGCAATACGCCGCACAGATGATAAACCGGGATGCACATATTTTCACGTGCGTGGATACCGGCGAAACCAGCGACACGGACGTGGCCGAGCTTGCCGAGACCCGTGCCGACGTGCACGCCGGCGAGATCGAGACGAGCACCAGTCTCGCCACTCGTCCCGAGCTGGTGGACGTGACCCTCCTCAAGAAGTTCGTGCCCAAGTTCTCCAGTCGGTACCTGGACTTCGCGTCCGAGCACGGAGTCGAGTGGTACGCCCACACCTCCAGGATCTCACCCACGGGGGTACTGGGCGATCCCACGAAGGCCTCCGTAGAGAAAGGGCGCGAGATGTGGGAGGTGATGATCTCTCACCTCACGGAGTTCGTGGAGATCCTCAAACCCATGTCGCTCGCCGAGATCCACGAGCGGAGAAGCTGAGCGCCGCCGTGCGTATCCGAAGTGTCGAAGCCTGGCGGGCCGATTTCCGGCTGGCGGAGCCCTACGAGATCGCCTACGAGACGATCGATTCCGCCCCCAACGTGTTTCTAAGGGTGGTCACCGATTCGTGCGTCGGATACGGCAGCGCCGCGCCCGACATGGAGGTGACCGGCGAGAGCGCGGACACGGTCCTGCAGTTCCTTACCGATCAAGCGGCACCAGTTCTCAGGGGTGCCGACCCTCTGCGACGCGCGCGGCTGCTCGAAGAGCTGCGTGACTCGGCGACGAAGCAGCCCTCGGCCCTCGCCGCCGTGGACATGGCGCTGCACGACATCATGGGGAAGAAGGCCGGCCTTCCGCTGTGGCGGCTCCTCGGCGGCTACCGTGACCGGATCCGTACCAGCGTCACGATAGGGATACTGCCTCTCGAGGAGACCGTCTCGCGAGCAAATCGGTTCGTCGGCCAGGGGTTTCGCTGCCTGAAGATCAAGGGGGGAAAGGACCCCGATCTCGATGCGCGGCGGGTCATGGCGGTTCGTGACGCCGTCGGCTCCCGGGTCGAGCTCCGCTTCGATGCGAACCAGGGTTACTCGGTGGAGGAGTCCCAGACCTTCGTCGCCGCCACGCGAGAGGCCAGGCTGGAGGTCTTCGAACAGCCGACGCCGCGCGGGCAGCCCGATCTGCTGGGGCGAGTTACGGCTTCGGTGCACCTCCCGGTCATGGCCGACGAGAGCCTCCTCACCCTGCGCGACGCCTTCCGAATCGCCAGGCGCGACCTCGCCGACATGGTGAACGTGAAGCTCATGAAGGTGGGCGGTATCGCAGAGGCGATGGCCATCAACGCCGTGGCACGCTCGGCTCGCCTGGAGGTGATGGTGGGATGCATGGACGAGTCCGCCCTGGCGATCGCCGCGGGGCTCCACTTCGCGCTGGCTCGTCCGAACGTGGCGTACGCCGACCTCGACGGTCACCTGGACCTGATCGACGATCCCACGGCAGGGACGGTCATTCTGAAGCACGGCACTCTCTTCCCGACGGACCGTCCGGGGCTGGGATTGGTAGGGGACCTGTAGGAGATTTCACGCCGGTCGCGCCACTCATTACATTGTAAGACTTCGCCTACGAGAATCGGTTCACACCAGGAAGAGGGTTGAATGGCGCAGTTCACGGACGAGCAGTTGCAGCGGAAGATCCAGGAAGGCTTCATCGTCGAGTCCGAGACGGACATGACGGAGACCTACAAGAAGGCTCTGATCGGACAGTTGACGGTGCAGGGTGACACCGAGTTGATGAGCGCCCCCGCCTACTACATGGCGGCCAAGGACGCTCCCTCCACGAACACGATGGTCTCTGCCACCGCGATCATCCAGGACGAGATGGGGCACGCCAACATCGCGTACCGCCTTCTGCAGGATCTCGGCGTCGATACGGATTACCTGCTGTACGACCGTCCTCCGGAGAAGTTCAAGAATCCGTTCGGTTTCGACCAGCCGATCGCGAACTGGGCCGAGCTGGTGACGGCCAACGCCCTGTACGACCGGGCCGGGATCACGCTGCTGTCGGACGTGCATCGCAACACGTCCTACGGCCCCCTGAAGCGGGCACTCGTGAAGGTCGGGATGGAAGAGAACTTCCACCTGCGGCACGGCGAGGTGTGGATGCGCCGCCTGTGCGAGGCGGGAGGGGAAGGGCGCGACCTGGTCCAGAGAGCGGTGGACTGGATGTTCCCGATGGGCGTCGAGTGGTTCGGTCTCCCGGATGACCGGAAGCGCCACAACGCCCAGCTCGACTTCAAGCTCAAGGGGATGACGAACGACGAGCTGCGCATGGTGTGGTTGAAGGCGGTCGTGCCCCTGTGCGAGCAACTCGGCATCCGCGTGCCCGCGCACTCGAGCGAGGACACGGGCGAAGTGGACCTGGAGTACGAGCTTCCGATCGCGTGGAACGCGGACGATCGTGTGTGGCTCCTGGACGAGACCATTACGTGGGATGCGGTGTGGGACCGGTGGCGAGCCCGGGGCCCGATGAACGAGGAGTTCGTCGAGTCGGTCCGGCGCAGTCGCTTCCAGGTCGAAGACCTGCTGGCGGCCTGAGGACTCGCCAGGATGACTTCCCGACTGGTTCAGATCAGGCGATCGGGGGCGGGCCTTCCCGTGCCCGGCCCGGCCGCGGATCCGACAGCGGACGCGGGCTACCAGTCCGCCATCGACCGGGACGTCGATTTCTCGGCGGTGTTCGCCGACGCCATGGGCCACAACCCGGATCTCGTACTGGAAGTCCCCGAGTGGGAGACGCCTGCGGCCGATCTCGAGGAACATGTCTGGCGAGCCCTCTACGAGGTTCCGGACCCCGAGTTTCCGATCTCGCTGGTGGACCTGGGGCTGGTGTACGGCGTCGAGGTCGAGGAGCCGGATGCGAGAGGCGGCGCCCGTGTGACGGTGGCGATCACGTTGACCGCGACGGCCTGTCCGTGCGTCGAGTTCATCAAGTGGGATGTCCGCGATCGGCTGCTCCAGGAAGACGGGGTATCGGAAGTGGACGTTCGCATTACCTGGGATCCGCCCTGGACGACGGACCGCATCACGGACCGGGGCCGCGAAGCCCTCAGGCGAGCCGGAGTGTCGATTTGAGAACCGAGGAGACGCCTCGCCGGCAGGCGGGGCGCAAGGAGAGCGGGATACCATGGGTCATCTGAGCGGCGAGCACCTGTACGAGATCTTCGCTCGCCAGAAGCGTGAGGATCGCCTGGAGCACATCGGAACCGTGTCGGCGCCGAACGCGGCGCTCGCGAGGGCCTATGCCTGGCAGACGTACGACGAACAGAAGTGGTTCGAGATGGTGGTGGCCCCGCGCGATGCGTTCGAACCCGTGAACCGGGACGAAGAGCCCTTTACCCTGAGTCCGGCGGCGACCCGATGAGTGTTTCCGAGACAGCGGGATACCGCACCGCAGACGACGTTCCCGAGGAAGTGCGCGGCGATCTCGCGGCCCTTCTCCTGTCCCTGGCCGACAACAAGCGCCTCCTGGGAATGCGCTATTCCGAGTGGCTTCTCGGTGCACCGACGCTCGAGGCTGGAATCGCGTGCTCCGCGATGGCCCAGGACGAGTGGGGCCACTCGCGGATCCTGTATGCGATGCTCAAGGACTTCGGCGAGGATCCGGGGCACCTCGAGCACGAGAGGGAGGCCGCAGAGTACCTGAACTGCGAGTTGCTCGACGATCCGCCCGACAGGTGGACCGGCCTGGTGGCGTTGAACGCTCTTCTCGACACGGCTCTGTCCGTCCAGGTCGAGTCGTTGAAGGACAGCCGCTTCGAGCCCCTTCACTACAAGGTCCGGAAGGTCCTCGAAGAGGAGCGGTTTCACTTCGAGCACGGCCGCGGCTGGCTGGCCCGGATGGGACAGACCCCCGCGGGAAGGACGGCCCTGGAAGAGGCGCTGTCCCCCGCGTGGCAGTCGTGCCTGCGGTGGTTCGGGGCTCCCGACGGTGGTGTGATAGCGAGACTCCGCCTCGCCGGAGTGGCCGACGCCGATCCGGACGAGCTCCGGGCGCGGTGGATTCAGCGCATCGGTCCGGCCGTCCACGAGACGGGCCTGGGGCTGGCCGAACTGGACGAGAGTGGCGCGTGGGTCAGCACGATCGAAGTCGACTGGTCCGATTGGGACGGCGCCCGTCGGCGGACGGGGGCAGGAGTCCTGAACGCAGAGACCCTGGCCGGCGTCCGCGGAGACAAGAACCGCACCATGTTGATGGACTGACCGGTGACCGACTCAGCCGCTCGCCGATCGCTCGGATCGCCGCTACACAGCGACGCCATGCCCGATGCGGTCGAGTGTCCGTTCTGCCAGGGCTCAGACACCGAGCAGTTCTCCGCTTTCGGGAGTGCTCTCTCCGTAAGCCAGTACTATTGTCGCACCTGCCGGACCGTGTTCGAGTGGATGAAACGGAAGACGACTGTTCGGTCCTCCGAGTGACCGGAAGGAGATCAAGGTGAGGCGCATAGGGATCACGATGTTCGCGATGGTGCTGGCGACTCTCCTGTGGACGGTTCCGGCGCAGGCCCAGTTGTCTCTCGGAGTGTCAGCCGGAGCGGCCTACTCGAACATGGGTGGAAGTCGGATCACGGCCACCGATTCCGATTGGGGTGCCCTCATGGGCGGGTACGGGCGATACCGCCTGCAGTCAAACCTCGCTTTTCAGCTCGAGGGCAACTGGGTCGCGAAGGGCGGTAGGGGCACCGTCGACGACAGTCAGGTCGACTTCGACCTCGACTACCTGGAGCTTCCGCTCACGGCGCAGCTGGCCGTCGGACTGAGCCCGCAATGGGAATGGAACCTGTACGCAGGCATCGCGCTCGCGTTCAAGACCGCCTGCGACGTCAGTAGCGACGGGGGCGACAAGGCGGCCTGCGACGAGGCGGCTCCCGACTGGACGTTCAACAGCACCGAATGGAGCGTTCCCTTCGGTACCAGTTTCTCGTACCAGTTTGCTCGGTCGGCACTCACGGCCGATTTCCGTTACTCGTACGGGTTGTCCGCCGCGATCGACAATCTCGACCTGAAGAACCGGTCCTGGCAGTTCATCCTGCGATGGGGTTTCGAGGTCTGACGACGCGTGGCTCGCGATAAGCGACGGAAGGGTCCTGACAGAGCGGGCGACGCAGATTCGTCTGACGAAGCTCCGCCCGCCCTGCCGACCCGAATCTGGCGATCGGTTTTTCGCACGCCGCTGACCCCCCGCACGGAGCGGGAGCGGAAGCGGGTGGTCCTCAACCACCTCGTTCTGCACATGCGCCCCGTGCGCGTTCCGGAGCGCACGATCCCGTTCCGGCACACGTTCGGCCTCGGGGGGATGTCCGCCACGCTCGTGGGCCTCCTGATCTTCACGGGTGTTCTCCTCATGTTCGTCTACGAGCCCTCGCCCGACCGGGCCTACGGTTCGATCGAGGCGCTGCGAAGGGACGTCCGGTTCGGCGGGCTCGTGCGGAACGTGCACCATTGGAGCGCCAACCTCCTGGTGTTCATCGCGTTTCTCCACCTGCTTCGCACCTTCTTCACCGGCGCGTTTCACGGGGCCCGCCAGTTCAACTGGGTGATCGGCGTCCTTCTCCTTCTCGCCGTCCTCGCCGCGAATTTCACTGGATACCTGCTGCCGTGGGACCAGCTGTCCTTCTGGGCCATCACGATCGTCACCGGAATGCTGGGATACCTGCCGGTGATCGGGGAGGCCGTGATACGGCTCGCCCGGGGGGGTGCGGAGATCGGCAGCGCCACGCTGATCAACTTCTACACGTTCCACACCACCGTCATCCCGGTCACCATCGTGGGTCTGATGGCCTTCCATTTCTGGCGCGTTCGAAAGGCCGGCGGGGTCGTGATTCCGCACGGGCCCGACGAGGATCCCGAGGAAAAACCGGCGACGGTGCTGTTCGTGCCGTCGCTGCTGATGCGGGAGTTCGTGACGGGTCTGCTCCTGGTGGCCGCGGTGATGGTCCTGGCCGTCGCGGTGGATGCGGGGCTGGGCGCTCCGGCCAACCCCGGGATGAGCCCGAATCCGGCCAAGGCTCCGTGGTATTTCCTCGGCCTGCAGGAACTGCTGCTGCATTTCCATCCCACCTGGGCCGTCGTGATCCTGCCGGGCCTCGCCCTGCTCGGGCTACTGGCCATTCCCTACCTGCGGTACGATCCGCCGATGGAGGGGGCGTGGTTCGTGTCCGAGACGGGTCGCTCGCTCGCGGTCGCCGGCGCCCTCGCCGCCGTGGTCCTCACGCCCCTGTGGGTGCTGGTGGACGAGTACGTGACCGACTGGTCCGGTTGGCTCGGCGGGTTGCCGCCCGGGCTTTCGGAGGGCCTCGTGCCGGCGGTCGTGGCACTCGGACTCACCTGGGGCGTGATCCATCTGGCCGGCCGACGGTACGGTGGGAACCGGCAGGAGACCCTGCAGGCGGCGTTCGCCTTCCTGGCCACCGCGCTGGTGATTCTCACCGCCGTGGGCGTGTGGTTCCGGGGCGAGGGCATGGCGCTCGGCTGGCCGTGGATACCGTGAGGAGGCTGCGGTGATGGTCGATCGACGTGACGAGCGTCCGGCCCCGGTGGAAGAGACGGCTACCAGTCGGCGCTCGTTCCTGTCGCGCCTGTGGCTGGGCCTCGGCGGACTGGCGCTCGCAGAGTACGTGTGGCTGATGGTCGAGTTTCTTCGGCCCCGGTCCGGTCCCGCGGAGGATGCGGGAGTGCTGGTGGCCGGGCCTGTCGAGCAGTTCGATCTCGATTCCGTCACCGCGTTTCCGGCGGGCAGGTTTTACCTCACGCGGCTCGCCGATGGCGGCTTTCTGGCGGTATCACGGGAATGCACCCACCTCGGCTGTACGGTGCCCTGGATGGCTGACGAGGGACGATTCGTGTGTCCGTGTCATTCGTCGGCCTATGACATCCGGGGTGACGTCCTGAGTCCGCCGGCGCCCAGGGCCCTCGACATCCATCCCGTACGCATCGAGAACGGAATCGTGAAGGTCGATACGGGACGCACCCTAAAGCGGCGCAACTTCG
>Ga0272442_10011579_pt1 | contig 10737 bp, 12 predicted proteins | sample SSMForm2O_FD_200262 | JGI IMG/M metagenome (GOLD analysis project Ga0272442, IMG submission 200262) | Marine sediment archaeal communities from Little Sippewissett salt marsh, Falmouth, MA, United States - SSM-Form-2O | ecosystem: Environmental > Aquatic > Marine > Wetlands > Sediment ... | reverse complement strand
CGAAACCCTTGCACAACCAGAGCGTCGATCATACATCACCGTTGTGCTGGGGGTATGAAGACCAATTTATTTTCTGGATGATCAATCTTCATACCAAATGAGCGGTTCGGAGATCATCGAAAAAGCTGGAGTCTCAACGGAGTGCTTCTCGGATGCTGTGAAAAAGACGGTCAAGGATGTCAACAGGACGATGAAGGTTTCATGGTTCCAGGTACTGGACCAGAGGGGACGGGTTACAACATAGGGCAAGGTCGAGTTCCAGGTCATCCTAAGAATTGGTATCTAAATAGAACATAATTGGAGAGGTCTTCACGATCTGCTGATATTGAAGGTCAATTGATGGGATCATTTGACAATCGTATCGGCAGGATCCTCCACATTTATGGCTATAATATTCAGGCACATTGTAGATATGTCAGTTTAGCATCGGTGATACAAGGTCGATGTCATGACTACATTGAAACAGTTGAACGAACTCGCCAAGGAGTGCGAGAAATGCGCCCTGCAGGATTCTCGCTCGATCAACCAGCACCTCATGGAATGCAACACCTGTGGTGAATACCATGAGAAAGCCGAATCCTTCAACACCATCCTGAAGGAGATAAGACTCATAGCCACCAAAACCGACGATGCCCGGCACAGGGAACTCCATGAGAGGATATCCAGAATGGCCAACATGGACGACGAGGGCAGGAAAGAGGCGATCCTTCTGTTGTTGGATGCGACAGCGATCGTTCCCGAGCATGACAGGGTCAAGCTGGTGAGGACCCGAACCGAGATACTCACCGATTTACCGAAATATGAAAGGGATCCCTTGATGAAGACCATTATCGAGGTCTCGAAGGACTGGGACAAGGAGAGGAAGAGGATTGAAAAGAATGCTTTGGACAAGGCAACGGAGGATTATCCGGTACTGAAGAAGATGATGGTTCGGAACATCTTCGAAGGGATGCTTGAATAGTTGGAAACAAGCATAACTTTGGTCATACTTCCTGATCGATTACACCAAGAATCTTCATGTATCTCTGGTGAAGAAGCCACCTGCCCCAGGTTCCTCTCTCCTCCTCCTCGACGATCTGGAAGCCGAGGCTGAGATACAACAATGCCGCGGCTTCGAGTATTTCCACTGTCCAGAGATAAACTGAACGGTACCCGCTTTTCCTGGCGAAGGAGACGGCTCTTTCCATTATTTCCCTGCCTATTCCCTGCCCTCTCAGCGATGGGTCAACAAGAAGCCATCTTATCACCGCAGTCTCCTGGGTCTCGGCCACAACTCCAACGGTTCCCATTATCTCCCCGTTTTGCTCCACGATCCATATCCTTTCCCCTGGATCGCTGCTCTCCTTCAATTCCCTGATCGGACCCTCAACACATTCGGCAAAACTGCTGTCGAACCCGAACTCATCGGTATACAACCTCATATGGAGATCCACTATCTTCGGGATATCTCCGGGTCCGATGTCCGATCGAACAGTGAAACCAGGTCTTTTAACCATATGACCCATCCTGTACTTCTGACCCGATAACCCAATGGGTCCTTGGTATTCCGATAGTCTTGAAAGAATGATAACAATAAATAATGTACCATGCAGTAACCGACCATCGGTGTATATCATGGGTGAGAATACCAGTCTCCATATTATCCTCCTTTGTACGATCTCACTTCTGCTTATGGCAATCCATTTCGACATGACCGCAGACACAGGTGCCGGATACGGGGATTTTGATGACCGGTCATCATTCCTTTTGTCCGGGATGGAAGCCGAGAGGGCTGCAGGTCCCTCGTCCTGGACCAAACCCGGACCCGAAAGGATCATGGGGGACAGGTTCAACGAGAGGGCGATCTTCGTTCACCAGAACGATTCCACCTATCTTGATGACATGCTGTTCTGCGCAGCCGTACCCGCTGCCGTACACTGGGAGGGCGGCACACGGTTCGAATCCCTGATCATATCGGATACGAAGAACAGGGAGAACGGCAATCTGATCGGGGATTACAGGGAATATCTCGGTAAGACAGGTGCCCGGCCCGAGATAGATATAATAGGGCCTGTGGAGATCGAGAGGGAAAGCGAGATCCTGGGGTATTTCCCCGACCTTGAGGATACAAATCGTGTGACGACAGCTCCGGATGTATACGAGGGAGCCTCGGATATCGCACGTTACTACTGGAGCAACAGAAGGTATATGGACACCGAGAAGGCGGTCCTCGCCTATGTTCCTGAGAGCGACGGAGGGAGAGAGGTCAGAGAAGGTCCGGACGCATCGGCAGATAACCGTTTCGAGATCACGAACGATATCGATGCCAGTGAGACCGGTTGGTTGAGGTTCTCCATCCAATGGGAAGACCCCCAAGCAGATACCGATTACCGGATCGGGATCAGAGACCCCTATGCCCTCCATCAGAATTCCTACACGAACATTGGAGAGGAGGGGCATGTCAACCCGACGAACAACAAGCTCTTCGACCATGAGGGATACGTGGAGATCGGTATGGCACCATATTATTCATTCATGCCCTATTCATTGGACGGAGAGGAGGCAGGTGGGGGTTCGAAACAGTTCACGGGAACACTACCCCGGGGAGATGGGTCTATATGGCCTTTGAAGGGAGCTTCGGATCTCAGGACCTTCACCTTCGGACCCGTCAGGAAAGGTGATTGGATCGGGGCTATGACGAACTGGACGTATTACAATGTGAATGAAACGACATACAGGGATCTCAACACCTACATCTATCTTCCCTCTCAGGAGGTCGGACCGGAGTACCACCTGGAAATGGCAACGAACGATCATACCTACAAGAGCAATGACAGGACCACCCCCGAACTGGGATACTGCTATGCCGAGGAGGACGGATACTATACGATCACAGTCCATCCTTACGTGGATTCTGCCGGTGGCAGCTTCCAGACCTATGTCGCATGGGGGGCCCTAGACGAGATCTCTCCATGGACCGCAGGGCAGGTCAACTGGGGCAACGATCCGGTCAGGTACGATTTCATGGAGTACCAGTATCTCCGGGATGATGTCTCCGAATCGGTCATTAACGGTGCGGTGGCTGCTTCCCTTGACAACATCCCGATGTTCTACACAGCAGGTGGTGTTCCGGAAGATGTCGTTGTCAGGGCGATGGAGGAGATGGGGATCGGGGAGCTGGTAATAATCGATCCCGGCAACCGGATCGATCCCTCCGGTTGGGAGGACATCGGGATGGGGATTTCCCACCTGTCCACCGACAGAAAGGTCTTCGACCATATCTACAGCAATTCGCAGGACCGGGGCCTGGATAGGTCACTGGTCATCACGGCCCAGGGAGGGCCTTGGTTTTCCGGGGCGGCTCTTGGCGGGGCTTATCACGGGGCCCCTGTGCCGGCCCTCGATGATCAGGAGGCAAAAGACCTCCAGATCGGGGCAACCACGATGTGGTGGCAGGTGATACAGGATTCCACTGTGTTCAGGAAGGCTCCATCCAATATGTACGCGAATCCTAGCCAGAAGAACATGGAGGAACTGGCGGATGGCATATACGGGTGGCTTTCCGGCTTCCATGAGGATATGGATCCCTCCTGCGGTGACATCGACGGGAATGGTGTCCCTGATAACGGCAGAAACTGGGACTATTCCGACGACATCGATGTTCTCGTGGTCTCGCCCATGAACGCTTTGAAGCCCGTATTCGACAGGGCAATGAGCGGGAAGGCCTCCGTGGGGAGGATCTCACCTGCCGAACCGGAGGTCCTTTGGGCTGTCCTGAACAGGGAGATGCTCTACTGGAAGGTGGGATTTTCCCGATCGAGCAACCCGGATGACCCGGATGACCAAACGCCGATCGAGGATCACTGGAACCGTGCGGTATGGACATTCAACACGTATGCCCATGATGACGATATCGTCGACTATGATGCAGGGGACCAGGATGATGACGACTGGTGCGGGGTGGATGACGGGGGCAGGAACCACCTCCCGTACAAGACAAGGGAGGACCTTCCGGAGTATGCTTTCGGATCGGGCAGGGAAAGTGAGTTCCACACTTACTATGACGACATACTCGAGGCACTTGAAGATGGTACGGTCCTGTGGTCGAACCACGGACACGGTCATGCATACTGGATGCTGGAAACGGGACCCGGATTCACCGGAACAGGTGCCGATCCTTCCGACCCGCCATGGGGCGGACCGGTGCCTGACAACGGTTTCGTGGACCCTCCCCTGGAAGTGACTTCGGGGTGGGATTGGTACTACGGACTCGACAACGTCCATTCGTCCTTCTCGACCTACCAATCCTGCCAGGTGGGAGGTTCGGCCCTATCGGAATACTTTCTGAGACTGGGCGGAATAGGTGTCATCGGTGGATATGTTACCAGGTCACTGGTGGAGGCGACCATCCAATCGGACAGGACCACCCAGGGTCTATTCCTCCACAATATGACCTTCGGGGAGGCACACAGATGGGGGCAGGACGAGATAGGCTGCATCTATTCCCTTAAGGACCCCGGTCCCGTCTTCAGAAACTACAGGGAAGAAGGCTACCCCGATGATGTGGATTTCAGATACGGGGATACCGGACATACCATCCTTTACGGGGACCCCAGCCTCAGACTGCTCTCTTCCACCTTGTTCGTCAATTCCGACATCTCCATCAGCGAGGACGGGGAATTCCTCGTGGCGGACCTGCAGGTCATAGACCAGTCGGGCAGACCGCAGAATCCGGACTCAACGGTGGTCATTGTCAATGACGAAGAGGTGGAGTGCACCAAGGTCAGCTCCGGTCGTTACGAGGCGCGTTGGAAACTTCCCGGGAATATCTCTTCAACTGAGGTTAAGGTGATAATACGGGATAATGAACATCTGTCACCCGGGGGCACCCATGATTTCATCCGAACCTATGAGATACAGATACCCTCCGGATCGGTTGAGATCGGTGACATAGATTACATTGGAGGTCTCGATCAGATCATCACCGGCAATGGTCCCGTATGCTTCCCCAGCGTATTCGGGGAACCGGTCCTTCCCAGGGACCTCAACTCGATCGGATTGGACATCTGGTCGGTGGAAGGAGATCACATGGCATGCTACGAGGAGCTCTTCTTCGACGGTTCCAGCTGGATTGTTGGAGATATCGACGTTTCAGCCCTCCCGGAGGGGACCTATGTCGTCTACGTGAAGATGGGTCTGAAACATATTCCGGCGGGATATTTCCGGGGCCCGGAGATTCGTATCGATCACATTGTATTCTTCGAGGGGGGAGAGCTTCAATTGGACAGGTGGAGCAAGGAGGTACAATTCATTGGACTTGCAATACGATCGACATTTGGTGCTGATGGGACCGTCCTGCCAGATGTTCTAGAGCAGGGCTCCTATGAATTCCAGATGGAGGCGGGGGGAGATTTCGAGGATACGGATGTGGAGGGGGAGCTTGTTTTCGATCCATCGACCATGACGTACGGGTTCCTCGAGGATATGAGTACCATGCCACTATGCATGTACCGGGTAGTGATCACGGCCAAAACACCCTATTCCGAGGAAGCGGTCCATGTGACATCGAACCTGTCACTTGATGTTCCGATCACGATCTCGAACTTCAGGACAACATATTCCGGTGGCATGACCCAAACGATCACGGTGGATGATGTGCAATTCTATCATTCGCAACAAATGGGATCGGTCGTTGATCCGTCCAGGGTCGTTCAGGCAAGGTGCCGGGTCCTCTTTCCCGACAGGACCGCCACACCCGTCTCGGGATCCATCGAGAACGTTGATGGAGCATGGCTTCCCTTGGTCCTCAACGTCTCATCATTGAGGAGCGGGGAATACCTCATCGGTGTCGAGGTCAGGACGGAGGAGTTCGGGACGAATCTCACCGTGTCCGGACCCATCGATATCCGGCATGTTCTGGAGGTAGGGGCCCCGAACATTCACTACGATGATGAGGAATACACCCTCGACCTGAGGGACATACGGGTCGTCTCCAGTTATATCCTCGGGGAAGTACTGCCGACCTCCGTCATGTTGAAGAGTGTCGATGATGAAAGGTTCACCCTGGACCTGACCCAGGACATACGCTTCGGAGGAGGGGTATGGTATGTCAGAAACCTCGGGACAAGGTCCAAAGTCCCCGAGGGAGACGGATATTTCGTGGAGATGAGCTTCTGGTCCGATGGAACGCTCGGGACCCGCATCTCGGATACATTTCTGATAAGTTACGATCTCGTGGTCTCCCCACCCACTCTCATGTACGACAGTGAATATGATATGGTCCAGATCATGGGGTTATCCATTCTCAGCGAATACGGGGAGGGTAGACTGCTCACCGAGAGTGAACTGGTAGTGAAGGATCTGGAGGTTCTCAATTCCTCGTCCGGCGAGGTTCTTGAGGAATACGAATTGTACTTTGCGGATGGCCAGTTCTACCGGGATATCACAAACCCCGCTGATAGGTACGGAGACGGGGAATACAGGTTCAGGGCGACCTTCTCCACACTTCATTCCGGGAACCATTCCGTCACGTCCGGGCCTCTTCTTCTGCTCGGGAGATCGGTTGATATCATTCCGGGGGATGATGATGCCCCGGCTGAGGATAGAGAAGGTGACAGCTCCGGGGGACTCCTGGTAATATTATTGATATTGATGGTGCTCGTTATGGCCTCCCTGGTCTTCCTTGGTTTTATCATCAGGAAGAAGCGGGAGAAACCCGTTGTAATAAGGGAAGATGAGCCACCAGGGTCTCCCCGGGTTTCCATACCTCTCAAGATGGATGAGATCGGATCGGGTGCTCCCGGGAGGGGCCAACTTGGTGGTTCAGGGTCTGAGGTACCTCTCCTTCAGGAGGCTTCGGTGGAGTACTTCCGCCCGGAAAGGAAGAGGCCGTAACCGTTATCAATCGACCTCGCATTACTCCTCCATGGCATTCTCTCATGTTTCCGTAAGGGCATCCGACATGGACAGGTCGATCGGTTTCTACAGGGACATTCTTAAGATGGAACTTGTAAAAAGAAGGGCGATACCCGAGAACAGGGCGGAGATCGCTTTTCTCAAGGACCCGGGCGCTGAGTTCTCCCTTGAACTAACCCATTACGATGACCAGGAGAGGTTCGAGCAGGCTGATTACATGAAAAGGACATTCGATCATCTTGCGTTCAGGGTGGATGATCTCAGGGGCCTCGTCGAAAAAGTGAAGGAGTCCGGATACAATGTCACGGATGAACCCTTCGAACTTTCTCCGGGACACTGGCTCGCCTTCATCGAGGATCCGGACGGGACGTTGATAGAGCTCATTCGATCGTGATGGGACGGAATGGTGCACATCTTGAATGTTTGCATATCGTCGATTCAACTAGCGCAAACTTCCAAGACCCGGACCGATTCCGAAACACTGAAGGGGATTCGAACCCTAAAGTCGCCTGCAATTATGTTCATACACTCATCTTCGGGGTTCGATATGAAACAATAAAAATGATTAATATACATAATAATATAATATTTTATAATATATTACTATTATGAAATGAAAAAACAATTTAACAACATTATTATAATCTTCATTAGTTAACCTTTTAAAACCAGGGGGGTCCCGGATGGTCTTCGAATCAACTCACTTATCCATTAGTAAAAGTGATGCAATAAGAAAGATTGTTCATACCTCTGTAGAATCATTCGCTGAGGGATTTAAAGGAAGGCATGAGGGAGAATTTGAAAGATCCAAATGGGACCATTAACATGAAAATTCATAATGTATTTATTGCTGCCCTTGGTCCGGAAATTCAATATTATACGGCTTTAGTTCGTTCATTGTATAGTTCTTTGGGAAACATGCTTGAGAAAATGGCCATTAATATCGCTGAATTATTTTATGAAATCCATCGACATTATAATATTGCTCTAAGATCGTATCAAGAAAAATCAAATCATATTTTGAATGCTCTTGAATCAATTAAAAAAATATATCTGGGTGAATAACGTGGAAAAAAGATATTCAATATACAACGAAGACTTCTTTAAGAAAGTTGAGAAGATTGAAGATAATTCTATTGATCTGATATTCACGGATCCACCTTATAATCTAAGTCCTTACTCAACAGGGAATATGAAATTTGATTGGAGAAAAGATATTAACAATGATCTGGCCGAATGGGATAAAATTGAATTTAAACCAAAAGATGTTCTGAATGATTTTAGAAGAATATTAAAACCAACAGGAAATATTTTTGCATTCTGTAGTTATAATTTAGTAGGAGATTGGCATAAAGCATTTGATCCTGTTTATGATACTTTCCAATATTTCGTATGGCACAAAACAAATCCAGTTCCTAAGTTCAGAAAAGCAGGATTCCTTAATAGTTGCGAGTTAATTATTTGCTGTTGGAATAAGGGACACACATGGAATTTTGGAAAACAGAGTGAAATGCATAATCATATAGATTCACCGATATGTATGGGAAAAGAAAGATGGAAAGACCCAATACATCCAACTCAAAAGCCAATTAAGGTATTAAAACACCTAATAAAAATAGGCACAAATCCTGGCGATATTGTTCTTGATCCCTTTATGGGTGTTGGTTCGACTGGAATTGCAGCTATAGAATTAGAAAGGAAATTCATTGGATTAGAAATTGATGGAAAATATTTCCGGGCAGCAGAAAAAAGATTATCGAATTTATCAAGGTCTTTAAAAGAGTTCAATTAACTTCTCATAATTAAGTGTATAATTGATAATAATTAAAGATGGTCAATTAATAATATGCTCATCATCCTGCGGCAATATCGTTCAAAATAAAAATCGGTTTTATGTTCGAATCCCTACGTCACTGACAACAAGAAATGTATGACCGGACCAATGGTCCGGTCATACTTTGGTGTCGGGGACGGGGTTCGAAAGATTAGTGAAAACTGCCGCAAAATCAACGATTTTGCTCACCTTGGAGGTGGTGACCTCCAAGATGCCAAAAATGATATCGAAAATGAAAGAATCTCTTTGGATGCTTTCTTGAGAGATGAATTGGAGTATAGGAAAACGGGTCTTGTTTCCAGGTCCATTTCTTAATACTCATCGGTAACAGGAATTGATCTTTCCAATTCATCATAGCCTCATATCATCGGCTTTCACAATAATCCAGTTACTTTCATAACGAAGTTCTTTGTCGTGTTATTATACCTGTTGGAATATTTGGTAAGAAGCTCCTTATCGATATCTTCCAGATACATGTCATCCATCAAAGAATGGATCAAGTTTTCATCGGCATTTCTTTTTCTGGAATACCTGATGTAGATCAGATCCAGCAAAGCCTTCTCAGGGTCAGCGATCTGGATAAATCCTTCCTTTTTAAAACCCCAAAACAGAGATCTTTTAACCTGATGATACTCGTAAATATCTTCATTATTTCGAAACGTATAGGGAAGCTTGGTCGTAACCAATGTATATGTGTGAACATCCTGGCTCAGGATCCCATGTCTGGAAAGAGAATACTCCAATGAGAGATAGGAAGGAGCCCTGATCACCATTGACAATTCCTCGGAATTTGGAGTATTGAATGGATTCGCATACCAACCTTTGATCGGGTTTTTTATCAGTCCCGATCTTGATAATCTTGAAAGCTGAACGGAGATACTTGATGTATTCTCATCAGTTAATACTTTAAGATCGTTCAGAGAGAAGATCTTCTTATTGTTGTGATCCCTAAAGAGATCCAACCATTCATTGACCTTCACGATGATCGACCTCCAATGTTCCTTCGGATCCTGTGATCAGATCCATCACAGACTCCAGGATCTCCCTGTAAATTGGCCTGTAACTATCAAGAACCTGCTTTGGAAGGAACCTGCCCATTTCATTGGATAGGATCGAAAGGCCTTCATCTCGTATCTTATTCTTAGCCTTGCCAAATCTATCCTCAATTTCATTGACCTCTTCGTTGTAATCACCAACCTTTTTCACTACCAGCCCCCAATCAAGTTCGATCGATCTCTCCACATTCAAGAAATAAATATCCCAGAGATCCCGTCCTTTGAGGAAAGGTCCATACCCGAGGGCGCGAACCTTATCTGCAAGTATCTCTATGGTCTCTTCCACTCTAATAGCAGGTTGATATGGCGGAAAATCCAGAATTCTTGGCTTATTGTGATATGAAGGTACATTGGCGATCTCTACATGGATTTTGATATTTTGCCTGACATCACCGGATCCAGCTTTTATTATGTATCTTTGGAGTTCATGTTCAATTTTCTGGTTCCGAATTTCAACGGTATCCAGAAAAGGAAAGAATTCTCTACAGGTCCTTTCGACCTCTTTCATAGACCTTGAAAGGTCAAAGTAATTTCTGCCCATATTCAAGACCAGATCAATGTCTTCTGAAAAACGTGGATTGCCGTGGAATAATCTCAATGCGGTTCCACCATGAAAAACAATATCATTGAAACATCCCTTTCTTGATAAAGCTGTAAGGATCGCCTTCTGCATCTCTTCCTGATATACACTTCTAACCCTGGCACCGGTTCTCTCAGCTTTGCTAGTTACTTCATCCCAGTCCACAATATCACTTCATATTATTAACACATATGCATATAATAATAAGTCATATTTCAATTTTTCCTTTTTTAAAACGAACTTGATTAAGAAAGTGTCGGAGACGGGGTTCGATGTGGCAGCAATCCCTGAATTTTTCTCCAAAGAATAGACGGAATTGTGCACCGTTTGGTATTTCCATATCGTCAATCCAACTAGCGGAAATACCAAACACC
>Ga0272442_10011576_pt1 | contig 10738 bp, 5 predicted proteins | sample SSMForm2O_FD_200262 | JGI IMG/M metagenome (GOLD analysis project Ga0272442, IMG submission 200262) | Marine sediment archaeal communities from Little Sippewissett salt marsh, Falmouth, MA, United States - SSM-Form-2O | ecosystem: Environmental > Aquatic > Marine > Wetlands > Sediment ... | reverse complement strand
CTCGGGCGGCGCACCTTCAGTTTTCCCTTTGCGACGCCGCCTATGGGTGTCATCAGCCTCGCCGCCTATGCGCGCCACAAGTTCCCGAAGGCCGAGGTCCGCGTCATCGACGGGCGCGTCAACAACCTGTCCGTCGACGAAATACTCGAGCGCGCCGGGACCTTCAAGGCCGACGTGGTCGGACTCAGTGCCCTGACCTCGTTCGCCCATCTGCTGGCCCCGATCACCGAGGGCATTCGCGAAGCCACTCCCGGCGCTCTGGTGGTGATTGGGGGCCCGCACGCCTCGGCCTTCCGCGAGAAGGCGCTCACGTCGTCCGGGGCCGACGCGGCGGTAGTCGGCGAGGGTGAAATTGCCCTCGAGCGCATTATCGAAGCCCGACTGGGCGGTGAGGGCCTCGATGCGATTCCGGGATTGACATGGCGTGACGCCTGCGGGGAAGTCACCACCAATCCCGGAGTACTGCCCCCCATCGAAGATCTCGACGCGCTACCGTTTCCGGCCTACGACCTCCTGAACATGGAAGACTACTGGCACGTGCCGCCCATGTCGGCGCTGCCGGTGCGACGCTACATCTCCTTCTTCACCAGCCGCGGCTGCCCCTACCGGTGTATCTACTGCCACAGTATTTTCGGCAACCGTTTCAGGGGGCAGTCCGCCGAACGCATGGCCGATGAAGTCGAGTTCTTCACCAAGAAGTACCGCGTGAGAGAGATCGAGTTCCTCGACGACATGGTCAACGTCGATGCGCAACGCCTGCTCGATTTCTGCCACCTCGCCCGTCGGCGAGACATGAAGCTGCGCATCAACCTGCCCAATTCCCTTCGCGTCGATATCCTGACAGACGAGGTCATCGACGCCTTGGTCGATACCGGCCTGTATCATTCCTCATTCGCCCTCGAAACCGGCTCGCCGCGTGTGCAAAAACTGATACGCAAGCATCTCAACATCCCCAAATTCCTGCGCAACCTCGAGTACGCAACGCGCAAAGGCGTCTTCGCCAACGGATTCACCATGCTCGGCTTTCCAACCGAAACCGAAGAGGAACTGCTGACGACCATCGACATGGCCTGCAACGCCCCATTCCACACCGCCACCTTCTTCACCGTCGTGCCCTACCCCGCGACCGAACTCTACGAATTGGCCAGGCAGACCCACCCCGAGCGTCTCGAACAGTTGACCTATGTCAACACCGACTATCACAACATCCACATCAACTTCTCCGAAGTGCCGGACGACGTCTTCTTCGCCCACCAACGCAACGCCTGGCGCCGCTTCTTCCTGCGCCCCGGCCGCCTCTTCCGTCTCGTGCGCGACTATCCCGGAAGACGGTACCTGCCCTACTACTTCCCCAAATTCTTCATCCGGCAGATGAAAGGACTTCTCTACACCGCATGAAACGCTTGCGCGTCATTCTTGTCAACGTCGGACATCGCACATCGACCTGCCCGGCTCATACCCCTCCCCTGGGCTTGCTGTATATCGCTTCCTATCTTCGCCAACACCGGAACGTGGACATCCGAGTCATTGACCAACGCGGGGAGAATGCCGCTTGTGGCTCCGTGCTGGAGCGTGTCCGCTCTTTCGCGCCGGACATCGTGGGCTTCCGTTGCCTAAGCGCCGACGCGACGCTCGTCACCGAGTGCGTGGCGGGAGTCAAGAGCAGCCTGCGTGACGCCCTGGTGGTCGTCGGCGGCCCGTATGTGTCCGCGATTGGGAGTCTGGTCCTGGAAGCCGTTCTGGGAGACGCCGCGGTCATTGGGGAAGGGGAATTGGCATTCGAGCAGATTGCGGCCGTTGTGGCCGACGGGGACCGTGACTTCAGCCACATCCCCGGGCTGATCTGGCGAGACGCCGCCAACGACATCATCGTCAATCCGGGAACATCGCCCGTGGTGGAAGACCTCGACCTGTTGCCTATGCCGGCCTATGACCTGCTGGATGTCTCCATCTATGGGCGCATGCGCAACATGTCCATGATCCCATGGCGCAAATACCTGGCCTTGTTCACGAGCCGCGGCTGCCCCTACCAATGCAATTACTGCCATCACATCTTCGGCAAGCGCTACCGGGCTCATTCCCCCGAGCGCGTGGCCGAGGAGCTCGAGTACTTCTCGAAGCGCTTTGGCTGCCGGGATTATGATGTCGTTGACGACGTGTTCAATCTAGACAGAAGACGCGTTCTCGCCTTGAGTAAACTCGTACGCCAACGTGGCCTCGACGTGAAGATAGCTTTCCCCAATGGCTTGCGAACAGACATTCTGGATGCAGAGACCGTGAATGCCTTGGTAGACATGGGCGTGTACGCCTCGGCCTTTGCCCTCGAGTCGGGAAGCCCGCGCATTCAAAAACTGGTTGGAAAGAACCTGGACATTGACAAGTTCCTCGAGGGCGTACGTTTGGCCACCAATCGCGGCATCTTCTCGTGGGGATTCATGATGCTTGGATTTCCGACAGAGACCGAGGAAGAGCTGGACACCACGATCCGCGTGGCCTGTCAATCCCAGTTGCACGCCGGTCTCTTCTTCGTGGTGACGCCGTATGCCGGTACGGAGCTGCGCGAGATGGCGCTGCGCACGTGCCCCGAGCGTTTCGAGGCGTTGAAGCTGGAGGACTCGGACTACGTATACAATTTCTCGGTGAATGTGTCGGCCGTGCCGGATGACGTGCTGCTTGCAACGGTGAGGGCGGCGTACCGCCGTTTCTATGTGAATCCCCGTCGCCTGTTACGATTGGTGCGCGACCATCCTGCGCCAATTCAGTTGCTGGAATTTCGCAAAGCGCTTCTGCGCCTGACGCGGAAGTCCTCGATGCGAGAGACGGACACACCGGACGCATTCCGCCCCCATCATGAAAGGTGGGAACAGTAGGATTGGGCTCTGGCCGAAGACGTGACTCGACGCGGCAGCATGAAAGAGAGGCCATTGGCCATGCTGGCTTACCCTTCACGTAGACAAGCCCTTCGGCATATGGGCAAGGCCCTTTCCGCTGTGCTGCTCGCCCCATCCGCGTGTGACAAACGCGACCATCCCGAAAGACCCAACGTGGTGATGGTTGTGCTCGACACCGTCCGCCGCGATCGTATGTCCTGCTACGGCTACCCCCGCAAGACGACGCCCTTTCTCGAAGACTTGAGCCACCGGTGTGCCGTCTATACCAATGCGTATTCCACAACGTGCTGGACGCTCCCGGCACACGCGTCGTTTTTCACCGGGCTGTTTGCGATAGCCCATGGCGCACATCATGAGCACCTCTGGCTGGACAGCGACATTCCCACGCTCGCCGAGATACTCGAAGACGCGGACTACGACACGATTGGCTACTCGGAAAATCCCTTTGTCAGTCCGCAGACCAATCTCTCCCGAGGCTTCAGGCAGTTCACGGTGCGCAGCAGTTTCGAACAGCCGCCCACCCACACGTTCCTTGAACAGGTCCTAGACGCGCACCAAGACCGCCCGTTCTTCTGTTTCATGAACCTGTTGAGCGCACATCAGCCCTACCAGAACGCCGGCCCCTTCCTCGGGCGGTACCTCAGTGACGAGGCCTACGCCACCCAGTACGGCTACGAATTCCTCGAAATGCTCATGAAAGAGGAACTCGATAAGAAATGGCTGCGGCATCTATCCGAGCATTACGACGCCACGGTCCGCTATGCGGACTATTGCGTGGAACACATGGTGCGTGCCCTCGAAGGCAAAGGGCAGTGGGGAAAGACGCTCTTCATCGTCACCTCGGACCATGGAGAGAATCTGGGGGAACACGGCCTGCTCGAGCACCAACTGTGCCTGTATGAAACGCTCGTACGCGTCCCGCTCCTCATACACTACCCGGGCGAGGACGGCCCTCAAGGTGAGGACCCGAGGCTGACTCAACTCACCGACCTCTTTCCAACGGTGCTTCGCCTCGCGGGGGTAGACCTTCCGGCGCGCGCTCATCAGGCCAAGTGCCTCCTGGACGCACAGGCCGGACTTGACGAGGAAGGGGCCTTTTTCGAGAACTATCGATATCCCATATTCGGAGACTACGCCACCCTTCCAGCGGCGAAGCTCCCGCCGCCGGAGGCCCTGAATAGTCCGCGCATGCAGCGCTTTGACCGTCGGCTCAAGGCGGTCTGCCACAACGGTATGAAGCTGATTCGTGGATCGGATGGGCGCGACGAACTCTATGACCTGTCGAGTGATCCGCAGGAGATACGCAACTTGGCACACGAGCCTTCAGCCGACAAGACACGTCAAGCGCTGTCGGAGCGGCTCGAGGGGCTGACGGCACGGTACCGGCCAGAGTCCGCGCCGGACCGAGAACGCCGCGAACCCCTCCGGCAGGAAACCATCGAGTTGCTCAAATCCATCGGCTATGTTTGAGCCCGCGCCCGGTCGCAAGACGGGCGGCGCAACTCGCCGTCACGACATCATCTTCTTCACCATGCGGAACGCCACGACCGGCAAGTAGGCGGGCAGGGCCAGCCGTTGGGGGTGATCGCGTAGGATGCGGTACAGGCGGTCGGGTTTCGAGAAGAAGCGCCGTGCGGCCTTGCGCTGATAGGCAAAGAGCACCTCGTCCGGCAGGTCGCTCAGATTGACGCGCATGGTGGACGAGTTGCGTAAGTCGTAGTCGAGCCCTTCGAGCTTCTCAGGCTCGTTCTCGCGTACCCATTCGTAGAGCGGGGTGCCCGGATAGGGCGTTGTTATGAAGAACGAGGCCGTGTGCGCGTACGAGTCGCACGCCGTCTCGATCGTCATATCGAGATCATCTTCGGTCTCGGTCGGGAAGCCCATCATGCAGCACGTCTGGATGAAGACGCGCCGCTCGGCCGTGCGCCGGCACGCATCGAGGTAACGAGGGATATTCAGATTCTTACGCGTCCATTTCTGAATCCTGGGCGAGCCCGACTCGAGCGCGAACATACACATGTACAGGCCGGCGTCGGCCAATGCGTCGATGACCTCGGGCGTCATGATGTCACCGCGCACGCCGTTGGGTATGGCCAGTTTGAAACGGTGGCCCCGGTCGAGAATCGTCCCACACAGGTCCAGCACGCGCTGACGGCGGATGTTGAAGGTGTCGTCCTGAATGTCGAAGTCCACGACACCGTATTTCCCGTGAAGGAACTCCATCTCCTCGATGATGCGCGCCGCCGAGTGCATGCGTGTCCTCTTGCCGAAGATCTTGTGGCACCAGATACATTGGTAGGGGCAGCCCCGGCTCGTTATCAGCGTGGCATATCGGCGCCGCAGTATCGGTACAGTCGTCTTGCGCCCCCAATAGGCGGGCAAATCGATGAGGTCATAGGCCGGCAGCGGCAAGGAGTCCAGGTCTTCCACAAAAGGCGTCACCCCCGGATTGACCACGACCTCCCCCTCCGGCGAGCGCCACATGATTCCCGGAACGTCCCCCAAATCCCCGCCATCGAATCGCGCCCGCAGGAGTTGCTCGAAGGCCAGCTCCCCCTCGCCCGGCACGGCCGCGTCCGCGTCAATCGCCCCAAGGACAAGACGGTCCGATGCCGAGACATAGGGACCGCCCAATACGATGAAGGCCTCGGGACGCGCTGCGCGCACGGCTTCGACGACTCCGGGAAGCAGACAGGCCGTCGTCGTCATGGCCGAAAGGCCCACCACATCCGCCTCGATGGCGCGGGCCCGCTCGGCTATGGCGTCAGGCGGGCAATTGTCGAGCCGCTGATTGATCACCGCCACTTCGGCCTGCATCCGCTGGCGCACAAAGGCCGCCAGCGCCAGCAAACCCATCGGCGGAATCGCCCAGAAATTCGAGAAGGTCCGTAGGCCTACATTAACAAGCAATATGCGGAGCCGTCTTCCAGATGTCATCAGCGCATCATATCCATTGTGGCCGCGCTGGGCAAGTGGCCGTGCATCGCTTCGGCGGAGCAGCCCGAGTAATACGGACTGATGGACTCGAGCTCGCGCAGGTGGGCCTCGGCCGTGGAAGCCAGCGGCAAGGTTGGCGCTTCGGTCATATCGAGGGCAAGCGTCTTCTCGTAGTAGTCGTTGCGTGGCGCATAGATGCCGAGGGGCAGTGCCGGTGTGCGCGCGCCACACTTGCTCCGAGAAAGCTGGAACAGGGCGGGGGTGTAGGCGATAAGACCGTTCTGCTCGAGTTGTCTCAGGGCGCTCGGCGCTTCGTCCAGTCGGGCGTGTTGCCACAGCGCCTTGGTGGCGGGGCCGAGGGTGCGGGCAATGATTGGGGAGAGGGCCTGCGCTTTGTCCAGGGCCCGTTGCGCCTGAGCATGTTGCTGCGTGCGTTCGAGTGCCATCGCTTCGACCAAGTGGGCCGCGCCGAAATCGGCGGCCTGCGACATGGCGGTCCGGGCGACGGCCTGTGCGAGCGCGGCATCGTCTGCGGCAACGCAGGCAAGGCCCCAAGCGATCAGGTCCCATGGATCAAAGAACGTGTGAACGGCGACGCGCCGCAGTTTCTGCCGGTAGTTGGCCCGCTCCTCCTGTGGCAACGCCATTTGGTCGAGAAGCGCGTCCAGATCCACGGCGCTGTATTGCGGACCAGAGACGTGGCAGGGGGCCGCCTCGGGGCGGGCGCTCAATAGCGCCTCATGGGGCGCGGTGATTCGGTAGAGCAGTACGGTGTCGCCGGCCACAAAGGCACACGAGGTGTGCGCCAGGCCGAGACGGTCGAGGGCGTCCTCGAGTTCGCCGGCATGCGCCTGGGCCGCTTCGCCGCGCTGGACGGCGTACCAGACGCTTCGACCATGCGCGCCATAGCCATGGGCCAGGGCATACAGGGCCAGATCGACGCCCGCCTGGAGGGTCTGGGTGACGAGAATCGGGGCATCGAGGGCCACGGGCTTGTGGCGCACGTTGTATCCCATGACCTCGCCGGACAGATATTCGCCGCCGACCAGCACGAGATCCTCGGGGCCTGCGTGGGCGGCGATGTGCTCGGCGGCGCCCAGCCAGTCGGCCCGTTTCATCGTGGGCAGGACTTGAGGAATCTGGTAGAGGTACAGGGCGATGAGGACGGCGGCAACGCTCCGCCGCGACCAAGGCCGCCCGAGTGCACAAACGGCCACAGACACGGCGATGTACAAGGCCGGCCAGGTGTACAGCGTGTAGCGAGTATAGAAGGGGCGTCCGAAGACAGACAGGGCCGCATAGGCCATCAGAGGCGGCGCCAGTATGGTCAGCAGCAACAAACTGCGCGCCTCGCGCTCTGCGGGCGAACTCAGGCGTCGCCCAAGAAGCGACACGGCGAACCGGACGATGCCATAGGCAAGCAGGAGGGCCAGGGCCGCACCGAGGTAGAAAGGCGGGCCTTCCCAGCGGCGCAGCGTCGAGGGCGAGGGGATGTCTTGCGCGAATACCATCGCGTCGTTGGCCACAAGCGCGCTGGCGAGTTGCCCCAGGCTGGGAAAGCAGACGCCTTGTGCGTTGATATGGGGCATGGCGACTATCCAGCAGAGAACGGTGGCCACGACCAAGGCATTGGCGCTTCCCCAGATCAAGGCCCGCGGGCGCCGGCGCAGCAACCGGTAGGCGATGAGCAGCCCTTGCGCTATCACGAGCAGCACGGCGGTGAGGAAGGTCCAGACCATAAGGAGATTGGCCACGCAATTGACGAGCATCCAGCGCCGTTGGTTGGTGCGTATGGCCTCGAGCATGGCCCCCATCGAGACCAAGGCCAACAGGTTCATCAGCACATACGGACGACAGCCCTGCGCCCACCAGGCGTTGAGGGGAGACAGCGCATACATGAAGGTCGCCAGCAGGGCGGCCCGCGCGCCGAACGAGCGCCGCGCAATAACGAAAAGAAAACCTATCGACAGCAGACCAAGCGCGACTGGCAGGAGCCGCAGGGCCAATATGCTTGTGCCGGCGATTTGGCCCCAGCCGTACTGGAGGGCGAAGTAGAGCGGCGTATACTCCGGAGTGTGCATCCAAAGCAAGGCGAGATGGTCGCGCAACGTGGGCGCTTCGAGGAAAGCCGCCCCGGTAATGAATTCGTCGAAGGTCACGGAGAGGTCGTCCAGTCGCCAGCACCGCAAGCCCACCGCGGCCGTGGCAATCAGAACCAGGCAGACGCACACGGACCGTTGGGACGCATCGCGCCCTTTGGACAATGCCGTCATGATGCGGGCGGCTGGTCTTCGGTCACCCGCGCCACGAGGTACCGGGGGCGGCCCTTGATTTCGTCGTAGATGCGGGCGACGTATTCGTTGACGATGGCTATGCCGAGTAGGTTGATGCCTGCGAAGAAGGGCGTCGCAATGGACAGTATGCGCGCAGCGTCCCAGGCAGCGCCGGACAACAGGGCATAGACACAAAGGACGGCGGCGATGAGCATGGCGCCCGTGCCGGCGATGCGGAATACGAAGACGGGTACGTACGAAAACGAGAACACCGCGTTGCCGGCAAGTGTCCAGAGCCCTCGGATTCCGACCCGCGACTTGCGGTCATAGCGCCTGCGCCGCGGGACGTCCACGCCGATCTGGCGGTGACCGGCCCAGGCCCGGAGTCCGGGATAATACAGGTTGCGCTCGGGCAATTGGCGCAACGCGCGCGCCACCCGCCTGTCGATCAGCCCGAAGTTGCCCGCGTTCAGCGGGATATCGACATTCGCCATGAAGTGCAGGCACCGGTAGAAGAACCGGAAGAGCGCTTTGAGCACCGGATTCTCCTCGCGCGAAGTCCGGATGGCGTAGACGACGTCATACCCCTCGCGCCATCTCTGCACGAAGGCCCCAAAGGCCGCGGGATCGTCCTGCATGTCGCCGTCCATCACAATAATGACGTCTCCGCGCGCATGATCGAGACATGCGGCCAAGGCGGCGGCATGACCAAAATTCCGGGCCAGGTGGACGACACGAATGACGCCGGGACCGGCCACGGCCAAGTCGTCCAGTTCTTCCCCGCTGCCGTCCGTGCTCCCGTCATTGCAGAAGACCAACTCGAAGGCCCCGGGAAGCTCCAACCCGGTCAAGGCGGCACGCACGTGCTCCGCAAAGGCCCGGATGTTCCGCACCTCGTTGTAGATCGGTATTGCCACGGACACCAACGAATCCGAGCCCAAGTCCCGCTGGAGTGCAGGCAATGAATCACGGCCTGTGCCCGTCGTGGCTTCGCCTGCCATCCGCGATCGGCCGGCGCTTGGCAAATCCGCCTGTTGCTGCGCATGGCTAGCGAGATCGGTACCTTCAGGAATTCTCTGCATTGGCCGTCTCCATGGGGGCCAACAGACCACCAAGGCGTGTACGACCCGCTGCGATCTCCTCCGTGGCGAGGCAAAGGCAGGGAGACAACGTTACCGGACGACACACGCCTGCACGATCGAAGACAAGTCTACTGGAGTCCGCGCCACATCTCAAGACGACGCCATTGAACGGCCCCACCGGCGTGGCTGCTACGTGCCGCCCCGCGTCGAGCCGTTTGCCTGGGCAAACGCGGCCTCGCCGACAACGTCCATGGCGTCTGCGAAGATGAAGCTCATTGACCGCAGTTTCATCACTTCGGCGCGCGTGCCCTCGGAATCTCGCGCTTCTTCCAGGGCCGTCCAGAATGGGCCCACGAGGCTATGCAGACCCATGTGTGAGTTGACGGCGGCCTCGAAGGCCTCGTTGGCGTCTTCGTGGCGCCGTTGCGCGGCCAAGGCCAGGGCCAGGGCATAATGGCCAAGACCGAAGGCTGGATGACGCTCGACTATCACCCCCGCCACGGCCTCGGCCAGTTCGAACTGCCCCGACTGCAGCAGATCGAAGGCATGCATGGCGAACGCGAACTTGTTCAGCGGGGGCCAATAGGCCACTTGGCGGCGCAGCGTGGCCAAGGCGCCCTCCCGCTCGGCGCCCCGTAACCAAGGGGCCCCCATCTCGCTCAAGATGGCCTCGTAGTCGATGGCCCTCAACGGCTTCACGGGCCTGCCCAGCGCCTCGGGGACGAGCGCATCGGTGGCCTGGATCCGGACCACGACGAGGTTGCGGTGTCCGGCGAACTCCTTGAACGTGCACGCAAGCCCACGCGCGCGGAGATCCGGTTCGAGGTCCCGGAGCATGTTGTAGCCTGGGAACAACCAGTAAAGGAACGCGCTTTCGACAGCCAGCCACACCGACCGCTCCGCCGGCGAAACCGCCGGGCGCGCCGGCCCTTCGCTGAGCAAAACAAGGGCATCGTCGCAGGCCGCCTGAAACGACGTGACCCGCCGGACCGGAATGCCCGTCTCCGCCAGGTAGTATCCCAGGCACGCCACGGGCCAGAAGTACTCGAAGTCCAACACCAAGTCCTTGGGCGAGCTGTTTGACGCGATGTACTGCGCGCCGGCGCGCCAGTCGGTCCGCGTGACGTCGGGCAGTGTGATCGCCAATTGATAGGCGTACAGCAAGGCGACCGCCGTCACCGTCAACGTCCGACGGGCGCGGTTTCTCAGACTCGCCACCATGCCCCCCACGCCTACATAGAGGGCGGCGGTGTTGTACATGGTGTACATGGGGCTCAGAAACGGCTGCTCCATGGTCAGCGTCAGGATCCCGAGGCCCAGGCCCGGCAGCGCCAGCACAAGCAAGAGGAGGGCGGCGTTGTCGGCCTCGTCACCCGAGGCGTCGCCCGGGGGGGCTCGCCCAAGCCTCAGCACAGGCCTCAAGGCCTGGGCGGCCAGCCATAGGGCCACGCCGCACAGCACGGCCAGCAAGGTCGTGTCGAACTTCGTGCGGGCCGACAGCAGGCCACGCCGGGCGGGAGGCAGTTCGTCAGGGCTGTGGGTCTTCCACGACGGC
>Ga0272442_10011570_pt1 | contig 10742 bp, 10 predicted proteins | sample SSMForm2O_FD_200262 | JGI IMG/M metagenome (GOLD analysis project Ga0272442, IMG submission 200262) | Marine sediment archaeal communities from Little Sippewissett salt marsh, Falmouth, MA, United States - SSM-Form-2O | ecosystem: Environmental > Aquatic > Marine > Wetlands > Sediment ... | reverse complement strand
TAATACTACAGCAGAGTGCGATCAGCGAGCCGGTTACTGCGTTAATACGAGGAATCAAGAATGCTACCACTGGAAAGAATGAACAGCACGCCACCCATTTCACCTCATCAGTTCCCGCCGAAAGCCACAACAGCAGCAAACAGGTTTTCAGCCACGTTTTGTCTTCTTTATATGCTGTTTTGCGATGAGATGCTTTTGTTCGTATGTGCACGGGAAAAAAAGAACGGCCTGTTATTACCATGGGTAAAAACGTTCATTATCCTACTGCTCTGGAGCATGTATGTTGTGTCGGCAGGCAACGTCGCGGCCAGTGAGACCGGCCACTATATAGCCGGAACCGAGGGAATCAAGCTCGCCAGCATTGCACCCCCGGGCCATTATTACAAGGTCTATAACGTCTTCTATAATCCCCACGCAATCAAGGACAGCAGCGGGAGCACGTACGTGCGGCCGGACATTCATGACTATGTTATGGTTCACCGCCCCATCTGGGTCACCAAGAAAAAAATTTTAGGGGCAGACTATTTTCTTGATGTTTTGATACCCTTTGCGTATGCCGATTTTCGCGTGAAGGACACCGGTATCCACGACAGCCGCTGGAGCCTCGGTGACATTTGTTTTGAGTTCTTCGGGCTTGCCTGGCATCAGGAACGCCGGGATGAAATGTTCAGCCTGGCGGTCTATATTCCCACCGGCACCTACAGCCGGCGTCGGCCGGCGTCGTTGGGCAAGAATTTCTGGACCCTGCTTGTAAGTTCCGGCACCACGCTGTATCTGGACAGGGACAAAACCTGGGCGGCCTCGGTTTTGTTTCGCTATGAAGTGCATAGCCGTAAACGCAAGGAACGCGTGCGCCCGGGCCACGATTTTACCTTCGACTGGGCGGTCAGCAAAAACCTGGCCCGGCTCTGGGACCTTGGCCTGACCGGCTACTGTCACTGGCAGATAACCGACGACAGCGGCAAGGATGTTGTGTGGGACAAAAACGTGCATGACCGGGTTTTTGCAATAGGACCTGAGGTGATGGTGTATGTGCCGTTCCTGCGCGTTACATGTCAGCTGCGCCACCAATTCGAGTTCAGTGCCAAAGACCGCAGCCAGGGTGCTATTACCAATATATCCTTCACAATACTATTTTAAAGAGGGAGCATAGCTATGACCGGCAAACGTTTTATATGGATGATTATGATAGCCATGCTACTGGGAACTGCCTCATGTGCTTCAAAATGCTTCACCACCACGCTTGTTCCCGTGGATGACTCCCGGACCTGTGTACCCGTGCGTTTCAGAATTGAAAGCATTACCCCGTTGCCAGCTGAAGAGTTCTTCATAACCGGGTATACCGACAGTTGTTACTGGTCCGAAAAAATCAAAAATTCAGGCTGTATGAATGAGCTTACGGCTGATCTTCAGGAAAGGGCCGGCGATCTTTATCCGGATCTGTTCACCTGTGACAGCGCCGCCCTGCCCCTGCATATATCCGTATCAAGTCATCACTTCCACAACAGGTGCGCCGCATCCTCCTTCATGGCCGCGATAAGCTGGGGCCTGTTTGGTATGGTCCTGCCCCTGCCTCTTGATTTCACATGTGACTACGTGGTCAGCATCGCCTGTCCTGATGTCGCTATCACCGAGGAAACCGCGTTCGAAAACCACCTTGTATCATGGATATCGTTCCCTTCGCCGCTGGCTCTCATACCGATACCCGGGTGCGCCGACCGGCGCGCTTCGGTGTTGTATCCCTATCAAAGCACGTACTATACCGGCAAGGACTTTACGCTGGATTGCCTTGTCGAAGCCACTGTGCAGGCACTTTATAAAACAGACGGCAAAATACTTTTGAAGGCCTACACAGAGCGTTGTCGATCCGTCGCAAAAACCAACGCGCGTCCCGTATCGCTGAGGGAGTAAATCACCATAAAAAAAAGCACGGTCGACATTACAAAGGAAACCTTGCTTTTAATACCGGCGCGCCCTGCAGGATTCCCTTCGGTTGTGTCAGGATCCACAATCACCGGTTCACTGAAACTTCTTTCTTATCTCTTCTTTTTCTTTGGGTGAGAGGCGGTCCATTCTGTGCAGTTTATTACGGATTTTCCTCTGGTCGGACGGGGGAAGTCGCTGCATCTGATTAAAGCGTTTCCGGTAGATCTTCTGTTTTTCGGGCGGCAGCTTGTTAAACCTGTCCATCTTATGACGCAGTTCTTGCTGTTGTGAGGGGGGCATGGTTTTAAATTTTTTGGCCTTTTGCTTCAGGAGCTCCTTTTCCTGATATGAATATTTTTTTCGAGCGCCCTTCGTGCGGGTTTGCGTATTGCCGGCCGGCCGTGGAAAGCTTTTCTGCTCCTGCCTTACATGGGAGGGTTTTCCTGTGCTTTTATGCGTGTCGGAACCGCCAAAAGCCGGGCAAAAAAACACCAGCATCAGTCCACATCCAAAAACAATCTGCCCTGTTTGACTGATTAAACATGCAAGCAGTTTACGACCCCGCACGCGCATCATTTCCTGCACTCCCCCTTTCATCTATCCGGACCCCGTTTCCCGGATCATCCGGCCGGACCACCGGTCTTCCCGGAAACGTTATTTCCTTTACCCTCCCTTTCATGTATGTGCCTCCCGTCTTCAGGATCCTCCAGCAGCACCGCCAGTTTTTCCAGAGATTCCATTTCCTGCAGCAGCTCCATGTTTTCGAGCAGGTCCGCGTTATTTACCATGATCTGTTCTTCCGGGACAGCCGCTGTATTTGTTGCTGCCGTATCAGGGCTTCTGAAATCCTTCAGGCCGAACCATCCGGCCAAAACAAGGATCAAACAGGCTGCCATTGTCGGCGCGAGCCTCCAGGTCACTCCTTTAAACACACGAGCAGGTTCTTTGCGCCGCAATTGACGCTTGAGATTCGTGGACAAAAACTGCATCTGCTCGGAAGAAAGCGCAGGCGGACTACCCAATGTACGCGTACCTGCAACAAGTTCCTGAAGCCGTTTTTTTTCGCTCCTGCATGCCGCACATTCTGAAAGATGCTTTTCCCAAACCGCACATTGCTCTCTGTCAAGCTCGCCGTATATATCCATAATCATACGGTCCAAATACTTAGAACATGCTTTCATGTAACCTCCTTTATGCTTTCCACTCGTATAAGGATTTTTGCAGATATCGTGTTGCGCGAAACAGGTGGCTCTTAACTGTTCCTTCCGCACTTCCCATAATGGCTGCAATCTCTTTAATACTCATTTCATTACCTACCTTGAGCTGGAAAACAATGCGCTGTTTATCCGGCAATTCCGTTAATGCCTTTTGCAATGCGCTGTGCAGCTCTTTTCCCTGCAACACATTTTGAGGATTTTTATTCTCATTTTCATCCGGCGGTTCCTCCAGAAGATCCTGATCAGGATCTTCTTTTTGTTTCTTCCATCTCCAGAAAGAGAAAATATCTGTCCATCTCACATGCTGTTTTTTACTGTCAAGATAACTGTTATATATAATGCGGTACAGCCAGGTGGAAAATGATGCCTCGCCCCTGAAACGATCAATATTTCTGACCGCTTTAAGCAATGCCTCCTGGGTCAGGTCCTGGGCCCGTTCCCTGTTGCCGGAACACAGATTAAAAGATATCGCATAAACCTTCTGCATGTGGCGGCTGAACAGTTCATCAAGCGCTTCTTTATCCTGTTTCCGGACTCTGGCGATCAGATCATGGTCGTTCAAAGCAACGTAGCCTTTTACTCAGGGGCATCACGTTTATGCCCGAATTGTGGTTTCTTTCTCCTTATACATAATGTTTTTTCTAAAAGAAAGTTTAAATTAATCGAAGGTTTAACAGCACATACAATGTACTAAAAACCGCCTTTTCGTTTCTTTGCCTTGGGGAAAAAGTTGCCGAAGTTTTTTTTGGCGCTTGTCCTGTTCTGTTTAAAAAGAGACGGGAACCCTTTACCGCCTCGTTGCTTTGGCGTCTGTAGTGCGAAGAGATTCTTTTTGGATGCGCCCTGTCGCCTGAAATTAAACATCTGTTTGTTATTGTTCACTGCTCTGCGCACAGACTTTTGAAACGTTCTCCGGTTTTTAGACATTTGCCTGGATGTTCGCTGAAACGATTTTTTTGATTTTGCAACATCTTTATTCCATTTCTCAGTTATCTTTTGAGACGTTTTCCGGAAGTCCCGTTTTGCCCGGGTGAAGCTCTTGTTTATTTTCTTTGTATTAACTTCGGCAAGCCGATTCAGCTTGCTTTTATTTTTTCTGTCGGCTTCTAAGAACTTTTTAACACCTGAACCGGTTCTGTTCCTGCGAATGTTCTTGTTCTTAAAAACGTTGCCGGCTTTATCGGTAAAGGCGTTTTTTTTGCCGTTTGGTTTTACACCGAATATGTTAGCGACCTTCTTGTTAAAGGGATTTCTGTTGGGCCTGGTCCAGTTTCTCTTGAAATTGTTCTTCTTCCAGCGTTTATCAATGGTTGATACCATGTTTTTGAATTTCGGGTTATGAGAAGCAAACCTGTTTTTGTATATTCTTTTAAATTGTTTCCTGATCTTCTTCGGGATAAAGGCAGCGCCCCTGTATTTTTCTCCACGTCTTATTTTGCGCAGGCCCGCATGCAGGTAATTTTTACATCCATAAAAGCGGTGATGGTCGATGAAGCGGGCATGCTTGAAATGTCTGAATCTGCGCAGGTTGAAATTATAGTAATAGTTATATATCCTGACCCGTGACCTCGGCCCCCAGTAGCGGTAGCTGTAGTAGGTTTCAAAAGGGGCCAGGGGAACCCAGCCAACGCTGATACTTGAATGAAGCCATGCCACTCGTCCCGGATACCAGCAGAGGCCGATATGTAAAAGCGGCAGATGGGCCCTGATCATGGCCCGGCTCACCGGCGGCGCCCAGTACCAGTGGTTACGGGTATGGATCCAGTTGCCGTAATGGTGGGTTACATAGCCGAACCGCTCATAAGGGACCCAGGTATGCTCGCCGTGCCAGAGGATCCAGCGCCCGCATGAAAACGGGGTCCAGTCCACACTCACATACGCCGGCCGCCAGAAATAATTGTACGCGCCTTCATAATAGACCCGTTCCCACCTCCCGCTCTTCTCAAGCTCGTATGCATCATCCTGCAGGCTTTCCGGCAGATATTTTTCAGAATCTCCCCGTTTTTGCATTCGCTGTGCCCACTGCACATCACGGCCCGCATTCCATGCGTCCCATTCCCGGCCGGCTCGGGAAGCCGAGGCAGTCACCTGGTCCGACGTTGCAATAATGGAAGATGACCCGGCGATTACTTCACTGCGGGCACTGCTGCCGCTATGCGTAAACTCGACAGACCCTTTAAGAGAAACCAGCTCGGCCTGGTTCTCACGTACGTACAGATCACAAACGGTTTCCGGCGGCATGATAACATCCCCAAAGGGGGTGGTGCCCTTTATTTTTGCAAATGAGCTTTTATTGTAAAGACGTACGGTACCGGAGGACACATCGATTTCTGTGACTTCGCTTGTAAGTTCAATAAGCTGAACCTGGGTATCACCTCCGATCCGCAGCAGGGTATTGTTGGGCATGATGATCTCGACCCTGGCATCATCTGATGAGTACAGAAGATCGAAGGTGCCGAAGGGGGTATCCTCGGAAACAACAAGCCAGTCATCTTCATCAGGGACATACCTCAGAAGCTGTCCCTCAATATGATTGATACGCCCCACCAGGCTGTCATTCTCAACGTTCTCCTGCTCCTGGGCAAACACAACAATTGAACTGACAACGAAAAATCCGACTATCAGGCTTGCGACTAGACGTGTTCTCTTGATTAACTTTTTCATTTTATTCTCCTTTCCGGGCTGTTACTGACTTAGACGTTTGGGGAGAAAAATGGTTTACGTATGAAAGATTTTTTAGTCTGGACAGCCGGATGGGTCTTCTGCTGTTTGTAAGATGGTGTAACCGGAGAGAACGGGAAAACTGTCGGTCCGGGAAGGATGTGTAGTGAAAAAGACGGCGCGCCCGGCAGGATTCCCTTCGGTTCTGTCAGGATAAACCCTATAGTTGCATAAAATCAATTGCCGAATCGCAGTACTGCTCACAGCAACGTGGCAAAAATCAATATTTCAACACCATCGAAGAACTACACCGCCGGTTGATTGCAGAAATCAGTGTCCGAAGATCATTGCCGCATGTCCAGAACCCGGTGTGGACAGATTTCCAAAGTGCTTTTTTTTCAACGACAGGGTAAACTCACCTGCGACCTGCTGATTCGTAGCGCCGTTATGTAGCAACGAGCGGATTTACCGATCGACTCCCTTTTTAAAACTCATAAATATCATCAGCAATCCTCGGCCGCTTCAGGAAACATGCTGGAATCATCGTATGCGGCTATCTTTTTAAAATCATCATGCAAATCTAAAAAAGCGGCAATGATAGCAGGGTCAAAGTGCTTGCCGCCTGATTGCTTTATAATGTCAATCGCTGCAAGTTCTGCAATCGGCGGTTTATATACACGTTTGTGAACAAGGGCATCGTAAACATCGGCTATTGCCACAATGCGGGCGCTCAGGGGTATATCCTCTTGAAAAAGGCCCGTGGGGTAGCCGCTGCCGTCCCATTTCTCATGATGGTACAATGCAATGTCATGTGCCATATTAATCATGGGCGCCCGTGAATTCTCAAGCATTTTGGCGCCGATTTCTGAATGCTGTTTTATGATTTCGAATTCTTTATCAGTCAGCACCGCCGGTTTGAGCAAAATACTGTCGGGAATGCCTATTTTGCCGATATCGTGCATGGTGGCTGCGATGCGGATGTTGTCAACGTATTCTGCAGGGCACCCGAGTTGCCTTGCCAGCACTTCCGCGTACAGCCCTATGCGACGTATATGGGCGCCTGTTTCATCATCCCTGAATTCTGCAGCGGCAACGAGCCGCACGGCAACTTCCTCTTCCCTGTTGCGAATCTGCTCGGTTCTTTTACGCACCTCCTCCTCGAGGAATTCCTTGTTAAGTACGATTTCCCTTCCCTTCTGGAGAATGTTGCGCTGTTCATTATAGGCTGCTATCGGCTGGTCGATGGTAAGGAATCTCTTATTACCGAGCCTGATTGCAAAGGCCTCAAGGGGGAATTCTCTTCCTGAAGCGTCTGTTTGCATCCAGTATCCCGAGGAAGTACGGCAATTCCTGTTCTGTTTCCATAATGCCTGCGCGTCAATAAGGAAATTTTCCAGAAAAGGGCTCAGGTTTTCTGGAGCAAGCGGCTTCCGGGATACGGCAGCCCCGGGGAAAAGGTGTTCGAACCAGTCGGGCACCGACCCGACGAGCCTATAGTTACCGTCATGTTTCTGCTCTATAACAAAAAGGTCCAACAGTTCGAAAAGATCGTGTAAAGTTGCTTCAGACATCATATGACCATAAGAAAATGTTCACGCACAGGGGCTCCTTAAAAACGTCACCCGTCGACTATTTTCGATCCGAGCGTTATAAACGCTTCTTCTACCGACTGGCCCTGTTTTGCACTCGTCATGATAACCTCCCAGCCCCGGGCGCGTAGAGCTTCAATCTGAGGCTCCTTTATTTGCCATTCGTCAATAAGGTCTGTTTTATTAAGCACTAAAACAAAAGGTGTTTTACCTATAAAAGATTCAACGTCTTTTTGAAGCTGCAGGGCGACATCCAGGGTAAATGCCCTGGTCCCGTCGGCGACCAGTAGATACCCGGCGGCACCGCGCACATATGACGGCCGAAGTTCCTGATAATCGTCTTTTCCGGCAAGGTCCCACAGCATAAGCATAAGTTCCCGGGAGCTGACTGTTACAACTTTCTTGTCAATTTTCACCCCGACTGTTGTCAGGTATTTATCGGAAAAAATGCTGTGCACAAAACGTGAAACCAGGCTTGTTTTTCCCACAGCAAACGACCCGACCATACATATTTTTTTTTGGATCATTAACGTACGCCCTTCTCTGATAGAGAATCAGTTAGAATCACCCTGAAGGTTACACAACGATTGGATTCACGATCGTTTTCCGTGAATTCGTCACGCAACGGTTCCGTGTCGGCAACACCGACGGTACTGAAATGATTTCGAAACAGGGTTTTAGAATCAGTCGTATGGCATGATGCACACATATGTGGCCGGCTTAAAACAGTCGTAAAGCCGTCTGATGCAAGGCTGCGTGCAGACAGGGCGGCAAATACTGCCTGGGCACGTTTTCTGCTGATGAGCATGTTGATGCTGTCTGTTCCAATACTGTCGGTGTGACCCACAATTTCAACGTAAACGTACTTGCCTGCAATGCGTGCAAGGTGAAAAAGTTTTTCAATGTCCACAAGAAGAGCATCCAATACAGTTGCCTGCTTGGATAAAATTTGAACTGATTCTTTTTCCCTGAAAAAAATCGTCGTGCTCTCTATCTTTTTTTCAAGTGCTTCGCACCTGATGAGCTCTGACCGCTCAGCTACCATGCGTCTGACTTGCGCTATCTCGCTGGGAGTGTTCTCAACAACGCTGTCCAGATCAAAATTGCGGACTCCGGGAATGAGCCGGGCTACAATCTTTGCGTCAGATATCCATTGGCCTGAGGCTGTACCGTTTGCGGTAAGAGTGCCGTCTCGGAGGTCAAGCGTTATGGTATCGGGAGGGTCAAGTATTGTTCTCGCTCGTACAAGAACAAATGCAGGGTCCAAGGAATGGTACGGCTTCCATGTAAAAACAGCCTTTTCGGCCTCAAGCCCCGTTTCTTGCAGGATGGCAGAAGGATCAGGGGCCAATGGGTCTCTGAGCCCGGAAATGTAATGACGACCATACCTGCTTTCATCGGCTGTAATGATAATACCCGGTACGTTTCTCAGCTCTGTCATATAAGCAGACCACCGCTGATGGTTCTGTATAGCGTAGACCGTCCAAAACAGCAGAAAAAAAACCACCACGCCGACCACAACCCACAACAGGGGAGAAATCTTTGTTTTTTTCTGCTCGAACTGTGACTGCAGGCAGTCCTCAAGATGCGGTCGTGCTGTCTCAAACGGTGAAGCATCTCCATCAAAAGACTCCAGTACATCTCCAAGCTTTAGCTGAATAGCATCAAGGGCATCATCCAATAGCACGAAGAAATCAGGGGGCGGCGTACCTCTGACAACCGCCGCAAGCAGAGCATACGGGCCATGGTGAAGCAGCACGTTGCGGTCCCCGACCCGTAAGGTATCCAGGTTCTCCTCTTTAGGAGAGCCGAAAGAATCTCTGACAAAGTCCTGGATTGCGGTAAGCATGCCGGACACCATGTCTGCATCTTTACTTTCAACTTCTTTTGCCACAACATGCTGCAGGACTAAGCCGGTGGGTGCATGAATAAGAAAAACCTGCTCAACTTGATAGACAAGGGTATTGAGAAGAACTATTTCGGCGAAACTTTTTTTTGTTCTTAAGGCCTCTATCCGCCACTTCAGCCCCTGTAAGGAAAAACTATATTCGAGCATCTGATTAAGGGACTGGATCATCCCCGTGATAGTCTTGACAATAGCTTTGCGAATGCTGGGTCCCATTATGGGAGAAATGGCCTCTACAAGGGACTGCGGGTCTTTCTTGACCGATTCTTTCAGGGTCTGTGCTATTGTCGGCTCAAGTACCTGCGCGATTTTACTGTCGCTGCTTGAACGAAGCATCATGGCCTCGGCTACTATTCTGCTCAATTCCCTGGTGTGGATTTCGGGGTTGTCAAGGCGTTCTTTCAGACGGGCAATCTGGTCCTTCTCCGGGCCCACAAGAATATCCCGAAGCGCTTCAAACTGATCAGAGCCCTTGAGTACTTTGCGATCTTCGCCTTTTTCAAGATCGCCGTAATCATTCACATCGGCCATTACATCAATCCTTCAAATCCGGTATGTTCAATTCATTGCTGATGCGCATCGCAATCTCTGTGAGGATGCCTGCTAAGTCTGTTCTGTTGATCTTGTCGGTACGCAATTCCTGTACTGCCTTGGAAAGTTCTTCGGAAAGCTTTTCGCTGCTCTGCTTGATCTCCTCGCGAAGGTTCTTGGACAGTTCCAGGATTTCCTGGCGCAGCTCGCGCTCTGTGGTGCTTGCCTGGTCACTGAGCTCGCTGCTCTTCTTCTCAAAGCTTTTGCGCAGTTCTTTAATTTCCTGTTTCAGCTCTTTCATTGCTTCATTGCGCTCGTCCTTTTCTTTTTTCTGTTTTTCCGCCAGTGACTGCACCTCCTTCTTGGCGTAGTTCTCAAGAGCGCCGATTGTTTTCTTCGTATCGTCTCTGAGGGAATCGATTTTCTGCTGGACAAAGCCTTCTAACTGGGAAAATCGCCTGTCATATTCATGCATCTGGTTCCCGAAAAGAATGGTGCGCACTTTTTCTATACTGTTGTCCCCGGCAGAATCAGCACCGCTAAGCTTTAACATATCCTTTTCGTTTACTGCTGCCCCGTTAGGCTCCTTTTTATCCTTTTTGTTCATTGATTCACTCCCCTTACTTTTATTTTTTATCGCTCTTTTTTTCATAACACCCATTATCCCATTACCCTCCGGATTTTAATCTTATTAAACTAATATAAATTTTATCTTATATATTATAGATGTTTATTTAACCGTAACCATTCACACTTTTGATACATGAAAAGAGGAAGAAACTCAAGAAAGGAAAGAAGGTGCCGGTGCAGCACCGAAGTAACAGGCAACCGCATCGGCGATGAAATCGAATGCATTGATGTTTTGCTGAGCGCAGGTGGCTAATGTTGTCCAGATCCGTTCGCACCAACGTC
>Ga0272442_10011569_pt1 | contig 10743 bp, 10 predicted proteins | sample SSMForm2O_FD_200262 | JGI IMG/M metagenome (GOLD analysis project Ga0272442, IMG submission 200262) | Marine sediment archaeal communities from Little Sippewissett salt marsh, Falmouth, MA, United States - SSM-Form-2O | ecosystem: Environmental > Aquatic > Marine > Wetlands > Sediment ... | reverse complement strand
GACGTAGGCATCACACCTCATCGCGCGGGTCCTCTTGAGCAGTTGTGCCTGTTCACGAAGTCGTTGGAGTGCCTTAGCATCGGCCTGCCGATTGTCAGCGCAAGAACCCGGGCAATGGAGCAGTACCTTGAGGGTGTGGCATTCTTCTTCGAGCCCGGAGATGAGAGCGGACTCGCGGAACAGATTCGGCTTATTCGGCAGAACGGCCAACTGGTGAAAGAGAGAGAGCAGAGCGCAGAGCTGCTGCTGAAAAGGATTGGCTGGGAGGTCCAGAAGGCGAAGCTGTCGAGCCTCATGAAGCAGCTTGGCACTCGGTGAGCCTCAGCTGGACATGCAGATGCCGAAGTGCTCAAGGCACAAGTCAAAGGAGGGTGGTTTGATGAATCGGGAAGGGGTGGTTGTAGTCATAGGACTTGGCGAGGTCGGAGGTCCGCTAAGTCGCGTACTTAGTCGCGAGTACTCTGTTCGCGGGAGAGATATCGATGAGGTGCCAATTGACGGCCCCATCAGCACACTTCACATGTGTTTCCCCTATCAGGCAGGGGCGTTCGTGGAGTCGGCGGTTGGATACATCGAGCAGTATAGCCCGCAGCTCGTGATCGTCAACAGCACAGTACTCCCCGGAACGTCCAGAAGAGTTCACGAACGGTCCGGCGTCCCCGTGGCGTTTAGCCCAGTTCGTGGGAAGCACGTACGGATGGAAAGCGACTTGCTGCGGTATCGGAAGTTCGTCTCAGGGAGTTCCCCGGAAGTGGCAGAGCAAGCTGCACAACACTTCGAACGTGCTGGACTCCGAACTGCAAGGATGGGCACGTTGGAGGCACTGGAAGTGGCTAAGCTGCTTGAGACAACCTACTTTGGTTTGCTGATTGCCTGGGCTCAAGAGGTTGAACGATTCTGCCACAAGGTTGAAGCTGACTACGATGAGGTAATGCGCTTTGTGGAGGAAATAGACCAGTTGCCGCCTGTTATTTATCAGCCAGGATATATTGGCGGGCATTGTGTCATTCCAAATTGCAGGTTGCTCTCTAAGCTTAAAAGCTCGGGATTTCTAGATATAATAAATGACTCCAATAATCTCAAAGCCAAAGAGTTGATTTCCATGGATCAGTCACTTGACGAACGTATCAGCCCAAGACCAGTAAGAATAACACGGGATACACCCTAGGAAAGGTGGATGACTCGTATGCGGATGCATCAGCCTGCATCTCAATGTGTTGCTATCGCAGCTATGTGTGCGATAGCTCTCCTCGGTCCGTTCCCGTCCTCATGGGGGCTCTCTCAGGGCGACCCCACCGAATCGCTTCTTGCTCGCTGGGCATTTGATGAGGGAGAGGGCGAGATGGCCTTCGATGAAACCAACTATGGCAGCGATGGGCGCATCCACAGTGCGGTCTGGGTTCGCAGAGGCGATGGATACGCCCTCTCGTTTGGGGGTGAGGAGAGCTGCGTGGTTGTAGGGGACTCCGATCACTTAGTACCGCAAGACAGGATCTCGATCTGCGCGTGGGTCAACGTAACTGACATAACGGATGGATACCATTGTATCCTGGCGAAGGATGGATATCGCTCAGGCTATCGCCTCTTGATCGACTCTACATCGATGCGGGTCCTCTTCCAGCTGAGCGGCCAGGAGGGAGGCAATCTGCGCTCTTCAACGAAGCTTGCCTTTGGCGAGTGGCAACACGTAGCTGCGACTTACGATGGCAAGACAATGCGCATCTTCGTTGATGGCAAGCGGGATCCGAATGAGATGCACCGGAATGGCAGGATCGACGAGACTTCTGCCTCACTGACCATCGGGAGAGCCCACTACCAGCTATTCGGGATGGTTGATGATGTGCGGATCTACGGACGTGCTCTAAGTGACATGGAGGTCTCTAGTCTGTACGAATCGACTTGCGAGGACTAGTGTTGCGTCAGGTGATAGCTAGACAAGTAGTGAGAGACAGGCTACAGTGTTTCATGCCCAAGAAAGCAGTCTCTGTGATGCTCACAGCCGAAGAAAGGAAGACCCTGGAAGCTCTGGCCAGTTCACGCCAGCACATGACCCAGCCCGAAATCGGTCCAGAGACAAAGCTAGTATTCGGATCGATGGAAAGGAGGCAGGAAGTGGCACGGAGACACTACCGCCCCGAAGAGATCATGGCCAAGTTAAGAGAGGCCGAAGTGCTGTTGGGTCGGGGTAAGAAGATGGCTGAGGTCGTCAAGTAACTTGGCATCCACGAAGTGACCTACTACCGCTGGAGGAAGAAATGCAGCGGCATGAGGGTCAATCAGCTAAATCGTCTCAAGGAACTCGAGCAGGAGAACTCACGACTTCGGAAGGCCATCTCCGATCTGACGTTGGACAAGATGATCCTCCAGGAAGCAGCGAAGGGAGACTTCTGAGCCCCGAACGTCATCGCAGGTGCATCGAGGCGGTAAGACAACGTCTCGGGGTGTCAGAACGGAGGACGTGTCGGGTTCTCGATCAGCACCGATCGGTCCAGCGACATGTTCCCCAGCGCAGGGAGGATGAAGACTTGGTCACGGCGCTGATCATCCAACTAGCGAGTCAGTTTGGGCTCTACGGATACCAGAGGATCACCGCCCTGCTACGGAATGCTGGGTGGTGCATCAACCACAAGCGGGTCGAGCGCATCTGGAAGCAAGAGGGACTGAAGGTACCCCAGAAGCAGCCGAAGCGTGGGAGGATCTGGCTCAACGATGGATCGTGCGTGCGGCTTCGCCCTCAGCATCGCAATCACGTCTGGGCGTACGACTTCGTGATGGATCGTACACACGATGGGAGAGCGTTTCGCATGCTCACGGTGATCGACGAATACACTCGTCAGTGTCTGGCGATCGTAGCTGATCGCAGGCTTCGGTCGACAGATGTGATTGAGATGTTGGCGGAGCTGTTCATCAGGAGAGGAACACCAAAGCGCATTCGGTCGGACAATGGCCCTGAGTTCTGTGCCAAGGCAGTTCTTGGGAGAACGTCTACTGTGAGAGCTTCAATGGTCGACTTCGGGATGAACTGCTCAACGGAGAGATCTTCTACACCCTCCAGGAGGCGAAGATCCTCATCGAGAATTGACGTTGTGAGCACAACGAGATCCGTCCTCACAGTAGTCTGGGCTACAGACCGCCTGCCCCTCAAACCAGAACGTTGATTCCAGCACTGGTCGTCGCAGGAGGTGGTCGATTAGATTAACTCTCGAATTGGACCGGCCATGGGGGCGGGTCATGTGTCTGTGCATTTCGCCCCTTCGCGCATTGGCACTGGATCTGGCGCACAGATTGTGAAGCCAGCGATGAAGGAAGATAGCAAGGAGGTAGGATGAAGGTCCCATTTGTGAACCTTGGCGCGCAGCATACCGTAATCAAGGATGAGTTAGAGTTAGCGTTCCAGCGCATCTACGACAAGACGGCCTTTATGATGGGTCCGAGCCTTGCGGAGTTCGAGGAGTCCTATGCGGCCTTCTGTGGAGTGTCGCATGCTATTGGCGTTGCGAATGGAACCGATTCGCTGACTCTTGCGCTCAAAGCACTTGGCGTAGGCCCAGGCGACAAGGTAATTACCGCTGCAAACACGTTCATTGCAACCGTCGAGGCGATCGTACATGCGGGAGCCACCCCCGTGCTGGTGGACGTTGACTCCAAGACCTACAACATCGACACGGCAGCTCTGAAGGAACTGCTTGAGAGCGACTCTCAGCTCGCTGAGGAAGCCAAAGCAATTATACCCGTCCACTTGTACGGCCAGCCTGCTAATATGGATGGCCTCATGGCCATTGCAAACGAGTACGAGCTGATCGTCCTGGAGGATGCCTGTCAGGCTCATGGCGCGGAATACAAGGGCAGGGTAGCTGGATCCATGGGGCGAGCTGGGTGCTTTAGCTTCTACCCAGCGAAGAACCTGGGTGCCTACGGCGATGGTGGAATGGTCATTACGGATGACGAGCACGTAGCGACCACGCTGAGGATGCTGCGGGACCACGGGAGCAGACAGAAGTACTACCATGATATGATCGGCTACAACAGCCGGCTGGATGCTCTACAGGCTGCGGTTCTGTCTACGAAACTCCTGTACCTCGATGAGTGGAATGCTCGGAGACGAGAGAACGCTGCGCTCTACGACGATCTGCTGAGCCGTGTGGACGGCGTGGTTCCTCCGGGGCCGGGGGTGCTGGAGGGGGTAACGCCTGTTTACCATCTGTACGTCGTCTATCTCGAACGCCGCGTTCGAGATGAGTTGGCCGCATTCTTGAAGGAGCAAGGTGTCGGTGTCGGGATCCACTATCCGATCCCGGTTCATCTGACTGAAGCGTTCAAGTCTCTTGGCTACGCTGAGAATTCCTTCCCAGTGACGGAGGATCGTGCGGGTAGGATCCTTTCTCTGCCGATGTTCCCCGAGCTATCTCAGGATCAGATCGAGTACGTGGTGGAGCAGGTTGCGATCTTCCTCGCTGGGTAAGGGAGCGAAGGATCTGCTCTGTTTCGAGTTCACCATGCCGAGGGTTGTGCCCGGTTCGCGCTTTGCGGAGTGCGAGCGGGTCTGGCTCTTCGCAGGGAACTGCTCAGACGCGGAACTGATGCGTATGACATAGGACTGTGAGCTGCAAACGGTACAGGGAGGTGTGCAATGCTGAAGGTTGCGGTGATCGGGTACGGATACTGGGGACCGAATCTGGCTAGGAATTTCCATCGATCAGAGAAGACGGAACTGGCTGCAGTTGTCGATGCCGCAGAAGCTCGACGACAGCTTGCCGAGGTGACATACCCGGGCGTGCGCACGACCGCAAACCTGGAGGATGTACTCGGAGACACAAGCGTTGATGCGGTGGCGATCGCCACGCCGGTTGACACCCACTTCGATTTGGGAGGGCAAGCGCTAAGAGCAGGAAAACATGTTCTGCTCGAGAAGCCACTTACGGCGAGCGTAGAAGAAGCAGAGGAACTCATCCGCCTCGCCGAGGAGCAGAAACGTACTCTTATGGTTGATCATACCTTCCTGTATTGCGGCCCAGTTCGCAAATTGAGAGAACTGGTCGATGTGGAGGAACTTGGCGAGATCCAGTACTTGGACTCGGTCCGGGTGAATCTGGGTCTATTCCGACATGACATCAACGTGGTTTGGGACCTTGCTCCACACGACTTCTCCATTATGGACTACGTGCTCCAGGCATCCCCGACGTCAGTTGTCGCTTGTGGCGCCACTCACTTCGATTACTCACCGAAGCCGCTCGAGAATACGGCGTACGTCCATGTGGGATTCGAGAACCACCTTCTTGCTCACTTCCACGTAAACTGGCTGACGCCTGTGAAGATACGGCGCATGCTGATCTGTGGCAGCAAGAAGATGGTTATCTACGACCATCTGGATGCGGACAACCAGATCAAGGTGTTCGACAAGGGTGTGGATCTTGTCGCCAAGGAAGACATACACCGGGTACTCGTGCAGTATCGCATGGGGGACATGTATGCACCTAAGATAGATCAGACCGAGCCGCTCCTCACTATGTGTGAGCACTTCGCGGATTGCATCAAGACGGGGACGAGACCGATCTCCGACGGTCAAGCAGGACTCAAGGTCGTCAAGCTGCTCGATGCGTGTGACCGCTCGCTTGCAAAGGACGGAGTGAAGGTAGCGGTATGAGTATTGGGAAACACTGCTCCATCGCCGACGATGTCAAGTTGGGCCACGCTACGAAGGTCTATGACTTCGTGAACCTGTACGGCTGCAGCATCGGCGACAATACGAGGATCGGAGCATTCGTGGAGGTGCAGCGGGGGGCGAGCATCGGCTGCAACTGTAAGGTTTCCAGTCACTCTTTTGTCTGCGAAGGGGTGACGATTGAGGATGGCGTGTTCATCGGGCATGGTGTGATGTTTATCAATGACCGTTACCCTCGAGCCACAAACGAACACGGTGAGCTCCAGACAGGAGAAGACTGGACGATGATCCCCACAGTTGTCAAAGCTGGAGCCTCGATCGGCAGTGGAGCTACGATACTCTGCGGAGTGACGATTGGCACCGAAGCGATGGTTGGCGCAGGGAGCGTCGTGACAAGGGATGTTCCTGATCATGCTGTTGTCGCAGGGAATCCCGCAGGGATTCTACGATTGCTTGGGGACTGATGCTTCAGCAACTAACTTGGCGCTAGATGCATGCTCTGGTCGAGACCGAGGGCGCCCGCGCGGTCTGTGGGATCACAGCACTTCCAGCAAGGCAGCCTTCCGACCCGCCAAAGGCTTGACGAGGTCCTTGGCGAACGTGTGAGCGAGATGAGCGAGATGAGCGAGGGCTCCAAGAGGATTCGGCGCACTGGAGTTGTATTCCTTTACCTTGCCATTGACGCAGCAGTCTGGTTCAGTAGTTTCTACTTTGTCTACATGGCCCGGTTCGAAGCATCCTCGCTGTTTCGTTTTCCCCCGGACCTTTTTCAGCAGCTGATCTTCCAGTCGCCGGCGTTCCTCAACCATCTCCGGGTTCTCGGCATCATGGGACTGCTCCTTGCCGTCCTGATGTACAAGAACGGGCTGTACGGGACAACGCGTGACCGCTCGATGAGCGATGAGTTGGTTGCACTAGTAGGCGCAGCGCTAATGACGTTGGTTCTCGGTACGGTTGTCAGCTTCTTTTGGCAGCAGTTCACTATCTCACGCTTGATCTTGGTCGCTCACTCGGGGCTGCTACTCCTTGGGCTAGGGGGATGGCGGGTGGTCAAGCGAACCTGGGTTCGACACTTGGTTGCCCAGGGATATCGACACACCGGCGCGCTCATTGTCGGTGCAGGCAGGGTGGGGAAGTACCTCCAGCGCTCCCTCGAGGATCGCCCTTGGCTCGGCATCGATGTCCTTGGCTTCCTCGACGACCAGCCCCAACCAGGCGACGATCGACAGGGAATTCAGCAGTCATCCCTTCGCTCCAATGAGGGCCCAACGGTTCTTGGCTGCCTGGAGGATCTTGCGGAGGTGGCAGAGAGGCTCGGTGATCGTCTACAGGAGCTGTACATCTCAATCCCGTCGGAGCGCAAGAAGGTAAAGCAGCTCGTGGACATAGCGTGTAGACTGGGGCTAACGGTGCACATCATCCCCGACATGTTTGACCTGCTGATGCGGGAGGTGGCGTTCGAGAGCGTTGGCTCGCTGACTGTTCTGCGCCTTTACAAGCCGGCTCTTGGCGGATGGGAGCGGTTCGTCAAGCGGGTTGAAGACATCTGTTGCGCAACGATCCTCTTGCTTGCATTCGGTCCCCTTTGGGCCATGGTCTCGCTTGCTGTCAAGTTGGATAGCCGAGGTCCGGTCCTCTATCGGCAGGTTCGTCACGGCAAAGACGGTGCTGAGTTCGTGCTTCTGAAATTCCGATCCATGAACGCAGGCGCGGACACATCTCGGCATAGGGAATTGGCCAAGCAGCTCGTTAGGACCAATCAGCCAGTCGATGAGAATGGCCTGTACAAGTTGTGTGACGACGATCGAGTTACACGTGTAGGCCGCTTGATTCGCAAGTTCAACTTGGATGAGATCCCGCAGCTGGTGAACGTGCTCGTTGGGGATATGTCCGTCGTCGGTCCTCGGCCACCCCTTCCATACGAGTACGAGGAATACAAGGAGTACTGTCGCAAGCGATTGGCTATCAAGCCGGGTATCACAGGACTGTGGCAGGTCAGCGGGCTACACCGATTGTCATTCCAGGAGATGGTGGCCTTGGATGTTCGCTATATCAATGAATGGTCATTCTGGCTAGATCTGAGTATCCTCCTGCGTACTGTACCGGTTCTCCTGCGGGGGAAGGGGCACTAGGGGCACACGGCGTCATGAGAAAGGAGCGCTTCTCTCCGAAAGATCTGTGGTTGCCGGTCCGTGATCTCCCGCAGAAGCTTCTTGTTGTCTTCGTATTGGTTGTAGTCGATGGCGCAGTATGGGCTGGCTTGCTTCTCGCGGCCGCCTGCATTCACGGTGCAGTTGGATCAACGAATGTCTTGCGCCTGGCCGGTATGCTCTGGTGGGTTCCCGTCGTTGGCATCACGTTTCATGCCCTGAGCGGGCTGTACACGAAGCGGCGACCCTATTGGGATGAAGTACGGGCACTCTGGCGCGCGTGCACGACGGCGCACCTGGCGGTGCTCCCATCTCTGCTGTACGCATGGGCTCTTGGCCTGCTGCCAGTCTCTCCTGGGTTGATCGCGACCAGCTGGATTCTGGAACTTCTTGTGCTCCCGGTTCTTAGGCCAGGTGTCAAGCGAGCACTCGGGCACTTCGGCCTATGGCGCAAGCGTGTATTGCTCCTTGGAACCGAGGAGGCCGCAGCAAAGCTACTGTGCGCTCTTGAGCGAGACACTACGCTGGGGTACGAGGTTGTCAGAATCCTAGACAGCAGGGCCTTTCAGGGACAAACTACCTGGGCATCTAAAGGTGATCCGGCCGCGCTGGGGTCGGAACTCTCTGTAAAGCAAGCCTTCATCGACACGGACGCGCGGGATGTGGTGATCGCGATGCCAGGTTTGTCAGAACATGCGGTGAAGGGCCTCGTGAATGAGCTTCAGGCATGGGGGACGGACCTCATCGAGAGCATCCGGATCGTCCCGCTGTTGGGGTTCCTCTCGCTGATGGAATTCCGCATTGATCAGCTCTTGCCCGAACGCCTGTTCATGATGACGTTCTCGGACAACCTTGCCAAGCCTTGGAACGCATGCGGCAAACGACTTCTTGATCTACTCTTGGCAGGTATCTTGCTACTCGTGGCCTCTCCGGCCGCAGTCTTGATCGGAGCTTTGATCCGACTTGACTCGCCGGGTCGAGCGCTCTACCCGCAGCAGCGACTCGGCCAGGGCGGGCGGGCCTTCTTATGTTTGAAATTCCGGACTATGCATAGAGATTCAGAGAGTCGCCTGGGAGAGGTTCTGAATTCCAATCCGGAAGCAAAGGCCGAGTGGGAGATGTACCGCAAACTGAAGACTGCGGACCCCCGTATCACACGAATAGGGAGATTCCTGCGGCGCTGGAGCCTTGATGAGCTCCCACAGCTTCTGAATGTCCTGAAGGGCGATATGAGTCTTGTCGGGCCTCGGCCATACCTTCCCGAGGAGCGAGGAGAGGCCGGAACCGATCTCGTGACTATCCATCAGACGAAACCTGGCATCACCGGGCTTTGGCAGGTCACAGGCAAGAATGAGCTGCCCTTCTCGGAACGCGTCCAGATCGAGGCATGGTACGTGCGCAACTGGTCTATGTGGTTGGATCTCATAGTCATGGTTCGTACGGTGAGGACCGTGCTGGTGAGGGAGGGAGCGTACTGAGTCGAGCCTCTGGCTCGGCTTAGCAAGCATTTGAGGCTGAAGAGCGACAGTGCCCAGCAGATGAGCAGGTCCAGCCGGCCCCTCGGATTGCCCGGGAAGTGAGAGTTGAAAGCTACAGAGAGAGGCCAGTGGCGGACCAGAAGTAAAGGAGCGAGAGACTTGGCTTGCCTCAGAAGCGAAGTCTGAAGGAGGAATCCGAGGTAATCCGTAACAGGTGTAGCTCAGGTCGGTTAGCTTCTTCATCGCACCCTTCGACAGCCGACAAACATGGGACTATCAAGTATCAGGTGACGGCCACGAGCGCGTAGAGTCCCAATCTTATGCAAAGAACAGGGAGCTAGCGAGCGGAGGAAGGTCGGGCATACAGGGAAAGATTCGGGAGAACGTGGACGAGACTGACATGAAAGGAGGCGGACTAGGCCATAACAGCCAACGAGCTGTGTGAAGAGCCGACTTGGGCCAGGTTCTGGGGAGTTGGCGACTGCTGACGTTTGCATGCTACGTTGTCGGACACGTATGAAGGGAGGATGCGTGGATGCGGGATTTGCCATCAAGGATTTGGAGGTCCTCGGAGTAAAGGCAACCGTCACAATCGATGGTGCCGAAGTTGGGGGTTACCTTACGGCCAAGGCGCGACGTCAAGAGGGAGGTACCTCTAGTGCGTCATCTGCTGGATCCAATCAGAAGACAGGCTTCGGTGATCTGGTGGCCATCGATGGCGTCTTCGGGACGCGCCTGGATGAGGACCTCTTTGATCCTGGCGAGATCTACACTCTGCGGTTCTCGGTTGACGGGCAAAGCCTGGCAACCCGAGTCAGCCTCCGGCCCTCGGGGATGGTCGGGGTTTGGCTCGTTGCGATAGCTGACAGAAGCGGGCACGAGGAAGTGCCTGTCGGAGCTACGCCAACGGAAGCGACAGTAGGCTAGCAGCCTGTGTGAGGTGCCCCGCGGCACCCGGCAGTGCTCGAAAGGCGAAGCCTGCAGGAGATGGAGCCCAGTTTCATAATCGATCGTGGTGCATCGAGGGAAGCCTGAATGAGTAAGGTTTTCCCTATCACGGTTTCACCCCACCCCCATCTTGATCTTTCCCTATCAGAAGGGGGGAAGATGCTCGATCCGTAGTTTTCACACTAGCCGCTAGATTCCTCTGCAATCTAGCCTCAGCAGCACACTCTCGTAGCTCATGCGAGGGGTGCGAGGCAAATCGTCAACGGAGAAGGACACAAGGAGACGTTCGTACTCCGTTCAAGTGAAGTAGGCTGCCAGGAGGCAGAACGAGATGAAGGTTACGCTCACAGCGATCAAGGCGGACGTGGGAAGCATCGGCGGGCACATCTGCCCAAGCGAAAAGCTTCTGGCGGCGGTCGAGGCCACGGTGGTTCGAGAGGGCGACGGGTTGATCCTCGACTACGCGTTGAACTACACCGGCGACGACGTCGCCATCCTCCTGACA
>Ga0272442_10011568_pt1 | contig 10745 bp, 10 predicted proteins | sample SSMForm2O_FD_200262 | JGI IMG/M metagenome (GOLD analysis project Ga0272442, IMG submission 200262) | Marine sediment archaeal communities from Little Sippewissett salt marsh, Falmouth, MA, United States - SSM-Form-2O | ecosystem: Environmental > Aquatic > Marine > Wetlands > Sediment ... | reverse complement strand
TCCAGAAGTCGGGCAAACGTTCCGCACACGACGTGCTGCACAGGCAAACGTTCCGCACACGACGTGCTGCACAGGCAAACGTTCCGCACACGACGTGCTGCACAGGCAAACGTTCCGCACACGACGTGCTGCACAGGCGAATGTTCCGCGCGCGGCCGGACTTCGCGCCCCGCCGCCCTATCGCGACGGACCGCGAGGCAGCGCCGGTCTGCTCGTGCGACGGCGGTACTCGGCGAGGCTGAGCGCGCCCAGCGTGAGCACCGTGATCGGCACCACGAAGCCAAGCATCACTGTGCCGAAGCGGGGCAGGGCCTCGTGCTCAGCCGAGTCGAGCAGCAGGTAGCCCGTGTAGGCGACGTAGTAGCCGACGAACAGCCCGCCCTCCCACCGCCCCACCGCCGCGTGGGTGTAGACGACGGGCAGCACAGCGAGCGCCACCGCGACCATGAACGGGATGTCGAACCCGATGGCCGGCTCGGCGACGGGCACGCCGCCGGGAGTGATGAGCGCGGTCAGCCCCAGTACCGACCCGATGTTGAAGATGTTGCTGCCGACGACGTTGCCCACGGCGAGGTCTCGCTCGCCGCGGCGCACCGCGATGATGGACGTCGCGAGCTCCGGCAGCGACGTCCCGATGGCAACCACCGTCAGCCCGATCACCAGATCGCTGATGCCGAGCGCACCGGCGATGCTCGTGGCCGATCCGACCAGCCAGTCGGCGCCGAGCACGAGCAGCCCCACGCCGGCGGCCACCAGCACGAGGTTCAGCCACACGGGTCGCTGCGCGGGCGCGTCGGAGCCTTGGGAGACGTCCGATGCGGACGACCGGCGTGACGCCACGATCGCCCGCACGACGTAGAGCACAAGGGCACCGAGCAGCACGGCACCGTCCAGCGTCGAGATCGCCCCGTCCAGCGCCATCACCAGAAACGCCACTGACAGCGCGATCATCACGGGGACGTCCAGCTTGACCACCCGAGAGCGCACCACCAGCGGCGTCACCAGCGCAGAGATGCCCAGCACCAGCAGGATGTTCGCGATGTTGCTGCCCACCACGTTGCCGACGGCCAGTCCCGGCGAGCCCGAGGCGGCGGCGTCGAGCGTGACCGCGAGCTCCGGAGCGGACGTGGCGAACGACACGACGGTCAGGCCGACGACCAGGGGCGACAGTCCGACGGCGCGGGCAATACCGGACGCCCCGCGCACGAGAACCTCTCCGCCGGAGACGAGCAACGCGAAGCCGCCGAGCAGCAGCAGCACGTCGACGATCGTCACGGGACGAGACGCTAGTGCGACTGGTGCGCGGCGGCGTGCCCGGCGGCCTGCCCGGCGGCCTGCCCAGCGGCCTGCCCGGCGGCGTGCCCGACGCCCGGCACCTCGATTGACCGGTCGTTCCGCGCTCGCGTACCCTTACTGCCGCATGTGTCTGCGCTGGCCTCGGACGGAGCAGGCTTGCGCTCGTTCTTGTCGCATCCCGGTGTCAGCGGCTCCCGCTGACACGAGCCGGGCCCACGGCACAACGACCCCAGACTCGTGCGCGCACCGACAACCTCACACCCAGTCCCCGGAGCCCCACACCACATGACGAGCAGCATCGAGGCGACCAAGCCCACGACCCCTCAGGTAGCGATCAACGACATCGGGTCGGATGAGGACTTCCTCGCCGCGGTCGATCTGACCATCAAGTACTTCAACGACGGGGACATCGTCGACGGCGACGTCGTCAAGGTCGACCGGGACGAGGTTCTCCTCGACATCGGCTACAAGACCGAAGGCGTCATCCCCTCCCGCGAGCTGTCCATCAAGCACGACGTCGACCCCGACGAGGTCGTCAGCGTCGGCGACCACATCGAGGCCCTGGTGCTCCAGAAGGAGGACAAGGACGGCCGACTGCTGCTGAGCAAGAAGCGCGCGCAGTACGAGCGCGCCTGGGGCGACGTCGAGCGCATCAAGGACGAGGACGGCGTCGTCACCGGCACCGTCATCGAGGTCGTCAAGGGTGGGCTCATCCTCGACATCGGGCTGCGCGGCTTTCTTCCCGCCTCGCTGGTGGAGATGCGCCGCGTCCGCGATCTGCAGCCGTACGTCGGCAAGGAGATCGAGGCCAAGATCATCGAGCTCGACAAGAACCGCAACAACGTCGTGCTCTCCCGTCGCGCCTGGCTGGAGCAGACCCAGTCCGAGGTGCGCACCAACTTCATGTCGCAGCTCGACAAGGGCCAGATCCGCAAGGGTGCGGTCTCGTCCATCGTCAACTTCGGCGCCTTCGTCGACCTGGGCGGCGTGGACGGTCTCGTGCACGTCTCCGAGCTGTCGTGGAAGCACATCGACCACCCCTCCGAGGTCGTCGCCGTCGGCGACGAGGTGACCGTCGAGGTGCTCGACGTCGACCGTGACCGCGAGCGCGTCTCGCTGTCGCTCAAGTCGACGATGGAAGACCCGTGGCAGCTTTTCGCTCGCACCCACCAGATCGGCCAGATCGTTCCCGGCAAGGTCACCAAGCTGGTGCCCTTCGGCGCGTTCGTGCGGGTGGCGGACGGCATCGAGGGCCTCGTGCACATCTCCGAGCTCGCCGAGCGTCACGTGGAGATCCCCGAGCAGGTCGTGCAGGTCGGCAGCGACTCCATGGTCAAGGTCATCGACATCGATCTCGACCGCCGCCGCATCTCCCTGTCGCTGAAGCAAGCGAACGAGGGCGGTGTGGCCACCGAGGTCGAGGAGTTCGACCCCACGCTCTACGGCATGTCGGCCACCTACGACGACGCCGGCAACTACGTCTACCCCGAGGGCTTCGACTCCGAGACGAACGAGTGGCTCCCCGGCTACGAGACGCAGCAGGAGGAGTGGGAGCGGCAGTACGCCGAGGCCCACGCCCGCTGGGAGGCCCACCGCAAGCAGGTCGAGGACTCCAAGCAGGCGGACGCCGAGGGCGAGGAGGGGTCGTCCTACTCCTCGAGCGCGGAGCCGGAGACCCCGCAGGACACGTCCTCGGGCACCCTGGCCTCCGACGAGGCGCTGCAGGCACTGCGGGAGAAGCTCACCGGAGCCTGATCGTGGCTGGTCGGACGACCACCAGGTGGGTGCTCGGCACGACGTCGGCGCTGGCCGCGTTGTCGGTGCTGGCGCAGTACCCGCAGAGCCTGGCCGAAGGCGAACGCGGGTTCGTTTTCGAGACGATCGAGTACTTCAGCTACTTCACGATCCTGTCCAACATCGTGGTCGCCGTCGGGACGGGGCTCTTCGCCGCCAACCCCGACCGCCGTGAGCTGTGGGTAGGTGCGCTGCGCATCGCCGGCATCGTGATGATCGCCATCACCGGCATCGTGTACCACCTGCTGCTGGCCGCAGACAACGACCCCGTCGGCATCGCGTTCGTGACCGATATGGGCTTGCACACCGTGGTGCCGCTGGTGACGGTGTTGGGGTGGATCGTGGTCGGACCGCACCGCCGGTTCGGACCGCACATCCTCGCTCGCGCGATGGTCATCCCGATCGCGTGGCTGGCCTACGCGCTCGTGCGCGAAGCCATCGTGGGGGAGGGGCTCTACCCCTTCATGGACGTCGGCGAGCAGGGCGGGGGGCAGGTCGCGATGACGCTGGCGGCCATCGCCCTGTTCGCCACCGCCCTCGGCTTCGTCGTGCTCGCCGGAGACCGGTGGTTGCCGCACTCGCCTACGTCCGAGGAAGCAGAAGAGCAACCAACGGGAGCGTCGCCAGCACCATGAGCAGCCGGACGAGGTGGAACAACGCCACCTCGGCCGGAGCGACCCCGCGGTCAACCGCCACGGCGATCACCGCGGACAGAGCCCCCGGCGATGTCGCCAGCACGTCATCGGCCGGGGCGGCACCGAACCAGCGCAGCGCCAGGGCGATCGCGATGCCCGCCAGGATGATCGCGACCGAGGCGATCACCGCGGGCAGCAGCAACCCACGCAGGTCAGCCAGCACAGTGCGGGTGACTCCCGCGCCGATGACGGCGCCGAGCACGATGAGGGCCGCGTCCTGCGCCAGCGGCGGCACCTCGATGCCCTCGTTGCCGCGCAGCAGCGTGTAGACCGCGGCACCGAGCATCGCGCCGAGGGCGAGCCCTCCCTGCAGGCCGGTCAGTCGCAGCAGCACGCCGCCCACGGTCGCCGCGGCCAGCACCCCGAGAAACTGCACCATCACGCGCCTCCGTCCTCGGGCTGCCCGGTCAGGCCGAGCAGAGCCGGCAGGTCGAGCCGTCGCACCTTGCCGGTTGTCGTCCGTGGCAACGACTCGACCCGTACGAACTGCTTCGGCCGCTTGGCGGGGGCCAGACGGCTGCGTGACCACGTCTCCAGTGCCTGCTCGTCGGCATCGCCGATGACGGCGGCACACACGCGGTGGCCCCACCGCTCGTCGGGCACGCCGAAGACGGCGGCGTCCTGCACGCCGTCCAGCTCGACCAGTGCCGACTCCACCTCGGCCGGGTAGACGTTCACGCCGCCGGAGATCACCAGGTCTTCTCGTCGACCGTCCAGGTACACGTAGCCGTCCTCGTCGATGCGACCGAGGTCGCCCACGGTGAACGACCGGCCACGCCACGCCGCGGCCGTGCGGTCCGCGTCGCGCCAGTACTCGAAGCGGGCGAACGGCGGTACCCGGCACCACAGGTGCCCATCGCCGTCGGTGCAGAGCTCGCGGCCCGGGCGGGCACGGCCGACGGTGCCGGGCCGGGCCAGCCACTCGTCAGACCGGCAGGCGGTGAACTGTCCCTCCGTCGAGCCGTAGAACTCCCACAGCGTGCTCTCACCGACCGCATCGATGGTGGCGCGCTTGACCGGCTCGGGGCAGGCGGCGCCGGCGTGGGTCAGCAGGCGGAACGACCCCATGTCGGGCATGCCGGTCTCCAGCAGCCTGGTCAGGTGTGCGGGCACCACGAATCCGGTCGTCGGCCGGTGGGTGCGCACGGCGTTTGACCACGTCCGCGCATCGAACGGGCCGGGGAGGACGACCGAGCCACCGGCCAGCAGCGTGGTGACGCTGAAGCGCAGGGGGGCGGAGTGGTGCAGTGGCGAGGCGACGATGTGACGGTCATCGGCGTGGATACCCCAGAAGTCGCGTTCGTCGGCGAGCAGTGCTGTCGCGCTCGCCTCGTCCAGCAGGCCGCTGAACACTCCCTTCGGTCGTCCGGTCGTGCCGCTGGTGTAGTGCATCGGCCGCACGAGGGGCGCCGATGCCAGCGCGACCGTGCCGGTCGCGTCCTGGAGGACGCCGCGTAGCGCGGCGGGCGAGTCCAGCACCAGTGACGGGTCGGCGTCGGCGAGAAGCGGCGCCCGCTCGGCCGGTGTCAGGGCGGGGTCGAGCGGCACGGGCACCACCCCGGTGAGCATCGCGCCGAGCGCCACGGCCAGGTAGTCCGGCGAACCGGCGGTCAGCAGCACCACCCGATCACCGGGGGAGAGCCCCCGGGCTCGTAGCCCCGCGGCGGCACGAGCGCAGGCGTCGCGAACGGCGCCTGCGGTGACGAGCACAGCGTCGGGCGCGGCGTCGGGCACGGCCTTCCTCCCATCGGTCCGCGTCGCCACCGGGATGTCTCGCACCCGTCGCCTACGGTGATGACATGCAGACGAACGGGGGCCGTGCGTGGCAACTGCTCGGTCTGGTCACCGTAGTCGTGCTCGCGGGCTGCTCATCGGGGGAGGACGAGCCGGACGCCGCCACCGAGCTGCTGTTCAGCCCGGAGCCGACGGCCACTTCACCGGCCGCCCCTGAGCCGACAGCCGACCCGGCACCGACTCTCGACCTGCTCCAGAACGACTGCGCGGGTGTCATCGCTACCGCGGACGTGGTGCGCATCGTCGGCGTCCCGCTGCCTGGCGAGACCACGTACCTGTTTGCGGATGCTCTCCCTGACATCGGCCGTACGGGAAGGGTGACCTGCGGATACGGCGACGACGGTGACGGGCCGAAGGTCGAGGTGACGGTCAACGAGTACGAGAGCGAGGAGGCCGCCGACGACCGCATCGATGTGACCCTGCAGGCGGCCAGCGAGCGCGGCAACGAGGTACGCGACCAGCCCATCGGCTCGTACGAGGGGTACGTGCTGGCCGACGACGACGACGCCTCGATCGTGGTGGACGCCGGGCCACGCACTGTGGTGGTGACCCTGCAGCGCGATCTGGTGAGTGCCGAGGCCGAGGTGGTCGTGCTTGAGCGGCTCGCCTCTACCGTCCTGCGAGTGCCGACGGAGACGGTGGAGCCCGAGGCCGAGGAGTGACGCCCGCTCAGGCTGGCCGCCGGGTGGGGCTCACCGGCGGCATCGGGTCGGGCAAGAGCGCCGTGTCGGCCCTGCTGAGTGACCTCGGTGCCACGGTCGTGGACGCGGACGCGCTCGCCCGTGAGGCTGTCGCGCCCGGGTCGGAAGGCTTGGCCGATGTCGCGGCCGAGTTCGGCGACGACGTGATCGCTGCGGACGGCTCGCTCGACCGGGTGGCCATGGCGGCGAAGGTCTTCGCCGACCCGACCGCTCGGGCGCGGCTGGAGGCCATCATCCACCCGCGCGTACGCCGGCGAGCGGCGGAGATCGAGGCCGAGGCGCGTGCCGCCGACCCGGGGGCTGTCGTCGTTCACGACGTCCCACTTCTGGTGGAGACGGGGCAGCAGGATGCCTATGACGTGGTGCTCGTGGTGGACGTGCCCGTACCCGTACAGGTCGACCGCTTGGTGCGGCTGCGCGGCATGAGCGAGGACGAGGCGCGAGGGCGTATCGCGGCCCAGGCCGACCGGGAGACGAGGCTCGCCGCGGCAGACGTGGTGATCGACAACAGCGGGACGCTGGACGACCTCGCGCGCCGTGCCCGGCAGGTGTGGGACGAGGACCTATCCTGACGCTGCGCTGAGGGTGCTCACTCTCGGTGCTTTCGGTCTCAACGAAAGGGGACAACGGTGTCTGTCAGTGTAGGAGGGGTGACCATGGAGCGTTCGCGCTCGGGCTGGGACATCGTCTGGGGTCTGCTGCTGGTCGTGGCCGGGATCGCGATTCTCGTCCACGCGGTCGCCGCCACCGCGATCTCGGTGTTCTTCCTCGGCTGGCTCGCGGTGATCGGCGGTGTGGTGGGGCTGGTCGCCGGCCTCTTCCGCATCGGCAAGGGCGGGTTCTGGCCGGCGATCATCTCCGGCTCGCTGTTGCTGGTGCTCGGCATCGTGATCCTGCGCAACCCCGCTGCTTCCGTCGTCAGCCTCACCCTGCTGGCCGGCACGCTCTTTCTCATGGGCGGGGTCATCCGCCTCGTCGCCGCGTTCCAGATCGACCAGAACCGTGGGGTGATGATCTTCTCCGGCGTCGTCTCGCTCGTGCTGGGTCTCATCGTCGTGTTCAACCTGCTCGAGGCCTCGCTGATCCTGCTCGGGACCCTGCTCGGCGTGCAGGCCCTCGTGGACGGCATCACCCTGCTCATCCTCGGACGGTGGCGCGTCGTCGACTCCACCGTCCAGGTGGTCGAGACGACCGCGACCGAGGTGCGCTAGCCCGGGGCCGTCGGCCCCGGATTGTGGGCCCGGGGCGCTGGGCCCAGGCAAGTGTCGGGGGTCGCACGTACCGTGGTCACGTGCGACCAGCCACCGACCTCCAGCGTCGCGTCAACCCGTTCACTGCGGTCACGCCGTTCGAGCCCGCGGGAGACCAGCCGGCCGCGATCGACGCCCTGGAGCAGCGTGTCCGCGGCGGTGAGCATCACTCCGTCCTGCTCGGTGCCACCGGCACCGGCAAGTCCGCGACCGTCGCCTGGCTGGTGGAACGACTGGGGCGCCCCACGCTCGTCATGGAGCCGAACAAGACGCTGGCCGCACAGATGGCCAACGAGCTCCGCGAGATGTTCCCCGACAACGCCGTCGAGTACTTCGTCAGCTACTACGACTACTACCAGCCTGAGGCGTACGTCCCGCAGACCGACACCTACATCGAGAAGGACTCCTCCATCAACGAGGAGGTCGAGCGGCTGCGCCACTCGGCGACGAACAGCCTGCTGACCCGGCGCGACACCATCGTCGTCGCCACTGTCTCGTGCATCTACGGCCTCGGCACCCCGCAGGAGTACGTCGACCGCATGGTGCGGCTGCGGGTCGGGGACGAGATCGACCGGGACGCGCTGCTTCGCCGACTCGTGTCGATCCAGTACACCCGCAACGACCAGGCCTTCACCCGTGGCACGTTCCGGGTGCGGGGAGACACCCTCGAGATCATCCCGGCGTACGAGGAGCTGGCCGTCCGCGTCGAGCTCTTCGGCGACGAGATCGAGGCGCTGTCGACCCTGCACCCGCTCACCGGCGAGGTGGTGCGAGAAGAAGAAGAGATGTACATCTTCCCCGCCTCGCACTACGTGGCGGGTCCCGAGCGCATGGGCCGGGCCGTCCGGGCGATCGAGGATGAGCTGGGCGAGCGGCTGGGTGAGCTGGAACGGCAGGGCAAGATGCTGGAGGCCCAACGTCTGCGCATGCGCACGGGGTACGACCTGGAGATGCTCAACCAGGTCGGGTTCTGCTCCGGCATCGAGAACTACTCGCGCCACATCGACGGCCGCGGACCGGGCACGCCGCCGAACTGCCTGCTCGACTACTTCCCCGACGACTTCATGCTGGTGATCGACGAGTCCCACGTCACCGTGCCGCAGATCGGCGGCATGTACGAGGGCGACATGAGCCGCAAGCGGACCCTGGTCGACCACGGATTCCGGCTGCCCAGCGCGATGGACAACCGGCCGTTGCGGTGGGAGGAGTTCGTCGAGCGCATCGGGCAGACCGTCTACATGTCTGCCACCCCCGGGCCCTACGAGCTGGCCCAGAGCAAGGGGGAGGTGGTCGAGCAGGTCATCCGCCCGACCGGCCTCATCGACCCCGAGGTCGTCGTCAAGCAGACGAAGGGCCAGATCGACGACCTGATGCACGAGATCCGCACGCGAACCGACCGCGACGAGCGCGTGCTGGTCACGACGCTGACGAAGAAGATGGCCGAAGACCTCACCGACTACCTCCTCGAGCAGGGCATCCGGGTGCGCTACCTGCACTCCGAGGTCGACACGCTGCGCCGCGTCGAGCTGCTCCGTGAGCTGCGACTGGGGGAGTTCGACGTGCTCGTCGGCATCAACCTGCTGCGCGAGGGGCTCGACCTGCCCGAGGTCTCGCTCGTGAGCATCCTGGACGCCGACAAAGAGGGGTTCCTGCGCTCGGAGACGTCGCTTATCCAGACGATCGGCCGGGCCGCCCGCAACGTCTCGGGCCAGGTGCACATGTACGCCGACGCGGTCACCCCGTCCATGGAACGGGCGATCACCGAGACGAACCGGCGTCGGGAGAAGCAGCTGGCCTACAACGCCGAGCGCGGGCTCGACCCGCAGCCGCTGCGCAAGAAGATCAGCGACATCACCGAGCTGCTCGCCCGGGAGGATGCCGACACAGCCGACCTCATCGGCGGCTCGGGTCGGTCGCAGTCGCGGGGCAAGTCCCCGGTGCCCGGGCGCGGCGCGAAGTCGACCTCAGACGTCGGCCGCCATGCGGCGGAGCTTGCCGGCATGCCGGCGACCGACCTGGCCGACCTCATCACCCAGCTCACCGACCAGATGCACACGGCAGCGGCCGAGCTGCAGTTCGAGATGGCCGCCCGACTACGCGACGAGATCGCCGAGCTGAAGCGGGAGCTGCGGGGGATGGCGGAGGCCGGCCTGCGCTAGCAGCGCCTACTGTGGGACGTGATGGACGTCTCCCTCGCTGTCTGGGCGGGAACCATCGGTGCGATCATCGGCCTGCTCGCCATCGACTTCGTGGTGGGGCGCAACCCGCACGACGTGACGATGCGCGAGGCGACCGCGTGGTCGGTCTTCTACGTGGGGGTCGCGATCGCGTTCGGCATCGGCGTGTGGCAGGTCGCCGGGGCGGAGTTCGGTCAGCAGTACTTCGCCGGCTGGCTCGTGGAGAAGAGCCTGTCGGTCGACAACCTGTTCATCTTCCTGCTGATCTTCGCTCGGTTCGCCGTGCCATCCGAGCTGCAGCAGCGAGGCCTGCTCATCGGAGTCGCCCTGGCCATCGTCATGCGGGCGGCCTTCATCGCCGTCGGTGCGGCGGCGCTGGAGTACTTCGCCTTCACGTTCGTGATCTTCGGCGGCTTCCTCATCTGGACCGCGTGGGGCATCTACAAGCACCGCAACGAGGACGCCGACCTCGACGAGAACGCCGTCATGCGCTTCGCCCGCAAGAAGTTCCGTGTCACCGACGGCTACCACGGCCACAAGCTGACAGCCATGGTGGACGGCAAGCGATACGTCACCCCGATGTTCCTGGTGCTCATCGCCATCGGAACGACGGACCTGCTCTTCGCGCTGGACTCGATCCCCGCCACCTTCGGCGTGACGCAGGAGCCGTACCTCGTCTTCACCGCGAACGCCTTCGCCCTGCTCGGGTTGCGAGCCCTCTTCTTCGTGCTGCGCAACCTGCTCGACAAGCTGGTCTACCTGGCGATCGGGCTGTCGATCATCCTCGCGTTCATCGGTGTCAAGCTGATCCTGACGTTCCTGCACCGGGTCGAGCCGGCTATCCCCGAGATACCCACCACCGTGTCCCTTGGTGTCATCCTCGTCGTCCTCACCGTGACGACTGTCGCGTCCCTCATGAAGGTGCGACGCGACCCCACCGCGCGGGCACACACCGGGCCGATCGCCGGGCACGGCCACACGACCGAACCCGACCAGGCCCTTCCGGCCCCGCCGAAGGACGACTCCTGACACCCCGCC
>Ga0272442_10011567_pt1 | contig 10746 bp, 10 predicted proteins | sample SSMForm2O_FD_200262 | JGI IMG/M metagenome (GOLD analysis project Ga0272442, IMG submission 200262) | Marine sediment archaeal communities from Little Sippewissett salt marsh, Falmouth, MA, United States - SSM-Form-2O | ecosystem: Environmental > Aquatic > Marine > Wetlands > Sediment ... | reverse complement strand
TGCAACACCTGTTCGTTCAGCGATCATTTTTATCTGACTGCAAACTTCATCAAGCTTTTTCGCATCGGTACTTACTAGTGATATTCGTGCTTTCTGTGCCATTCCAATGTGCTCCAATTTTTTGTTTTAGAGAATACAAAAAATAGGGAAGCCTATTTGACCTCATCTACTTCTAAACAAATACCTGCAGCTACTGTTTGTCCCATGTCCCTAATAGCAAATCTTCCAAGCTGTGGAATTTTCTTTGAAGATTCAATGACCATTGGACGGGTTGGAACAATCTTTACTATTGCCGCATCTCCAGTTTTTATGAAGTCAGGGTTTTCCTCTTTTACTTGCCCAGTTCTTGGATCAAGTTTCTTTTGGATTTCTTCAAATCTACATGCTACTTGTGCTGTATAACAGTGAAAAACTGGTGTATATCCTTTTGTAATTACTGATGGGTGGTTTAATACCATGATTTGTGCAGTAAAGGATTTTGCGACTGTTGGCGGATCATTTGTTGGTCCTGCTACATCTCCCCTTCTTATTTCGTTTTTGGCTATGCCTCTCAAGTTCACACCAACATTGTCGCCAGGTACTGCCTGACTCAACTGTTCGTGATGCATTTCAATGGTTTTACACTCTCCAGTAGCACCGCCAGGTTTCATACTTGGTTTGAAGATTAGTTGTTGTCCAGGTTTCATAATCCCTGTCTCTATTTTCCCAACAGGAACTGTGCCCACTCCTTTTATCGTATAAACATCCTGAATAGGCCATCTGAGTGGCAAGTTTGTTGGTTTTTCAGGGACGATAAATTTGTCTATTGCCTGTAACATAGTATCTCCAGACCACCAATCTATCTTGCCTTTGTCTTTAGTGTTGTCTCCCACGAATGCAGAAACAGGGACATACTGTATTTGGTCGCCCTTATATCCTACACTTTTTGCAAGCTTGTCAACATCAGCTTTTACTGTTTCATATCTTGATTTATCATAAGCTGGTTTGGTATCATCCATCTTGTTTATTGCAACAATCATTTGTTTAACACCAAGAGTTCTTGCAAGGAACATGTGTTCTTTTGTCTGGGCCATTACTCCATCTGGAGCAGCCACAACAAGAATCGCAGCATCTGCCTGCGACGTTCCAGTAATCATATTCTTAACAAAATCTCTGTGCCCTGGAGCATCAATGATAGTTATGTAAAATTTATCAGTGTTAAATCTCTTATGAGCTACATCAATTGTAACTCCCCTTTCTCGCTCTTCCTTTAGATTATCAAAAATCCATGCGAGAGCAAAACTTTCCTTTCCTTTTCCTTTTGCTTCTTCCTTATATTTGTCTAGCATGTGTTGGGGGAATTGCCCAGTTTCAAGCAATATTCTTCCAACTAATGTGGATTTTCCATGATCGACATGACCAATAATTACTAGATTCAAATGCGGTTTATCTGCCATAATCTCATATCTCCTTCCAAGTTAGATTCAACCTTGGTATATAGGCTTTTTCATATATACAATCTTTTAAGGTTTGATAGCGTATAAACTTCCTATTTATAAGATTTATCCTGGAAAAACATCAGCTGACAAGAGTATATGAGCTTGGAAGAATTTAAACATTTTATCAACCAAAATAAAGTGCAAAAATTGATGAATCCTCTAAAAATATATTACAATAACTCCAGAATTAAAATTTCTATGCCAAATTTTCAAAAATAAAACATACTGAATATCGTACGTATCTGCTACAAAGTAATTATCTAATGACGTCTAATGACGGAAAGCAGGTTATATTTTTTATGTATACTCTATTTATATATCAACAAATCCATTATATTTTATAAAAATATAGGGGCGGAAAACCAATATGAATAAAAAGAATTTGCGTGAAAAATCGATGGCATTTGGAATAACAGTTTTGTTTTTGGGAGCTGGTTTTGCATCAGCCATAAACAGTAATGTAACGTTTGGTGAAGGACTTGATCGGCAACATCTGCAAATAGGGATAAAATCTGCTACAAAAGTTGCAAATATGAAACTTTGCCAACTGGAAAAAACAGATGATTTTTATGTTGGGAATTTAATTGAATCATACAGAAGTAACGAAAATATAACATTATTCTATGTATTCGATTTGCAACCTAAAGGTTATATTGTAGTATCAGCAGATTTTAATCTTCCACCCGTAATTGCCTATTCGTTCACTGATAATTTCCATAGTGATTTTTCAAGGGATAATGTTCTTCTTAAAATGCTCAGAGCAGATATTGGACTTCGTTTAGAAAATATCGAAGAACTACCTGAAAACATAATCAAAAACAGAAATTCACTATGGAGTGAATTCTTAGACGAAGAAACCGTAGGTATGGTAAACGTAGATTTTCAGCAATGGCCTCCAGAAGGAACAACCATAACAGAGGGATGGATAGAAACAAAATGGCACCAAAATTCGCCGTTTAAGGATTTTTGTCCCATGGATGGAGACAAAAGAAGTGTTGCAGGATGTCCTGCAGTTGCTATGGCCCAAATTTTGAATTATCACAAAACTATCAATAACGTGGCTTTTAATGACAGTGACGATTATTATCACAGTTATGGAAATCGGTTCTGGATTGATGATGATCATGAGGAATATGATTTTCCTTCTTTTTCAGAACTAAATGACTATCTTGATACACTTGATTATAATTATAACAACCAACTCTCAATTACAGATGAGGACAAAGCAACTCTAAATTTTGCTTGTGGAGTTGCCGCAACTCAAGTCTATAGTTCTGGAGGATCTGGTACTTTTGAAGTAAATCAAGCATATGATGCATATCTCAAATTTGATTGTAATACAGTTGAGTTATTGGATAATAGCGATACCGATTTGTATGATAGATTGTCGCAAAACATAAAGAACGCCTTACCAGCACACTTGGCTGTAGTCACTCCAGGATGGGATGCAGGGCATAATCTGGTGATTGATGGTTATAATACTGATGATTATTATCATCTTAATTTTGGGTGGGGTGGAACTTATGACGGATGGTATCTATTGCCTGATGAACTGCCATATGAATTAACCGTAATTGAAGGGATTATAGTTGATATTATGAAAAATGATGCTGGTCCTGACTTGGACTGTAATGGAATTCTCAGTTGGACTGATATAAAATCAGGCGACGTAGTCACTGGCAATTTTACTGTAGAAAACGTTGGAGAACCTATTTCGAAACTTGACTGGGAGATAGAATCATATCCCACTTGGGGCACATGGACTTTTGCACCGTTGAATGGAGACGATCTAACCCCTGAAGATGGACCGATTACTGTAGAAGTGTCTGTTGTTGCACCGGATAATAAAAATAAAGAGTTCGATGGAGGTGTAAAGATAGTCAATAGAGAAGCTGGCAGTGATCAATGTTATATACAGGTTTCCCTTGCAACTCTGAGAACTAAAACTATTACCCAGTTACCGCTTCATTTTTTTGAAAGACTCTTTCAGCGTTTTCCAATGTTAGAATACTTATTGAATCCTCGGTGAAACACAACAAACGCTCATTTCCCTCCTTATTTTATACTAGTCATCTTCAAGAGATAAATTGACCGCTTTGTTCTAAAAAGTTAGCACAAAAAGAAAAAACTGTCACAGATGGTAAAATGGGCTCGTTGAGATTTGAACTCAAGACCTCCGCCATGTCAAGGCGACGTCATAACCAGCTAGACCACGAGCCCATTTGAAGAGTTGGAATAGCTTTATTGTTTTTGTAATTTACTGAACAATTTCTTATTATGTACTTGATCTACACATCCGTTTACATATTCACCTGCTAAAAATGTACATAAAGTATGTTGCCATTATAGCTTTTCCAACAAATAGGAGGGATTGGATAATTGAAAGGAAACAAAGGGATGCAACAGCAGAAACGCTCAAATTTTTTTATAAATAATAGAGGAGAAGAAGATATTGACGAGTATACATTTAATATGTGGAAATCCGAATTGCAACGAGGATTGCCATTTTTTTGGGACTCAATGTCACGAAGATAGTAGAAAAAAAAGATACTTCAGAATTCTTTATTAAATATTCAAAATTAGTTGTAGATATTTTTTATCAAATATTAAATACAAAGGGTTCTATACTTCCTGACTGATGAACTATAAATCTCCGAAATTAACTGTTGATGGAATTGTATTAGAGGATGAAAGAATTCTTCTAATTAAGAGGAAAAACCAGCCTTTTAAAGGAAAGTGGGCTTTACCGGGTGGTTTTGTAGAGTATGGTGAAAAAACAGAGGATGCAACAGTTAGAGAAGTGCTAGAGGAGACTGGTTTGAAGACTAAAATAAATCATCTTGCTGGTGTGTATTCTGATCCAAAAAGAGATCCAAGGGGTCACACTGTTTCGATTGTATATGTCTTAGATATATTTAGTGGGGAACTAAAAAGTGGCGATGATGCATGTGATGCGAAATTTTTTGATTTGAAAAATTTGCCAGATTTGTCGTTTGATCATGAAGGTATAATAATAGATATTTTGGGAGAAATCTAAAGCTATGTTTTGTCCTAATTGTAAAGTACTTATGTACCCAAAAGAAGATGTTTTTGTTTGCAAAAAATGCGGATTTGAAAGGAAGAAAACTGGTAGTAATATAGTTGTAAATAAACAGAAGAAAAAGGAAGTAACAATTATTGAAGATAAAGATAAAAATAATGTTTTTCCAAAGACACGGATTAAATGTCCCAAGTGCGAACATAACGAGGCTTTTTGGATACTAAGACAGATGAGAGGTAGTGATGAACCTGAGAGTAGATTTTACACATGCGTTAAATGTGGACACAAGTGGAGGGAAGATTAGAAGCACACTAACCAATACTGCCGAAAATGATATTATAAGAAATACAATTTTATTTCAAATGGTAAATTTGATAATCTAAAATACCGTCATTGTTATAAACGTAAAATGTATTATATCTATACGAAAGAAATATCTTGAACATTGGAATTGGGGAGGAAACGGAACATGTTTAATGCTAAAGTAAAATCAGAAATTCTAAAGGGGATAATTGACGTAACAGCTCCACTTGTAAGTGAGGTGAAGTTTAATATCATGTCTAATGGAATTTCTCTAAGGGCTGTTGATCCTGCACATGTAGCTATGGTTGACTTGAAAGTTGAGAAAAAGGCTTTTGAGGATTACAAAGCTAGCGAGATGGAACTGGGAATTGACATGGATAAACTGGGTGGAATAATGCGACTATCAAGCTCTGGAGATATAGTATCACTTGAATATGAAGAAACGTCAAATCGATTAATAGTTAGAATAGGCAATCTCGTTCGTAAGATGGCTTTAATAGATACTGCAGGTATGCCAGATCCAAAGATGCCAAATCTTGATCTTCCAGCAAAAGTGGTAATAAAAGCATCTGAAATAAATCGCGGTGTGCGAGCTTCAGAAGCTGTTTCTGATCATCTAGCTTTAGTGGTTGATAAAGACAATTTTGAATTATTCGCTGAGGGTGATACCGATACAGTGAATCTTAAACTGCCAAAGGATCTGCTTGTCAATCTAACTGTTACAAATAAATGCAAAAGCCTTTTCTCGATAGATTATTTCAGCAATATGATAAAATCTGTAAAAGGTGAGGACCCAATATCAATACAGCTTGGCAATGACAATCCTGTTAAGGTTGAATTTGATATCGCTGACAGCAAGGGACATGTAAAATATTTACTTGCACCTCGTATAGAATCAGAATAAAAAATGACATTTTTGAGGTGTAATGTATAATCAAAGAAGGTAGACGACGTAGATACATTGGCTTTGTTATTAAAACATCAACTGGAGATCGACATATTGAGCGATTTGAAATAATCGGTGAGATAAAAAGACGATGTAAGCAACTTTTTTGTAAAGAATGCAAAGAACTAGGTATATATCTGACTAGATTTGATGGAGAAAAAGGAATAGTCAGATGTAATCATATTGAAAAGGAAAATACGATAAAGCTTCTAAGATCAATAAATAAAATTTATTCCAATGAAGTGAAGATAAAAACCCTAGGTACATCAGGTACAATAAAATCACTAATGAAAAAACATATGGAAAAGTGAAAAACAAAAGAAAAAACTTCCACTAGGCGATTAGAAACCTGTCGTATTAATTTTAACTATGATCCTCTAATCTACTAGATTCCAAGCCATGTTTACAAACCGAAGACATGAAATCTTGGCCATGCTCTAATTAGAAAGAACCTACATCAATCTCATATTTTTTCCATTATTATCACAGTTGACAATTGGTCGAGGGCATTCGTATCGTGGTCCATACATCGCGGGTTGGAACCATGATTCATCTCCCACTGTATGTCATAGTTATCATTGAAACCGTTCAATATACACTTTTCCATTTCTTTGATATATGTGTTCATATCCTCTTTTTTACATGTTCTTCAGCAATCCTAATATTACTTACAGTAAAACATAGAACAAAAAGAAGTATAGTTATTTTTTTCTCCATATTTTTAACTACCCATATTTCCAATCTTTAAGGTAAATATAAATATTTACAATAAAAAATATTTTGAAAATGAATACAGTACATCTAAAAAATAAAAAAAGATAGAAAAAAGGAAGAATTTATCTAGGTCTGGATATAAGACTCAGTAATTTGCCCCAAGGGGGAAGTTGCAATAGTCGCTCTAATGCTGGAAATTTTAATAGCATTTGTTCTAAGAAAACGTTAAGTGGAAGTTTATTAATTGATTTAATCTCGGGCTCTTCACCATCTTCTATTGCTAATGTTGGATCTCCGAACATTGCCATTTCTAATACCGTTTTATAGTCTGCATCATTCCAGTATTCTGAAGAGATATGACTATTTACGTATCCAGTTATTGCATTACTCCAGACCTGTCCCAGTATTTTTGTATTGAATAATTCGTCAAAGATATGTACTTCCATCCATCCCCATACACTTTCTGTCTCATGAGTTCCATAGTTACCGTAACCTATGCCTGATGCGCCAAATGATGCGATACCGCCACTGTCAATTTTTATTGTTTTCCAGCCTATACAATTTGCCGAATCAGTATATTTATTACAGGAACATGCATTGAATACAACAACAGGGAATTTGTTTGTATTTTTGACATTATACAGCTCATAATCTATATAGAGCCATCCGGTATATGGTGAAATGGGACTTTTTGCTGGAAGCCAAACATCTTCGTCATCTGGTGCATGTGTAGCCCAGCTACCCGAGCTACCATGTCCTGAGAAATCAACAAAATCTACAAGATCATTAAACCCATTTGCAATATGCATTTTTGTCAATTTTCCGTTGGATGCCCATAATTGCGTGGTTACGTAGCCTGGGAGATGTTCTAATACTTCCTCATTTGCAAACTCACCTTCATTCACATCCTCCGGATCTCCTGGAAATGTATCTCCACCTATTTGCACGATTTTATTTGTCATCTTATTATGCTTCTCGAAAAATAGAATCTTGTTAAGGATAGTTCTGACCTCAGTAACATCTTTACATGGGAGTTTACCCAGATAAACATCAGGATACATGTCTACAGCATCCATATCATTATCAGTTTGACTATACTCTGCATATATACCATCATTATTGTCATCCCAACTTGAGAAATTATATTCACTATCATATATATCTGCATAGTAAAGATCGCTTGGGAATTTTTTTTCATAGTTCCCAGAAGGTATATATGCATATCTCACTGGAAATTTTTCATTTTCTTCAACTCCACTGCCAACGAGTAATAAATATGTTATACCCCAGTTTTCTATTGCATTTTTTACGAAATATTTGATTTTCTCTTGGTCATCTCTTCCCTCTACTGGAAAGTAATCACCATTGTATATTTCATCAAGAGTAACAAGTTTAGTTGAAATGCCCTGGCTGTTCTTATAGTCTATAAACGAAGTGTCAAACTCTGGATCAATGTTATAAAATTCATCAGAAAAATCTGAAGGTGTTATGATTAGAAAATCATATTCGTCTGGAAAGCTAATGAGATTTTTGGGTGAGGTGTATGAAAGATCAATGATAGCATTTCTGGAATAATATATCATATTTGATGATGGAGAATATTGAACAGGATAAAGATGCACAGTGAGAAATATTACATGCTCACCGTCTTTTAATCCAGATCCAATTCTATAACTACATCTTGAAGCAGGATGGATATCAATACTCAGGTATGATTCAGATATCTCAGGCGTTGTTACTAGATTTGGTTTATATGTGGTAGTAACTATTTGCGGCTCTGGTGCAGGCAGTATTAATTTGGTGATCTCTTGTTCAATTGTCTCTGGGAAAGATACTTCGACATTTGTAATGCGCGTTCCAAAAGGAAACGTATATATCTTGCTATATTTTGGTAAAATAGGTTTTCCGGGTTCTATAGAATTAGAAGTTGCTTCTTTGAGATTAATGGTTATGTATTGTCCATTTTGTTTTATCATAGGTTCTGAAAAATTCATCAATTCCGAGGTTTCGCATGTATTTTTTTTGTCGTCTAATGCAACAGCTCCAAGTCCACTTAGAATTAGAATTCCAACTATAACTAACGATAGGATTTTTCTCATATTTTTAGTCCCCTTAAATATAATATATAATAAAAGACTTTAAATTTTTCTATATTAATTTTAAATGTACTAGATTTACTCAGCCAAAAAGTATCTTCTCAGCATTCCTCGATACAATATCTCTATGTTTTTCATCTGTTACAATCATGACACTCCAATCTGTGATGGCTCTTGATTTGATAGCCCCAGCTATTGGGGTAAACGCATCCAATGTTTTAATATTGTTTTCATCGATGATCATAATATCGGTCTGATTTATGCGTGGTTCGGTGTAATGCAGTTCTCCATATGGAACATCAATTATTATATGTCCGGCAGGGATGTTAAGTATTTCTTCTATCTCCTTTTCCTTTTCTTTTCTTGATTCATTGTTTTCTAGATTCTTGACAATATCGGTATTCTGCTTGTTTAAATCAGGGAAAGATGCGGAGTAGGCTTGTTTAAACAGTTTTCTATATTTTAGACATGTGACAATTTTATATTGAAATGACCCCATTCTTTTCATTTCACTCACAAGTTCTGCGTCAGTCATCTTAAAAAAATCGAAGGGATTCGCACAATGTATCATTTCAATCGCCTTAGAAAGCATCAGCTCTGCAATACGAACTGTTTTATGAAAGTATATGGAGGAATACATCAAAGCCCGTGCCATCAAAATGCTCTCTACGGCCCCAACCCCTTTTCTTCTAACTGCTAGTTTGCCACTGTTCATAGTCAGCGTCTGTAAATAACGTTCCATGTCTATTATTCCATAGGCAACGCCGGTATAGTAAGCATCGCGGATAAGATAATCCAATTGATCTACGTCAATAGCACTATTCAAAAGCTGACTTAGATATTGCTTTTTACGCGATTTTCCTATAATGATATCAGCAACTTCCTTTTGATTAATGTCATTCCTACTCAGTATTTCGTGGACATCTGGAGATGTTATAAATTCCTTTTCTTCAGAGTAAAAAATGTCGTAATCTCCAAGAATTAGTTTCCCTGTTAGATCTACATGATCTGCATCAAGTGTATTTCTAAGGATGGATTCTAATGTGTGGGAAAAGGGTCCATGACCAATATCGTGTAATAAAGCTGCACAGGTAATAAGCTCTGTATCATTTTTATCTAGTTCTAATAGATTTGCAGCTTTAGAAGCTATATTGTATGCTCCAAGAGAATGTTCTAGCCTTGTGTGATGTGCTCCAGGGAAAACTAGATGTGCAAGGCCAAGCTGTTTTATATTATACAATCGCTGAAGCTCCGGAGTTTCTAACAGGTTAAGAATTAATCCTTCAATTTTTATATCTCCGTGAATCGAATCTCTTATTACCTTATGTTCATAAACCATTTTATGCACACCAATTTGTGGATAAGTAGTACTATACTATTATAACACATCTAACTCTCATAATGCTTAATGAATTTCCATAAATTATTCAACAGTTCTTATAGTTACCCTTCATTCCATTTCATATTCTAATAGTAAGATATGTTTATTCATTTTACCAATCAAATGTCGAGATTGTTGCAATTCACTATTCTTTTGTCAAAATATCAAAGTTTACTTCATCCTCATAATAAAGAATGAGGGATTTACCATCATCTGTAAAGGAATATTTATTGACTGAATTAGAAGGAGAAACTCCTCCAACATTCAAATATAATCTTTCATTAGTTATATTGTATGTACCCCATAAACTCATATTATATGATCCTGAGGTTACATCCCAAAGCCCACTGAAAAAGCTAGAGTTGGAAAAGAATCTATAAACAATTGTGTAAGTATAGTTACCAACTATTTCAATTTTGGTCCAAGTTCCCAAAATTGTCTCTTCAAATTCTAGATTTGAAATTTCATCATCGTCGCTATTTGGGTTTTCTAAACATCCACTCATAACAATTGGCAGAAATATCATGATTGCATAGATAATATATATCTTATTCATATTCCTCAAACATTGAAATATATTGCCCCCTTATAACCCTGTTTGTACCCATGAAACAAGGGTGAAAGAGTAAAAAGTACCTCACAGGGTAATATATACTAAATTGAACGTTTTTTTTTATATGCACAACTAAAACTTTAATTTAAGTCATTATCCCTCCTTATTTCCTCATTAACAAAGAGTATTAAATTAAAAATAAAAAAAAGAAAAGTTGATGTATTTGAAAACTACT
>Ga0272442_10011566_pt1 | contig 10746 bp, 9 predicted proteins | sample SSMForm2O_FD_200262 | JGI IMG/M metagenome (GOLD analysis project Ga0272442, IMG submission 200262) | Marine sediment archaeal communities from Little Sippewissett salt marsh, Falmouth, MA, United States - SSM-Form-2O | ecosystem: Environmental > Aquatic > Marine > Wetlands > Sediment ... | reverse complement strand
TGACGACCGTGGGAATTGCGATCGGTGGGATGACGTTCGGAACGACGACAACGTTGGACGCCAACGGGCTCGGGGTGCAGTTGAGCCTCTCCGGCTCGACGAATCTTCTCGCGTTCGATGGATCCATCTCGTTTGGCGATCCCGCAACTACCGCGTGCGACTTCGATTGGCAAGGGATCTCGATCGACTTGGAGTTTCCGTTCTGCTGCGCGGATCTGATGGTCGAGATCGCGTTCGACTGCGCCGGCTTTGACAGCCTCGAGATCTCCGTGTCCGATCTCACGGTGTCGATGCTGCCGTGGTTGTCCCTCGATGCGTCGCTGACGTTTGAGCTGGAGTCCAAGACGTTGGTCTTAGCGCCGGACTTCGACTTCGGAGAAGTCGGTTGCGACTTCGACCTCTATTTCGATGTCACCGCGGCGTGGGGCGGTGGTACGGGACCGAACACGTCGCTGTGGATGTCGCAGTCGATCAAGATCGACGGGATCAAGCTTTCGTGCTCCATCGACGGCATCCAGTTCTTGGGCGTGTCTTACTGGGGGTCCGGTTCGAAACCCAGCATCCTCGCAGGGACCCAGTACTGGGAGGGATACCAGATCTCGACCACGGACGACGGCTGCTGTGGCGCGTTCTCGTTTGCCGTCGCCCTGTTCTTCGACGATGCGAGCGACGCTCTCCTCGACATTGCCGGGTTCGAAGCGACCATCGAACTGGAGCTCTCGGAGCAGGTCACCTTCTCTTCGGGTTTCGAAATCGACGTGATGATGTCGGACTGGACGTGGTCGATCGGATTCGACGTCGTCTGGTAGATCGCCGACGGACATCCTCCACGATGGTGCGTACAGCGGCCCGACACAGCGTGTGCGGGTCGCCGCACGCTTTCCGGCCGTTGCTTTCTGGACCACCGGTCCGACTTCGGGTTGTGGAGCGGGGCACGGAAGAGTATGGTCATGCGGTGACGCTCCGGGACTGTGAGGTGTCTGACGAGTGGAATCGTGGTCTTGTCTTCGCGAAGGCGTATCGGCACTCGCTCGACGCTTTCCGCTCCTGGTCGGCGCGTGGCTCGTGATCTACGCGATCCAGCGTCTTCTCCTGGTCGCTGTCCCGGATGAGTACATGCTGGTTCGAACGCTTCTGGAGGCGATCGTCCTTGCGCCGCTGTACGCGGGCCAATACCTGTTGGCACTCAAGGTCGTTCGTGACGAGCCGGTTCGCTTTGGCGAGTTTCTAGATGGGTTTGCGCGGGTGTGGCCGGTGGTTGGGGCCTCGCTGCTTGTCAGCGTAGCGGTCGGCGCGGGGCTGTTGCTGCTCGTCATCCCCGGGCTCGTGTGGGCGATAACGTTCGCGTTCTCACCGATCCTGCTTGTGGATCGGAGTCTGCCAGCGGGGAGACAGCTCGGAGCCATCGAGTCGCTGTACGAGAGTGCGCGTCTGACGAAGGGTCACCGCTGGACGCTGTTCGGCATCGCCTTCCTCCTCTCGATTCCCACGCTCATCTACACGGCCCTGGCATACCTATCGGTGTACTACCCCGACCTGATTACGTTGCCGCAGTGGGCCATCGAGCTGTTCCTGTTGTTCGGCGGGTTCCTTTTCGTGGGACCGTTGTACGCGACGAGCTTCATGGTCGTCTACGATCGAGTGACGCGACGCGTGCTCGACGAACCGATCGGCTGACGTCTCTTCTTCCCCGTCCTGCAGGGCTTCGTGCCAGCCGAGCCTCCCACCCGGTCGCGAAGCGATTGTCCAGCTATACTGTGTGGAATCGTGAGTGAACAAAACGGGTCCATACAGCCTGGAATCCTGCAGAAGGCGAACAGGGGCGAGCGACGGCGCGCTGTCCTGGCGTTCTTCCGCTACATCTCCACCCGCGTCGTCATCATTGCGATCACGCTCGCCGCAGGCATCTACGTCGCCATCTGGGTCTCCAATCTGGGTGGGTACGGGGATCAGATGCGCAAGGACACGATTCGCGACAAGATCGTCCAAGGTCTCATGGGGAACGAGTACTACTACTCTCTGTCGACCGAGGAGCGCATCGCGTACCTCGATGCAATCTGCCAGATCGCGTACGAGTACAACGACCTCGGCAAACCCTTTTATCAGCGGAGTCTCGGGTACTTCGTCGATGCGTTCTCGTTGTCGCTCGGCGAAGCGCGGAACATGCAGACGAGTCTCGGCTCCAAACAGGCGAAGGACATCATCCTGGAGAGCCTGCCGATGACGCTGGTGCTGTTTGCCACCGCAAACCTGGTGACGTTCTTCGTCAGCCTGTTTCTCTCACTGCTTCTGTCTCGCCGGTACGGGAGTGTCCTGGATCGATTGACAACGCTTCTGATTCCGGCGCTGTCGGCTCCGCCGTGGTTTCACGGCGTGTTCCTGGTGGTGATCTTCGCATCGATTGCGCGGGTGATGCCGTACGGCGGGGTGGTCGACGTTCCGCCGCCGGACGGGACGCTGGCGTACGTGCTGAGCTTCATGAAACACATGGTCCTTCCGGTTGCGGCATGGGTGCTGGGAACGCTTCCGCTGTCGTTGTACACGAACCGCGCGTTCTTCATGATCAACGCGCGGGAGGACTACGTGGAACTGGCGAAGGCGAAGGGCCTTCGGCCGCGAAGGATCGAGAGCCGGTACATCCTGCGGCCGGTTCTTCCTCCGGTGCTCACGAACTTCACGTTCACGATGATCGTCGCATGGCAAGGCGCGGTGCTGACGGAGTTCGTGTTTGCGTGGCCGGGCGTGGGCGCGGTGCTGTTGACGGCGATCCGAGGGTTTGAGATCTCGGTGACGATCGGTGCGGTCACGGTGTTTGCGTACCTGCTCGGGATCAGCGTGTTGTTGCTTGACATCGTGTACGCGCTGGTCGACCCGCGGGTGCGGCTCGGCGGGTCGGGAGGGCGCGAGTGAGAGCGCAACCCAAGCGTTTCCTGCCGACGGTGCGTAGATACCCGACGATCGGGATCTCCCTCTTCGTCATCTGTCTACTTGTGGGGGTCAGCATCTACACGATGATCCGGCTCCCGCTGTCCGAAGCGCTGGACCTGTGGTACGAGAACCCCGACGCGTGGGTCGACACGCCGTGGTGTGTGCCTCCGGCATGGACCAACCTGTTTCGCAAGGCAGATCTGCCTGAGACGATCATCGTGTATACGGGGGACGTCGAGCAGACGACCGAACCGGTGACGGCCACGACGTCGCGAGAGACGTTGCTTCTGACGTACGACTACGACTTCACGACGCTGCCGAGCGAGGTCACGTTCTTCTACCAGTTCAGCTACGGCACCAAGCGGCCGCAGATGACGATCACGTGGGTTCGTCCTGACGGGAGCGAGTTGGAGTTGTGGCGCAATTCACCGCGTCGAGGAAGCTCGCGGCTGATGATCTCCGACGACATCGATCTGGAAGAGCTGTTTGCCGTGGACGCGAACGGCGTGGCGCTGGATGGACCGTATGCGCTGCGGATCAGCATTCTAACGTTCGAGTCGGAAGGACTGTGGATCGACGGACGGCTTGTCGTGTACGGCGGCGTGTACGGATTGGCGGGCACGGACGGGAATCGACGAGACCTGATGATTGCGCTCCTGTGGGGAACGCCGGTTGCGCTGATGTTCGGGATTCTCGCGACGATCGGCACGACGATCATCGGCTTCATTCTGGCGGCGATCGGCTCGTGGTTCGGGGGATGGATCGACGCGACGATCCAGCGGGTCACCGAAGTGGGGATGATGATTCCGTTCCTGCCGACGATCATGATGGTCGGGATGTTCTACTCCCGCAACCTGTGGGTGCTCCTTGGCTTCATCATCGGATTGAACGTCTTCACCGGAGCAGTGAAGTCGTATCGCGCGATGTTCCTGCAGGTGAAGAGCGCACCGTACATCGAGGCGGCGCGCGCCTACGGGGCAGGGAACGGGCGGATCATCTCCCGCTATATGATTCCACACGTGGCTCCGGTGCTGCTGCCGCAGTTCGTCCTTGGCGTTCCGCGGTTCGTGTTTCTCGAGGCGTCTCTGGCGCTGTTGGGCGTCGGGCCTGCGAACCTGATCACGTGGGGGAACGTCCTGGCGGACGGGCGAAACGGTCTGTACATGGGCTTCTTCTACTGGGTACTCGAACCGGCGTTTCTCCTGGTTGTGATGGGAGTATCGTTCTCGATGCTGGGATACGCGCTCGACCGCGTATTCAACCCCCGGCTGCGCGACATCTAGCCTCTGCGCCGGCCCTACGCTCCCCGCCGATCTTCCGAGGGGACGCTGATGAGACGCTTCTGTGGCATACTGCGTACAACCATGAGCAGACGGCCGAGCAGATCCTCCTCAGTGCTCTCCCGTAGCCAGCGTGGGCGCGAGACAAGACGGGCGCTTATCGGATTCCTTCGCTACGTTCTGATCCGTAGCATCGCGGTCGGGATTACGGTGGTCGTCGGTGTCTACTTGGCTATCTGGATCTCGAACCTGGGGGGGGTCGCCGACCAGTGGCACAAGGACGCGATCAGCGAGATGGTCCTCCTCGGGCTCCGTGGGCCGGCGTATTCGGACCTGTCGGCCGAGGAGTTCCGAGAACTCGTCGATGCGACCGTCGAGGCGGCATACGCCGCCCACGGGTTCGATCGGTCGTTCGTCCATCGGAGTTTCCAGTATCTGGCTGAGGCGCTGTCGCTGTCTTTCGGAGACACGCGAGTGGGCGGGGCGCTCGGCGTTCCCATGCGAGCCGGGATGACGGGATCCACGGAGGTCCGCGACATCATCCTGGAGCCTTTGCCGCGGACGGTGTTGCTGTTCTGTACGGCCACGTTGCTTTCGCTTCTGCTTTCACTGTTTGGATCCTTGTTCCTCACCCGGCGGTACGGGAACCTGATCGATCGCCTGTCGACGCTGCTCATTCCGGTTTTCGCGGCCCCGCCGTGGCTTCACGGAGTGGTTCTCATCGTCCTCTTCGCGTCGGTCCTTCGGATTCTTCCGTACGGAGGAGTCGTCGATGCGCCGCCGCCCGACGGGACGTTCGCGTACTTGTTGAGCGTGCTCAAGCACATGATTCTGCCAGTCATGGCGTGGGTGCTCGCAACCCTGCCGATGACGCTGTACGCCAACCGCGCGTTCTTCCTGATTCATTCGAAGGAGGACTACGTCGAGCTGGCGCGAGCGAAGGGACTGCGGGTGGGAAGAATCCAGCGCCGTTACTTGCTGCGTCCGGTTCTTCCCGCAATCATCACGCAGTTCACGCTCACCCTGATTGCCTCCTGGCAGGGGGCAATTCTGGTTGAGACCGTGTTTGGCTGGCCGGGGATCGGATCGCTTTTGTACGAGGCGGTGTACCGAAATCAGGTTCCCGTCGTCATCGGAACGGTGACGGTCTTCGCGCTTCTCCTCGGGATCAGCGTGATCGCGCTGGATGTTGTGTACGCGCTGGTTGATCCGCGCGTGCGGATCGGAGGCGGGCGCAAGCGATGACGGCGCGACTACGGAAGATGCTTGCCGGGGTTCGTCGATACCCGACCATCGGGGTCTCCCTGTTCATCATCCTCCTTCTGCTGGGAATGGGCATCTATGCAATTGTCCACATGCCGCTGTCCGAGGCCACCGAGCGATGGAGCTCGGGGACAGAGGTATGGGGCGACAACCCGAAGACCGCGCAGCCGGCGTGGACGAACTGGTTCCGACGGGAGGACCTACCGAAGACGATGGTCGTTCGCATGGCCGATGTCGAGGCAAGCAGGGAAGCGCTGAGCGAGACGATGGAGCGGCGGGTCACCCCGCTGGCTTTCGAGTACGACTACTCCGTGTATCCAAGTGAGATCGTGTTCTACTATACGTTTGAGTATGCTGCGAAGCGCCCGCTGGTTACGCTCACGTGGATCAGGCCGGACGGCAGCGAGATCCAGCTGTATCGAGACACTCCGCAACGGGGCGTCGGCCGAATGTACCTGTCCGACATGTTCGATCTGGGAAGCCTGTTCGGGGCAGGAGCGGAGAACGTTGCATTCCCGGGCACGTACACGTTGCGCATCGAGGTTGTGACCTTCGAAGAGGAAGGGTTCTCGATGGACGGACGATTGGTGGTGTACGGCCGGGTGCATGGAATCGCCGGCACGGACGATCAGCGCCGGGACCTGTGGCTCGCGCTGCTCTGGGGGGCGCCGATTGCCTTGATGTACGGCGTTCTCGCGACGATTGGGACGACGATCGTCGGCTTCGTGCTCGCGGCGATCGGTTCGTGGTTCGGTGGAGCCGTCGACTCGGCGGTCCAGCGGGTTACCGAAGTGGGGATGATGATCCCGTTCCTACCGACGATCATGATGGTCGGGAAGTTCTACTCGACGAACATCTGGGTGGTGATGGGGTTCGTCATCGGGCTCAACCTGTTCACGGGTGCGATCAAGTCGTATCGCGCGATGTTCCTGCAGGTTCGAATGTCCCCGTATATCGAAGCGGCGCACGCCTACGGGGCCAGCAACCGACGGATCATCTTCCGGTACATGATGCCCCAGATTGCACCGGTGCTGCTGCCGCAGTTCATCCTAGGGATTCCGCGTTTCGTGTACTTGGAGGCTTCGCTCGCCCTTCTGGGAATCTCCGACCCGAGGCTTCTCACGTGGGGGAAGATCCTCGCCGAAGGACGGAACGGCCTGTTCGCTGGACACTACTACTGGGTGTTGGAGCCGACATTCTTGCTCATTCTGACAGGCGTGGCGTTCTCGATGCTTGGCTACGCGCTCGACCGCGTGTTAAACCCCCGGCTTCGCGACATCTAGACACGCTGGATTGGGCGTTCAAGAGGCGGCGTCAAGAACGGAAACATGGCAGCGGGCTGGATACACTTGCTCCATTGTGGCTGACCAGGGCGAACCGGCACGACGTGTGAACCCCCCTACACCAGTGGCGCAGACGAGCGAGCGTTGGCAAACGGCGGTGCGGATCCTTCGCTACATGCTGAAGCGAACAGCCGTCGTGCTTCTGACTGTCGTCGTCGGAGTGTACGTGGCCATCTGGGCCGCGAACCTCGGTGGCTCCGCCGACGAGTTGCGCCGGGAAACCGTGAAGACATCGGTCACGATGAGCTTCATGGGGAACACCGAATACACGGCGCTTCCACTCGAGGACCGGCAGCAGATCCTGAGCGAGGCGCTGGCCGTTGCCTACGCAGAGGCGGATCTGGACCGGCCGTTCTTCCTTCGCAGTTTTCGATACCTGGCCGATGCGCTCTCCCTCTCGCTCGGTGAGGCGCGGGTCATGACCACGCCGGTCATCGGGTCGCACGACGTGCGAGACATCTTGTTGCACGGGCTTCCAGCGACCGCAATGCTGTTCGCTGCGGCCAACCTTCTCACGTTTCTCGTAAGCCTTGCGCTCTCTCTGGTACTGGCCGGGCGCTACGGGAGCTTTCTCGATCGGGCGGTGACTCTCCTCATTCCGGCTTTCACCGCCCCGCCGTGGCTGTACGGGATCTTCCTGATCATCCTGTTTGCGTCGATTGCCGGGGTGCTTCCGTACGGCGGCTATGTTGACACCCCGCCTCCCGGATCCGCTCTTGGCTACTCGGTGAGTGTTCTGAAGCACATGGTCCTGCCGGTCATCGCCTGGATGTTCGGATCCGTGGCGTTCGCGCTGTACACCAATCGCGCGTTTTTCCTGATCTACTCCAAGGAAGACTACGTAGAGCTGGCGAAAGCAAAGGGGCTGCGTCGCTCCCGTGTTCAGCGGCGGTACCTTCTGCGCCCGACGCTGCCGCCGATTCTCACGAACTTCGCCTTCACGATGATTGTCGCGTGGGAAGGAGCGATTCTCACCGAGTATGTGTTCGCGTGGCCCGGCCTCGGCTCGACGCTGCTGGACGCCATTCGAATGCAGGAAGCCGCCGTGGTGACGGGGGCGGTGGCCGTGTTTGCGTACTTCCTGGCGGCATGCGTGTTGCTTCTGGATGTCGCGTACGCCCTCGTCGATCCGCGCGTGAAGCTCGGCTCGGGGAGGCGTTCATGATTCAGGCCCTGCGGCACGTCCTGAGAACGGTTCGCCGCTACCCGACGATTGGGATCTCCCTGCTCATCATCCTGCTGCTTCTCGGGATGAGCGCGCATGTGGTGATCCGTGTCCCGCTCTCCGAGGCCGTCACACTGTGGAACGACAGCCCCCCCGAGACCTGGAGCGATAACCCACGCTTGGCGCAGCCTGCCTGGACGAATCGATTCCGCCGAGTGGACCTACCGGAGACAACGGTCGTGTCGATGGAAGAGGCCGAGCGGATCACGGAGTCGCTGAGCGAAACGATGCAGCGGGAGACGATCCTGCTGACGTTCGACTATACGTACATCCCGTTTCCCAGTGAGATCACGCTGTTCTACACGATGGACTACAACGAGAAGGTTCCGCTGGTGACGTTGACATGGATCAAGCCGGACGGGACGGAGATTCCGCTTCACCGAGCGAGTGCGGCGCGACACGATTCCCGGTTCTGGATCTCGCAGGCTCTATCGATGGGGGAAGCGTTGGCGCAGGATCCGCAAGACGAGGAAGCGTTGCAGGGGCAGTACGCGATACGCGTTGAGATCGTCACCTTTGAGCCCGACTTGGCCCCGACTGAGGCCCGCCTTGTTGTGTATGGTCGGGTGTACGGATTGGCCGGAACCGACGACCAGCGACGGGATCTGGCGCTGGCTTTGCAGTGGGGAACGCCGGTTGCTCTCGTATTTGGCTTGCTCGCGACGCTCGGTTCTACGCTGCTCGGTTTCACCCTGGCTGCCGTCGGAGCGTGGCTGGGCGGATGGGTGGATGGCATCGTGCAGCGGGTCACCGAAGTCGGAATGATGATCCCTTTCCTGCCGACCATCATGATGATCGCGATGTACTACTCGCGGAACCTTTGGGTGCTCCTTGGGTTCGTCGTGCTGTTGAACATCTTCACGGCGGCAGTCAAGTCATACCGCGCGATGTTCCTGCAGGTGAAGAACGCACCGTACATTGAGGCCGCGCGGGCGTACGGAGCAGGAAACAGCCGGATCATTTTCCGGTACATGATTCCCCAGATTGCGCCGGTCCTGCTTCCGCAGTTCATCCTCGCGGTCCCGAGATTTGTGTATCTCGAGGCCTCGCTCGGCCTTCTCGGGATTGCCGATCCGAACCTTCTCACGTGGGGGAAGGTGTTGAGCGCGGGACGCGATGGCCTGTATGCGGGGCACTACTACTGGGTGCTCGAGCCGGCCTGCCTGCTGATCCTCACCGGCATTGCGTTCTCGCTTCTCGGATACGCGCTTGACCGCGTGTTCAACCCACGGCTCCGCGACACCTAGGAACGCCGTTCGAGATTCGCGCGACCGTCAAAGCCACACGACCGATGTGCCTACTCCTCGACACAGATCTCCGCCTTTCGGATCGCGCGCACCGTAAGCACGAGCAGCGCGACGATCAGGCATGTCAGCACACAGGACTCTGCGATCGCCAGATACCGGTAGAGGGAGTCGTGTGTCAGATGCAGCATCAGAATCGTCGCCAGCGTGTGCGCCGCTAAGGGGAACGAGGTTGCCCACCACGAGAGCGCGAACCGGAGCCGAACGAAGGCGCGACTCTTGAGCAGGACGAGCGCGAGCATGAAGAGAGAGAAGTAGTACAGGATCCGGTCAAACGCGTCCGGTCCACCCTCCGCGGCGGACAGCCCAACCAGCTTGGTGTAGGAGATGAATGCAATGGCGGGCGGCGCAAACAGAATGGCCAGTGTCGGCAGGAGACGGGCCGGGATCGGAGGGTGGAAGATCACCCGGTAGAGCACGATGGTAAACAACACCCCCCAGAACAGGATGCCGACGGAAAAGAAGAACCAAGAGATCTCCATGAATCCATGTACAACACTGGCGATCGGTACAATCAGCGCGCCGACGATGGGATGAACCACGCAGGGGTGACCTGCTCAATCGTGTAGTGCGTATGCTGCATCCACGATGAGATAACGAGAAGCGAGGCAGTCAGTTGAAGCGCCGTTCCGGCGATCCACAATCCGTAGGAAGCCGGAAGATGCCGTTCGAGGAAGATCACGCTGAGTACAAGGAGGATCTTCGCAACGAGGGGGAAGAAGCTGATCTTCACGGGGTGGCGAAGCTCTAGCACGACGGCTCTGGGGAAGCGGACTGCCTTGGCCGCGTAGACCAGGGTGATTGCCCCGAACACCCCGAGGGTCGCATAGACGAGGACCGTCGCGATTCCTGCTACGCCGGGGACGGTGCCGGTTCCGTGATCGGCCAGTTTCTGGATGACGAGGGAGAAGCCGGCCATCCCAAGCGCGATAGCGAAGAACGAGATGTGGGAGTTACGCAAACGTAGACTGGTCCTCACTCCTGTGCTCCTCTTGAGAGATCGCCCCATTGGAGCTCGTGTGCTCCGGGCCGGTCTCCATGGTCGGGCGGGTAGGGAGCGGGATTCTCGCCCGCGACGCGAGCCGTGTCAATCCGCGGGATCCAGTAGCGGATCCGATCAGCAGGAGGCAATGCGGAAGAGGGACCGCACCCGTGAGACGGGGAGCGACCGCGTTACGTTAGAAATCGAGCACGCGACCGGCCCCCCCCGAGAGATGCTCATCGGGGTATCGGGCTTGGATCTGCGCCTTGTAGCGGGTGCAGTGGCACGGGCAGACATGGCGAAGGCCCTGAAGCACGGCGAACCGCCGGAAGGCATGAAGGCCGCCGACCAGCGCGGTGACGTCTCCGAACGCAGCAGCCGTGCGCAAGATTCGTTTGACCCCCGGGTGCGAGCAGCCGGC
>Ga0272442_10011564_pt1 | contig 10747 bp, 9 predicted proteins | sample SSMForm2O_FD_200262 | JGI IMG/M metagenome (GOLD analysis project Ga0272442, IMG submission 200262) | Marine sediment archaeal communities from Little Sippewissett salt marsh, Falmouth, MA, United States - SSM-Form-2O | ecosystem: Environmental > Aquatic > Marine > Wetlands > Sediment ... | reverse complement strand
CGCAAGCTGTGAAGTATGCACGAGCAGTGGTCGATGCTACCGTAACACAACAGACTCGCCCATCATCATTATCTGATGACTTTCAACAAAAACAAGGAGCATTTGTCACACTTCACACCTATCCTGATCATGATCTCCGTGGATGCATCGGTATTCCCACACCTATGATGCCACTCCAACAGGCTTTAATGGAGGCAGCGCGATCAGCGACCCATGACCCGCGGTTTTCTCCTTTGAAAAAAGAAGAATTACAAACAGTCATTATCGAAGTCACCCTCTTAACACCCCCAAAGTTACTATCAGTGGAACAACCTCATCAATATCCAAAACATATCGAAATCGGAACACATGGTCTGATTGTTGAACAAGGCACATATAAGGGATTGCTCTTACCTCAGGTTCCAGTGGAACAAGAGTGGAATAAAGAAGAATTTCTCTCACATACCTGTATGAAAGCAGGGCTCATGCCAGATGCATGGTTTGAACGATCAACAAAGATTTATACTTTTAGTGGACAGATTTTTACTGAATTAAAACCATATGGTGACATCGAGGAGAAAAAACTTGATGGATCTAACAATTGAAGGCAAAGCATGGATTCAAGGTTCTTTTAAACAGTGTTGTATAGGTATTAATCAAGGGAGAATTAGCGAGATTAAAAAAACGCTGAAGGGAGATGAACATATCGATGTTGGTCATCAGGTTATTCTCCCTAGTGGTATTGATGTTCATGTGCATTTCCGTGACCCTGGTTTTCCTCATAAAGAGGATTTCTATACAGGTTCTCTTGCTGCCGCGTTTGGTGGTATAACCTGTGTTGGTGATATGCCTAATACGCAACCAGCAACAATCTCGAAACAGACTCTAGTAGACAAACAGGAGATTGCGCAGAAAAAAAGTGTTGTTGATTTTGGGCTTTATGCTGGAATCACGAATCAGAATTGGGAGCAGGCATCTGATCTTTCTTCTTTTTGTACTGGTTGGAAGATCTATCTTGGCAGTTCGACGAATGCGTTACTTTTACAGATGGAGCATCTTGCTGATGCATTATCTGCTTTTCAATCTACCAAGAAACCTGTGTTTGTTCATGCTGAGGATGAGTCGTGTTTACAGAAACATTCCTTCAATTCAATGAATCTTCATGATCATCTTCGTAGTCGTCCGAGTCAATGTGAGGAATATGCACTTTCGCGTATTCTTCGTATAGCTAAAGAAGTGACAACACCGATTCATATTTGTCATTTATCATCTGCTGAAGGTGCAGAGCTGATGAGGCATCGTCCTTCCCATGTTACTGTTGGTTGCACTCCCCATCATGTGTTGTGTGATGTTGATCATGTGACTGGTCCTGATCAATGGTGGAAGGTGAATCCACCGATTCGATCTTCTTTTGATAGGCAGAATCTCTGGCAGGCTATTTCCGAAGGAGTTATTGATGTGATGGAATCTGATCATGCTCCTCATTCCCTTCAGGAAAAAGAGAAAACGTTTGCTGATGCACCATGTGGCATTCCTGGTGTAGAAACCATGTATCCTTTGCTTCTTGGGCTTGTGCATCAAAATCATATCACCATGGAGCGTGTGATGCAGTTGATTTGTCAGCATCCAGCGCGTCTTCTTGGCATTCCAAAAGGAAGCATTGCGGTTGGTCATGATGCTGATCTCGTCGTTGTTGATTTACAGCATCCCGAGAAAATAACTGCAGAGAGCCTTCATTCAAACTGTGGATGGACTCCCTATGAAGGGCGGAAGGGAGTATTTCCATCGATGGTATTTCTCCGTGGGAAAACACTTATAGCTGATGGGGAATTGCTGCAGAAGCCTGGTTGCGGTCAGTATATCGGTGGATAAGCTATGTTTCCTTGGTTACCAGATTGGTTAGAAATCTTTATCTCTTCGATGATCCCTTGGATTGAAGCTCGGTATGTTATTCCTCCATGGATTACTCTTGGATGGTCCTGGTGGGAGGTATTTCCCATTGCTGTGCTTGGAAATATTTTTCCTATTCCATTTATTCTGTTGTTTTTTACGTATGTTGAGAAGTTTTTACGGCGGTATCGTTTTTGGGATAATCTAATGGAGAAATTATTTACTCATACACGGAAACGCGCTGATAAAACCATTCAGCAGTATGAAACACTAGGTTTGTTGTTGTTTGTTGCTATCCCTGTTCCCTTTACTGGTGCATGGACAGGTTCATTGATTGCATATTTGTTTGGTTTGAAGGTATGGAAATCATTCCTGACGATTGTTGCAGGGGTGTTATGTTCAGCTTCAATTATGACGGTGGTCACCTTGCTTGGTGTTGATCTCTTGTATATTATCATTGGCATCCTCATCCTTGGTGTGGTAATGGTAATCTTTATGATTTATGGCATGTATATGAGTAAGCCATCAGGTGAATCGCGTGGATGAACAGGTAAAAATCCTTGCTCAAGAGACAGTGAATAAGATTTATCGGAAGATTCGTCGAGCAACAAAAACAGAGTTTCATCGGTTTTCTAGCAATGTTGGTGTTGGCGCTGATGGTACACCCACAGAATATGTGGATAAACTTGCTGAGGATGTTGCGCTTCGTTTTTTAAAGAAGGCAAAAAATAAAGTGAATCTACTTAGTGAGGAAGCAGGGTTTGTAGACATGGGTGGTGAGTATACGTTCGTTCTTGATCCTGTCGATGGTTCAAGGAATGCCTGTCGTGGTATTCCTTTTTATGCAGTGTCTCTTGCTGTGGGAAAAGAAATGCTTTCAGATGTAGAATATGGTATTGTGAAAAATATTCCAACAGGTGACATGTTCACAGCTGAAAAAGGGCATGGTGCCTATTTGAATAAACAACCTGTCATTACCCCTGATAACCCCGGGAGAGATACAATATCGTGTTTATCATTGGGAAAGAATCATGATGAACGTACCATTGCGCTTGCTGATAATAATATTGTACGATCATTAGGATCTGCCTCCTTGGAGATGTGCATGGTAGCTATTGGGGCGTTAGACCTATACATGGTTGGTAAAGAATACCTGCGTGTTACTGATATTGCTGCTTCAACACTTATTGTACGTGAAGCTGGTGGTCTTGTGAGAAATATACAGGGTAAAGAGCTTGACATGCCCTTGACTCTTGATGAACGGACAAGTGTGATTGCTGCTTGTAATGAGGAATTAATTCAATGTTCAGTAGCATAAATCAGATAAGGTAGAAGAACTCTATAGTAGAGAGAGAGTTGAATATGAAATATCTTGTGTGCATGACTGGTGCTTCTGGTAGTATTTACGCGCTTCGGCTTCTTGACGAGTTACAGAAAAACAAGGATGAACTCCATCTTATTGTATCTGAAAGTGCGAAAGAAATTCTTCCTTTTGAAACAGGGAAATCCATTGAAGATGTATCTTCTCTTGTCACTGCTGTGTATGAAAACACTGATCTTTTTGTAGGACCTGCTAGTGGTTCTTTTCCTATTGATGCGATGGTGGTGGTTCCTTGTAGTTTAAAAACGTTATCAGCTATTGCTAATGGCTATGGAGACACTCTTATTACGCGTGCTGCGACGTGTCGATTGAAAGAGGGAAAACCATTGATTCTTGTTCCCCGTGAGACACCTCTTGATCTTCCTTCTTTGAAGAATATGGTTCTTGCTAGAGAAGCAGGTGCAACAATTCTTCCGGCTATGCCAGGGTTTTATCATAAGCCAAAAACGATTGATGATCTAGTTAATTTTATTGTAGGGAAAATATTAGATCAATTAGATGTTCAGCATTCATTATTCAAACAATGGGAATGAATCGGTTTTATTTACATAAGGTAATGAAATTTGAAAAGATCTTTTCACCATATTCTGTATGTTCAACTTCTGGGTGAAACTGTAGACCATAGAATGGTTTCTTTTGATGTTTCATTGCTTGAATCTTACAGTTTTCACTTTCTGCAAGAACTTCAAAAACCTGTGGTAATACTATCACTTCATCATTATGTGATTCCCATACAATAGAGGTCTCTGGGACCCCTTGAAATAAGGCATTTTTCTTTAGAAGTGTAAGTTCTACTTTTCCAAATTCAGGTATGTTACAGGGTTTTGCTTCTCCACCAAAGAAACGTGCCATGTATTGATGCCCTGCGCAAATCCCAAGAACTGGAAATGTTGCTTTCTCAAGTATTTCACTACAATTCCCTAGATCCCCTGTTAAACCAATTCGAGGTGCCCCACCTGAAAGCACAACACCATCAACCTGATCTTTAACCAGATCTTCATATGCAATAGTGTTAGGTACTATCTTTGTCTCCACATTGAGATCACGAAGTGTCCGCCATTCACGATGTGTCCATTGACCCCCATTATCAATGACATAGATCCGGACCATGAGTAGTTACTCCCATTCGACTGTACCGGGGGGTTTATTCGTCACATCATAGACGATACGATTCACTTTCTCACCAAGGGAATTGGTGATTTTCGTTGAAATCTTATCAAGAATCTCATGAGGAATAGGACTATAGGCAGCAGTCATAGCATCAATACTTTGTACTGCTCGAATCGCAATCGTGTTACCATATGCTCGACGATCGCCATGAACCCCAACCGTACTCACAGGTAAAAGCACTGCGAAATACTGCCAGGGTAACTCCATTTTTCCTTGTTCAACAGCTTTCTCTATCTCGGTTTCAACAATATGACATGCCTCACGAACAAGCTCTGTGCGTTCAGCAGTTGCTTTACCAATCACACGAACTGCAAGACCTGGCCCTGGGAATGGTTGTCGTTCAGCTATAGAAAGTTTGAGATGACGAGCTATTTTCCTGATTTCATCCTTATACAAATCACGAAGAGGTTCCACCAGTGTTAACTGTAGATCTTTAGGAAGACCACCAACATTATGATGCGATTTAATAGTATCACGGAGCTCTCCACCTGATTCAATCCAATCTGGAGCAATAGTCCCTTGCACAAGTGTATCTACATGTTCCTCTTTGGCTACCTGTTCAAATAGTCGAATAAATTTCTCACCGATGATCTTTCGTTTCTGCTCAGGATCTTCTACCTCACCAAGAAGTGCATAAAACGCATCACTTGCATCAAGATATTTATAATTTAATCCCAGGGAATCCATGAGTTCTTTGACTTGCAACGATTCATTCTTCCGCATGTATCCGGTATCCACATGCACAGCGATAAGACGATCACCAATGGCTTTTTGTACAAGACTAGCTGCAACAGTACTATCGACACCGCCAGAAAATGCGATAATAGCTCTACCTTTGATTTGTTCTTTGAGTTGTGCAATTGTTTGTTTAATGAAATCTTCTTCGTTAAACATATGACAATAAAACCTTGAATGCTTATTTTCCTAATGCTTTTTTTCTCATTTTCTGTCGATATGAATCCATCTGCTTCCGTAGTTTCTCGTCTTTTACAGATAAGATCTCAACAGCTAGAAGCGCTGCGTTATCACCTCGGTCAAGACCAACAGCTGCCACAGGGATACCGGGTGGCATTTGCACAATAGATAACACTGCATCAAAATTAACCTTACCACTCACAGGTACCCCAATTACTGGTTTGGTAGTATGCGCAGCGATCACACCAGGAAGTGCTGCTGATAGCCCTGCTATGCCAATAAAAACATCAGCATTACTTTCTTTAACCATTTTTTCAACGACATCGGGCGTACGATGAGCTGATGCAACACTTATTTCATAGTCAACAGTGAACTCTTTGAGGATCTTTTCTGCTTTTTCTGCCACAGGCGTATCTGATTTTGAGCCCATTATGATATGAATCTTCATGGTTACACATCGGGGAAAAGAAGTATGGTATATAAATTATTTTAACCCACTAGTTAAAAGATAAACCTTAAGCCTTGGATGATAGTACGATTCAACCCATGTGATATCCATGGCCCTAGGATATTTTTTGTCTTTATTGTGATAAGACCTAAAAGAACTCCCTGTACAAGAGTACTAATGAGAAACATCGAGGAAAAATACTGAGGATGTGCGAGCGTAAAGGCAAGCACAGATGTTGCATAAGCAATAGGCATATTCGTCAGTTTCATTAGATAGAGAAGAAGAATGCCTCTGAACAGGAATTCTTCATTAAATGCATCTACAAACATGATGATATTCCAGAGAGGATCAGTAAGTGCAGATGATTGATGTGAAACAAGTAACCCAATCAATAAGGTAACAATTAATGATAACAGCCCAAGGAGAATGCTCAAACCAAGATGTTGTTTTCTCACTCCAATTTTTTGAAGAAAAACCTGGAGATTGTCCTTCTCAACATATGTTAAAACAATCAATGGAAACCAGGTAAACAATACTAGTTTACCGAGAAAATACACGATCGTATGAGTCTCTTCTGTACTTATAAAAAAGATTATTGGATAAAGGATAACGATTGCTACACAACAAAAAAATACAATTCCTGTTTTTTTCCATCCACCCTGTTTTGTATAGATAAAAAATATCAAGGGGATAAGAAAAGAAAGGAGCATAGGAGCTAAGGGAAATGTGGTCAGAATTGACATTGTCTCTTTATTTGATAGTGAAACCATGTTTTAATATATTATGAAGTTCACCGCGCATCATCGTAAACTAATTATAGGAAAATCCCATGTGTGCAAGCCCAACGGTTCAGGAACAACAATGAAACTTGTTATCTGTGAGAAAAACATTGCAGCCAGAAGAATTGCCTATTTTCTCTCGAATGGCGCTGCAAAAAGTGGGCGCTTTGGCCGCATCCCTGTCTATGAGTTTACAAAAGAGGGTGAACCCTGGAAGATCATTGGGTTAAAAGGCCATATTCTCTCCCTTGATTACCCCTCGAATTATAATCAATGGAATGCCATCGCTCCAAAGGAACTTGTCTCTGTTGAACCTATTAAAAAAGTCACAGAGAAAGGCATTGGTTCTGCCCTGAAAACACTCGTGGATGAGAATCCTTTTGTCATTGTTGCTACTGATTTTGATCGTGAAGGAGAACTGATTGGTGTTGAAGCCGTTGAGTTAATAAAGAATTATAATCAACAACTTGTGAATATTAAACGAGCGAAATTTAGCTCTATTACTAAATCTGATATCTCGAAGGCTTTTTCTGATCTTGAAGAGGTTGATTATCATCTGTCTAATGCAGGGGAAGCCAGGCAAATTATTGATTTGGTATGGGGAGCTGTTCTAACACGTTTTATTTCCTTGACCTCTCAAAGACTTGGTAGGGATTTTCTTTCTATTGGTCGTGTGCAATCACCTACCCTTGCGTTGCTTGTCGAGCGTGAGAAAGAAATTCAAAGCTTTGAACCAAAACCTTACTGGAAGCTGCTTGCAGAGTTAAAAAAACAAGAGGTATTTATTGCGACTCATGAGCAGGGGCAGATCTGGGATGAACAAACGGCAAAAACACTTCATGACAAAGTAAAAAAAGCTACAACAGCCACTGTCACCGAGGTCAATGTTGAACAACAGAAGGAATACCCGCCTTCTCCATTTAACACCACGAGTTTTCTGCAGGCAGCATCGGCTCTTGGTATTGCTGCTTCTCGCGCGATGTCTATTGCTGAAGAACTCTATATGTCTGGGTTGATTTCCTATCCTCGTACTGATAACACCGTGTATCCTCCTACGTTATACCTAAAAGGCATCCTTGAGAAACTTGCCTCATCGGGAGGATTAACCAAAGAGGCTGCTTTTGTACAACAGCATAAACGAAGGAGTCCTGCACGAGGGAAAAAACAGGCGACGGATCATCCACCGATTCACCCTGTTGCTGTTGCATCAAAGCTTGCTGGTGAAAAAGCAGCTGTGTATGAGTTAATCTGCCGTCGATTCCTGGCGACACTATGCGAGGATGCTGTCTCTGAAACAAGTAATGCTACCTTTGATATTAACAAAGAAACGTTCAAAGCAAGTGGATACCGTGTTCTCGAACCTATGTGGAAGCAGGTGTATCCATATTTTAAAAATAATAAACCATCACTTCCTCACTTATCTAAAGATGAGATAATTCCTATTGAAAAAATCACCTTGAAAAAAGATAAAACCAAACCACCGAAACGCTACACACAGGGATCGTTACTAGCGAAAATGGAATCTTTGATGCTGGGAACAAAATCCACAAGACATGAGATCATTAGTAAATTGTATGGACGTCGCTATATATCAGGTGGGAATCTTATCCCCACAGCCACAGGTATTGCAGTGGTTGAAGCATTAAATGATTGTCATGTTGTCAAACCTGAGATGACTGCAAAACTTGAAACCGATATGGATAAAATCGCTGAGGGTAAAAAGACACTTGATGACACTGTGAAAGAATCGCGGAAGATGCTTACCCAGGTGATGAAAGAGCTTGAGCAGGAGAAAGAACGGATTAAAACCAGTATTCAAAACGCAGTCAAACAACAAAATCATATCGGGACGTGTCCTTCATGTGGCAAGGATCTTGTGATACGACGATCAAGAAATCGCAAGCGGTTTGTAGGTTGTTCAGGGTATCCAAATTGTCGAGTTACCTATCCTTTGCCTCAAAAAGGAGCAGTGATACAAACAAATCAAACCTGCCAAACATGTAAAGCACCTGTCATTCGAGTGAAATCACAAGGGAAACGAGGATGGTTGCTGTGTCTTAATCCTCAGTGCCCCTCAAAAAATAATAATAAGGAAAAAAAGAAGGAAGACTGATTATTCAGTGGTTTCCTCTGATGGTTCCTCGTTTTCTTCATCAAGATCTTCTTCAGTACCAGGTTCCACACGTGTAACCGATACCACGTGATCCTTCTCATTCAAACGCATAATGGTTACACCCATCGTGTTTCTACCCTGCACACGGATGCTTTCCACAGGTATGCGAACATTCATCCCATGCTCACTGGTAAGGATAAGATCCTCTTCCTCACTGCCTTGGCTCACATGGATAACGTTGCCATTGCGTTCATTGGTGATAATCGTACGAACGCCCTTGCTGCCACGATGTGTTTTCCTATATTCCTCTATCAATGATCGTTTTCCGTAGCCATTTTCTGTTATTGTCAACAATGTTCCTTCTTCTTCAACAAGAGTCATAGCAACAGCTTCATCACCTTTATTCAAACGAATGCCGATCACACCACGTGTCACCCGACCCATGGGCCTGATCTCACTTTCATTGAATCGACATGCCTGACCATGCGCTGATGAAATCATAACTTCTTTACTCCCATCAGAAAGCCGGACAGCAATGAGCTCATCGTCATCATCTAACCTAATAGCCTTCACACCACTCACTCGAATATGACTGTAGGCCGATAACACGGTTTTTTTTACCAGTCCATTTTTTGTGGAAAACACGAGGAAATGATCATCATCAAACTCATGAATAGGAATAGCAGTAGCAATCTTCTCACCTTCTTCAAGACGAGGTAATAAGTTGATGATTGCTTTACCTTTTGCATGACGCTCACCCTCTGGAATCTTATATCCTTTCAACCAAAAGTTACGTCCTTTTGTTGTGAAAAACATGATATAATCATGAGTGCTGGTAACAAAGGAGTCCACAACCATATCCTCCTCCTTGGTTTTCATGCCAATGAGACCTTTGCCACCTCGACGCTGCGCTTTGTATGTCTCAATAGGGATCCGTTTGATATAACCTGTATCGGTGATTGTGACAATGACTTCTTGCACAGGGATGAGGTCTTCCATATCAATATCGATTTCCCCCTCGACGATCTCAGTGCGACGCTCATCACCAAATTTCTCCTTCAACTCAAGGAGTTCCTTTTTGATTTCAGCAAGAATATTCTCCTTTGTGCTTAACAGTTCCTCAAGGCTTTTGATAAACTCAAGGGTCTCATTGTAATCTTTCTCCACTGCTTCAATCTCCATACCTGTGAGTTTCTGCAGTCTCATATCAAGAATAGCCTTGACTTGTTTCTCCGAGAAATCAAAGCGTTTCATCAACTTGTTTTTCGCTTCATCAACCTCTTTACTCCCCCGGATGATCTTAATGACCTCATCGATATTTTTCAATGCAATCATTAAGCCTTCAAGGATATGCAATTTATCCTTGGCTTTCCGCAATAGATGCTCAGTACGTTTTGTAATCACATTTACACGGTAATCAATAAAATGACGAAGAAGCTCCATAAGAGATAGGATCCGTGGTTCACCATTGACAATAGCAAGATTCAAGATACCAAAACTGGACTGTAAATAGGTATGCTCAAACAACTGATTTAAGACAACATCCTCGATAGCATCACGTTTCAAGTCGATGACAATACGCATACCACGGCGATCACTTTCATCACGAAGATCACTCACTCCCTCGATTTTTTTATCCTTGACCAATTCCGCAATCTGCTTCAGTAAATTACCCTTATTCACCTGATAGGGTATCTCTTTGACAATAATGCTTCTCCGTTTCTGTTTCTCCTCAATCTCCGTACGAGCACGAACACGAATGATCCCACGTCCCTCAGAATACGCCTGAAGAATACCCGTACGACCATAGATAATACCGCCAGTGGGGAAATCAGGGCCAGTGATCGTTTCCATGAGATCAGCAGCTGACAGCTCCGGTTCATCAATAACACGGATAACCCCATCAACCACCTCAGACAAGTTATGAGGAGGCATATTTGTGGCCATCCCAACAGCAATACCTGAAGAACCGTTAATCAATAAATTTGGAAGAACCGCAGGCAACACAACAGGTTCCTGCAAGGATCCATCAAAATTATCAATCCATTCAACGGTTTCTTTCTCAATATCCT
>Ga0272442_10011562_pt1 | contig 10747 bp, 4 predicted proteins | sample SSMForm2O_FD_200262 | JGI IMG/M metagenome (GOLD analysis project Ga0272442, IMG submission 200262) | Marine sediment archaeal communities from Little Sippewissett salt marsh, Falmouth, MA, United States - SSM-Form-2O | ecosystem: Environmental > Aquatic > Marine > Wetlands > Sediment ... | reverse complement strand
GGTGTCCTGGTTTGGGTCTTCCGATGGCTGTGGCATCGGACGAACATTTGGTCTGAGATATCGGCGATGGTCGGCTCGATTGTGGTCGCGGTCTTTGTTGACGTCGTTCTCGTCAAGGTCTTCGGTGTTTGGGATTCGCCCGATGCCTGGCAGTATTTTGGCCAGAAGATATTGGCGATTCTGGCGGGCACGACGCTGGTGTGGGTCCTTGTGACCGTGTTGACCAGGCCGGTCGATGACGAAGTGCTCAAGCGATTCTATCGGCACGTGATTCCGCCCGGACCGGGTTGGAGGCGAATTCGCGCCTTGTGTGGCGACACGTGTCCGAAGCCGGACTCGATGTCACGGATATTCCTGACCTGGCTATCCGGTGTGGTTGGCATGTTCGGCTTGCTGTTTGCCGTTGGCTATGCGATCGCGTGGGAGTGGCCGAGAGCGATCATTCTGCTTGCCGTCTCGTTGCTCGGGGTGCTTGCGTATTTCAAGTTGTTCCATACGCTGACCCATTTCGATGGTTGGAACGGCGACGAGACGTCGGCGGTCGCGGCGGCCGGAGGAGGGGCCTCCACGGAGCCCTCACAGACGCCTGCCGAGGCAGGGAAATAAGGGTGATGAGCGAAGTTGCTGATACGATGGTGCTGCTGGAGACGCCGTCCCTCAAGAGGGTCCTTGTCGACTCCCCGACGGGTTTTGGGACCGCGTCGTTTCGGGCTATGCCCTCACCGACGGACCTCATGGCGTCACCCACCGACAACGAGGGAACACTGGCTCTCAACGGAAAGCACTACGTTCTGGGCGGCAGGCAGGCCGGCTCGATCGGATACCTGCGCCATTGCTTCGTCGAACGGCCGAGGGGCGGCCGGCGCTGCGAGGTGGTCTTTGGCGGCGCTGACGGGCTGCCCCAGGGCCTTATTGTGAAGCTCATCTATGACATGCCGGATGCGTGCCCCGTGCTTATCAAGTCGATTCGCGTCGAGAACGACAGCGACACGGCCGTGTGGCTCAACGGCATGCAGATCGAATCGTTCACTCCCGCGGTCACCGGGCCGTACAGTCTGATCCTGGAGAACGACTATGTGCGGGACGCCATGACGGTCAATGGCAAAAGGGCCCGATCTCCCTGGATTGAAAATCAGGCCGAGTATGTGGATGCGCTGTTGCATACGCGAGCGGAGCCGACTCGCTTCGCATATCCCGTGGAGCTTGACCGATGGATTCCGGCGGCCGGGCGTTTTGACTCGTTTCGCGTGTACGAGTTCGTGACGACGACATCACACGAGGAACTCAGGGGGCTTGCCTTTCGCCGAGCGACCCGCGAGCTGTTTCCGTGGACACGGGTTTGTCATCTCTGCTGTGCGTTGGCCCCGGCCCGACAGGTGGCCGACTACTATCGCGGAATCGAGCTGGCCGCCGAGGTCGGCTATGAGGCGGTGCTCCTTAGCCACGGATGGGTCGACGGGAAGCTCACATCTCCCCTGTTCACGAACTACAACGACTACAGGTTGCGCGAGGATTTGTTCCCAAACGGCTGGCATGACGTCTGGAAGTTGACCAACTTCGCGCACGCGAGGGGGATGCAAATCGCCTTCTACGCCGTCTATGTGCAGACGTGGCGCAATACTGAAGATGCTCCGGAGGTACACAAAAACAATCGTTGGGAACTGAAGTGGGCGGCGGATGATGATAGTCAGCGTTGGGGCCGCGCGCTCGACCCCGCCACCGACTGGGGACTCTTCGTGAATCGAAAGATCGAGGACGCCATTATTCGAGGGGGTTTCGACGCGTGGCACCTTGATGGTCCCTACTACGGTGACATCAACGTGGCGGAAGGGCGGGGTGTGAGGCCCGGGGGGGCAAGCCAACTTCTGGCATGGGAGCGCCAGGTTGCGTTCTACCAACGGATGCGTGCTTTGAGGCTGCACGGCGAAGCGGCTCAAGGTTTCTGCGCCTTCGCGCACGGGATGAGCCGTATCACAACAAGCGGCTACGACGAGAGCGACTTCTGGAGCAGGGGCATCCGGGATCAGATCCTGGCCATGCGACGGGGAGCCTACTGCTTCACCAAAGTGTACCGGCCGGAACAGGCGTCCTCCTTCATACCCGTCATGTCATGGAGCGAGGCCGCAGACGGCCCCAGTCTGGAGCCGCTGGAGAAGAATGCGGAACTCTACGACGCCTACCTTGCCAACTGCTATGGGTATGGATTTGAGGGCAGGGCGTTTCAACGGGTGCCCTATGAAGGTCCCAGAAGCAAAGCGGTGGTCCTTCGATGGTTGGACTTCTGGAAGTCGCATGCGGACTTTTTCAAGGAAGGCTATCTGATGCACGTGCGAGAGCCGGACGGTCGCCGGATTGACGGTATCGCCCATGTGATCCTGGATGATCAAAGGCCGAGGATGTTGGTCGTGGTGTACAACCCGACCGATGAGGAGCGTGAAGAGGAGATTACCTTGCCGGTCGGTCTTCTTGATTGGCCAACCGAGGGTTGGGCGGCCCGCGCCGAGGATGGGCGGATGCAGAAGGCTGCCAGAGGCCGGATTCGTGTTCGTGTCCCAGCACGCAACGCCACTTGGTACGAAATGAGCCTCGAATCGCTGGGACCGCCGCTTACGCCCGGCCTTCAGCGAGCGAGCGAGGCATGAACAGTCGAAAACGTCAGGTGTAGAAGCACCGCGTGGAAGTCGTCAGGGAGTCTTGGAATTGCAGGTTACCAAAGACAACGGCACGATAGAAATACGGACCGATGCCTATTGTTTGAAGCATAATCGCGCCCGGCCTATGTATGTCGATCTCATGTTTGACTGCGGGATCGGCGCCGAGTTGTTCGTCCCGTCCGGGGTCGATCGCGACGAGAGGATTGATGAAATCATCACTCTGGGCGCGCCGAAGATCAAGAAGAACGCCGACCACACAGAAGTCAGGTTCATCGGCCGAACGACGCTTTGGCAGAAAGCGGAGTATACGTTTCAGTGTTTTGAAGACCGGGTGCTGTACTCCTACGAAGTCTTCGGCAATGGAAGTCTTGATAACGCAAGATTTTTCGAAGGCTTCCTCAAAGACGATCCGCGCATGCAGGATCGCTTCTATCCGCTGTTCTGTGGTTGGGGACGCCACGTCGCCTGGCACCGGCCCTTTAAAGACTTCATGCAATCATCCAAGCCGAAGTTCGATCTGGTCTATAGTTCGGCTATCAACTCGGGTGACATTCGGTATTGCATGTACTACGAGACAACGACGATCCGGGTCAACAGCGGCCGCGTCTATCAGGGCGGCGACTGGCTGGTCACCCCGCCGCCATTTTTGTATATTCTCGGTGACCGCGTGAAGAACCGTTGGGTCACGATGGGGCTCGTCGTCGAGCCGGGCGCCTACAATTTCACGGACTATGTGTACAGTGGAGGCGAGGGGTTTGGCTTGAGCATGGACTACGACGGCTACACCCGCATAGAGGGGCGTTGGCAGAGTCCAGCGATCCTCTTTGAGCAAGCACGCGACGTCTATGAGGGGACGGAGAAATACTGCCGGTCTCTCAGAGATCATGGGCTCGTCAAGAGCGAGAACCGCGAGCGGATACCGAGGTGGTGGAAGGAGCCCATTTTCGGCGGCTGGGGCGAGCAGATGTTCCATTCCCAGCATTGGGAAGACTACTATCAGGGCCAGGCCATCGGCTATTCCAGTTTTGGTGCGGAAATGTGTACGCGTCGGGCGTACGAAGACATGCTCGCCGAGCTCGCGCGAAGGGGCGTCAATCCCACGATACTCATTGTCGACAATCGGTGGTATCGCCAGGACAGCCAGTTGGATGTGGATGAGAAGCTCTGGCCTGACATGAAATCCTTCATCGCGGAACAGCACGAAAAGGGCCGGAAGGTCATCCTGTGGGTCTCGCCTTTCGCCTATTGTTGCTCCAAGGCGGGAAAAGACGTGCCCCCCGATGAGCACATGCGAGTCGACGTCGACAACCGATACGTGTTGGAGATAGACACGGACGTATTCTACCCTGCCTGTGAACGGGAGAAGCGGAAGGTCAGGGTGAAGCCGAGGTTTGAGCCTCAAGAGTTGAAAGAACATGTTCTCTGGGACATGGTCATTGACGTACTGAATCCCAAATACGAGCAGCGCGTCCGCGGCAAGATTCACAATCTGCTCTCACCGGACGGCCTGGATGCCGACGGATTTGAGTTCGACTACACGCATTTCGTTCCCATCGGCAGGCACGTGCGCCCCGTCACCCCGCGTGACGAGACGATTTGGGGTGTCGAATTCCTCCACCGGTTGATGTGGATATACTACGACCAGGCCAAGAAGAGCAAGCCCGACGCCTTGGTGATCTCTCACACATTCAATCCATACTTCGATGACGTGGTGGACATGCTCCGGCTGCAAGACATTTACACGGATAAGCGCAGTATCAGCGAACAGATGCATCATCGGGCCAGAATTGCCAACATTGTCTGCCCCGGCTGTGTCATTCACACGGATCAGCACCCGATGCCCAGTCTCGAAGCGTGGCGCGAATATGCGAAGTTTCAACCGGAGATCGGCAATCCGTGCTTGTACTACGTGACAGGGATCGAGACAACCAAAGAGAAGTTCACGGAGGAAGACTGGACTATGATCAGGGCTATCTGGTCACGGTATCGCGCGCGTTTGGATGCGCAATACGGACCGGCGGTTGCACCGGAGGCGGCGTCCAAACGGACAAGCCCCGCCAAGAGCATCACGGCAATCGCGAAGAAGCGCCAAACTCACGATGCCTCTCCAGCGAACGGGTTGGGCTGCATTGACTCCGGCGGTCCCAACAAGGTATGCTGAGCAACGGATGGAGTGGGAGGGATTTCCAGAGAGGGGGTTGAATGCAAGACATCGTCATTTGTTCGTACCGTTCGTTTGCGAAATGCTACGACGTGTTGTGGAGATAAGCTGATGAAGATGGAGTTTCTATGGTATGCTACGTTGACTTTCTCGCTCGGGTGGGCAGCGTCCGGGGCAGGCGGCGGACAATCGATGAGCCATGTTCTGACTCCTGCGGAGGTCTGGAAGGGGTTTGATCCGCGCGAGGGACCTCTGGAAGAGGAGGTCATCAAGAAGTGGTCGGTTGGACCCGTGGACTACAAGGAGGCGTATTTCACGGCGTGGAGTCAGGGTGATGAGAAGATACGCGTGTATGCAATTTACGCTGCCCGTGCTGACCAGGGCAGACAGCCCGCGGTCATGCACGTGCATGGAGGGGGACAGACGGTCAATCAGAACTGGCTGCGATTCTGGACCGAGCGCGGGTACGCGGCGCTGACGTATAATTGGGGCGGCGCGTGGCCGAATCGCGATCGGTACGCGTTGTACGGCACTCTCAAACACGGCAATCATCGTGAGGCGGGAGATAGGCTCCGGGCCACCGAACCCTCCGTTCGGGCCTCCTCGTGGTACGTGTGGGCCAAAGTAAGCAGGCGCGCACTGACGTATATCGAGAGACAGCCCGAGGTCGATCCGGATCGCATCGGCGCTTTTGGTGTCTCGATGGGCGGAACGATCCTGTGGCCCCTTGCTTTCGACGACAGGCTCAGGGCAGGCTGTGCGATCTACGGGGTCGGCTGGAACGGACCGATGCGACACGAGCCCAAATATGCGCTGGGGTATGATCGAAAGCCGCCCACCGAGAGTGATCTGGCGTGGAGCGCCGGAATGGCCCCGGAGGCCTATGCACCGTACGTCAAGTGCCCGATGCTCTTCCTCAGCGGTACGAATGACCATCATGGGAACATGGACAGGGCATACGACACGCTGGCACAAATGCCTGAAGGCCTGGAGCGGCGGCAGGCATTCACCCCTCGGTATCGGCACCACATCGGCGCCGATTTCGTTCACGATTTGCCCCTGTGGATGGATGCCTGGCTCAAGGGCGATGTGACTTGGCCGACGTCGCCAAAGGCGGAGATGGCGCTTGGCGATGACGGCGTGCCCCGCCTGGCCGTGGCAGCAGGTCGCCCCGAGTCCATTGAAGAGATCGAGGTATTCTATGCGGTCGAGAATCCCCACGTGGTCAATCGCAACTGGCGAAGTGCAGAAGTGACACGCCGCAACAATTCATGGATGGCGGAAACGCCGGTGTTAGATGTAGACCGGTATCTCTTTGCCTTCGCGAATGTCCGCTACGAATCAGGTATTGTGGTTTCCAGCAACATGGAGGCGGTGATTCCGTCACGGCTGGGCCGGGCCACGGCCACCGATCAGCCTACTTCTCTCATTTACGACGGTAGCGATGGAATCGGGCTCTGGACAACGAATTCACCGTGCACCGATCCGATACCGCCCGTGCCCAGACCCATTCGGCCGGCGGAAGGGCCTTTCGGGAGGAAGGGCTTCACTGTAAGCAAGTATTCCTCTCCGCTCTCCTATCAGATTGGCGATCCAAAATGGCGCGCCGGCGGAAGGGCGGCGCTGCGTTTTGAAGTGGCCAGCCGCAATCCTGAACAATTCCAGGTCGTTGTCTACAGGAACCACTTCACTCCCGGACAGGAGAAGTACACGGCGAAGGTATCCGTCGCGGGCGGACGGGGCTGGTGCGAGGTCTGTCTTCTCCCGTCGCAATTCGCCAAGGACGACGGCACGGAAAGGCTCGACGACTGGGACGCGCTGACGACTCTTCAGTTGGAGCGACCCCGTGACGGCTGGCAGGATGAGAACATTGTCTTGACCAACTTTCGATGGACGCAGCAAGCGAAACCCTGAAACGCGCATTGAACGGACGACCATGCACATCTACAAGCATTACCTCAGTTACGTATACATCTTGTCCTGTTGTCATCTGGCTATGGCGGCGCCGGTGACATTTCGAACGGAGACCTTTCAACTGCAATTCGCGTCGGACGGCAAACCGGTGTCTTTCAAAACGGCAGCCGGTGAGAGCCAACGGCTCAACGTGGCCCGGCCCGGCCACGGATTTGCGATCGAAGATGCAGCGGGCCATCAGATGTTCCTCACCGATCTCAGCTTGCGTGGCGATAGACTTGTTGCGGTCTCTGAGAACGGCACACAGGAAGTGGTCTTTCATGTCAGGCAAGCGGCTCGGTACCTGGCCTTCAAGATCGAGAGATTGAAGGGAGTCCCCCGCAACAGCGGCCTCCTTCTGGGTTTTGAGTTGAATGCCGATTCGCGCGTACGCGTCCTGGAAACCGACTACATGACCACGGTGGAGAATGGTCCCGACCGGGTGGCCGTCAGTTGGGAGTACTTGTGGAACAGGCACGAGTCAAATCCTCTGGGCGGTTTTGCGATTTACTACGCCGAAGACGAGGAAGCCGAGGACGAGATCATTCTGAGTATCTGGGCGGACGAAGGCCTGCCTCACCCGAAGGTGCAAGGCAAGTGGACCTACGAACGCGCGAAGGCGTGGGTGCGACGGTGGCAGGAGATGTTTGCAGATCAAAGCCAGTTCATTCTTGAGGCGGATACGCTACGGGACCTTTATGAGGGTGTCGCGTACGCCGAGATGGCGGGAGCCAGGCAGGTCTATCTCTTCACCAATACCTGGCGCGGAGGCTTCTGGCCTACAGACCAGGGCCACTGGCAGCTCAAGAAAAACGTGTTTCCACATGGCGAGGCAGACCTGTGTGCCTATTCGGACTACCTGAGGACGAAAGACATCTATCTCAAGCTCCACTATCTCAGCGGCAGTCTGGGATTCCGTGATCCGATCTACGTTTCCGATAGGCCGGACCGTCGTCTGGCACAATGGGGCGCGGGCACACTGGGCGCCGAAGCGGGTGAACTGTCCCCGACGATGCGCTTTCGTCCCGACCCTGGCGTGGAACTGCCGGCGAAGATCGGGCGCGGCTTCAGGATTATTCCGCCGCTGCTGAATCACGTGCATGGGTTTCATCATATGCGGATTGAGGACGAGATCGTCCTTGTTGGCTCATACGAAGATACAGGCCGCGGCGAGTGGAAACTGGTCAACTGCAAACGCGGTATGTACGGCACCAAGGCGGCGGCTCATCCCGCGGGCGCGCCAATGGTGGGTTTGATCGACACCTACGGCCAGAACTTTCTCCCGGGCAGCGACAGTACGCTGCTCGAGGAGATCGCCACGGGATACGCGGAGTTTTGCAATCGGTGCGGGGTGTACAATGTGGAGTTCGATGGCTTTGAGAACAATGCCTACCACGGGCGGTGGGCTTCCGAGAAATTCGCGTCGCTGATCTATCGCCGTCTGGATCATCCCTGCACCAGCGGTGGCAGCTCAGGCCGCCCCCCAAAATGCTGGATGGAATACCGGCTCAATTCCACGAAGCGGCTCATGGAGGGCTTCAGGTTCAACGTCCATAGCAGCCACCGGGCCCCTTTGTTCCTCGATAGTCCCAGTCGCGAAGCCACGAAGCTGCTCGATGCCCATTACGAGCTGAGTCAGGGGGCGGCACGAGGGGCCCCGGCCTTCGGTATGAGCAAGCCTGAGCCGATGTTCGGATTGACCGTCCAGGAGCTCAAGACGCACGGCCTCGCGCGCGAGATGGCGGAGATCGTAAAGAACTGGAAGATCGCCAGCCGGTCCATGACGGAGCAACAGCGCGCCGCCATTCGGGATTCCTTTTCGACCGTCCCCAGGAGACTTCCCGACGCCAGCCGGGACAAGGCTTCCGCGCTCGTTCACCGGCTGGACAAGCTCGATGACGGACGCTTCCAGATCGTGCCGGTTAAGATCCTGACCCGCCAGGGCGAGGACATGGGCTGGCAAAGCTGGCAGGAGCATGGCCCGATTGAGCCGAGACAACTCATGAAGCCCGGGGAGCGACGGCGGCTCGAAAACCCTTTTGACGCGCAGCCGGCCAAATTCGTGATTCGCGTTCTGTGGGCGACGGACCATGCCTCGACGGATAATATGAACCTGCAACCTGATCTTTCTCAGATAGGCAATCGCGGCGATACCGAGGTCGGCGAGGAAGGCGAGAGCCTGACGATGTCCTTCAGTAACGCGAGAAGCGCGCCTCGATGGGAGGTGGAGAATCTGCCGCAGTGGCGGCACGAGCCGATCGACATGAGCCGCCATCGAGCGGTCGGGATGTACGTGACGGGCGATGCGAGCCATGCGATTCTTGCTTTCCAGATTCCCGGCAGGGACTACGTTGTGCCCATAGATTTTGACGGAGAACGCTATATAGAGATTCCCAATGGGGAAGCATCGTGGACCAGTGGGCATTGGGGCTGGCGCGTGGGAACACACCGAAGCAACTATGACAAGGTCGGCCGCTTCAAAATCGGCTTTGGACACGTGCCGCCCGAGACGACGGCTAATATCAAAGTGCGGGGACTCAAGGCGCTCCGGGAGATAGATACCAAGTTGGTCGATCCGGTCATCCATGTTGCAGGCGGCTGGCTGCGAGTGGCGGGCAGCGTGGCGAGCGGAAATTATTTGGAATATTCCGGCGGTGACAAGGCAACCGTCTATGACAAAAACTGGAATAGACTCAAACAATTGTCGGTCAGCAGACACAACTACCAGATGCCGAAGGGTCTGTCAGAGATCTCCATCACAGCATCTGGCCGCAAGGCCCTCCCCTGGTTAGCAGTTCAGATCATGACGGAGGGAAAACCAATACCAATAGCATCTGATTGAAATGGCGCGAAGTACAATGAAGAGAAGAGAATTCTTAAAGAAAGGGCTGGGCGGCTGGGCCGGTCTTCAGTTCTGCGGGTCTCGTTGGCATTGCCGGGCAAGTACGTCGGTGCCTACGAGGCGGCCGAACATCATCTTCATATTGGCGGATGATTTAGGATACGGCGATCTCGGCTGCTATGGCCAGCGTAAGATCAGGACCCCCCATCTGGACGGGATGGCCGTTGAGGGAATGCGCTTTACCGAGCATTACTCCGGAAGCTCCGTGTGTCAGCCGGCCCGGTGTTCGCTTATGACCGGACGGCACACCGGGCATGCCACCATCCGCGAAAACAGCGTTCGTCCCCTCGCTCACGATGACGTTACCATCGCACAGGTTCTCCAGAAAGCCGGCTACCGAACGGGCTTGGTCGGCAAATGGGGCCTCGGAGAGGAAGGCTCACGAAGCACTCCCGATAAGGCCGGTTTTGATTTCTGGTGCGGATTTCTCAACCAGGGGGTCGCCCACTTCTACTATGCTCCGTGGATATGGCGTAATGGTGAAAAAATCCAAATCCCGGAGAACGCAAACGGTGGAACGGGTCTCTACGTTCACGACTTGTTTACCCGGGAAGCCCTAAGCTTCATTGAAGAGAACCGGAGCCGACCATTCTTCCTGTATCTTGCCTACACGATTCCTCACGCAGAGATGGCTGTGCCGGAAGATTCATTGAGGGAGTATCGAGGCACGTTCCCCGAAAGGCCCAAGAAAGAGGCCGGCGGCGGAGGAGGCGGCTACGGCACCGGCTTGCCGGGCTATTGTGCCCAGGCAACACCGAATGCCTGCTATGCCGCTATGGTGTCGCGCATGGACCGTGACATCAAGAAGATCGTGGATGCCCTCAAGAAGCACGGATTGGATGAGGACACGCTTGTCGTGTTCACCAGCGATAACGGTCCCAGCGGCGAGGGCGGTAATTCGATGGCGTTCTTCGACAGCAACGGGCCTCTAAGGGCCCAGAAAGCGTCTTTGTACGAGGGTGGCCTACGGGTTCCGCTGATCGCCCGGTGGCCGGGCACCATCAGGCCGGGTAGCGTGAGCAAACACATATCGGCGTTTTGGGACTTCTACCCGACCTTCGTGGAACTGGCCGGTGC
>Ga0272442_10011561_pt1 | contig 10749 bp, 9 predicted proteins | sample SSMForm2O_FD_200262 | JGI IMG/M metagenome (GOLD analysis project Ga0272442, IMG submission 200262) | Marine sediment archaeal communities from Little Sippewissett salt marsh, Falmouth, MA, United States - SSM-Form-2O | ecosystem: Environmental > Aquatic > Marine > Wetlands > Sediment ... | reverse complement strand
GGAGGGATTGAGAAGAGTCACCGAGCCGTGATGGATCTCGCTGGGCAGAGCCAACGGCGTTATCATCCAACGGTTAAAGACCGAGAGGCGAAAAGAGTCCGCCGGCACGTAGTCGTCCCGAAGGGTGATTTCCTCCGGTCGAAGCCCGATGCTCCGGCAAGCAAGGTCGAGGGTTACGGCGAATCGTTCGGCCGATTCATCGGCTTCGGTGCGATTCTGCTCTTCGGCGGGAGTTTCGCCCACGCCCCCCAGAGAGATGAGTAGAGGCAGAATGAGAAGGAATCGGTTAACCGCCATAGACCACCGAGCGGTTTCGCCCTTCGGCCTTCGCTTGATACAGAGCCGTGTCGGCGTACTCAACCAGTTGGCTGGATTCGGTAATGCCTTCTCCTTCGTAATGCGCAACGCCAAGGCTGACCGTCATGTGAAGCGAGGGATTCTCGGGGCAGGGAAAAGCATAGGACTCGACGGCCTTGCGAATTCGCTCCGCGGTGATCTTGCCGCCCGTGAGATCGGTAGAAGGCAGTACAATGGCGAATTCCTCGCCGCCGTAGCGGGTTGACATATCGCTCTCTCTTGTTTCCTGCCGGAGGATCTTGGCCAAAGCCCGCAGCATCCGGTCTCCCTGCTGGTGACCGTAAGTGTCGTTGAGCAATTTGAAATGGTCGATGTCCAACATCAAAAGGCAAAGCGGCAGCTTGTAGCGGCGGGAGCGGCCAAACTCATGTTCCAGGATCTCCAGGAAGCGGCGATGATTATACAGCCCGGTCAATTCGTCCGTAATCGACAGGATCTCGGTTCGGCGCATCCAATTAGCGCGATCCAGGGCCAACGCGATTTCTCCGGCGATGATCGCGGCCAGGTTCTCGTCCGCCTGGGTGAACACACCGGCCATACTACTGAAGAAGCCCAGCCGGCCGATCGGACCTTCTCGTCCCTGCAACGATAGTCGGAGTGACGAGCGAACGGCGGTCAGCTGGATTCGACCGCTGGTGGCGTCCGGAACCAGCAACCGAGATTCGCACTGAATTTTTTCCCGCGCTTTTTCCTTGCGTTGCGGAAGGCCTTCCAGCAAATACTTTCGGCATTTCTTCATAAACGGCTCGGCGATTGGGATTTTCGAGAAGAACCGGATTTGAGGACGCTCGTCCAGGAGCAACAGGAAAACGATCACTTCAGCGGAGAAGATGGTGCCGAGTCGCAAGGCAATTTGTTCGAGCAACTCGTGCAATCCCAATGAGCGATTAAGATCTTCGTGGATTTCCTGCAAGCGAGAGAGTTCCGTGACGTTTTTGTTGAGATACAGGCTTCGCTGTCCCAGCGTCAAAGTCGCTCTTCGGACGAGCTGAAATTGCCGGCGAATGTGTAGCGTGCCCGGGCGGACTTCGCCGACGACTTCCTCGAATCGTTCGCGCGCTTGATTTTTCAGCGCGTCCAGAGCGGAGGCCGACAGTTGAATGCGGGAGCCGTCGGGCGGACTTTCCATCAGGCGGGCGTGGTTGCCGCCGTCGCCGAGTTCCAACTGGTAGGCAAGATGATCGGCCAGGCTGACGCAGGCGGCGATCAAATCGGGTTCCCAACCCAGGTTCAATTGTTCCCATTCCAGGTGGTGCCGTCCGCACGCGATCGGGTAGACTTTCGGCAGCAAGAGGGTTTCCAGGGCTATCTGCCCTGCGTCGGCGTGCATACACCCCAGAATCTCCTCTTCCTGCAGGCAAAGCGCCTTTCGTCCCCGCTCGGGGATGATTTGGCGCGCGGCCTCCGGCTCCTGCAGATTGAGAAGAATTTTTCCCAGGTCGTGAAGCAAGCCGGCCAATTTGGCCTCTTCGACCGATCCCGGAGCGACCCGTTCAGCGATGAGACCGCTGAGGATGGAACACGCCAGGGAATGCTTCCAGAAGTCCAGATAAGCGAGTCTTTGTCCGTATAAGGCGCGCCGTTCCTCGATATCGCAGGGGGAGGACAAGACCAAATTTTGAACCATGTCGAGGCCCAGGTATTGCAGCGCGTCGGGCAGTGTAGCGATCTGCTCCGGTTTGCCATACCGCTCGGAGTTGGCCACGGCCAGGATGCGGGCGGCCAACGCCACGTCGCGCTCCAGCCATTTCAGCAGCAACGCAGGTTGCAATGTTCCCGACAAGGCCCGCTCGACCACCGGGTCCCAAACTTCGGGCAGTGGCGAGAGGATTTCGACCTTATTGGTCAGCTGCTGAAAATCAACGGCCATGAAAAAACCGCCTTTCAAGGATTCCAGATCGGTTGCCGACGGGATTCCGTCTTCTCTCGCTTCATCGTCTTTTTCGATCTCACCGGGTCGTGCGAGGGCTTTTGAATTCGGGACAAGAGACTCTCCCGATCCTGGATCTTTCCGCGCACGGCCAGTTCCAGCGCCTGTTTGCCTTCCCCCGATCCGCCGAGAACTCGATGCTGAACGCCGCGACCGGAAAGAACGTTTCGGCGCACCAGGGAGTCCTTGGCGCACTCGTATTCCAATTCATAGCGCCGGCCCTCGTGGCGGTAGCGGGTTCGATAGGCGTCGGCATAGTGTTCCTGGCTCTGCATCAAATATAGCAGCGTCTGTGCTTCGGTTTTCAGATCGTGCTTTGGCGCGTCCTCCAGAGGGTCCTTCAAACTCGCCACCAGCACGCGCTCGGGCGATTCATCCTGGAGAATCAGGTCCACCGAGAGGATAAGACGCGCCCGCTTGGAGAAGCGCGGGTTGCGCCTTTTCGATCGCTCGATCCGCTCGATTTGTTTTTGGGGGACAACCACTCGGTCTCCCTCGTCGAGGACAACGATCATGGAATATTCATCATATCGAAATATGCGCCCTGACAGAACCTCCCCGCTCGTGGTGGTCAGCGTGTCGGCGACCATGCTCTGCGCTGAGAGCAGGACCGGCAATCCGAGGGCGACGCAGTAAAAGATCCTCCGACGGCGCGCGGGAGACGACCGTCGTGCCGGGACCGAATTCCTGTCGTGTTCAAGACGATTCGACATAGTATTCTCGACGCGTTGAGCAAATTGCTTGAGTCGTGCCCGCCGGATTCCCACCACAAGCCGGCCTGCGGGTGGGTATCAGGGTCCTGTCCGAAGTATGTCCCCCCGGCTCAAGGCGCCGTTCGCGGGATCGTATTCAAGCAGACCTTCCGGATGGATTTCAAGATAGCGCTTCCGGTTGCCTCGGGCGTTCTTGATCCAAGCCTTCAGATCGACGTCCAGCCGACCGTCCGGACCTGGAAACGCAAGAATCCAGGAAGTCTTTCGGTCGCTGCAATAGTAAGTCTGCTTCGCCAGGGGAACCAGCCGGCGGGACGAGGGCTTGGTCGAAAGGAGCTTCCACGGCGCTCGTCCCAGCGTATACCCCTCGGTTTTTTTGACCTCTTTGCCCTGCTTATCAACGGCCATGGGATACTCATTGTATCGAAGGAAATATTCTTCGACGGCGATATGAAGATTGCGCTGTGCTTCGCGTACTGCGTTCAATTCCCGACGGGGGCGCCACCATTGGTAGGCCTCATAGCCCGCGAGGCCGCTTATTAGAATCAGCAAAAACAGGAGAATTGGCGTTCGATTGGAATTCAATCCATTTTCCTCATGGGTCCGCTTTATGCGGTTGAATGCAAGAACGATGTTCGTCCAACGGCTTTGCCGAACCGCTCTGCCAACGACTCGACAAACGTTGACTCTTACTTATTCTGTCGGTCCCCCGCGCCCCTGTCAAGCCTCCAGATCGACTCTTCGAGGCCAGGGTTGACCCGGCACGCCGGGCTGAAGCAACGCCGGCGGACGCAACTGTTCGGGGTGGCGGGCCAGCCGGGCATCGACTTTCGAGAACAGTTTATCCGCCCCGGTTTCTTCCCGCCGGCGCTCGATCCAGTCCGGCAGGTGTTCTTGCAGGAGCTGAACGACCTCGGGGCGATTCGAGAACAAACTTCCCTCGACTCCCCGCTGCGTCAAGAGCAGCGAGACGCGAAGCGGTCCCAACTGAGACAGATCGAGATAGAGCTCCACGCGCACCGGAGGAGAAAGCGTTTTGCCTTGCTCCGGGCTTTCTCCCTCGATGACCATTTGGAATGCTTCCATCTGTCCATCAACCCGGATGGGAATTTCCAGGAACCACACTTGGCGCCCGTCCCAAGGGGCGCGCACAGAAGCCAATTGCGTCTGTTCAATCCGCTGGCGAGACGCCAGCGCCAGGGCGCTTAACCGAAGAGGATCTTCAGAACCTCTGGGCCCGGCCTCCCGGAATTGCTCCGCCCATTGCTCCAATTCCAAAAGGATCGACTTGAGATCGGCCAGGAGATCGGGCTCGCTCCCGGAGCGTAAGGCCAGCGCCCAGCGGCTTTCCCGAAAGATTCCGCTGTCAGCCATCGCCCGGCGGAGCGCCTCAGGGGAGAGCGCCCGCGACTCGGAGGAATCCAGCGCACCGGCTTGGCGTTCGAGGCGCTCGAGCAATTGCCGCAACCGCTCGGCGGCTTCCCCCGGCGGCAGGCGATGGGCCAAGGCCCAGCCTTCAGCCAGCAGTTCCGGCAGAGTTTGCCCCAGTCCTTGGGTTTCTCGAAACAGGCTCCTCAGGGCTTCTAGTAGCGAAGCGTCGACTGGAATCCCGCGTTGGACCAGAAAGGCGATGAGCAACGCGTCTTGCGAATCGGAAGGCGCTGCATGACTTTGAAACAGTTGGACCGCTTCTCCGCTCAGTGTCACCCCGGCCTGTAAAAGGGCCTGAATCGTGCCCGTCCAGCGAGAATCGGCCGGCAGTCCCAGCTGGGCCAGCAGTTCCGGCAGGGTCCGCACGGTCACGCGCCCGGTGGATGCGGCCCCTTCGGGCGCAGCCGGCAGAAGGTCGGGAAAATCCAGCACGAGCTGGCCGGCGATCATCCGGGCGCTGAACTGCGAGCCGACTTCCAGGGGCTGCGAGGGCATGAACACCAGGCGCTGCCCGCCGAGCGTGACCTGATAGCGGCCCGGGCTCAATTCGCCAAGCACCCGCCCGGTCAAGACTTTGCCGCCTGACAACTGGGCCCGCAAGGCGTCAATCGCGCTCGGTCGATCCAAACTCAGGTCCACCAACAGGCTGGAACCGATTCGCACTTTGTTCGCAACTCCCTGCCAAGTATCCGGTTGCCGCTTCCCTTGAGCGGCTTTCAGAATAGTATCATCCGATTTTCTCGTTGTCACCCTACTGCGATTATGGTGTAATGATCTCCTGTTGCGGAGGGCCTGATTCTCCCCCATTCCAAGGGGGAGGAATCAAGCCGCGACAGGAACTGATTGGCAGTGAACCGAGTGGCTGCAAACGGATCGGAGCAATAAAGATGATCAAAATCGGCATTATGGGAGCGCCCAGCACCGGCAAAACGACACTGGCGAAGGAACTGTCCATTCACCTGTTGTACCACAAGGGCAAACTGGCGGAGTATATCGATGAATACGCGCGCCAGTTTGTGGCGCGATTCGGTGTTCCGACGATTTTCGACCAGTATTTCTTCTTTGAACAGCAACTAAAAAAGGAGCGGGCAGTCAGCCCGACGACCGAGTACCTGGTGACCGATTCTCCTTTTTACTTGTCCTATATCTACGGCAGCAAAGTTATGAACCGGGACAGTGAGAAGGATCGACTGTATTTTCATGCTTTGGTGGAGCGGCTATTGGAGCACGTCAACGATTATGACTACGTGATTTACCTGCCCTCCAGTGACGGTCATCTGCAAGCAGATGGAATGCGCATTCACACGACGGTGTTCGACCAGCAGGACGTCGATGAGCGCATTCGAGGATTTTTCTCGATCTACAACATTCACTATCATACGGTTACGGGCACCTTGGCAGACCGCATCGAGAAATGCTGCGAAATCGTTGGAGTGGATCAGGCAGGGAATAAGCGGACTCTGCGCGAAGGAAAGGAGAAGACAAGTGGTTGAGTGTCTGTTCTGTAAGATCGCCGCCGGGGAGATTTCCTCAGACATTGTGGATCAGGATGAGGAAATTGTCGCTTTTCGCGACATCAATCCGAAAGCCCCAACGCATATTCTCATCATTCCGAGGCAACACATCGAGAGCATTGCGCACGTCAGTGACGAGCAGGCGGCGCTGATCGGGAAATTATTCTGCAAAGCCCGGGACTTGGCCCGCCGGGAGGGGATCGAGGACTCCGGCTACCGGCTGGTGTTCAATGTGGGCCGAGGCGCGGGGCAGGAGGTTTTTCACGTTCACCTTCACTTGCTGGGAGGGCGGTCCTTTACCTGGCCTCCGGGTTGAGCGCCGGGCAGAGCGAAAAGCGCAGTTTATCGTTTTGCCCTCTTCCTTTGCCGCATTGAGTCATGCACGAGGCGGTGTCCCCTTTTTGGGCTGATAGCCTTATTTTAACGTCAACCCAACATCCCTCCCATTTGACGAATCAAAACGTCTTTGGCTACTATTGCCGCAGGCGAAATGAAATCAAATTCGAAGGGCCGGCCGAAACTCGATGAAGCCGATGATACCGTACCTGAAGCCGATTCTTCGCTCGCGTGTTTTTCTGCTCTTTCTTTCGACGGCGATTACCTTGCTGCTTGGCGAGCTGGTTCTCAGGATGTTTTTCCACGTTTGGTTTCTTGCCCCGGCGCCTTCGCTTTCCGAGGCGACCTGGCGCGAGCTGATTCATCGCGCGTCGCCGGTGCCGGGGCTGGCTTATGAAATGGCCCCCAACATGGAGAAGGACGTTTATGGCGTCCCCATTAAAACCAACAGTCTTGGCATGCGGGATGACGAGCCGCGTGCCGACCGTCCTGCGTCTCTGGTTCGCGTTGCAGTATTGGGGGATTCCTTCACGTTTGGCTACAAGGTGCCCGTCGAGCAGGCTTATCCCAGCGTCTTGGAGCGGCTTCTGGAAGCGAGCCCCAAGGCGAATGCGCGTCACTATGAGGTACTGAACTTCGGCGTGCTGGGATACGGGACTTGGGACGAGGCCCTCGTCCTGGAGCACAAAGCCCTGCCGCTCGATCCTGACGCGATCGTGATCGGATACGTCCTGAACGATCCTATGCCCGCCGAGGATGAAGCGTTGCATCTTTGCTTCACGCCGCCCCGGCTGCGCCAGCATTTTCATTTGTATCGCCTGGCGGCCGCCGCGTGGCTCAAGTGGCGGATTAAAACCACGGCCGAAGGGGATTACCACCGGTACTACCACCTTGCGGACAGTCCCGCGTGGAAAGACACGCTGGCGGCATTGGCTCGAATCGAGCAGCTGGCGGGGCAGCGCCGTGTCCCGGTTTTGCTGGTGATCTTTCCCTCAACGCCGCGACACCGGTGGGAGGATTATCCCTTTGGCGATCTCCACGCCCGGATCGCCGAAGCGGCTCAAAGCAACGGCTTTCAAGTTCTGGATTTATTCGACGTCTATTCGCACTATCCGCCCGAGACGATCCGGCGGACGGAGCAGGATATTCATCCGAGTCAGTTCGCCCACGAGCTGGCCGCCAAGGCGATCTTGCAGGAACTTTGTTCGGCGCACCCCGGTTTGTTTCCTCGCCTTGAGGGCTCAAGCGCTCGACTACGCGCCGATGGCGAATCGGTACAGATAGACGTGCGTGAGGGCAATCAGGAGGATGAGGAGAACGCCGACGATCCACCGGACGGCCCGCGGGCTATGCCTTGAGATCCAGCGAAAGCCGACGATAACGTAGACAAGATAAGGCGTGAGGAGAAAAAGCACGTATTTGCTCTTCAGCGACCAATCGATTTGAGAGACAAGCCAGAACGCGTAGATCCCGACCGTGGCGAGAACAAACAGCGTCACCGGTAGATAGACTCTTCGTCGTGCAGTGGCAAAAAATCCCACAATGGCCAGGGCGTTGGGCAGGAGCGCCAGCACCAGCACGGCCCCGACAAGCGCCACCGGAACGCCTCGCCCCGGGTACATCGGCTCGGGCGCGCCGTGCCGGCTCGGCTCCGAGAAGAAACTCATATCGCTCCAGGCCGTAGCGTGTAGCACCGTTGGGACGCTTTGATAGACCGGGAACTTGTCCAGGTCGCCGGGCGGGGCGTCCGGAGCCATCAGCGCCAGCGTCTCGCCCAGTCGCAGGTGAACCAGGTCATAGTAGCCCCAATGAAACTGCCGGTCGGATACGGCAAAGCCGTCCTTGGCGATCGTCTGGGTGTACAGCGGCGTGCCGTATTTTTGATAGTTGTCGTAGTATTTCCAACCTCCGAGCGCGCACGCGACAAGCAGAATCAAACCCCCGTGAAGCAACGTCCTTCGCCGGGTTGAACGAAAACCAAGGTGAACGCCGAGCAGCATGCCGGTGACCCAGAGGGCGATCAGCCCCTGAAACTTCGCCGCCATGGCCAGGCCGCAGAGCGCGCCGAGCCATAGGGCCTGTTTCCATCCGGCCCGGCCGGGATGACGATCGTAGCGGATCAAGGCATACAGAAACACGGTCATGATCGCCGTCAAGAGAATGTCCGATTCGATTCCCCAGGAACTGATGAACAGGCATGGAAAAACAAGCGCCAGAGCCATCGCCAGTACAAGATCGCTCCCCCGGTACTTTAAGAGGCGAAGGATTCGATAGGCGTAAACCATCGTGAGAAGGCCGCAAAGCATTGGCAGAAGGCAAACGTACTTCAGCGCCTGATGATGCCGGCCGCCGGTGAGAAGCATTCCGAGCCAGAGAAACGGCTGGCCCAGGATGAATAAAAGCGGCGGGTGGTAGCATTGCATACAATCGTCCGAGCCGGGGATTTTGCCGGTCGTGTAGAGCAACATCACGCCCCGGTGGTAGAAGTCATGAATGTAGCCGAAGGGAAAGGGAGCGTTCAGTGCCAGCAACAAACGAAGGATCAAGCCGATGGCGGCCAGTGCCCCAATCCACAGGAGGGGATGCCGATTGAGCGAGGCGAGAGCTCGGGCGATGAAGCCCTGAGCGGGATTATTCCGAACAGGAGCGCTCTCATTCATAACGGGACGTTACTCGAAGTAACCGAGCGAGCGGATTTGCTCTATATGCTCTTCGCTCAGGTCGATTTGAAGGGCCAGATTGCCGGTTGACTGCAATGTGGCGCGCCAAAGGTCCAGCTCCTTCTCCAGCTGAATACTCAACGAGCGGTTTTCATCCACCAGGTTAACCCGCTCACCCGGGTCCACAAGAAGATCGTACAGTTCCAGCTGGTCCGGCTCCATCAGGTTTTTAACCAGTTTGTGTCTTGCGGTTCGCACGGAGGCGTAGTCGCGGTTGGGGACGAACACGTCCTCGATCGCTTCGATATTCTCCAGCTCCCGGTGCAGCTCGCTGAAAGCGTAACGCTCGAGCGCAGCCGCGGACGCCCCTTCTGCGAAAAGCGGCGTAAGATCCTGGTCCGCGTGGTTGGCTTTCGGCTCGGCCATGCCGAATTGCGGGGGGATTTCGATCTCGGCCAGGGACAGGAGCGTGGGAGCGACGTCCATCAGCCGCGCGATCGGTTTGATGACTTTTCCTCCGGGAACCTTCTTCGGGTAGCGGAGAACCAGCGGCACGAGCAGGCTTTCTTCGTAAAGTGTTTTGAAGTGCCCCTTGTTGCCGTGCTCGAAGAATTCATCCCCATGATCGGAAGTGACCGCGATGATCGTATTGTCGAATTCTCCCAACGCCATCAGTTTGTCCAGCAACCGGCCCAGGTGCATGTCGGTGAAGCGAATCTCCCCATCATAAAGTGCGATAATGTGCCGGAGATCCTCGCGGTCCATGTCCGGATGGATCCTGCGATTGCGCATAAAGTTCCAGGAGGTAATGGTGCCCTGGTAGTCGGGATCGAACATTCGGTTGTAGGGCCCCGGCGGCCGGTAGTCGTAATGGACGTCCCACATGTGAAGGAAGATGAAGAAAGGTTGTTTTCGACCGTCTTGGTCCCATCGGGCGAGCCATTCCGTGGTGATGCGGCGCAGTTGGGGCGAGGTGACCATCGCGTGGGATTTTGCGTTGCGGCGGACGATGGTGTAGTCGTCGTAGTGGTCAAAACCCTGGGCAAAGCCGTAGGAGCCGTCGAGCAGGGGACCGGACACGAATCCCGCCGTGGCATAGCCCGCGTCCTGAAAGACTTCCGCCAGGAGGACGGCGTCAGGACTCAAGGCGGCCCGGCTGTGATTGATCCCATGCTTGACCGGCGGCAAGCCCGTCAGCAGCGTGATGTGCGACGGCAACGTCCAAGACGTCGGCGCGACGCAGGTTTCAAAGACAACGCCTTCGGCGGCCAGGAGGTCGATGTTCGGGCTGGTCTTTCGCGGGTAGCCGTAACAGTGCAGATGGTCGGCCCGCAGTGAATCGATGGAGACGAGTAGAACGTTGGGATGCTCCCGCTCAGCCGCCGCCGCCGGGGGGGCGCTGCCGGCCATCTCGACCTCGCCCGAACCCGAGCAGGAGATCCATCCCGAGGCGAGAAGGAGCAACAGCCCGATCTTAAGCGTGGAGCAGAGCGCGTCTGCCTTGCGAACGTCCCATTTCATCGTCTGGCTGGCTCCTAACTTCAATTCGGGGAATATCATACCAAATCTGGCGCGGGTTTCAAGAAACTCGGGGGCGCACCAAAAGTGAGTGTGGCCGGGTCTAGAGCATCTCTCGAAGGTTTTGTCCGTTTTCCTCTCCTCCCCTTTATAAGGGGAGGCGGGGTGGGGTAATTCTTTCACCAGCAGTATTGCTTTTCGCATTAAAAAGCAATCCCTCTAGTGTAGTGTCTCATGCTGATTGCAGATTATCCAGTGTCTTGCGAGCGCGCCGGACTTTTTCGAGAATC
>Ga0272442_10011557_pt1 | contig 10749 bp, 5 predicted proteins | sample SSMForm2O_FD_200262 | JGI IMG/M metagenome (GOLD analysis project Ga0272442, IMG submission 200262) | Marine sediment archaeal communities from Little Sippewissett salt marsh, Falmouth, MA, United States - SSM-Form-2O | ecosystem: Environmental > Aquatic > Marine > Wetlands > Sediment ... | reverse complement strand
ACGAGCATGGCGGCAAGGTGACGGGCGGCTTCGGATCGATTGCGGCCGTGGTTCCGCGCGACTGGAACCTAGTGGGATTGCTCCCCGAGAAGACCGGCCTGAAGGACGTGAGCAACGTGGGCCTGTGCTGGGTGCATCTCGATGGTGCGACGGTCTGTTTCGGTCCGGACATGGTCTGGGGCAAGACCTGGTGGACCGCCGGCTGTTGGCGGAGCAAGTACGCCAAGGAAGCATGGAAGGACCGCGTCCCGGACGGGACGCACCCGTTCGATCCGTTCATGGGCGCTCCTATGGGAGAAAGCGGCGGTTATGCCGGCGCCGGGGCCGGACGCGTGGTCTTTGGATGCAGCCTGGTCAACGGATGCGTCCTCAACGACTATGATACTTGCGGCCGGGGCAAGTTCTCTGACGGATACGGCGAGGACGGATACCACATGGACCGCTATTCGGCACGAATCATCGCCTACGGCAGCCGTGTGTTCATCGCCAACAACCGCCTGATGAGAACCCGGGGCCGGAACTTCCGGCACCCACAAAAGACTGTGCGTACCAGTGGGTTTGGCGCCGTGGGGTACAGATTCATCGACACGCGGGACAGCGTTGTCCTGTTTGACTACAACAAGACAACCGCCATAGACGTCAACAAGGCGTTGCTGGGCCTGCTGAACCGCAAGCTCCGGGTGGACACGACACGCTCACGCGGCTACTGGGAAGAGGGCATTATCGTTAAGGACAACTACGTCTATAACCACGGAGGCTTGGGATACAGCATTTCCGGCAAGTGGTGCGTTATCGCCGACAATGTGAGCGGACGGAATTTCCTGCGAGAGAATCGCGATCTCTACGGCGGCGCCGGCGGGTGGGAACTGACGCTCGACGGATTCAGGGAAAGCAGCCCCGGTGGCGGCGGCGAAGTCATGGACAACATGTCGCGCGCATTCGAGATCTGCGGCATGAATCTGTGGGTCGCCCGCAACCGCATGAGCAACATGGGTTCCTTTCCGGGCGGTGACTCGGAAGGCATCTGGTGGCAACCGTTCGCGGGCACGCATTTCGTTTCATCGGCCGTAACCCACAACGATTGGGTCAAAGGCGAAGGGAGCGGCGGTCCCGCCGCCGCCTATGACGCCAACGTGATGGGAGGGCTCTTTGCGTGGAACAAGGTGCCGGGGAAGATCGGCCTCCTCGTGCGAAGGAACAAGGAATTCTCAGACCTGGCGATCGTTGCGAATCAAGCCGGAAGTACGGGAGTGGTGGATGTCGCCGTCGCATCCAATCCGGCGAGCGCACTCGATCCGCCGACCGGCGTTCGCGCCGAGGCGTATGCCGATGATGCTGTCAAAGTGTCATGGGAGGACGTGTTCGATGGCGAAATCGGCTACCGCGTGGATCGCAGTATCGCCGGGGGGAAATGGACCGCTATCGCATACCGGCCGCCTCAGAAAGAGAAACACGAACTGAACGAGCCGGCATGGATCGATTTCCTCGCGCCGCCGGGACGGCCGCTTCGGTATCGCGTGGCTACCCTCAACTCGAAGGATGACGACAGCGGCGCGTCGAAGGTCACGGCCCCGTTGATCCTGACCAAGCCAAAGGCAGGAAAGGCGAGACAATGAAACGTACAGTTCTTGTGGCAGCCTTCATCTTCCTGTCCGCGTTCGTTCGTGTTCCGGCCGCCGATTGGCCCCAGTGGCATGGTCCCAACCGCGACGGGGTCTCCGCGGAAACCGGGTTGCTCCAAGAGTGGCCTACGAACGGGCCGGCGATCGTCTGGACAAACGCCTCGGTCGGCAACGGGTATGGCTCGGTCGCTGTCGCGGATGGGACCGTCTACATCGCCGGAGCGATCGACGGCGAAGGCCGCCTGACCGCCCTGACGACCGACGGCAAGGCAAAATGGACCCATGTGTATGGTGCCGAGCACGCGGGCATGTATCCCGGAGCCCGATGTACGCCTACCGCTCACGACGGTCTGGTTTACGTCGTGAGCGGGCCGGGAGTGGTCTCGTGCGTGAAAGCCGGCGCCGGCGATCCCGTCTGGAAACGGGATATGGTCGCCGACTTCAACGGCCGTCCCTCGATCAAATGGGGATTCGGCGAATCGGTTCTGATAGACGGCGACCGTGTCATCTGCACGCCCGCGGGGTCGAACGTTACCTGCGTGGCATTGAATCGCAAGACCGGCGAGACGATTTGGAGGAGCCCGGGACTTGACCAGCGGCACGCCATGTGTTCGCCCGTCCTCCTGGAGCACGGGAAGCAGCGTTTCATTGTCACGCAGGTGGTGCGTCACATCGTGGGGTTATCGGCGAAGAACGGCGAGTTGCTATGGACATTCGAGATGCTGCAGAACAACCATCACGACGATGCCGTGAAGACTTTCACGCCGATATGCGCCGACGGCCATGTCTTTGTATCCTGCGGCGGCACGAAGCTCGGTTCCGTCAAGTTGCGGCTGTCGGACGACGGGCGATCCGTGACCGCGGCGTGGTCGCAGCCCCGTTTCCGGACCGGCATCGGAGGGGCGGTGCTGTGTCAAGGCCGTCTCTACGGCGTCGCCGGCCGTGAGGGATGGGCGTGCGTCGACTGGCAGACCGGCGGCGTGCTGCATGTGTCGGACGGCGTCTTGGGGAAGAAGAGGCGTGGCGCCTGCATCGTCGCCGACGGCATGCTCTACTGCCGGGGACTCAACGGTCGTTTCGATCTTGTTCGGATACTGCCGGACAGGCTTGTCCCCGCCGGCTCGTTCACGGTCCCGGCGCCGCCCAAGGATAAGCATTGGGCACACCCCGCTATCGCGAACGGTGTTCTGTTCGTCCGCCACAAGGGCACGCTCCTGGCGTTGGACTGCCGCGCGAAGCGCTCGGCCGGGCATGCGAACGAACGACGCGACACGAAAGGCGTACAGCGCTGATGACAACCATGAAACAAGCTGCCGCAACAACACGTGTCTTCGCCGCGGTATGCGCATTCTGCGTTCTCACGGGTTTGCCCTGTCGCGGCGGCGCGCCGGAACCATGGGTGCTCACCAACCCCCTGGGCTGTGAGTACAAGGACGAACCCGTTCGGCTGAAACTCGACTTGCATCCGTCGAGCATGGATACGGACCTTGTCGTCACAGCCAACGGCAAGGAAGTCCCGTTTCAAATCGAAGAACGCAACGGGCAGACTGCATTGTGGAGCCTGGCGACCGTCACGCTGCCGGATGCTGCGTTCCGGGAACTGCTCGACCGCTATGGATTGGCGCAACCGTCCACCCAACGCATTGCCGAACTGGAAGAGAAGCGCCAACGCAAGGAAGCGAACCGAGAAGAAAGGTCCGAGTTGAAGAAGCTGGACCGTTGCTTGCGGACGATCCGAGAGCTACGCGCCGAATGGCTGAGATCCCGGACGATCGAGTACAAGGCGGCCGAGGGGAAGCCCTCCGTCTTCAAACCGAAGGTCCGGGTGGTTCGACAAGAGGACGGCATCACCATGGACAACGGGCTGCTGGCCGTTCGCGTCCCCGTCAAGTCCGCCGGCGGCATTCCGGGCCCCGTCAGCGGGGTTCGCCTGCCGGACGGAGCCTGGGTAGGCAAGTCGACCTGGAACACCGACCGCGCGCTGCGACGGTTCTCCGCCGAAATCACCGGCGCCGGAACGGTCTTCGGCAAGGTAAAGCTGCGCTACGAATTCGAGGGGAGGGCGGGGCTGTACGGAAAGACGCCGGCGTTCGCCGAGATCGAACTGGCACTCTATCCGGGGCAGAACCACGTGGTTATCGAAGAATCTCACGAGATGGAACGGGGCGCCTTCTGGAGATTCGAGTGCAGCGAAGGCTGGAACGCCGGGTCATGCCTTGCCCGGCCTCACGGCGACTGGGAAAGACCGCCGGGTATCGCGCCCTGGCCGCCCGTCACACTGGGGATCGCACATCCCCGCCTGGCGTCCGACACCATGATTCGACTGTTGCCCCGATGGAATCAGTGTGTGGCCGACGGCTGGTTGTTCCTGTTGCACGACGGCCGTCGCGCGGTGGGCGCTGTTCCCACGCACCCGAGTCGCTGGATGTGGCCGCACGATAACCGGATTCACGTACAGGTCAAGCCGGGCACGACGTACGCCGGGCTGTGTTGTCCGGTTCGCCGTGGCGCACGCGCCTGGTTCCTCCTTGCCGGTTCTCTCGATCGCTGGCGGGACAAGGCCGCCAAGGCCTACGTTATGCGGCATTATCTGCAACAGTTGGACAAACTGCATCACGACTATATCCTCGACTGGCCGGAATGGGAGGCCGAGGCGGCGAAGCAATGGGAAGCGCGCCTGGAACAGGATCCCGAGTTGGCCGCGCGAATCAAGGACGATCCGGTTCTGGCCCTTCGATCGAAGCCGAGCGCCGGACGTTTCAGCGGCGTGGACTACTACAGCCGTCTCGTCAATCCGACCGATGGTTGGCGGGGATATGGCCGGAGTTCGATCTTACGCGCCGGCGAGCTTGGCGACATCGGCACGCTGACGAAAGCGCAGGTCATCCTGGATCCGGACGGATACGGGACTTACTGGAATTTCTTCTCGCCGGAGAATCCGAACTTCTTCACCGAGTTCGTTCAACCCGGAATCGCGTTGACGTGTCAACTGCGAGCCCATCCCCGTTTCAAGGAACTTGCGCGCAGGGCCGAACTCAAGTTGCGCGAGGATCTCTATCATTCCGTTGCCCTGCCCGGCGGTGCGGGCCAGGAATGTCCGGGGTATCTGTCGTACGCCATGGGCAAATGGAAAGCACTGGCACCGCTGTGCAAGCAGTATCTCGGCTTCGATCCGGCGCAATGGCCCCGTTTCAAGGCCGGTGCGTCGTTCCTGTTGCATGTGTCCCAACCCATCGGGAACGGAGAACGACGCTGCCATCCCGGCGGGGACACACACCCATTGGGTCCCGATGTGTTCGCAAAGGCCGCCGCGTTCGATGTGCTTGAAGACCCGAAGTCTTTCAAGACGGAAGAGCTTCCGGGATTCGGTGTCGTTTTTCGGAATCGGCCCGGCACCGAACAGGAAACCTACCTGGCCTTCAAGTCAGGGCCGAACCGCGGGCATTACCACGGGGATCAGTTGTCCTACCACTACTGCGCCCGTGCCCGCCCGGTGGCGATCGACCACATGTGCAGTTACGCCCCGAAAGCGGTCCAGGAGCATATGCATAATCGTGTCGCTTTTCACACCGAGGAACTCCCCTACGCGAACATGGGCGGCTTTGAACGTCTGATTGCATTCAAGAGGTCCGACACGGTCGATGTGGCGATCGGTCAGGTCGAATCGGAACGTCTGCGGCCGGTCAGACCGTTGCCGCCCTCCGCATGGGATTGGGAGTATCCTAACGTTTTTCTGGACAAGACGCTCAAGTACCGTCGGACCATCGTGGCCGTGAAGGGCGCCGAGGCGGATTACTTTGTCATTCGCGACCAGCATAGCGGACCCCGGTTGAATGCCACCTATTGCCTGCACGTCGTCTCCGAACAATGCGAGCGGGAGGGAGCAACCGTTCGCTTCGGGAACGTGACGCTCTTCTGCGCCGCCCCGCGCCTGTTCGACTACTCGAGGTACGACTGGGGATTCGAGAAGAAGAGGAAGAAGACGGTGCACTACAGCGAACAGACCAAGGGCATTCGGTTGACGACGGCGGGGGCCGAAACCGAGTTCATCACCGTCCTATATCCGGGCGATCGGCCGCCGGAGACGCGGCCTATCGCGAACGGCGTGGCCGTCGGCCGGGACGAAATCCGGTTCACGGGCGCGATTACGGACGATGACGGCGCGACCTATGTGACCGTCAACCGCAACGGCAAGCGCCTAATCGAGTTGACCGGACGGGACATCGACATGAACCGCTCACAAGGCGAGATTGGGCTGTGTGTTCCCGGCGCGGGCTATGCGTTCGGCGAGATTCCCGACTGGCTGATCAAGCAACGAATCGGACGACCGGAGTGGGCCGGGAGGTGAACGTGCGGCGGGTTCGAACACATGCGAAACAAGTTGGTTGCGGGGCCGCGGCCCCGCAATCGTGGCGGCGGCAACGCCACTGCATCGCCGCGCTGTTTCTGGGATGGTCTTCGTTTCTGTGCGCCGGAGTCTATTTGGGCTGGTTCGGGTGGGTTCAGTGGGGACGTCCCGGGAAGCCGCTTCGCGAGGTGGCTGCCGTAGGCTCCGAGGCCGAGGCGTTTGTCGGGCGGCTCAAGGCGGCTGAGGCCGAGTCCGCGCGCGAGCGCATCAGAACCCTGCGGGAAGGGCTTCGCCAAATGGAATCGGCAAGGGACTCCAAGTACGCGGGATACGCGCGGGAATTCCGGGATCGATTCAAGAAAGGACCGGACCGGCTCGACAGCCTTGACATCGTCCACCCGCGCCCGCGAGAGGCCCGGGCGATGGTCTCCGATCTAGGAAAGCAGGATATCATGCAGCTCTACGGGATCGCGCGGCAGCTTGATCGGCGTTTTCATGACCTCTATCGCGCATTCCGTGCCTGTGAGTTGGCGCGCATCCAGCATATGCCGTTGCCGAAGGCGTTAGCGTTGACCCGCGTGACGGCGCCGGATCACCCGGACGTTGATCCGGTGATTTTTCGTACGCGCGTCATGACGACGTCCGGTGACGACTTCGCGCGGCTCAAGGAGCAGCTCAGCGTGATCAGAATCGAGATCAAGCGCATGGCGGGGAACGCCCGAAGAATGCTCGACATGGCCGCGCTTGTGGAACCCGGACTGTTGGGGGTTGGTTCGGATTGGGACGTCGGGGCCGGTGACGATTGGGCAATGTTCGAGAAGACGGCGAGCGTCTTCGATCGCCGGCCGAGTCTGTATCGTGGTCAGTCCGGCGCCGAACCGAACGCATTCCAGCACGAATGGGGCGGAGGGGACGGGCCGGTGACCAAGAAGAATCTGAATCTTCCGACTGAGTTGGGCGTCGACTTGAGCCACTCCGTGCCGGTGCCCGGCCGCAAGCTGCTGAAAGAGGGGCGAAAGAGAGACTGGATGTTCGTCAATGCATGGTACGTCATCGGCCCGTTTCCGAACCCGAACCGGGTCAATCTGAATAAGAAGTTCCCGCCGGAAATGAGCATCGACCCCCGTTTGGGGTTCGTGGGGATCGATCTGGATGCCAGCTACATGGGCGCTGAGCAGAAGCGCGTTCGGTGGGAGTACCTGGCGACGGATCGCCGGGTGTGTTTCGTCCCGCACCGGGTGATCGATTGGGCGATCTGGTATGCCTACACGGAGATCTGGTCGGAAATCGAACAGGACCGATGGTGCATATTTGGGGCCGACGACTACAACCGGTGCTGGATCAATGGAGAACCGGTCTATCAGGGGCATCTGACCCCGCATGTCTGGCTCCCTGACCGGGAATACAAGCGCATACGGTTCAAGAAAGGCTTCAACACGGTGCTGTACAAGCTCGAGAACACGTGGGGCCGAATCGGTTTCTCGTTGTGCGTCTATACAGGTGAGGCCGCCGATGAATCGTAGTGCTTCCGCCCCATCCGCAGCCGGTCTTCTGGTGCTGGCGATCCTGGTTTTCACGGGTTGCTCGCGGAATCCCGGTTCCGACCCGACCGTAGCGGACCGCTTGTCGGATCTGGCCGACACCACGCCGGAGACGCGAATTGCGGCCGCCCGGGAGCTCGGAATGGCGCGAGAACGCGCCGCCGTGCAACCGTTGATACGGTTGCTTGGCGATATCCGTCTGGATGTCCGCAAGAGCGCCGCCAGAGCCCTCGGGCGTATTGGCGACTCACGCGCAGTCACGGCGCTCAGGCGGCTCCTTGAACAGGAGGACGCTGACCCTGAACTGCGCCGCCTGTGCGCGGCGGCCCTGGGGGCCATCGGCGACACGGCCGCGATTCCGGTCCTGGCCGGAATGCTCGAATCGAGCGTGGAAGGCGACGCTTCTGCGGCAGCTTATGCGCTGGGCCGATTAGGGGAGCCTTCCAGAGCCGTGTTGATGAAGGCGCTCGCGTCCAACGCTCGGCAGGCAAAGCGGGCCGCGGCCGCGGCACTTGCCGCATGGGGAAAGGGATCTCGCGAGACCATGCGTGGTCTGGTAGATCATCCGGACCCGATGTTGCGACTTACGGCCGCCGAGTACCTGGCAGCGCATCCGCGCGACGAGGATGCCGATCGAATCGTGAATCTGCTCATGGACTCGGACGAGATCGTACGTCGCAGCATGCCGCGTGTCGTGGCGAGGTTGGGCGTCCATGCCGTTCCGTCCTTGACCCGGATAATCGAGAAGACGCCGAAGGTCGACGAGAAGTCCGAGCGAACGGGAGAATCCCCGGACACGGGCCTGCGATCCGCCCAGATGGCCGCAATCGATCTGCTGGTGAGGCATGACGGCGTCCAGGTTGTCCCCGTGCTTGTCCGCGCCCTGGCCCGGGGGCAGCGCGGCAAGCGGGCCCGATTGCGCAAGCACTTGCTTCGGCAGCTCGACGATCCGCACTGTCGAGTTGTGTTGTTCGACCTGTTGTGCCGCGCGGGGTCGCTGCAAGAACGACAGACGGCATTCTCACTGCTCTGGGAATGGCTCGGCCCGCGATTGGCCGTCACAGACGATGTCGACGCCAGGAAAGCAGTGATCGAAGAGGCCGGGTTCGGGGAGGCGTCAGCCTTCATTGACGCGTGCGCCGCCGCAATGGGGCAAACCGATTCCACCGCCGGCTTCCACGCGTCGCTTCTGCTGTGCACCCTGGGAAACGCCCTGGGAAGGACCGCTGTTGAGAAGCAGTTCCGGCAGGACATTGAGATCGTTCGACGTGCGGCGGCAATCCAGGTGAAGAAAGGGTCCGCGAAAAGGGCTCCCCAGGGCACGAAGGAAGCGAGAAACCGCGCCGGACAGTGTCTTAAGGCCTTGTCCGGCGTTGCGGACAAAGCTTTCGTGGACAGCCTGTTGCCGCTGCTCTCGGAAAGCGGCGCATGGAGCAGGCGCTATGACGGAGTCGTCGGGCGCGTGGTGGCTGTGATCGAGCAGGCAGCCGACCCATCGTACAGTGAGCCGCTCCTGGCCTTCGTCGAACGCCGGCGACATGTCAACGCGACGGCGCGAGCGGCTAAGGTGCTGGGCGGGTTCGGGGAAAAACGTGCGTTCGACGCGATCCTTCGTTTTGTACTACCATTGCCTAACGACCAGTACTTCGTCACCATTCGACGGAACGCCTACGAAGGTCTGCTTGGGTGCGACCGGGAACGCGCGTATGTCGAGATAGGAGCGGTGTTCAAAGGCCTGGAAGCACGCAACCTTTCAGCCATGGCGAGTATGCTCGATCTGTACCGCGCACACCCCGACCGGGCAGTGATCGACCCTCTGATGCATTGGATCAACCATGACATACGTTCCATTCGAGAGGATTGTCACGCCACCTTGATCGCGATGGGGCGGCAGGAACTCGGGTGGCTCATCGAGGCTTTTGAAACCCCGGATGCATCCAGGCGTCGCACGCTGGCGGGTGTCATTGCCGAGGGATTTGGGCGAGAGGCTGTTCCGGGTTTGCTCGCGGCGGCGGGAGACCGGAGCGCCCGTAGGCGGCAGGGGGCCGTCTGGGCGCTTGGCTGCATTGGCGGCGAGAGGGCCGCAGAGAAGGTGAAGGAGGCGTTCGAGGATGAGCACGAGGGCGTTCGCAGCGCGGCCCTGTGGTCCGCGGGAGAGTTGCGCGATCCGTCACATGTGCCGGCAATGATAGGACTGCTCCGCGATCCGCACCCGGCTCCGCGTGCCATGGCGGCCAGGCAGCTCGGCCGAATGGGATCCGTGGCCGCGGTCCAGCCGTTGATCGGCGTGCTGGAATGTCGGGATTCGGACGTTCGGTTTCACGCCGTGCTGTCCTTGGCGGCGCTGCGAGCCTCTGACGCGAGAGGTCCTATCCGTGCGCTGCTTGATGACGCCAATCCTGACGTTCGCGAGGCCGCCGCCTACGCGCGGAAGATCATAGCTGAGCCATGAACGCGCACCCTGGAGTTTTCAAGGAATTCCTTATGAAATTCCGGACAACGCGTTCCTGCTTTCCGGGAGGCATAGAGCGCTTCAAAGGAATCGATTCGTTTGTTAAGCTCTTGGTCTATTTGAAGACGGCTGGAGCCTTTGGGATGAGGGCACACGTTTGCGAAAGGAATGCCAATGAAGCGAATACTGACGGGCGCGATCATAGGACTTCTGCTGCCGGCATGGATTGCGTGGCCGGCGGAAATCAAGCACAACGAGAAGGCTGAACTGCCGTTCTGGCCGTACGGTGTGGATTTGCCCGAATCCGTGCTCAAGCACGAGAAGCCGCCGAAGCGGCCGCACACGTCCGCACCGGTCATGGTGTGGGCGCCCGAAGCGGCCGAACGGATCCGCGCCGTGCTCCTGATCGTGAACAATGCCGCCTCCAAACACTTCGGCGAGCATCCCGCGCTGCGGGAGGTCGCCGCACGGCACGAAATGGGTGTGGTCTACCTGCGTCGAGGCAGCCGCAACGCACTGGATCCCGAACAGACCGTGCTTCGGGACATTCTGGCCGCCGTAGCGGAGACGACCGGCATCCCCTAATTCCTGCACGCGCCCTGGATTACGTTCAGCCAGTCCGCCGCCGGACGCTTTGCCTGGGGTGTCGCGTGACCGTTGGGGAAGGTGGGCAGGCGCTGCGGCCCTGGTTGGTGACCCGCGCGCTCCCGTTCGCGATGAAGAACGACCCCATGCGTTCCCTCGGCGACCTGGGCTCACTTCGGCCGGCATCCGGCGACACCGTCA
>Ga0272442_10011555_pt1 | contig 10750 bp, 5 predicted proteins | sample SSMForm2O_FD_200262 | JGI IMG/M metagenome (GOLD analysis project Ga0272442, IMG submission 200262) | Marine sediment archaeal communities from Little Sippewissett salt marsh, Falmouth, MA, United States - SSM-Form-2O | ecosystem: Environmental > Aquatic > Marine > Wetlands > Sediment ... | reverse complement strand
TGCGTATCTTGGCCCAGTTTCCAGGAGGTCGTGGCCCGCCCCTGCGCGTCCGTTACGACCATTTCCGGCTTCACGGCAGAGCCGTGACGATTGTTTTCGACCCGAAAGTAGACGGGCACGCCTTCGGCAGGTTGGCCCTCGGCTTCATAGAGGACGAGACCGACCTCATCGAGCGTGCCCCCCGTAGGGCCCTCGAGAACCGGTTGGAGCCGCGTCACGCCGGCCGTTGCCCGCAAACGAACGGACGCGACGGCATGGGGCGTCTTCACCGAAGCCAGCACCGTGGTGTCGCCGGGGCAATTGCCGAGGCGCAATCGGGCCGAAGCGGTTCCGGCAACGTCGGTGCTGACCGTGAGCGCCGTTGCGCCGTTCTCGCTGAAGACCGCCCCGCTATCGGGATCTTCGATCGCGAAAGCCACGTCCACGCCGGGCACCGGGCGTCGGCCCCCCTTGCCCCCGAGTACGCCCTTCTCGTGGGCCCCCTCAACGAGAACGCGCAGAGGTTTGGCCAGCGCCTCGCCGTACATGGCGCACTGGTTGTCGCCCGCGGCATGAGGATCGAGGAGGATGCGGTCCGGGACCACCCCCTGCTGCGACGAGCATCCCGTGATCCACGAGATGGCCAAGACCACACAACCGAACGAGGCGCCGAGAAAAGCGGTTCGTCGGACGCGCATAATCGAGTTGCCTTCCCTTATCCTTCGGCATTGTAGTCTATCAACACGCCGATCGGCCTGGGAGCGCGCGATCCACACGGCCGCGGCCTGCCGGCAGCCCCAATCGTATGTTCGCTCCGCGCGCCCTACCGGGTCACGCGGACGATCTTCTTCGAGCGTTTGCCGATGTTGAGCAGGTGGTCGCCGATCCGCTCGAGGTTGGCAACATAGTCCAGGTAGACGATTCCGGCGAGCGTCTCGCATTCCCCGGTTTCCAGGCGCCGCATGTGGCTTTCGGCGATGTGGTCCACCAGTTCAGTGATCACGGCTTCCGTCCGCTTGGTCTGCCTTCTCTGGCCCCGCTCTTTCTCGCCCAGCGCCAGGTGCGCCGCCCTGAACTGGTCGCGCACCAAGTCCTCGAGGGCACGCAGGTCCTTCTCGGCAGACGGTGTAAACGCGATCTCATTCTCCCGCCGTTGGTGCGCCAGATCCACCAGGTCTTCTGCATGGTCCCCGATCCGCTCCGCGTCATTCACCGCGTGGATCAGCAGCGGAATCAGCGCGGCCTCTTCCTGCGACAGCTCTTGCTTGGTCAGCTCTACAAGGTAGCCGGTGATCTCCCGCTGCAACCGGTCAATGCGTTTCTCACCTTGGCGTACCCTGCCCTCGAGATCGTCCGAGCCCCCGTGGAAATAGGCGCCCCCCAGTTCAAAAGCCTCCTGTGCCCGCTGCACCATGTAGTCGACTTCGCTCACCGCCCGGTCCAGTGCAATCGCCGGCGTCGTCAGCAAACGGGTATCCAGGTACTCCATCACCGTCTCCTGGTCCGTGCTCTTGAGCGGAATCACCCATTCGCAAATGCGCACCATGAGACCGATGAACGGGAGGAAGATCAGGCAATTGGCGATGTTGAAGGTCGTATGCGCGTTCGCCACGTGCCGCGGAAGGTTCTCCGGCGCCATGGCGAAAACGTCGCCGGGCGTAATCGTATCGATCAGCCCCAGAAACCACGGATGACCGTTCCACAGCGGCACAAACAACATCAGATACATATAGGTCGCGCCGATCACGTTGAACAGCGTGTGGGCCACCGCCGCACGTTTGGCGTTCCGGTTCGCGCCCAGCGACACGAACAGCGCCGTCACCGTCGTGCCGATATTGTCGCCGAGCACCATCGGGACCGCCGTGTAGAACGACACAAGCCCCTGGCCCGAAAGCGCCATCACAAGACCGACCGTGGCCGAACTCGACTGGACCAGAATCGTGGTCGCCGTGCCGATCAACACGCACATCAGCGCGGGCCGCCAAGGCACAACCCCGTCTACCGGGTCACACTGGAACAGTTGGAACCATGAGATGAACTCCGGGCTGTGACGCAGCGGCTTCAGGATGCCCGACATCATCGTCATGCCCAGAAAGAGCAGCCCGAAGCCCAGGATGCTCTCGCCCAGCGCCCTCGTGGACTGCTTGCGTCCAACGCTCGACAGAATCAGTCCGAATGCGATGGCGGGAAACGCCAAGGCATTGAGCTTGAACGCGATGATTTGGGCGGTGATGGTCGTGCCAATGTTCGCCCCGAACACCACGCCCACGGCCTGGGTCAGGTTCAACAGACCTGCGTTCACGAAACCGACCACCATCACCGTCGTAGCCCCTGACGCCTGGATCATGGCCGTGATCAAAGCCCCCACCCCTACGGCAAGCCAGCGGTTTCGCGTGACCGCCTGCAGGATGGCCTTCAGCCGCCGGTCCGCCATGCGCTGAAGCCCCCCAGACATCAGCTTCATGCCGAAAATGAAGATCGCCACGCCGCCCATCAGGTGTACAAACATCGTACGCTTGCTCAGCGCCATCGCCTCGAACAGAAGGTGGCGGCCCCGGAACCGCTGCTCCGGAGGCACGTGCGCCCGAGCATCTTCGATCTCGGCCATCAGGAAATACTGTTGCGTCTCCGCGCCAAGCGTCCACGACGTCACGGCACGGCCCTTCGCATCCGTTACGACGCGCTCGGGATTGACCGACGATTTCCCGTGGTTCTCCTGCACGCGGAAGTAAACCGTCACCCCCTCGGCCGGTTCGCCGGAGGCGTCATGCAGCAACAGGCCCACGTCCTCCAGCACGCCCCCAGTCGGCCCTTCCAGGTCCTTGTGCAGCATCTGGACACCGGCCGTCGCCCGAAACCGGACCGACCCCACGCCTTCGGGGGTGGCCACGGACGCCAACACTGTCACGTCGCCCGGCTGCCGGCCCAGTCTGAGAGAGGCCGACGCGACGCCGGCCACGTCCGTCGCGGTCGAGTAGGTGCTCTCGCCGTTGTCGCTGAATGCAGCCCCGCATTCCGGCTGTTCAATCTGGAAGGTGACTTCTGCGCCCGGCGCCGGACGCCGCCCGCCCTTACCGCCGAGGAGGCCCCTTTCGTGAGGACCTTCGACAAGGACGCGCAACGGCTTCGCCAACACCTCGCCGTACAGGCCGCATTGATTGTTGCCGCTGGCGTGGGGATCCAGCGTGACCTTGTCGGGCTGGACGGGCAAGCCCCCCCCGCAGCCAGTCAACGGAAGCACAAAGAGGAGCAGGGCGAGGGCATTGATGGAACAGCCGTGTGGTAACGTTGCAGACCTGAGTATGTTATGGTGCATCGAAGGGCTCAAGAGCGGCGCAAGATGTATCCGCCTCGGAGGCCGTCTTCCCGCCTGAACAACGGAATTCAGAGGCGAAGTATACCATGCCAGCGAATCCAACATAAAGCCGAACGCGCCCCCCCGCCGCCTTTTCATCCCCCTCTTCATCTTCATCGTCTTCCCCCCGGACGGCGGGTCACGACCCGCCCTACGTGCCAACACCCACGAGTCCGAAGGGGCTCCCGAGCCGTTTCTCGGCGGCTTCCGTCGCAAACACGGCAACAGTCGGCCGCCCAAACGCCGCCTCCTGTCTCCGGTGTGCTATCATAGACTAAGGCGGGCCTGCTTCTGGCTCGGATACCGGCGCGTGAGCGGGGCGAGAGGCCCCGGGAGGCCGCCCTTGGCAAAGGCGAAGCCACGCGGATTCAGCCTGGTCGAGTTGCTGGTATGTGTCGCTATCATCTCGATCCTAATGGCCCTGTACTTGCCTGTGCTGAGCAAGGCGCGGCGCAAGGCTGAGGAGGTCGTGGTTCAAGAGGGGTTCCGCCAGGAATACATCAGCGAGATGGCGAGTGTCGCCAACATCGCCCGGCCCACCTCTCAGCCCGATCCGAATGTCCGCGCCCGCTGCCGCGAGGCCTTCCGCCGTGAAATGACCACCGTCGACGGCGAGATCGTCGTTACCCAAATGCTGTTCGCCGTCAGCAACGAGGCCGAGTTCCGCGCCTACTGGCACACCCTCGTCAATCCCAACGCGAGCGGCCCCCTCGAGTACGACCGGGGAGGCATCGTCGTCACCGACGAGTCGGGCAACGCGTTCACCCTGATCGAGATGAATGCCTATCGCGCCCGCGGCGGCGCCCCGATTCCCGAGGGATGGGAGTTCCTCTCAACCGACCTGTCGGAGACCAGTTCCGGGACCCTCGGCACGAGCGTGCTCTATACCGACAGCCACGTGGATTACGTCCCGTATCCCGGCCCGTATCCGGCATGCCGCGCTGTGGCTGAGCTGTCGCACCGGTTCCTCTCAGGAGGCCCTTGACTCGGCAGGAACCGGGTGGCCGCGCAGCCATTACCCTCGCAATCGTGAGCGCCTACACCCTTACCGGTCAGACCCGACCGAACGGGCCTGGCCTTGGTTTCTGTGGCGTCGGTAGGCCACCCACACCAGGACTGCCGCGGGCAGCCATAGGGCGCTCCACACACCGATCCAGATGAAGCGCGCCCAGACCGCCTGCAACAGGGAGACCAGCGCCCGCAAGGCTTCGGAGGCGGTTTGCGCCGAACTGAAGGTCGTGGCGGGGAGGACGGGCTCCGCTTTGGGCTTCTCGCGCAAGGTGATCGTGAGCGTCGAGAAGGCGGTGCGGTGGCTCAGATAGCGCAGGCGCCCTTCGAGTCGCTCAATCTCCTCGCGTATCCGGGTCAGTTCGCGTTCCACTTTGACGACGTCTTCGAGCTTGCCGGTGCGCTCCAGATGCTCGAGCAGGCGTTCCTCAGTGCGTTTGAGGTTGCGAGCTCTCGCCTCGGTGTCCACGAATTGCTCGGTAACATCCTCGGTGCTCACCTGTTTCTCGAGGATCTTGCCGAGCGCGTCAAGCCCGAGCATGGTGGATTCAAATTGGCTGGCGGGAACACGAATCTGAAGCGTGACTGAGCGCCTGCCCAGGGCGTCGACGTGCTCACGGAGATCGGCCACGTAGCCGCCCGCCTCTTGAGTGGCGGCCACCAATTCCTCCGTCGCCGCGCGCGCATCGTCGGTCTCGGCCGTGAAGGTCGCGTTTCTGATCAGATAGCGGTCACGCTGTTGCGCCGCAAGGGTGTCCAGCCCGGAGGAAGCGGCCGCCTTCGAGGAATCCGCCGCCCGCCCGATGTAGCCCAGCGAACTGAGTCGCTCCTTGGCTTGCGCTCCTGCCTCGACAGACGCCGCCCGATGGCGCATCGCTTCTGACGACGCGACCGCGGTAGCCGTCTGCGGCTTCTCAGCGGCGCGTTTGATCCCTTCGCACGCGCTCAGCGCCAGGGCCAGGGCCGCTATGGACGTTAGAGCAAGCGTAGTCGGTTTCATGCGATCTTCCTCCCTACGTTTCTCGCATCACCGGGTGAGGTCGATTCCTTAGACACCAAGGCGGGCCTTAGGTTCGTGAAACATGGAGACGCCGCCGCCAGTAGGCCGGGTTTGCCAAACCCGGCCTCTTTGCCGCGAACAGCCCTCGAGTTTACGCAACGCCAAGGCGAGGGGCGAGGCCGCCGTTGGCAACGGCGGCCTACTACGGGCTACGCCAACGACGCTTCAACGCCGCCAGTAAAACACGGACGGGACGTGCAGCCGGTCGCCCGGCCCCACGTTGACGATCCACGCGTCCGCGCCCGCCTTGAACGGCTGCTCGCCCGGAAGCGGCGCCGACAGGCGGACCGCGGTTGACTCGCCATCTGGCGTCTCGACGCCCGTGATTCCGTAGTAGGCCGTGAACGCCTCGTCGGTCACGTAGGTTCCCCGGTAAACGGGGTCGAACACGAAGCCGGTGTCCGTTCGCAACGCCTGCGGTTCGACCGCCTTGACGCGGAACCGCCCCACCAGCAAGTGGTCGCAGGTGGTCAGGGTGAGCACGTCGCCCTCGAGGGCGGCGGATTGGACAGGATGCGCCGTGCGGCGCGCGTCGTTCTCCAAGTGGACGACCCGGCCCACGAGCGAGGTCGCATCGAAGCCGGCGTCCGCGTGATCGAGCCGGACGTCCAACTGGCGGTCCTCGGGCCGTACCGAGACCACCGCGCCCGACGGCATCGCTGGCCCCTGCATGCTGCCGCCGTGCCAGGAAAGCACCTCGCCATCCGCGCTGAACGCACGCGCCGGCTGGCCGTCCTCGCCAACCGTTGCCACCAGAACGGCCGCCTTCGTGACGGCCTCGAACTCCTCGAGGGTCACTTCCGCCCGCGTGGGATTGTAGAGGATAACGTCGGTTTGCCCGTCCGCCCGCACCACCGTCACGGCCGTCGCCGCGCCGTTATTGAGCTCCATACGCTCGACCTTCTCGATAAGCGCCGCTTCTCGGAAGGGCTCCATGACGCCCACAAAGCGGCTGCGCACCCCCTCGCCGTGGCGCCGTGCGATGACGTACCTGAGCAGTTCCTTGTGCTTGACCGGCGACACCTGCGCGTGGGCGAGGATAATCTCGGCGCCGGGCTCGGGCAGCACGCGAAGGTGCAACCGGGCCTCCGGGTCCTTGGCGTGGGCGTATTGGAGGTACCACGGGCCGTCCGCGTGCCGCTCAACATCGAACAGGTGCTGGAATCCGGAGCCGGTGTAGCCGTAGTAGGTCCCGTCGTAGCCCTCGGCGCCGCGCACCGGGTCGTCGTAGATCTCGGCGATGGCCACGTCCTCCCCGGCGAGCGTCCCCTTCTCCTGCTTCACCCATTCGCCACCTACGACGGTGCACTCCCCCGGCGGGCCGTGCAGGCTGTAGTCGTGCTGCGACCCGCCCTCGGCCGTGAAGAAGTCGACGAAGTACTGGCGGTCCTCGTCCACGTCCACCATGACCAGGCAACGCCGGTACGTACTGCATTGGGGATAGGTCTCGGGTGCGTCGACGTCAATCACGCGGGCGAACCCGCCGTCGACGAACAGGTGGACCGTCCCGGCCTGGTTGCCGGGCTGGCGCCGTGCGTCCACGGTAACCGTGTTGTGGGCGATGGTGTTCTTGGACCACGTGTAGATGCCGGGCACGTAGCCGTTCATGAAGTCCGGGTAGCCGGTGTCGGGCATCATGGGCCGGCCGTGGGCGAAAATCTCGAAGTTGAGCCGGTCGAAGTGGCCGTGGCCGCCCTTGAATCCATAGTAGATCGAGGCCGAAATGGTGTCCTTGGCGTTGTTGAGGATGCCCATGCCGTAGCCGTCCAGCAGCCGGGACGTCTGCGGCTGCGGCGCCGGTTCGGTCTCCTCGATGGGCGGGTCGAACAGGGACTCGTAGGTCCGAAACGAGTTGTCGCCCACGGCGTCGAGGGTCGCGAGCCGCGCGAGGTAGCGGGGGGCCCCATAGGCCTGGTAGGCCGGCTGGAAGATCGAGGTCTTGGCCACGCAACTGCCGTAGACGCTGCTGCTGTCGCCGACGGCCGGGGTGAACTTGCCTACGGTGACCATGTCGAGAATGCCGTCGTACAGCCAGCGCGTTTTCGGCAGGGCGTAGATGTCCCACTGCGTGCCCTTGAGGGCCTCGGCGATGGTGTTGATCGCGCCGACCCAGCCGCTGTTGTAGCCCGGCGACGTCTCGTAAGGGAGCCCATCGCGGTACACGAGGTTGTACAGCGCGTAATTGAGCCCGCTGTGCAGCGCGCTGCCGCTCGAGCGATCCAACACGGAGCCCACCCACTGGTCGGTCTTGCCGTGCTGGCGCGCGAGGGCCGCGTAGACCAGCGCCCGCTGGTGCATGCCGAAGTTGCCGCGGATCTCGCCGGACAAGACACCGTCGATGCCCTCCTCGAGCAAGTTGGCCTCGATGTTGGCCCGGATCTGCTCGCCGGTCTTGCCGAGGGCCGCCTCGAGTGCCGCGTCGGCGTCGATGGTCTCCCACACCGCGTCGTAGGTGCGCGCCATGCTGGTCAGGTTGCCGCAGGCCCAGATCAGGTTGACCAGCTTGCCGGGATATCTCCCGCCGCGTGCGTCCGTCAGTTGTCCGTAGCGCGACTGGCTGTGGTAGTCCATGCCTGGGTAGACCTCGGAGATACGGTCGAGTATCACGACGGCCTTGTGGGCGTACCGGACGTCGCCGGTCAGCAAATAGGCCAGGCCCAGGTTGCCCAGCGCCGGCAGGATGTGGCTGTGCAGCGTCCAGTGGTTGGCGTAGGCCACGAACCAGTAGCGCTCGCCAGGGCCGGCGTCGGCGTTTCCGTCCGGGCCGACCCAGCCCCACCCGTCGTCGCTGTACTCGCCTTCGAGGGCCCCCTTGTCCTTGAGGTCGCTGTCGTAGTAGGCCTTGAAGTCGTTGTCGGGGAAGGTCCCGCCGCAGACGGGACACGTGACCTTCAAGGGCTTTTTGAGGTCGAGTCTCCACGGATAGGTCCCTGCCCGCTCGTAGATCTTCTTGCCGCACTTCGGGCAGCCGGCCGTGCCGACGTTGAACGCTCGCGGCACCCGGGCGTCGGGAATCAACGCGCGGAGCGGGTGGTCTTCCCACTCGAGCCAGGCGTCGGCCGCCGCGATCACCCGGTCCGCCAGTTCTTTGGCCGAGGCGTACTTCGCAATGTTGTCCCTGGCCTGCCGGATGGCTTGGTCCGTGTAGATGACGCGTCTTGTCTTGAGCGGAAATTGCGGTTTGCGGGGGGCCTCCGCCTCGGCGTGGCCTGCGTGCAGCGCCGCCACGGCCGCCAGAACCACCACTTGCCCGAATCGGCCAGCCATACCTTTGCTCCTCTATGGGTCTCTCTGCACGATCTCCTTGGCCAGGCGCTCGCGCAAGCCGAACAGAAAGCCGGCATCCTGTATCCATGTGCCCCATGTGGGAACCGCGCTGCGCACGACCTCCTCGACCACGTTCTTACCGCCGCGCGCCTCCAGCAGCGCGAAGTACTCGTAATCCTCCATGCCGTCGCGCAGGTTTTTCAGGCGAATCGAGGCCACCGGCCCCTCGATTCCTGCGTCGTCACCTGGATAGAAAAGCGCGCCTTCGCCATTCCAGCGGATGCGGAAGCCCGGATCGTCCCACGGATTGCGGTCAGGACTTCGCCAGTAGGCCGTCGACCAGTACAGCAGTCCCGTGATGCCGTAGCGGCGGTTCAGCCACGGCGCAATCCGGTACGCCGTCACCGGGAAACCAATCTCCCAAAACGGCGGCAGGTCGCCTTTGACCTGTTCGTATTCCGGATGATAGCGGGGGGCGGTCTGCACCAGGGCCGTGTAGGACCAGACATCGTCGCCGTTGGCCTGGACGCGCTGGACGCTCGGTTCGTGAACAAAGCCGAACAGTGGGCACCAGATGTCGATGGCCTCGTCGAGCACCCCCCAAGACGCCTTCTGCGTGTACGGCTGCTCGACCACCAAGCGCCGCAGCCGAGGCGCCGCCTCCCGCACCACGGCCCCAAGCTGCCGCACCTGCTCGTAGGCATCACCGTTGTTCGGTTCGTCTAGCATGTACAAGTAGGCGCGCTTGGCCCAGCCTTTCTTCTCGAGGTAGGCATACCATGACCGGTAGTAGTTGACCGCCTTGGCCCGGTCGGCCCCCGGCATGTCCGAGAAGGGGGCACGGGGCACGTCGATGTTGGTGACGTGGTAGCGGGTCACAAACTCGGTCAGTCGCTGGTCGAGTTCTTCGCTGAACACGGCCGTGCCGTCGTCTTCGATGCTCGGCCGCAGCCGCGCTGGCAGCGGCGGGTTGATCCGGTGCGCGGCCATCATCTCGACGTAGTGGTCCTCGATCACGTGGAACTCTTCGGAATCAGCAACCAAGCCGTGGTAGCGGGCCACGTACGAGAAGCCCCCGAAGTGATTCTCGTGGGTCGGGCCGTCCGGAAGCGCGAAATCCCATACCGTCACGCGCACCGGGATCTCGACCGGCTGCACGCCTTTGCCCGAGACCTTGCAGGCGCCTTCGTAGACGCCGGCCAGCGTGTCCTTGGCTACGAAGACGTCCAGCCACAGGGCTTGGTGTTGGCCATCCCACACCTCGAATCCTGCCGCGCCGAACCGCGGGCCGACCCGCTCCCGGCCGTTCCAGCGCGGCTCGGGGATGGGCTCGTGCGTGTAGGGATTCACGAATGGGATCAACGGGTCCGGCGTGAGCCCGAGGGGCTCGGTCGCGCGCGGCGCCGCGTGCCGTGCGGGGACGTACGCGGCCCGGTACAGGACCACGTGTTCCGCGGGAAGCGTCGCGCCGCCGGGACCCTCGAGGGCCGACACTCCGGCCTGGAACTCACCGACGCTCCCTCCGACGGCCGTCACCACGATCTGCACCGACTCGTACTCGTTGCGGGCGCAGGCCAGTTCGGCCGCGGCCGTGGTACCGGCCAGCGGATCCTCCGGTCGCACGAGGACGGTAGGAGGCACGGCCTCGAGTTGGATAGCTGGCTGTGCCGCCGCCATACCGGCACAGCAAAGGCCCGCGACGAAGCCAAGCACGCACAGGCACGTCTGTTTCATCGGTAGAATCCCTCCTCTGTTGAACCATTGGGGAGCCGGCCGTCGCGCAACGCACTAGTCGCGGAGCCAACCGCGCACCGTCTCGAGGTCGGCACGGGCGGCCTCGAGCCTATCGCCCGGCGCGCCCAACTCGACCGAGAAGCTGTCGACACGCCCGGCCTCGACGAAGCTACGCACAAGCGCCTCGTTCGGGATGATGCCCTGCCCGAGCGGCGCGCCCGACACGTCGGCTATCTGCGGCGTCTCGCTCTTCACCCAATCCTTCAGGTGCACGTGGCACGTGCGCCCGGCAAGCTGCTCCAGGTTGTCCAAGGGCTCCTCGCCGGCGAAGTAGAAGTTCCCCGTGT
>Ga0272442_10011554_pt1 | contig 10750 bp, 10 predicted proteins | sample SSMForm2O_FD_200262 | JGI IMG/M metagenome (GOLD analysis project Ga0272442, IMG submission 200262) | Marine sediment archaeal communities from Little Sippewissett salt marsh, Falmouth, MA, United States - SSM-Form-2O | ecosystem: Environmental > Aquatic > Marine > Wetlands > Sediment ... | reverse complement strand
CAAAAGTCTTCCAATTAAAGTTGATTTTCCATGATCTACATGACCTACAATTACAAATTTTAAATTTTCTTTGTTTCTCATCACATATATCCTAATGCTCTTAATTCTTGCATTGCATTTGCCTTTTCTTTATCCTGAGCTCTTCCAACTCTTTCATCTTCTTTTGTTATTTTTAGTTCTTCAATAATCTCTCTAACATTAGTTGCACTTGATTCAACAGGCATACAACAAGGAACACATCCAATGCTTCTATATCTAGATAATTTTCCTCCTCTTTTTTTTGCAAAATAAAGAGGGATAATAGGAATATTTTCCCTTTTAATATATTCCCATATATCTAATTCTGTCCAATGAAGCAGGGGATGAACTCTTATATGTTCATCATTATCTTTCTTTGACTGATATTGGCTCCACAATTCAATAGGCTGATTTTTATAATTCCATTTAAACTCTCTATCCCTAGGAGAAAATACTCTTTCCTTTGCTCTCACCCCATGTTCATCTCTTCTTATTCCTAAAAGCAATGCTTTAAATTTATACTTTTCAATAACTTCTTTTAAAGCCTGAGTCTTTAACTGAGTGCAACATTGCAATTTATCATTTCCATTTGGACTCATTCCTTTATGAATTGCTTTTTTATTCTGACTAATAATAAGATTTAAATTCCATTTTTTTGAATATTCATCCCTCCATTGAATCATTTCAGGAAATTTATAACCTGTATCTATATGAACAACAGGGAAGGGAATCTTACCAAAAAAAGCTTTTCTCACAAGCCATAACAAACAAGAACTATCTTTTCCAATACTCCATAAAAGTGCAATATTTTCAAATTTTTTATATGCCTCCCTTATTATAAAAATACTTTTACTTTCTAAAATATCTAAATGATCCATTTTAATTTTTTTAATTATGATTATATTTCTAAAAAAGCTTTTAAATATTTATATAGATAATGGTAAATAATATCTTCAAAGGTAACCCAAACCTTCCATTTCTTTTTTTAAAGAACTTTTATCAAACATCACAAAATCAGTCTTACCTAAACATTTTTCATTTAATCCTATTTTTTTTATTTCATTTTCAAAAGAATCTACAATATTTTTATTTTTATTTATTATGTTATTTTTTTCATAAAAATCTGCATTTTTAAAAAGCCTTTTGCTTCCATCAGACATCTTCATATATTTATAGTCCTTATTTATAGCACAAATGCCTAATTCATCTTTTTTGGATCTAAATCTCATAATATGTTCTGCAAAAATAATTTTGTTTTTTTGCTTAAAAAGGTTTATTCCATCAGTTTCGTGATGTTTTATTCCTAAAAGACCAAATATGCTTGGAAAAACATCAATAAGTGAAGCCAAATCATCGTATGGGCCCTTTATATTAAATTTATCTGGAAATTTTATTATTAAAGGTATTCTAATTATTCCATTATTAAGAGTTTTTGCGTGCCCAAAAATCCCTTTTTCATAAAATTCATCACCATGATCAGAAGCTATAATAAAAATAGTATTTTCAAGTAAACCTTTTTTTTGAAGTTCTCTATACATTTTTCCAACAAATTCATCTACATAATTTAAAGAAGCTGTGTAAAGTTTTTTTGTATTCTCCACCTGTTTTTCAGAAACAGGAATATTTTCATCAACCAAATACATTAGAGGGCCTATTTTATTCCTCGAATCAAAATAAATCTCTTCATAATCTTCATATCCTAAATTTTTAAAATTTCTTTTTTTTGATTGATATTCATAGTGTGTTCCCATTGAGTTTATAAATAAAAAAAATGGTTTTTTAAATGAAGAGAGTTTTTTTACATATCTTTTAATTCCAATTCTATCTCCAAAAAGAAATTTATGATTAGCCTTTTTCTTAGAAGCCATGATAATCAACTTTTTAAAAATAGCATTTGCATAAAAAAAAGCTTTTTTAAATCTAAGAGTTAAGATACTCTTCAATAAAGGAATTTTCAGAGGTTTTTCCAAAACATTTTGTCCAATATATAGATTGCATTTATTTGCAAGATCTATTTCCTGTTTTTTAAAGATATTTAATATTTTTCCCTTCATAAGAATATTATTTATAGTATAGCTAATTGTTTCATATCCTGTATTGTTTAAAATTTTAACAAAATTATTTTTAAAAAAATTTTCTTCTATTTTACCTTTTTCCTGATTACTTAAACCTAAGTTTACATAAGGAATCTTAATCCTAGACCAATATTTTCCTGTAAATAATGCTGTGTGAGAAGGCCCTGTCCAAGACGAAGGAGCATAAGCATTTTTAAATAAAACTCCCTCTTTAGCGATTTTATCAATATTTGGAGTTGTTTTTTTATCATAACCATAACATGAAAAAAAATCAGCTCTTGCTGAATCTAAAATTATAAAAACTATGTTAGGTTTTTCATTCATTTTTTTCCTCAATTAAATTTAATTCAGATTCAAGCTCTTTTAAATCAACACTAAAAGTTCTATATTTATTTTTTTCTCCTTTGCATATAATATGCCTTAGATTTATCCAATCAGGATAACATGGATTAAATATTTTTCCTATTTCAATAAACTCGTTTATTCTAGGCCATATTTGAATAACAGGTGTCCCTTGCCTACATGCATATGTATTCATCATTGCAGAACCATGCTGAGCCACAATTAACTTAGCATTCTTAAAAATTCTCACTTGTTCTTCAAAGGTTTTATCATTTAATTGATAAATTTTAAATCCTTTTTTTAAAAGAAATTCTTCTATTTCTTTTTCATTTGTCATCTTTCCTCTTTTTGAAGTATCTCTTCTTGAAATATAAATCTTTTCAGTAGGAATAACTTTTTCAGGAATACATTTATCATAAATTTTCTTAATAAATTCCTTAACCCACTTATCACTTCTCAACCCATTATATATAAAAACAAGCTTATCTGCAGAAATATATCTATAATCTTCATAATTGAGAATATTTTCCTTAGAAATTCCTGCTAATTTTAAAGTATAATCTTTAAAATAATTATGTTGATTTCTTTTTATTACAGATCTTTTAGAAATTACTTTTTCATTAGTAAGAATCCTAAACTTATAATCTTTATTTTTTGCGATTTTTTTTACAAGTTCTGCAACAGGAAGAAAATCATGCATCCAATGTCCATAACTTATGCATGCACAAAAAGTAGTATAAACTGTTCCAGAGATATGCTTAACTAATTTCTTTGAAAATTTCTTTTTTTTTCTAAGACTATTAGTCTCCCTACTAAGTTCCAATCCATAATAAACCAATTCATCCATAAAAGAAAATTTTCTCCCTTTTGAGTCCATTAAAATATTTTCACAAACAATCCCATTAGGTATTTCAATTGCAAAAGGTATCCCACATAATGCTATTTTTTTTGGAAGTTTGCTTAAATCACTAAAATAATGTATTTTAAAACCATCTACTGATATTTCCCCATCCGGAACCTTTGTAAAAAATTTTTTTATCCGCATTTTTTATATTCTTTAATAACCTCGTTTGTTTTTCCAATTTTATTAATTTTTCCCTTGTCTAACCAAATAGCTCTCTTGCAATATTTTTCAATCATCCACAATTCATGACTCACTAAAATAACTGAGCCTCCTTTTTTAGCTAATTCTTTTATTTTTTCTGCACTTTTTTTTCTAAAATCCAAATCACCAACCTCAAAAACCTCATCTAACAAAAGAATATCTGGATTACTATGGACTGCAATTGAAAATGCAAGTCTCTGAAGCATGCCTGAAGAAAATTGGAATAATTTTGTATCAACATAATTTTCTAATCCTGAAAAACTAACAATTAAATTAAACTTTTTTTTAATCTCTCTGAAACTCATACCAAACAAAGAACCCACAACAAATATATTTTCTCCCATAGTAAGACGCCTCTGCATACCTGTGCCCAAGCCAATAATCGGTATTGCTTTTCCATTCATTTTAACATTGCCTTCATAGTCTTTATAAATCCCAGAAAGTATTCTTAAAAGAGTTGACTTTCCACAACCATTTTTTCCAACAATCCCTAAAATTTCCCCAGAAAATACATTAAAAGAAACATCTTTTAAAACATGTAAATTCCGTTTTAGAAATCTCCTATTAAAAATATCTCTCAATCTTGCTAAGGCAGATTGATTTCTCTTAAAACCAATTTTAAAGTTTTTATTCAGTTGTTGAACTATTATTCTCTCTATATATTTCATTTTATATATACTCTGCGAATTTAATCTTTAATTTATTAAATATAAAAAGACCTAACAAAAGTGATAATAATGTAAAAAACAATGCAGACATAATCATCCATAATTCAGGAACTTTTGAATAAATAATAATATCTCTAGATATAGTTATAAAATAATACATAGGATTAATAAGATTTAAATAATATAACCTTGTCTGCCCACCAATAGAATAAAAAATAGGTGTTGCAAACCAAATAAGCCTCGATACAAAAACCCATATATTATTTAAATCAATAAAATAAACTGTTAAACTACTTAATATCAAAGCAAAACCAAATAAAAACAAAACAAGAAAAAATAATATTCCTGGATAAAATATCATCATTTTTATTGGGATTTTAAAAGCAAGTAAAAAAACTAATAATATAATTATTTCAAAGAAATGAGAAAACAAAGATTTAAGAATTATCGCTCCAACTAAAGATTCTCTAGGAAAATTTAATGATTTAATCAAACCAAAATTGCCCTTTATAGCGATTATTGATTCAGAGGTTATCTTCTGAAAAAAATTAAACATTAAAATACCTAATAACAAATATAATGGATAATTAGGAATATTCTGACCAAGCCTATCTGTAAAAATCCCAAGCAATAATAAAAATATCATCATAGGAGCCAATAAATACCAAAGAATCCCCAGCCAAGTACCCTCGTTTTTTAATTTAAATCCTGCTTTTGCAAGAGAAAGACTTAAGTCAAAAAATCCTTTCGTCTTTTTAAATACCCTTCCCATAAATATGAGTATGTTAAAACTTATTTAAAATTATTTATACAAAAAACTAATGATTTACCTTGTTATAATCTCAATCCCATCTCTGTGTTTTAATTTATGTTCTTTCCCAACAGCTTGTTTTGTTCTTATATCAATTGCTTTTATAAAATTATTAGCTAAATCAGTATGAATAGTAGAAGCAAAATCTAATGCAGTTGAACCAGAAGGTAAAAGAAAACAATCAGGAAGAACATTTCCTTTTGAATCAGTTAATTTTGCTCCTGCAGGAAAAACAGCAATATATTTTAATAAATCAAAAACAACTTTATTTAAAACATTCTGAACTCCTGTACCATTATAAACCTCTAAAACATTTTTTTTAATTAAATTTAAAGCATTTTTTTGTTTTTCATTTAAATTTCCTTTTATTTTGAAATTATTATCCCCAGGAATATAATCAATTAAATTTAATTTAGAAGCTTCTCTTAATGCTAATTCAGATTCAGCAGAACAAGGAATTATCATTAAATCGGGATATTCTTTTTTTAAATTTTCATAATTATCTTTGCTTTTTTCTTTGTCAATTTTATTCGCAGCAATTATCATAGGTTTTGTTAAATGCCTTAATTCGTGAACAAAACTTTTCAATTCACTATCACTCCATTCAAAAGGTTTAACATTATAATTTCCTTTTCTTAAAACTTCTTTTACATCATCTTCACTAACTTTCAAACCTGAAAATTGGTTTGCAATTGCTTTTGGAAAATCTTGTTTTGTATTTTTTATTGCTCTTGAAAAAGTATTCCATACTTTTTTAAAAATACCAAGATACCATAAATCTAATTCATTTTCTAACATTTTAATATCCTTCAAAGGATTGTAATTTTTTGTTTCTTTTCCTTCTGCATCTGTTTCTCCTGAAATATCTACAATATGAATAAGAGCATCAGCAGAAGCTAAATCATTTAAAAATTCATTTCCTAAACCCTTTCCTTCAGAAGCTCCTTCAACTAATCCTGCTACATCCATTAATTCAAATGGAACAAATCTTTCTCCATTAATACAATATCCTGTTCTTGGATTACATTTTACTTTGAGTTCTTTATCAATACATTCAATTCTCACATGTGCAATTCCATGATTAGGTTTTATTGTTGCAAAAGGATAGTTTGCAATTAAAACATCTGCTAAAGTGCATGCTTTAAAAAAAGTTGATTTTCCACATGAAGGTTTTCCTACTAATCCGATTAACATTTTCTTTGAAAAGATTTTTTATTAAAATATAATCTTTTATTTTTAGATTTTATTAAATTAATTAATATCATATTCTATATTATCTAATTATGCTTTTATATTTAATTATATAATAAATCTACTGGTGGATTATCTTTTTTTCACTTAAAATCAAAAAAATAAACTTTAAATACATTACTTATATCAGATTATTATGAGCCTGTAGCTCAGCCAGGTTAGAGCACTGCTCTTATATGAGTTTGTTTCATTAGAAACAATCCTTTTTTGGATATCTAAGAAAGGCAGGGGTCCCAGGTTCAAATCCTGGCAGGCTCATTCAATATAATTTTTATATTGTTTATTTTAATTTTCTATATTTAAAAACATTTAAATAAAATAAATACATTATAAATAAATGAAAAATAATAAAAATTTAGAAGGTGATAGAAAATTATTTGCATTTTTAGCATCTTTTTTTACAATAATTGGATTTATAATTGCATTAATAATAAAAAGAGAAGACAAATATATAATGTTTTATGCAAAACAAGGACTTGTATTATTTATTCTTCAGGTAATAATAGGAGCATTATCTATAATTCCTCTAATTGGATGGTTTAATTCAATATTATGGATATTCTGGATAATTTTATGGATAATAACATGGATAAATGCATTATCTGGAAATGAAAAAGATACTTTTATTATTGGTGATTTAGCAAAAAAAATAAATCTTTAATTTAATTTTCCGTCTCTTTTTTTCTCTACAACATTTTTTACTTTAAAAGATATTAAAAAGAAAATAAACATAGCTAAACTAAAAAATAAAAATATATATCTAAATGGGAGAAACAATAATAAAACAGCAGAGAGCATCCTCCCAATAAAATTATTAAATTCTATTGTAGTATTATAAGGGCCATAATATCTTAATTCTTCTTTTTTATTTTTTAAAATATCAAAAAAATGCGATTCTGTTGTAGGCTCAAGAATTGAAATCCCTATACTCGCAAAAACTAATAAGATAAGAAGAATATAAATATTAGTAATAAAAAAACATAATAAAGCTATTAAAAAAAGAATAAAAAAACCAATTTTAAACATTTTTTTAAAACCCACTTTTCCTGCTAATTTTGAAGCAGGATACTCAAATAATATTAATGGAATTGCAACTGCAAACAAAAAATAACCAACATAAAAAATAGGAAGATTATTATTTATAATATAAATAGGCATAAATAAATAAATTAAAGACCACCAAAAATTAACTCCTCCACTTAAAATATAGGAAATTTTTCTTTGTTTATCTTTAAAAAACATAATAAAATTTTTTAACATATTATTATCTAATCTCTTTTTTTTATTTGAATTTTTTATTTTAGAAGATAAAAAAATTAAAAGAGAAGAAAAAATCAAAATACCAGATATATTAAAAATAAGATTTATTCCAAATCTCCATAATAAATATCCTGAAATCAAAGGCCCTATAACCCATGCAATATTATAAAAAGTATATAATAAACCCTCATTTCTTGACAATTGCCTTTCTTCTGAATTATCATGAACAATAATACCAAAACTAGTTATTCTTAAGGTATGCAAAATACTTATAATAAATGCTAAAATAACAAAAATATAAAATTTAGTATTAATTGAAAATAAAAAATAGCTAATTGAAAATAATAAAATTGAAAAAGCAAATATTTTTGTTTTTTTTGATCTCTCTATTAAAGGAATAAAAAAGAAATAAGAAATAAGAGAGACAAAAGTTAGTGCTCCAGAAAAAAAACCAACATAAGAGATATTATGAAAATATCCTTCCATATAAAGTGCCCAGACAGTATCTATTAATGCAAAAGAAAGTGCCATAAAAAATCCTACAAAAGCCAGCTTACAAATTTTTGTAAATACCAATCCTTTTTGTTTTCTAATTAACACACCCATTTTTAAAAATAATCCTACAAATTATATAAGTTATATAGAAAACCTAATTTTTAAATATTAACACTTTTGATAAAAACAAAAGTTTAAAAAACAAAAGTTTAAAAACCAAAATACTATTTAATTTTATTCTAAAGCCCCGATAGTGTAGAGGCCAAGCATCCTGCCCTTTCGAGGCAGAGACCCGGGTTCGAATCCCGGTCGGGGCATTCTACAATAAAAAGGGATTTTCAAATAATTTTATAATGTAAAGATTTAAATCTTTAAGAATATGATTTAAATCATTAGAATAAATGAATTATTTATTTAGGAGGAAAAAATGCCAAAATGTCATGTAGCAAGAAAAATAAAAGCAAGAAGTAAACAAGCGCGACGTAGAAAGGCTCGTCAAAAAAGAGCAAAGAGATAATTTATATTTAAATTTTTAACTCTCTGCAACACTTCAATCAAAACATTCCTCATTAAACTTTTATACTCTTTTTTCTAAACTAATTAATGTTTAAAATAACTCATAAAGATAAAAAAACAAATGCGAGAATAGGTATCTTATCAACAAAAAAAGGAAAAATTGAAACTCCTTTTTTTATGCCTGTTGCAACAAAAGCAACTGCAAAATACATTAATCCTAAACAATTAGAAGAATTAAATGCAAAAGCAATTATTTCAAATTCCTTAATTTTACATTTAAGTCCAGGAGAAAAAATAATTAAAAAATTAGGAGGAATTGGAAAATTTATGAATTGGAATTTTATAAATGTAACTGATTCTGGAGGATTTCAAATGTATTCTCCTTCTATTTATTTAAAATCAAATGATAACGGAGTTTTTTTCAAAAATCCGATTAATGGTAAAAAATTATTTATAACTCCTGAAAAGAATATGGAAATACAATTAGATATAAATTCTGATATTGCAATGACATTAGATTCTATGCCTCTTTATGAAAATTCAAAAAAAGAAATTGAAAATTCTGTTGAAAAAACTTCTTTATGGGCAGAAAAATGCAAAAAACATCATGACAAATTGCAGTCAAAAATATCAAAAAATAAAAGACAATTATTATTTGGAATAACCCAAGGTGGAATTTATTTAGATTTAAGAAAAAAATCAATAGAAAATTTAAAACAATTAAATTTTGATGGATATTCAATTGGAGGATTAGGATTAGGAGAAACAAAAAAAGAAGAATTAGAAATAATAAAATTGCAAAAATCATTAATTCCTAATAAACCTTGTTATTTAATGGGAATTGGCTCGCCTGTTGAAATATTAGAAGCAATTTCTTTAGGAGTTGATATGTTTGATTCAAGAATGCCTACTCAAAATGCAAGAAGAGGAACTTTATTCACATCAAAAGGAAAACTTAAAATTTTAAATAAAAAATATGAAAAAGATAAATATCCAATAGATAAAAATTGCAATTGTTTTGTATGTAAAAATTATTCAAGAGCATATATAAGATTTTTATTAAAGCAAGAAGAACCTGTAGGAAAAGAACTTGCTTCTTATCATAATCTATATTACTTACAAGATTTAATTCAAAAAGCAAAAAAAGAAATTAAAAAAGAGAATTTTCTTAAATTTAAAAATAAAATTTCAAAAACCTACAAAGAGTAATCATCTTAAAATCTCTTGAACAATATCCTCTTTCCATCCTTTTTGTAAAAATAAATTTCTTATTTGCTCATCTTTATATCCTCTTTTTCTAAATTGATTTACTCTTTGCTTTGCAAGAATTATCTTTTCTTGATAATCTGATTTTAATTTATTTTTTCTTTTTCTCAATCTTACAATAATCAAAATAATTATTAAAATTAATAAAATCAAAACTAATAAAATTATTAAAATCCATTTAATATTTTCTTTAATAAATCTAGAAAATTTATTAAGAGGAGGAGCTGGTTTTTCAGTTATTGTCTGATTAATTGTATTATTCTCATTATTTATTGTATTATTATCTACATCAACAGGAGGATTATCTCCACTTCCACTTCCACCTGGTCCACCGGATCCTCCAGGATTATAAGAACCACAAACATTATCTTCATCAATTAAACCATCACAATCATTATCAATTCCATCGCAGATTTCTAAACTGCATTCTTTATATTCAATCTCATAAATATGAACAGCATAACCAGGACTATCATGATTTAAAGGAGTAGCTTGATAATCTCCTATAAAATCATCTGTAAAAGAATTATCTGAAATATTAAGCGACCTATTTAATGGATTTTCAAAATCACCATTAATAACATCATTTAATGATTTAACAGAAATTATTTTGTATTTATCATTTAAACTAATTGTAATATTATATAAGTCAGTATAATTTTTACTTGCAGTAAACAAATAGATTTTATTATTATGTTTTTTCATCATAATTTCAATATCATTATTATCACAAGAATACTCATCATAAAAGTTCTTTTCAAGTAAAACAGGATATAAGCTGTTTAACTCTCTTGCTAATGAAGAAATCTGAGCCCAATGATATACATAATAATCATTATCTAATCTTAAATTGTAAGTTCCCCAAAACCAAACTCCTCCTGCTTTATTAATTATCTGCTGCCAAATCATATTTCTTTGCAAATTATAAGGAATATAATCTTTA
>Ga0272442_10011553_pt1 | contig 10750 bp, 10 predicted proteins | sample SSMForm2O_FD_200262 | JGI IMG/M metagenome (GOLD analysis project Ga0272442, IMG submission 200262) | Marine sediment archaeal communities from Little Sippewissett salt marsh, Falmouth, MA, United States - SSM-Form-2O | ecosystem: Environmental > Aquatic > Marine > Wetlands > Sediment ... | reverse complement strand
CAAACAAAATAAAAACTAATAATTTTCTTCTGAGCTATTTGTTTTTATTTGTTAAAAGTTAAAAGGAAGCGAAACTAATACAAACAAGAAGGGAGTATTTGTTTTGATAAAAGTAAAAAAAATAAATCCTGGTTCGCGTATTGCCATTATTTCACCTTCAAGCGGATTACCTTTTTTATTTCCGGAAACGTATGAATTAGGATTAAAAAATTTGAAAGAGATATTTGGATTTAGGATAGTCGAAATGCCTACTGCAAGGATGTCTCCGGAGGAACTTTATAAAAATCCAAAATTGAGGGCAGATGATATCAATCGTGCTTTTGCAGATGAGAGCATTGATGGCATTGTTACATCAATTGGAGGTTATGAATCGGTGCGTATCTTAAAATATCTGGATATTGATGTTATCAAAAAAAATCCAAAGCTTATTATGGGTTTCTCGGATGCCACCACCTTCCTTTCTTATCTCAACTACCTGGGAATAGTCACTTTCTATGGTCTTTCTGTTATGGCCGGATTTGCACAACTTAAATATTTTCCCTCTCAATGTATAGAGCACATTAAAAAAATATTATTCTCCGAGCATTTTCCTTACCGCTATTTTCCATATATCCGGTGGACCAATGGTTATAAAGAATGGAGTAACAAGAATACTCTGGGTGAATGTACTGAATTTTTTAACAATGATGCGGGTTGGATTTTTTTACAAGGAAATAAAAGCACTCAGGGCCGGCTATGGGGTGGTTGTATTGAAGTTTTGGAATTTATCAAATCAACCGATTATTGGCCTGATAAAACCTTCTGGTATGAAAGGATATTGTTTTTGGAAACATCCGAAGAAAAGCCTTCACCAAACCGGGTAGGGTGTATGTTAAGAAATTATGGCATTCAAGGGATACTTAAGAAAGTAAAAGGAGTTATTTTTGGCAGATCAAAAGATTATTCATTCAAAGAAAAGGAAGAGCTTAATAAGATTATCTTAAAGGTCATAAGAGATGAATTTGATGTGTGTGACATTCCTGTTATTACCGGTATGGACTTTGGCCACACTGACCCGAAATTAATCTTACCAATAGGCTGTATGGTGAATCTTAATCCGGTAACGAAAGACATTACGTTAATGGAAAGCCCTTTCAATTCATAACCGGAATCGGAACCGGACATAATAAATACTCAATCATATTTTAGAAATTTATCGGCTCTTTGATTTTTACAGATAAATCTGAAAAGGGAGATAGCGAACATGAATAATAAATCGAAAACAAAATCAAATCCATTTAAGAATACACTCTTAATGTTTTTCTTAGTCGGAAGCATTGTTATTACTTCCCTGGATTGGATATTTTATGGAGAAATTGCTTTTAAAATAATATTCAGTCTTGTTTTTTTTATTGCCGCTATTCTTTTATCTGGCAGGTTTTATGAAAAGAAGGAAGTTGGGCCATTTAATCGTAGTCTTGTTTTTTCTGACTGCTGGGCTTACGCTTCTTGTCACTTTTTATTTGCCAGGTAGTTTCTCGTTAATTTTTGCAACAATATCTTTTATTTTATTTATTGGTCTCATTTACACTTTTTTTCATCGGGAAAAATATTTTTAAAGGAGAGATTTAATGAAATCCAAAAATGGCTTAAATATAATGATTCGTCAATTTCTTATATTTACAATAGTTTTATTTGTTATCAATTGTATTGGATGCACAGGGTTTTGCCGGCAAACAAAAAATCTTAAATATGTAGCACCAGAAACAATTGGTTGGTCATCTGCAAAATTGGAAGCAGTGAAAAGCTATGCAGAACAAATTGGTTCTGCAGCGGTCATGGCTCTCTATAAGGGGAAGGTATTTTTTTCATGGGGCAATATTACCGGGAAATATTTGGTTCATTCTATCAGAAAACCTTTTCTCAATGCATTGTACGGCATATATGTTAATCGGGGATTGATCGACCTAGATAAAAACTTGGCAGAGTTGGGAATAGACGACATTCCTCCTTCTCTTACATCGCTAGAAAAACAAGCTACAATAAGGGATTTATTGAAATCCCGCTCCGGTGTCTATCATCAAGCTGCTGCCGAAGCACAGGGCATGATTGAATCACGACCTGAAAGAGGCAGTCATTTGCCGGGAAGTTTTTTTTATTACAATAACTGGGATTTCAATGCATTAGGTACTATTTTTGAGAAAGTTACCGGAAAGGGAATATTTGAAGCATTCAAAGAAGAAATTGCTGATCCTATAGGGATGCAGGATTTTGTTATTACAGATGGCCGGTATCAACTGGAGTGGAAAAAATCCTTACATCCTGCTTACCACTTTAGAATGACTACCCGGGACATGGCCAGATTCGGCTTACTTTATCAGAATAATGGTAAATGGGGAGATGTGCAAATCATTCCTCCGGAGTGGATTAAGGAAAGCACCACACCTTATACAATTAATGCTTTAGGCGGAGATGGTTATGGCTATATGTGGAGTATTATTCCCGAAGAATCAGGTTTCGGCGTTGGTTTTTATCATACAGGAGATGGTGTTCATGTTTTAGCGGTCCTACCTGAAGCAAAGCTGGTCTTTATTCATCGCGTTGATACGGATAGGGATTTTGATATCAACTGGGAAGAAATTCGTCGGCTGATGTATATGATTGCAACAGCACGTATTGGCAAATAATTGAATAAATAGATTACCAGATTTATCAGGAAAAAAATAACCGATTAGGTTTTAAAAATTAAATAAAAAGAAAGAATTAAAACAGGAAATTAATCATCAGCTGGCAAAATCCAATAAGTAAGCTACTAAAAAAGTAATAGTAAAAATAAGTTGTTCAAAAGTTGTAATATTTGTGATAGAATCATTTTCAATATTTAAAATCCCTTTTGCGAGATATTCTAAAAAATAAGAATACTTTGTAATCGGGAACTAATTTTTCTAAAAGGCAACATAAATATGTCAAACAATCATCAATCCTTAAGTACTTATATACGTAGAAATATCTTAATTCCTTTTTACTGGAAATACATCAATCGTTCAAAGATGTTGACATACTTCCAAAGTCTAAAAACCTATCAATGGCTTTCTCCGGAAGAAAACCGTAGCCTGCAGGGGGAAAAGCTTTTTTCTCTTGTAAAATATGCCGGTATGCATATCAATTTTTACAGGCAAATCATCAAAAAGCAGCACCTCACCATTACACAGGCAACCATCTTTGAGAATATTAAAAAATTTCCCATCCTCACCAAAAATATCATTCGTGACCAATTTTATAATCTCTATCAATTTAAAGATAGTGACTATTATTGCAATACTTCCGGTGGTTCTACAGGAGAACCGCTAATCTTCTACCAGGACAAGGAATACCTTTCCTGGGCTAATGCCAATAAACGTCTCTTTAATACCTGGGCCGGCAGGGAAATAGGTGAGCCCATGGTGAAAATATGGGGTTCTTTATCGGATATTTTAGGAAGTGGCCAGGGATTTAAAGGTTATCTACGTCAGCAGGTCTCAGGAGTCGTCACTTTAGGTTCGAGTAGGATGACGGACGAGGAGATGTATGAACATATTAGGCGAATCAATCGGGTAAAACCTCGTCTCATCCTTGCTTATACCAACAGCATGGAAGAGTTGACCCGTTTCATCAAAGACCACCACCTTACCGTGTATTCTCCCTCTGCGATCATGACCGCAGCCGGAATCTTGTATCCGGAAGTAAAAAAAACCATTGAAGAGGTCTTTAACACCAGGGTTTTTAACCGGTACGGCTCCCGAGAGGTCAGTGATATGGCTTGCAACTGTGAAAAGGATGAAGGTCTGCACCTGGTCCCTCCTTTGCACTACATAGAGATTTTAGATGACAAGGGAAGACCAGTCAAACCAGGTATCCCCGGTAACATCATTGTCACCCTACTCAACAATTACACCATGCCTTTGATTCGATATCAGATAGGCGATAGAGGAAAGCTGTCTGAAAAAAACTGCAGCTGTGGCAGGGGATGGCCTCTTCTGCAGGAAGTTGAAGGACGTATCAATAGTAGTTTTAAAAATAAATTTGGCGATTTTATCAATGCCGGTTCTTTCTATCCATTATTTTATTATAAAAATAATATCAAGCGATTCCAAATTATTCAAAAAGAAGTTGATTTTTTTGAAGTAAACCTTGTATTAAATGATAAAAAGAGATTTAATCAGATGGTTGAAGATTTAAAGGATATAAATTGGAAAATCTGTAAGATTATGAAACATGAAACTACCGTTAAATATCATGTTGTAGATAGAATCATACCCAGTCCTTCCGGAAAATACATCTACGCATTTTCCCGGATAGATGATAGTCAATAATCAAACGCATTAGATATAGTTTATTCTATTGCACCATATTCACTATAAACCTTACAAATAAAAAGGTTTTATTCACTCCGCAATATATTGCTTTTCGTTGATTTTTTCTCAAAAAGAAGGAATTCTGCAGAAATCATCGTAGTGTTAATTTAAAAGATGTCCCGACAATTATAAACATTAGTAAGAAAATTTGAAAATATTTCAGATTTTTTTGAACAAGATACAGACTTTAGATTAAAATTTAATTTTTTTTAAAAGGTTTACTTTTATGAAGGGAGTTATCAATGGCAAATAAAAAAGGTTTTACTTTCGTTACTTTATTAATGGTAGCAGTTATTATTGGACTATCAGCCTTAATTGGATTAAAATTTTATAGTGGAAACCGTCAGGAAAGAACAGCAAGTAATATCACTCAAGATAAGGCAAAAAATATAATTGTCCAAGCTAACGCAGAAGTCATTCAAAGCTTAATACAGGGAGCACTTGCCGATAAAGATATTGATTTGGATAAGGTGGTTATTCTTTCTCGAAATGCCGGTCTACATGATCCTTTTAGTGAAATTGCCATGAATACACCGGAGTGGTTTCCAGAGATTGCCGATTCCCCCGGCGAGATTCAAATTACCCTGGAAGCAGGAACTTTTTACATCCAGGGATATGGATCCGATGGTTTTCTTGCCAATATACTTACGGTAAAAAAATAAGCTCTCTCTTTAAAATACTAAATACTTTTTTGACACTTTATGATTATATTTTGGCTTCATTGATATATTTTACTTTACAAGATTCGCTCTCAAGATGAATTAAACCTAAAAATTTAATTTAACTTTAGTCATTTTGGAAGTGATTTAAATTGAAAAATTTAAAGAGATAGTACTTAAACCTATTGACACAAATTGAACGTAGTTTCCGATAAATAATGGACTTGAAACTCCTGAAGATAAAAAAATTATTTGTTTTGCCATTGATCCTGTAAATCCAAAAATGCTATGTGCCAGAACCAATAGGACAAATTTTACCGAACTTTAACGAAGGAGAGGAGTGAGAATACCGTTACTTTAACAGGTATATGCCATAGTAAAGATATGGGAGATAACTGGAATAGAATTGGCAACAGGGATAGAGGTCTGGAAAATACATTTAATATGAGCATATCAATAGAATCAGCAAATTCTCGTATTCTTTATTCAACAAGCCAAAAGGGTGTATTCAAGGCACTGATAATGGGGAAAATTGGTTGACTTTTGGACCCAAAAATAGAGTTATTTAGTTATTGATTCTGCTAATTCTGATCAAATCTTTTCAGAAACAAATAAAGGTTTATTGGTAAGTTCCGATAGGGGACTGAATTGGAAAGAAAGTAACTTAAAATCAGAACGAACAGGCAATCTTCCTTCAGTGAAATAACTTCTGATAAATCCATCTCATCCCCAAGAATTTTGTGCAGCAACAGATGTAGGAATTAATTTTATAGCAATGAAGCAGGGGAAAATGAAAAAAGATAAAATCTGAGAAGAGAATATTTTTCTGGACATCTAATGATTTAGCTACAGATAATATATAAATAGTTGTATTAAAAAAAAGGAATTTGTGGCAATTTAACGAATTTATAATTTAATAGAAGTAGTATTTGCACTAAACACGAAAATCAATATCATTCATTCAAAATAAATTAGAAATCGAGGTGGAAAAAAGGTGAATAAATCTAATAATTATAAAAATGACTTCGATAAAGAAAAGCGACTAATTTCTTTAGTCTTATGTGGTGAGGCCGGACAGGGAATACAAACTGTCGAAGGTTTATTGACCCGGATTTTTAAGTTGGCTGGTCTTAATGTATTTGCCACCAAGGAATACATGTCAAGGGTGCGGGGTGGTAGTAATTCTACCCAAATCATCATATCGAATAAAAAAGTATCTGCTCCCTTAAACCGAATAGATATTTTAATTCCTCTGGATAAATCAGCTTTGCCACATTTAACGAAAAGAATCGGGAATAATACACTAATCTTAGGGGAAAAAGAAAAAATATTACCCGATAGAGATATAATAGATATTCCTTTCACAAAAACAGCAAAAGAAATAGGAAATCCAATTTTTGCAAATATTGTGGCAGTGGGTTTAATTGCTGGTATTTTTAAAATTAATCAACAAATTCCCCTGGAATATACCAGAAAACGTTTTTCCACCAAAGGAGAAAAAATTATTCAAGGAAATATAGCAGCCATTAAAAAGGGATACGAGATTGCCTTTGATTTACTCAAAAAAGAAAGTATGGCTCAAATACACATACCTCGTCCTGATCCCAAACAAAACGTAAAAAAAGACATAATTTTAAATGGCGCAGAAGCAGTTGCATTGGGAGCAATTTCCGGAGGATGTAATTTTATTTCCGCTTATCCCATGTCTCCTTCTACGGGTGTTTTGACTTTTATCTCACAATATGCGAAAGAATTCAATATTATTGCTGAGCAAGCCGAAGATGAAATCAGCGCAATCAATATGGCTTTGGGATCCTGGTACACAGGAGCCCGTGGAATGGTTACCACTTCCGGTGGAGGACTTGCTTTAATGGGAGAAGGGGTGAGTTTGGCAGGCATGATGGAATTGCCAGTCGTCATACATCTTGCTCAACGACCCGGACCGGCAACCGGTTTACCCACCAGAACAGAGCAGGGAGACCTTGAGTTAGCTTTGTATTCCGGGCATGGAGAATTTCCCAGAATAATTTATACTCCAGGTGGAATTCAGGATTTGTTCTATCTCACCCAACGTGCTTTTAATTTAGCTGACAAATACCAAATCCCTGTTTTTATATTAACCGATGAATACCTTATGGATACATATTACAACACAGTAGAGTTTGATTTAGATAAAACCAAAATTGAAAGATATATTTACAAAACGAAGAAGAATTACAAAAGATTTCGATTCACCAAAAATGGCATTTCGGACAGGGGAATTCCCGGATGGGGGGAAGGATTGGTGTTGGTAGATAGTGATGAACATGATGAGTTTGGGAGAATCACTGAAGACCTGGATTTAAGAAAAAATATGGTGGAGAAAAGATTGAAAAAATTTAAAGAATTAGAGAAGGGTAAAATATCTCCCGAATTAATAGGGACTCGTGAATATGAAATTCTTATAGTCGGTTGCGGGTCTACATATCATATTATAAAAGAGGCGGTGGAGAATTTAAAAAAATACAAAATTGCTTTTCTCCATTTTAAACAGATTTATCCTTTACCTTCCGGTACAAAAGAGTATTTAGAAAAAGCCAAAAAGATAATTATAGTGGAAAACAATGCTACTTCACAATTTAGTAAATTATTGGCACTTTTTACCGGTATAATGATAGAGCATAAAATCCTTAAATATAATGGACTACCGTTTTTTGTGGATGAACTCATGGAGAAAATAGAAAAAATCATGAAAAGAGAGGAGGTACCCCATGGATAATACATTCGATTTGAAAGATAAAAACATTGACCTGGCATGGTGTCCGGGATGCGGTAATTTTGGTATCATTAAGGTTTTGAAATCTGTACTTGAAGAATCGAAGATAAAACCTGTAAATCTGGTGATGGTTTCAGGCATTGGACAGGCCGCTAAAATGCCGCAATATTTAAAAACCAATATGTTTAACGGATTACACGGCAGGGCATTACCGGTAGCAACGGCAATTAAAGCATGTAATCCCGAATTGACGGTCATTGCCGAAGGGGGAGACGGAGATATGTATGGAGAGGGTGGCAATCATTTTATTCATGCCATCCGGCGTAATCCAAATATTACTAACGTCGTTCATAATAATATGGTTTATGGCTTAACCAAGGGGCAGGCCTCTCCTACCAGTCAACCGGGTTTTAAAACTCCTGTCCAGGTAAATGGCGTTTTTTTGGAACCTTTTAATCCAATTGCAGTTGCTATAGCTTTGGATGCATCTTTTGTGGCTAGAGCTTTTATCGGAGATGAGAAGGAGACTGCAGGGATACTAAAAGAAGCAATTATGCATAAAGGATTTTCACTGGTAGATATTTTTCAGCCCTGTGTTACTTTCAATAAGCAAAATACTTACACGTGGTTCAAGGAAAATACCTTTTATTTAAAAAACCATGATTATAAAAATCGTCTAGAAGCCTTTGAAATGGCCGTGCAAACCGATAGAATTCCCCTGGGAATTTTTTATAAACATCCCGAAAAAAAGACTTTTGAAGAAAATTTGGAATTATATAAAGCCGATAATACACCCGTGATAAAGAGAATATTTGATAGAAAAAAAATGGAAAAACTGATAAAAAGCAAAAGATAAATTTCTCCGGTCTAATCTTAAGTTCTTTGATTGTATAAACACATCAAGAATTGAGTACTACCGGGAAGGAGTTTTGAAAAATGAAAAATCTGTCTATTGTTATTTTGCTTGTTCTTTGCCTGCTTCAGCTAAATATTAACTTATTTACCGATAAAAATATTTTACATGCTGCCCCAGCAGATAGCGACATAAATCCGGAAAAAAATATTCCTGTCATAGATGGGAACATCCCTGATAACATAGAAACTGCAACCTTTGCCATGGGATGATTTTGGGGACCGGATAGTTTATTCGGTGTTTTACAAGGGGTCATCCGCACGCGGGTCGGATATGCCGGTGGAGAAAAAACAAATCCGACTTACTATAATCTGGGAAAACATAGCGAAACCATTCAAATTGATTATAATCCTGCAGAGATAAGCTATGTAGAATTGCTGCAGCTATTCTGGAACAACCATAATTGCAGGTTGAAATCTGCAACCCGGCAATATATGTCAATCATTTTTTACCATAACCAGAAACAACAGGAATTAGCAAGTCAATCACTGCAGGAACAGGAAAAGAAATTGAATGCAAAGGTAGTGACAGAAATTATTTCATTGACTAACTTTTATCTGGCAGAGAATTATCATCAAAAATACAGACTGCAGCAATCGGATGCATTAAGAGATAGATTTATGGAAATATATCCAAATTTTATTGATTTCATCAATTCCACAGCTGTAACACGAGTCAATGGGTTTATTGGCGGAAATGGTACTTGCGAGCAATTAAAAAAAGAAATTGATACATATGGATTAACAGAACCATTAAAGAAATTTCTGTTAGACAGGGTTTGTGAGCTTTAACATTGATTAAATAATTTCATTGTAATCGGTCGAGTTGTGAAGTCAAAAGAAACAACTCAGGATAAAAGAGGTAATTGAAAGATGTTAAGTATTGCTGATACTATACGTAACAGAGACAATTTAAACTCATTATTGGAAGCATTAATTTCTGCTGACTTATTAAACACCCTCAAAGAATCAGGTCCGTTTACATTATTTGCACCTGATGATGACGCATTTGCCAGACTCGACCCGATTATCGCTGTAGATTTATTACGTGATATTCCCGAGTTGAATAAAATTCTGCTTTACCATATGGTAAATGGAAAATATTCCCTGGCAGATTTAACCGGAATGGTTAGTCTGTCCTCGAGGGAAGGCAGTGATATTTTTATTAAGACAAGTTACCATGAGGTGAAAGTAAATGATGCTTCAATTACTTTTGAAGATATTAAATGCACCAACGGGATGGTTCATATCATTTATTCAGTGATTTTTCCACCGGTTGTAGAATTTTAGATGAAAAATTGAAGATAAAAATACTGAATGTCAATATATTTTTAACTTTACCTGAGTTTCTTTAAATTAAAAAATATTTTAATAAAGAACAATACTAAAACAACATATAGACAGATTAAAAATTTATCACTCCTTTTTGGTATTTTTTAAATTAATACATATTTATTTCTAAAAACGATTGCTTTAAATAATATTTATAGTATAATAAAGACAAGAAATTTGAAAACAGAATAGCTGGACTATATGAGTTGATAAAGGCAAACTACCCGAAAGGGTGGGACGCAAAGTCATGGGTCTAAGGCAATGAATTGCTATGACCGCCAGACCACCGGCTTTTTTTGTGTTTGTATGGAATATTAAAATATGTTTCTTGGTGAATTTTTAGTAGTAATATTATCCATCTTTATCGAAAAACGAGGATTGATCAATTGAAGAGATGCGGAAATACCTGTTAAATTGAGCGTAGTAATTTTAAATGATTCATTTTTTCTCCAAAACTAGCCGGTTAAATAGAGATGAATTAGAAGCAAAGGATTTATCTTATTATTAAAAGGAGGAATGAATAATGCTGAATATTGCCGACACAGCTCTTAAGAATGATGATTTTACCATATTGGTTGATGCTTTATCATCTACTGGCTTAATAGGTATCTTAAAAGGTACTGGACCATTTACCCTGTTTGCTCCCAACGATACGGCATTTTCAAAAATCGATCCGGTTATGATGGCAGATTTAATTGCCGATACTCTCAATCTAAGCA
>Ga0272442_10011552_pt1 | contig 10752 bp, 8 predicted proteins | sample SSMForm2O_FD_200262 | JGI IMG/M metagenome (GOLD analysis project Ga0272442, IMG submission 200262) | Marine sediment archaeal communities from Little Sippewissett salt marsh, Falmouth, MA, United States - SSM-Form-2O | ecosystem: Environmental > Aquatic > Marine > Wetlands > Sediment ... | reverse complement strand
TCATTCTTACATAGAAATAGGCCGGAATTTCTGTGGTGTAGCCGGAATTCTCGAACAATATACAGGAGATTCAGAAGGTATTTTTTACAATTATTATCAGTTGCTCACAACTAATACCAAGGCTTTCACAATCGAACAAATTGCCGATTTAGATGGAGATTGTGACGTTGATTTTGCCGACTTTAGTATTTTTGTCGAACATTGGCTTGAAGGCAGGTAAAAACTATGGTATAAGTCCTATTAGAAAGGACAGAATTTCTAACGGGATAAATAACAAATTATTTAAAGGATGATACAAATGAAAAAGGAATATATTTTAGGAATACTGTTTTTCGGTGGTCTGTGGGGAATTTCGGAAGCTGTTTTTGGAGATTTTTTATACAGTGCAAATATACCTTATGCATCGGTCCCTCTCACTATCATAGGCGTTATCATAATGACTATAGCGAGGGTATATTTTCCAAAGATGGGAACAGCAACATTTATAGCAGCTTTTGCTATGTTGTATAAGTTTCTGAATGTCCCATTTTACGGCTGTCATCTACTGGGTATTCTGATGACAGGTATGTGCTACGATTTGTTCTTTAGCATAATTAAATTAAAGAAACCTTCAATTTCAGCTGCATCGGCAACTTATTTAAGCTATGCACTATTCGGCCTGATGATTACCTATGTTTTTCAATACGAACACTGGGTACAGGCGGGATTTTCCGGCGTTCTGCGACATATTGCAATCAGCGGCAGCATGGCTGCTTTAGGATGCGCTGTTTGTGTACCGAATTGTATTGGTCTTACTGAACGGCTCAAAACAAAACTCAGCCAAACTTTCAACATGCGATTGCAATTGGTCCCAGGCGGTGTATTAGCGATTACCATCGGACTATGGGTTTTCGGTATTATAACGTATATTTCCTGAATTTTCAGCCGCGCCAATAGGTTCATTACAATCTATTGCAACCAGGAAAGTTGCCGATGGTATCAACACAAAACAGGCTCATTTTGTGGACAGGTCCTAAACATAGCGGTAAAACCACCAGTGCTACTCACCTTATAAAAATGGCTCGTACCGAAGGTTTTGCCGTCGCAGGAATCCTCCAGCCATCATTATACAATAACGGTGAATTACTTGGATTTGATGTTCTTGATGTACAAAACCAAAAGCGAACACCTCTGGCAAGACGAAATAAAGATAAAAGTACAATGGGATTTTTCAACTTCATCACAGATGGCCTTACATTTGGCAATGCCGTCTTGAGCACAGAAGCGATTAAATTTGCCGACCTCGTTATTATTGATGAATTCGGGCCGCTGGAATTAAAAGGCCATGGCTGGCGCAAAAATATAGATTCGTTATTGTCATCCAGCAACGCCATTATATTAATTATAATTCGCCATGGATTAAAGGACGCTTTTCAAAAGATATACGCAGGCGTTCCCTGCCTGAAGCTTGAGGCAATCGAACCAAACTCAGCCAACAAAGTTATCTCTATTCTTAAAAACAGACGTCAACCAAAATAAGGAATAAAATGCTTAAGCTTGACCGAATGTTGATGATAGGTTCATCCGCAAGTAACATCGGTAAGACTGCACTGGCGTGCGCACTTCTTAAACAAGTTAATAAAAACTGTGATGTTATAGGAATAAAGGTTACTACGATTAGGGACAAAGAAGGACGATGCCCTCGAGGCGGTGAAGGTTGTGGGATATGCTCTTCGCTGGAAGGCGTCTATAGCATTGTTGAAGAGTTTGACATCAGTTCCGGAAAAGACACGGCAAGACTTCTGGCTGCCGGAGCAAGCCGGGTTTTCTGGCTGCGGGTTCGAGAAGAACACCTTATGGAAGGGATAACCGCACTGCTGGACATCATCGGCCATGATGCTGTGTCAATTTGTGAGTCAAACTCGCTTAGGCAAGTTGTAGAGCCGGGCCTTTTTTTGATGGTCGGAAGCCGCAATTCGAAAAACTGGAAAAGCTCAGCTTTAGGCGTGAAAAAATATGCAGACAGGGTTGTGATTTCAGACGGCAGCAGCTTTGATTTTGATCCAAACAGGATAAAGCTTATCAAAGGCAAATGGATAATAAACATGCCGGCAACAGCAATAATTATGGCCGGCGGAGAGAGCTGCCGAATGGGTACCGATAAAAGTATGCTGTCGATTAAGGGGCAATCGATGATAGAGGTGATATGCGAACAGATTCGCGGCTTTTTCGATGAGATACTAATAAGTGCCAACCAAGAGGACAGGTTTTCATTTCTTGGCTTCAAGGTTGTCCCTGACAAAGTACCCGAACAGGGACCATTGATGGGCATAGCTTCGGCTCTGGAGGCTTCGGCCAACGAATTCAATTTTGTAGTTGCCTGCGATATCCCCAAAATAAATCTGACCTTTGTGAATAGAATGATCACCGAAGCTATCGAAAGCCGGTCGGATATAGTTATTCCGGTAACCGGCAAGGAAAAATACGAACCTCTCTTTGCTATTTACCGTAAAAATACACTTGAAGCCATAAATAAGACACTCTCAGCCGGAAAACACAAAATAAGCGATGTTTTCTCTTTGTGCAGGATTAAGTATATTAAGATGGAAAGTGCAGATTGGTTCATAAACCTTAATACAAAAGCTGATTATGAAGAATTTCAAAAAAAGCTGCTTTGAAAAACAAAGCTATACAGAAATGAAATACGCATAGAGGAATAAAGCATAATGGCTCACGAAGGTCTTTGGGAACAACTTGAAAAGCTGGACGGCTCCGAAACGGCACAGCGGTCAAAGTGTCGACATCTTGACAACCAGTCGCAGTATATCATAACCCTGCTTAACACAGAGTATGTGGTCAATCTTTTGGGCAGAAATATCTTTTCCAACCGGTCTGGTTCTCAGCAGAAAGAGGCTAAGTTTCTCGAACAGCTTTGCATCCTTGCTTATTTAATAAACGCCAGGGATTTACCACTGGCCAACAAACTTGTAACCGGTAAAACTTTACCCGGCGGGCAGTTCTTTTTCAGAGGCCAACACGGCCTGCCGACTAAACAGTTAGAGAAGGTCTTTGGCAGCAACCCAGAAGTTTTACATAAGGTTTCAGCACAGCTTGACGCCGAACGCTGCGAATTCGGTGACGCCTCAATTCGCCTTTATATATTACCCCGGTTGCCACTGACCATTGTGATTTGGGGACGCGATGAGGAATTCGAGGCCAGAGCTTCCATTCTATTCGACCAGACAGCAGCTTCTCAACTTCCCTTAGACGCCTTGTTGGCAGCCGTGAATCTTACCGTTGGGGCATTAATAAAAAACACCTCCGAAAACAGTTAAAAAGTATCCGACATTTAGCAAACAGCTACGAACCAATAACTCATTATGATTGAAAATATTACAGCATAAATGCTTGACAGCTTCTGACAAAACTGTTAGGTTATTCACACTCAACTACATTGACTATTTTTTTATCGAATATGGGAGCCCAAGCGACCGATAAAAAGGCCGTTATTATATACGGGATGCAGGGATTAAAAATAGCAATTGGCGGAAAAGGAGGTGTTGGAAAGACCACAGTATGTGCAATCTGGGCTCAATTATTCGCCAAAAACGGATTTGATGTCCTCGTAATCGATGCCGACCCCAATACCACCCTTGCTTCAGCCTTTGGCATAGCTTCAGAACAATGTCCGGAGGCGCTTACCAGAATGAAACAGCTAATCGCTGAGCGTACCGGCACCGGCAAAGACGCAGTGGGAGCATATTTCAGGCTGAATCCCAAGGTCAGTGACCTGCCGGAAAAATATTCACTTGATGTTAACGGCTTGAAGCTGCTTGTCTTAGGAGGAATAACTCAGGGTGGTGCAGGATGCGCCTGTCCGGAAGGTGCATTCTTAAAAGCACTGCTGACACATACTATTTTGCAACGTAAAGAACTGGTGCTGGTTGATTTGGCAGCGGGCGTTGAATTTTTGGGCAGAGCAAGTGTACAAGGTATTGATGCCTTTATATCCGTTGTTGAGCCTGGAGGCAGAAGTATCGAAACAGCGAACAATATCAATAAAATGGCCAAAGATTTAGGCATTAGTTGTATCGGAACAATTGCCAATAAGATTACAGAATCGTCTCAAGTAGAATTAATAAAATCTCAATTGAAAGAAACAACCCTGCTGGGAACTCTTGGGTACAGCCGCTCTCTCCAGGAAGCTGACCTCAGAAGAGAAGCAGTATTTGGGGTCGATGCTGAAGTTATGGTGCAATTGAAATTAGCCAAGGATAAATTAGTGGAACTTATTTCCCAATCTTCATCAATCAATTAGGGGCAAAAAGAACCAAAAACAATAATTGACAACGCAAAAATTTTATATTATGAGAATAGTTACCCATTTTGGGACGTATTACAAAATGGATACTGATATTAAACTTAAAAAATAGAGGTACATTTATGGATCCAAAAGAACGTAGTATTGATAAAGCGTCACAGGAAATGATAGCCCAAATGGACGAAGCAGGCCGGCAGAACGCCTGGGACAGGCTTGAAACTCAATTACCACAGTGTGGTTTTGGAAAACAGGGAATATGCTGCCGGATTTGTACCATGGGGCCCTGTCGAATCTCAAAAAAGGCGCCAGCAGGAATATGCGGCGCTACCGCCGATACAATCGCAGCAAGAAACCTGCTTCGTATGATTGCCGGCGGGGCTGCGGCACATTCCGACCATGGTCGTGACGTCGCACACACATTCAAGATGGCTGTTGAGAGCGATAGCTGCGGTTATAAAATCAAGGATGAGTTGAAATTGAGGGAAGTTGCAGCGAGATACGGGATCAAGGTAGAAGGCAGAAACACAAAGGAAATCGGCAGCGACCTTGCCAATGCGGTGTTAGCTGAATTTGGAAAACAAGATGGAACACTTGTAAGCACAACGGCCTACCCACCAGTTGCCAGGCAAAAGGTTTGGAAAGAATTTGGCGTAACTCCTCGTGCCGTTGACCGCGAAATTGTCGAGATTATGCACAGAACACATATTGGTGTAGGCTCTGACTATAAAAATCTCATGAAACAAGGCATCCGGGCTTGTTTGGCAGATGGCTGGGGCGGATCACTTATTGCCACGGAACTCTCAGACATTCTCTTTGGAAGCCCCTGGCCGATTCGATTTGGTGCTAATCTCGGGGTTCTTGACGCCAAGAAGGTCAATATAATAGTACACGGCCACGAGCCTACGCTTTCGGATATAATTGTGGCGGTGTCCCAGGAACCAGAGCTAATAAAAATGGCCGAGGAAAAAGGCGCCACAGGCATCAACCTCGCAGGGATATGCTGTACAGCCAATGAGATTTTAATGCGCCATGGGATACCGGTTGCCGGCAACTTTCTGCAGCAAGAATTAGCTATGATGACCGGTGTCGCGGAAGTTATGTTGGTTGATGTGCAGTGCATTATGCCTGCGCTCGGTTCTCTATCAAACTGTTTCCATACTAAGCTGATTACTACATCGCCTAAATGTAAGATTGAAGGAGCAGAGCACATTGAATTTCACGAGGATAGAGCCGTCGAAACCGCAAGAAAAATAATCAAGATAGCTATTGAGAACTTTGTGAACAGAAACGGTGAAGGCAAGATTCCAAAGGAGAAGGAGCGTGGAATTGCAGGTTTTACAACGGAAAATATCTTTTACCATCTCGGCGGTCGATTTCGCTCCAGCTACCGCCCATTAAATGACAATATCATAAATGGTCGAATTCGCGGTGCCGCGGGAGTTGTAGGCTGCAATAATCCCAAGCAAGTGCACGATTACGGGCACCTTACGATGATAAAGGAACTTATCAAAAACGATATTATAGTCGTGAGTACAGGTTGTAGTGCTTTAGCAGCCGGCAAAGCCGGTTTAATGAGACCCGATGCGGCAGCTAAATATTGCGGAGAAGGGCTGGCTGAAGTCTGTGAAGCAGTTGGTATCCCACCGGTGCTTCACGTCGGTTCCTGCGTTGATAACAGCAGGATTTTGACAGTTCTATCTAATGTTGTTGCCGAAGGCGGCCTCGGAGAGGATATATCAGAGTTGCCTGCCGCAGGGGCCGCACCTGAATGGATGTCAGAAAAAGCAGTCTCAATTGGAATGTATTTTGTAGCCTCAGGTGTTTATACCGTTATCGGCGAGCCTTTGCCTGTCCTTGGTGCTCCGAATTTAACACGGTATCTAACCGAAGAAATTGAAAAGGACGTTGGTGGCAAATGGGCTTTTGAACGTGACCCCATTAAAGCCGCTCATATGATGATTGAGCATATCGAAAGCAAACGCGATGCACTGGGTATCAATAAGGAAAAGGAACGCAAGCTCTACGATATGGCAGACCGCAGAGCTTTATCTGTAGAATAGAACGGTAAGAAAAACGTAATACTGTATATTCAATATATTAACGCAAAGGATGGTTTCCTATGTCAAAAATAATTGCATCAGCAGCTATACGTGGCGCTCATAAAATAGCCAAACAGGCCGAGGAAATTTTAGCCAAAGCAATCAACGAAAAAGGTGAAGATTGCCAAGTTGAGTTCCCAAACACCGGCTACTATATGCCCATTATTTATTCTATGACAGGGATGGCAGTCGAAACATTATCCGATTTTAAAGAAGTAATGCAGGAGATACAAAATTTACTGCCGCCCCATGTTGATGATGATTTATGGGTGCCCTATCTTGGTCATACCCTGGACGCCGGTATGGCAACACTTTTTGCAGAGGAGATTATCGAGGCCTGCAAGTACTTAATAGGACCCAATCCGGTTGACGATATCTGGCTCGGAGCGGCCGACGACATAATTCTTCGCGAACGCGGTATCCAGTTTGTGGACGGTACGGCACCGGGCTTTGCAGCGATAGTCGGTGCTGCGCCAAATGTGGAAACAGCGGTTGAAATCGCCCGCAAACTACAGGAACGCTGCCTGTATATCTTTATGTCAGCGCATAATAACGGCAGCACTTTCGCCGAGCAACTTGTCGAAGGCGGGGTACAGCTGGGCTGGGAAACGCGACTGGTGCCTTTCGGACGGGATATCACATCAGCCATATATTCTCTTGGCTTTGCCAGCCGGGCAGCCCTAAGCTTCGGCGGTGTGCAGGCGGGGGATTTCAGACGAAATCTGCTCTACAACAAAAACAGGATTTTTGCCTTTGTTATGGCTATGGGCGAGGTTACCGACGAATGGTATGCCACCGCCGCCGGTGCAATTAACTATGGTTTCCCCGTCATTGCCGATTCCGACATTCCTGAAATTCTTCCTACCGGCGTATGCACATACGAACACGTCGTATCGAATATTCCTTACGACCAGATAGTAGAAAAAGCGGTAGAAGTTCGTGGTCTTAAGGTAAAAATCACCGAAATACCGATTCCGGTCTCAGTCAGCCCGGCTTTCGAAGGTGAACGTATCCGTAAGGAAGAAATGCACTGTGAGTTCGGCGGCCAGAGAACACCCGCCTTCGAATGGCTTCGAATGCGGGAAATCAATGAGGTCGAAGACGCCAACGTTGAGGTGATAGGACCTGATTCGGATTCACTTGAACCGGGTGGAAGGCTGCCGCTGGGTATCATAGTTGAAGTGGCAGGTAGAAAAATGCAACCTGATTTCGAACCTGTACTCGAGCGACAAATACATACATTTTTAAACGAGGCACAGGGACTGTGGCATATGGGACAGCGGGACATCAATTGGGTCCGAATCAGCAAGGACGCCGCAAAGGCGGGTTTCAAACTCGAGCATATCGGCAAGCTTCTGCATGCCAAGTTCCACGACGAATATTCGAGCATATTAGATAAAGTACAGGTGAAAATATACACAGATGAAAAACAGGTGGAAGAGCTTCGCCAGCAGGCCCAGGCAGTCTATAGCGAACGTGATGCCCGATTGGCCGGTATGCAGGACGAAGATATTGATACATTTTATTCCTGCACCCTCTGTCAAAGTTTCGCCCCGAACCATGTTTGTGTGGTTTCGCCGGAGCGACCCGGTTTGTGCGGCGCTTACAGTTGGCTGGATTGCCGGGCGGCATTCGAAATAACTCCCTCGGGACCCAATCAACCCATCTCAAAAGGCAATTGTATCGATCCGACCATCGGCCAGTGGGACAAAGTGAACGCATTTGTTCTCAAAACCAGTGGCGGCAATGTTGAGCGAATGAGCCAGTACAGTATGATTACCGACCCGATGACCTCCTGCGGCTGTTTCGAATGCATCGCCGCCGTACTGCCGTCAACAGGAGGAATAATGATTGTCAACAGAGAGTATCCTGAGATGACACCCTGTGGAATGAAGTTTTCGACGTTAGCCGGGACCGTCGGAGGCGGCCAGCAGACACCTGGATTCATCGGTCATTCCAAGCATTACATCTGCTCAAAAAAATTCATCCATGCTGAAGGCGGTATTAAGCGGATTGTTTGGATGCCAAAAGTACTCAAAGAAGAAATTAAGGATGCTTTATCCGAAAGAATCAAGGAAACGGGATTGGACCCGGAAGAATTCCTCGCTAAAATTGCCGACGAAACCACAGCAACAACCGAAGAAGAGGTACTGGAATTTATCACCAACAACGAGCATCCTGTAGCCACTTTAGAGCCTATGTTCTAAGAAATGCCAAACACTCTCGTAAAGAAAGCGAGAAACGAGGGATACAAAATAATATATACCGAATACTAATAAAGGAACAATATTATGGCACTAACAGGATTGGACATATTCAAGCTCTTACCGAAAACCAATTGTAAAAAGTGCGGCATGCCTACTTGTCTGGCTTTTGCTATGGCGCTTGCTCAAAAGCGTGCCAAACTCGACGACTGCCCCGACGTTTCTGAAGAAGCCAAAGGAAAACTTGCCGCCGCATCGGCCCCGCCGATGCGAAAAATCGTGTTTGGTACTCAGGACAATCAAGTCCAGCTTGGACAGGAAACCGTAATGTTCCGACACGAAGAGAAATTTTACAATCCGACCGCTCTGGCGGTAACCGTCTCGGACAAACTTACCGGGGAGGATTTAACCAAACGCATCGAAGCTGTAAATGCACTCCAGTTTGAGCGTATCGGTATTAAAATCGGAGTTAAGGCCATAGCTCTCGTAAACGACAGCGGCTCTGCCGAATCTTTTGCACAGGCTGCTGCAACAGTCAAAGACGCCAGTAAGCTTGCTTTAATTCTGGTATCCGAATCACCCGATGCAATGGCGGCAGCGGCAGCTAAAACTAAAGAGTCTGTACCTTTACTCGCCTCGGCCACTCCGGATACCGCAGAAGAGATGGCAAAAATAGCCAAAGAAAACGGCTGCCCAATCGTTGCAAAGGCCGACTCACTTGATGCCCTGGCCGGACTTACCGAAAAGATTAAGGCTGCAGGAGTAGAAGATATAGTATTAAATCTCCAGAGCCCGAGCCTGCAGAGTCAATTGCTTAATCTCTCGAAGATACGGGCCCTGGCTCTGAAAAAGGTTTTCAGACCCCTGGGCTATCCGACAATATCCTATGCAACCGACGGCGACGCTGATACACAGGTGGCTTCGGCCATAAGTCTGATTTGCAAATACGCCGGTATAGTGGTACTCGAGACTGTCGAACCGTATGCGATTCTGCCCATGCTGACCGCGGTGATGAACATCTACACTGACCCGCAGAAGCCGGTCCAGGTAGAGCCAAAAATCTATCGTATCGGCGAACCTAATGAGAATTCACCGGTAATGTTTACCACAAACTTTTCACTGACATATTACACCGTAGAATCAGACGTCGAGTCCAGCAGGATAGCAAGCTATATCCTCGTGGTTGATACCGAGGGCACAAGTGTCCTGACGGCTTATTCAGGGGACAAGCTCAATGAAAAAACGGTAGCTGATGCCATGGCCAAACACGACGTGGAAGACCTTGTAAAACACCGTAAGCTAATCATCCCCGGCTATGTCGCCGTAATGAGCGGCAAACTTGAAGAGGCCACAAACTGGGAGGTTATGGTCGGCCCAAGAGAATGTTCGATGCTACCCAAATTTCTCCAGGAAGTCTGGAATTAAACAGGTTGCCTGGTGCTCGGTGCAAGATACTCAGATAAGGAAAAATCGAGCATCGCTAGTCTGCCTTCGCTTCAGCGAAGGCGGAAGTATCGATAATGGAAGAGAGCAAGAAGAAACAATACACAATCCGGTTTGAACCAAGCGGCTTAAAGATAAAAGTGCCGTCCGGGGCAGTTCTTCTCGAAGCTGCCCACAAAGCCGGCATTTATTTAAGCAGTATCTGTGGCGGAGACGGATATTGCGGTAAATGTAAAGTTATAATTGACGAGGGGCAATTTCAAAGCAAGCCAACTGCATTACTTACACCTGATGAAGTGCGGCAAAATGTCGTCCTTGCCTGTCAAACCAAAGTCCTTTCCGATATGACCATAACAGTCCCAAGGTCTCATACTTTGGAAACAAGCCAAATACTTATGGACTCGGACGCCCACAGATTCAGTGAGCTGCCGTCAGAAGTACGGGAAGGTATATTTGAGTTCGACCCCCTGGTTCGCAAAATCTGCGTTGAGATGTCACCGCCTACAGTACACGACCACACGGCAGACCACGAGCGTCTGTATCTGGCTATACGTGAACAGATTGACGCTCCTATAATGCAGACCGGTTTCCGTCTCCTTCAAAAACTATCCCGATTGCTGCAAACCAGTAACTATAAGGTTACCGTAACGGTAGGTCGTCGGGGAGAAACCACCGAGGTTATCGAGGTCCAGCCGGGCAATCACTG
>Ga0272442_10011551_pt1 | contig 10752 bp, 27 predicted proteins | sample SSMForm2O_FD_200262 | JGI IMG/M metagenome (GOLD analysis project Ga0272442, IMG submission 200262) | Marine sediment archaeal communities from Little Sippewissett salt marsh, Falmouth, MA, United States - SSM-Form-2O | ecosystem: Environmental > Aquatic > Marine > Wetlands > Sediment ... | reverse complement strand
GATGTTGTCATGTCTTTTGGTAGTCAGTTTTATTGTAAGAAATGTGGTATTTCATATCATAAAGTTCCAAAAGAGTTGTGTAATGAAAATGGTTTAAGAATGGAAATATGGAGATAAGTAAATTAAAAGAGGTAAGAAAATGAAAGATAAAATATGTTGTCCAAAATGTAGAAGTGAAAAATTAAGCTATGATGATATTATGGAACATCATAAATGTTTAGATTGCAACACATTTTTTAAGATGTGGAATTACTAAATTAAAAGAGGTAAGAAAATGAATGTAAAAAAGGAATATAGACAAAAAGATGCTATTGGTGCTTTTGGTTTGATAATTGAAATAAGAGGAGAACCTTCATATGTTGAGCATATGGTTGATGTGATTAATGAAGGTTTTGTAACTAAAAAACTTAATGAACATTTAGAAGAAATATAAATTACAATGGTAACTATGTCAATCTGTCATAATGTACCGATAAGTATATATACCTGTGAGTACATACATATTATTGGAAATGAGTCCCACGCTGGTAACATCTTGCCTGATAAGCGTTAAGGAACGAGGTGGGTGGATTGGTAATCCTAACCACTGTTGTCCGAGATGTACTTGGCTATCAACCTCATATGGGGCTGATGAAATGATGGCTTTAACTCTTACCCTTCGTGGTAAGCTCTATTGCCTATCAACGTTTCTGAAATCATATGGGGACGCCTTGTAGCAAATCCGAGCAGGGACACCACTCATTTCCTTAAAGGTGAAATAATGAACTTGAAATGTAATCGTTGTAATCATAGTTGGTATAGTCGCACACCTAATGAACCGAAGGTGTGTCCAAGTTGTAAAAGTCCTTATTGGAATAAACCAAGAGTGAGAAAGATAAATTAAAAGAACTAAGGAAGTGAAAAAAGAATGGAAAGCAATATTGAATTTAAAATGAATGATAAAGAACTTGCAGAATTGTTAATGTCTGCTTGGGCTGATGGTTGGATTTCTAAAGAGCAAACTAATGATGATAGAAAAAGGGTTTTCACTTTTGAAAAAATCCAAGAGATTCATTTTAAAAATACTGGAAAACTTGTAAATTAAAAAGGTGAAGTTATGAAAGGATATTTATTAACAAACGGAAAAATTGTTTATCCAACTAAAGAACAATGGGATATTATTTTTTATCCTATTAGTTATGATATTGCTTTGGAAAGAATGATTTATAGTAAGAAGTAAATTAATATAACTAAGGAAGTGAAAAAGAAAATGAAAGCAATTTGTAATTGTGGGAAAGAACTTATATTTGATAAAGAAGTTGGTGAGTGGGCTTGTATAAATTGTGGTTATATGTTTGATGAATATGAATTGATAAATTAAAAAGTCTAAGGAAGTGAAAAAAAATGTGTGAATGGATTATTAATTATCTAGATAATTGGAGTGCTATGAGTGTTCCTACTAATTTTGATGAGTGGAAGAAGAAAGAGGATAAAAGATTAGCTAAGTTAAGAAAGAAGAAGTAAATTAAATAGTCTAAGGAATGATTGAAATGAAAATAACAATTGAATTTGATAAAAAACAAAATGGAATACAAAAAATATTGATAATTGAAAATCCTAAAGAATTTAAAATCAAAGATATTGATGGAGAAAGTTTAATCTTTCAGGATTTCTAAATTAAGAAGGTGATAAAATGAGTTTAAAAGAAAGAATTATGTGGGTTCTAATAATTATAAATACTATTGGGATTTTAATTCATACTTATATTATTTTTAGTATTTTGGATATTTTGAATATTATATATGAGGTATTGTTTTGATTGAATGGGTTTTTGTTGGTGTTGTTGCTATCTTTTGGATTATCCTTGTTGCATGGTTAGTTTATAGGAGTTTGTATGTATATAAGTAAATTAAAAAGGTGATAAATATGAAAATATTAGATGCAACTTGTGGTGCTAAAAATATGTGGTTTAATCCAAACCACCCTTTAGTAACATATTTTGATAAAAGGAATGGCAAGTATATTCATTGGGATAAAAAGAATGCTGAACGTAGAATTATAAATGTAAATCCAGATGTTGTTGGTGATTTTACTAAATTAGATTTTCCAGACAATAGTTTTGATATGATATTGTTTGACCCACCACATATTGTTAAATCCAAGCCATCTGAAACGGAAATCAGAATGGAAGCATATTATGGTTATTTATTGAAAGATAGTTGGAAGCAAACAATAAGAGATGGTGTAAAAGAACTATTTTGAGTGCTTAAACCTGAAGGTGTTTTTATTCTTAAGTGGTGCGAAACGTCTATTAAAATCGAGGATATTATTAAATTATTCCCTTATCCACCTATATTTGGAAATAAAACAATGGGTAGTAATCCAGCAAAGAATGATGGGAAAAACCATTGGTTGGTTTTTCTTAAATATGATATGAATAAAAAACTAAACATAAATTAAAAAGTTTACATAATTCTAAATAAGATATATTAAGAAGAAATAAAATGACTAAGAAATGTATGATTTGCGGTAAATATAGCAACTGTTTAGTTATCTGTAAAGATTGTATAAATAAAAATATTAATGTTAAAAAGTAGTTATATTAATAAAAAGTAAAACCGTAAAAATATTAAAAAGATAACAATATTTAAATAATATGAGAACTATGAAGAATTGGTGATATAATGAATGACCAACAATATACACTATTAAAAAACTTGGAAGAAGAAGGAATATATGGAATGCAAACAATACCGTATTTAATAGATGGATTTGATATTACGGAACAAGATGCAAAAAACATATTAATACAATATATGAAACTTCCAAAGTTAAATAGTGCTGGACAGGTTTCAATGGGCAGATACGAAAATGTTACAACATATGATATTATAATTGGAATAATTGCTTTAATTGGAATTTGTTGGGCGGTGAGTGTAATACTATGAACAAAGAATTATTTGAAAAATCAAAGGTGAAAAAATGAAATATAAAGTAGTTAAAATATGGTTTGTAGAGGCTGATGATGAAGACCAAGCACTTGATAAATTAAAAGAACCAGTATTTATATCAGTTAACAATAAGTTTAAAGTTGGGGAAGATGATATAAATGAAATTGAATACACTGAAACTGATTAATCATATACTTGTTGTTTTTTTAATGTTTGGCGCATTGCTTTGTAGTGTGTGTGTTGGATTTACAGCTTTTCATATGATTATAGCGATTATTGGAACTTGTCATTTTATAATGGGGAATTCAATTGTTTTTGTATCTTCTCCGGTTTCAACGTTTTCAATGATTGGTTCTATAATCATTGGATTTATTGTTTATGCAAAGACATACTTTTACCTTGAAAGATTTATTAAGAAATATAAAGATTTAACAAGAATTAGGGAGGATAAATAAATGGACCCGGTATTGATTGGAATATTGATTTGTGGGGGGTTTATACTTTTGGTTATAACCTTAATGCGAATAATTTTCAAAGTTAGAAAAGATAGACGAATACAACAACAATATTTTGAAGAGCAAGAGGATTAAAAATGAAGAAATACAGAACTGGAATACAAAAGCAAGTATTAAACCTGATAGACTATGGTTGTAATGTTATGCATTTACCATATGTAACCACTGAAGAGTTAAAAAAAGAGTTACGTAAACCAAATGAAACAGATGAACAAATTAACCATAGATTAACTCAAGCAGTTTATCAGTTAAAGAAAAAAGGTATGATTAAAGATAAGGGATATGGCAAATATTCTTTTGATAGAGATGGTAAGAGACATTATAGGCATTGCAGTCATTTGATTAAAAAAGATGGTAATCATTATTGTCCGATTAAAAAGATGTATGTTCAACCAGATGAACGATGTATTGCCATTGAACATTTTGATGGTAAGAAGAAAGTAAATATTCCAAAGTGCAGTGGTTATTCAACAAGTGGTAATGTGGAGTTATCTGAATGTAAATTAAATGCAGATAAAGCAATGTGGATTGGTAATCATAGGTTTTACAATGGTAGTCAACATGACCCAGAGAGTAAGTATTATTTGCCAAATTTAGTTGCAAGAGAAAACGCTTTAGTTTAGGATGTAAAGATGAAAGAAATTAAAAAGAGAGACATAGAAAAAATAAAGTTTATTGACAACAAAGAAAAAATAATACGAATTTATTTTAAAGATGATACAGCAATAGACTTTCAAATGTTATGATTAAGTATATACTATTGGGTTTCGGAATTGGATTAGCAACTATGATAATATTTAGTTTCTATAAAGAGTTTCTAAAATGGTGGAATGATTGGCGATAGGTGTAATGTATGAATTTTTGTTATATTCTCCAAATTTTGTCCTTTCCTATGTTACACCCGCTAAAAATATTAAAAAAATCAATATATTTAAATATGATACTTGAAATATAATAGATAAGGATAAGAATGAATTACAAGACAATGATAGTCGATGGACCATTTCTGGCACATCGTTCTCATAGAGCACCATATCGTCTTACGACAAATACTGGGTTAGATGCAACCATGATACATGGTTTTATTCGTGCTTTAAATGCAAGACGTAAGCAGTTTGAACCAGAAAGGATAATTGTTACTTGGGAATCTCATGGAACGGTTTCTTGGCGTAAAAGAATTTATCCAAACTATAAAACTACAAGAATGTTAACTGGTAAGTTTGTTTCAACTTTAAATGATTTAAAGATGTTGCTTTATTTGTTTGGTGTTGAACAGTATTATTCACCAGAGAATGAAGCAGATGATGTAATTGCAAACTTTGTGATGTCTGACATAGAAAAGCCAGTTTTGATATTTACATCAGATAAAGATTTAATGCAATTAGCGGATAAAGACTGTCATGTATTCGATGGAAAAGAAATTTTCACTATAGACAAGGTTAAAGAAAAGTTTGGTGTTCATCCAAGATATCTTCCAGATTATTTATCACTTGTTGGTGATAGTGTTGATAATATAGAAGGAATTAAAGGAATTGGTCATAAGAAAGCAATTGAGATAATTAATAGTGGAGATTATAGCGATTTAGATAAAGATAAAATTGAACTTAATGTAAAGTTAACAACTCTTAATTTCATGTGCAGATTATTGCCTTATAATATAAACAAAGTTGTTTTAGATGAAACAATAGAATCATTACTCGATAAATATAAGTTAGAGTCATTAAAGAAAAATATAGATGAATATAAGCTAATGGGAGACAGAAAATGATAAGATTTGAATATACGGACAACTACAAATATACTTGTAGAGATTGTGTAAAATGCAACACATGTGATGTTACGAAACATGGAAAAGAACAAAATAGATTACCATGCATAGATGCAACATTTGAACCAAGACAACCAAAACTTTCGGTATCAAGTTGGGATTATATACAACTAAAAAGACAAGTATCAAATATGAGGAATATAATCAATCATAAAAAGCAAATGATTATGATGTCTGATATGGCATCTCCAACGTTAAACACTGAGAATATAGATAGACATACGTTTACTCATTATTGCGCATTTGAAAAGGCTTTAAAATCATATCTTGATTTCTTAGTTGATAATCAAGAGTATGGGGATAATGCTGGGTTTATGGAAAGCATGATAAAAACCATTGTAAGGTTAGAAGACAATGGGAATATAGTTGTTGCATCTCAGAATAAAAAGATTAAACCATACATTAAACAAGTTCTTGAAAATGAAGGTTATAGATATGGAGAGGATATATCTTTAGATAAAAATGTTAACGAAATGTGACTATTGCGGAAAAAAGATTACAAAACCACCAAGGGATTCAGTCCATAAACATGCATTTTGTAATATGAAATGTTATTCTGCATATAGAGTTGAACATCCAGAAGAGTATGTTTTCAAAAGGAAATACAATAAGGATACAATGAACAAATTGTTAAAATATGCTGAGATTAACAAATCCAAAAGATTTATGAATAAAGATAAGATAAGGAATAAGAAGGAGGAATAAGATATGGTCTGTACATATAAAGATTATACCTTGTATAAGAGAGAAGTTTTGTTACGTGGTGGTAGACCTCAAACGATATATTATTTTGCCAAAAGCACACCCAAATCTGGAGAACCGTGTGATTTGCCAGAAGGATATAAGATTTGTGAGAATCCAAAAACAAAATTCGCTTATATAAAGAAAGCTTAAAGGGAACACAAATTCCCTTTAAAATATTAAAATTTCCAAAATACTTATAAGGAAATAAAAAGATTTGAGGATTATGAATTTATATCCTTGGCAACGGCAACTGTTGAAAACCTATACAGGAATTGGTATAGTTAAAGGTGTTCCAGGTAGTGGTAAAACAATAGGTGCTATGTCTCTTATTAAAGATAGAGGCTATAAAGATGTATTAATTGCTGTTCCATCTTTGCCATTGAAGAAACAGTGGCAAGAGGAACTTAAAAAGTTTGGGTTAAAGGCACGTGTTGAAACTTTTCATAAACTTTACAAACCAGAGAATGCGACAAGCTGTGATTTTTTAATTATTGATGAATGTCATCGTTCAACAAGTGCTATGTTTATCAAGATGTATAAATACATAAAGTTCAAGCATATTCTTGGGCTTTCTGCAACACCTAATATGTTGGCACAAAAACGTTGTGGACCAATAATAATCAATGTTCCGTTGGAAGAAGCAAATGTTGCAAACTTCAAAGTTAACTTTGTATCAATTGAGTTAACACTGAAAGAAAGAGCAGATTATGAACAGTTATCATATCAGCTGAGAAGGTCACTGGAAGATGAAAATAATCCACACCCACAACAGAAACAGATTATAGATTCTATTATTTATAAAAGAAGGTCTATTGTTTATAATGCAAAAAATAGAGTTCCGAAGGCTTGTAAGATTTTGTTTGAGAATAAAGAAAAGAATACTTTGGTTATATGTCAGAGGATTGAACAAGCTGACTGGTTGTCGACATTAACTGGTTATCCTGTTTATCATAGCAAAAATCAAAATGATACTATTTTAGAAGATTTTAAAAAAGGCATACATTCAAAATTAATTTCTGTTGGTATGCTTAAAGAAGGTTTTGATAAGAGGGATATAGATTGTTTGATTATCGTATCCACAGCGATTACTGAGGCACATCATATACAGAGCATTGGTAGAGCTATTCGTCTTCCAAATGATGCTGTTATTTATATAATACTTGCAAAAGATACAACAGATGAAAAAGTTTTGAAATTTAAATCAATGTATAGTCATGAGATAGTTGGCGATTTTACTGGTAAGTATGATACACCAATTTCTGAACTTTCTAAGTTGTATTATAGTTCAGATAGATATAGTTTAGATTCAAGAAATAGGATATTTAAATCAAGAGAGTATGGTAGAGAATATTTTAAAAGCAATCCAATTATAACAGAATTAAAAAGATATTTACCTCGTGGAGGAAGATTTAGAGTATCTGATGATAATAAAGTAATGGTTATGTTTAAAAACAAAGTTGTGGTTGTAACAACTTTAGAAAGTTCGTTGGAGCCGAGTCCAGTCATAGCTGAAAGAGATTTTTGGTAAAATAATAAAAGGATGGTGAGGAAAATGCAAAAACATAATATAACAAAAAAAGAGATAGAGGATGCATATAAAAGATGTGGAACTTTACAAGGAACAGCAGTAGACCTTGGAATACACAGAACCACACTTAGAAAATATATAAAAAGAATGAATATAGAAACAAAAAAACAGGGAATTGATTTAACTAAAGAACAACTTTTAGATGCATATAATAAATGTGGAAGTGCAACAGATGCTGCTGTTTTATTGGGAGTTGGGAGAGAAACATTTACTAAATATTGGAATATGAAAGTTGGTGTTTCTCTTGATGGTTTGTTCAGACAAAAAAAGAGAAAGTTTGCTGATGTGGAACAAATTAAACCACCAATTGAAGAAAGTGTAAATGTCGATGATGAAAAGTTAATAAATGAAATGCAAGAAAGAGGATACTTTGTTACGAAGGCACCAAAGAGACAAGATTATACTTTTACACCATCATTAACAGAGTTTGAAGGAGAAACAATTAAAGTCGGGATAGTTTCAGATACTCATCTTTGTAGTAGATATCAACAGTTGACACATTTACATTCTTTTTATGAACTTTGTAAGAAACGTGGTATAGAACAGATATTTCATGCTGGTGATATTACAGATGGACAAAGTGTTTATAAAGGGCATGAGTTTGAATTGTTTTTACATGGTGCTGATGCACAGGTGGATTACTGTGTTAAGAACTATCCAAAGGTAGATGGAATTAAAACGATTTTTGTTTGCGGGAACCACGATGAAAGCCATTGGAATAAAGCCGGTGTTGATGTTGGAAAAGCAATTGCAAAGAGAAGAAAAGATATGAAATATTTAGGATTTCACGGAGCATACATAGCGTTAAATGGAAATAAGAAAGCGATATATTTACATCACGGTGCTGGGGGCTGCGCTTATGCGAGGTCATATAAGATTCAGAAATTAATTGAACAGTTTTCACCTGACCAGAAACCTTATATGTTATTTGTTGGTCATTATCATGTTAGTAATTGGTTGCCTATGTATCGTAATGTTTCAGCTTGGACTTTGCCTTGCTTTCAAGGGCAAACTTCCTATCTTAAACGCAGAGGGTTATATCCTGAGCTTGGTGGGCTTATAATGGAATTTGTTGTTGGTAAGAACAACAAGCCGATACTTCCTAAGTTTGAGTTTGTTCCTTTTTATGTTCCAAAGAACGATGATTATTGAAGGTGATTAAAAATGATTAATGTTGGTATATGTAAAGTATGTGGTGGAAATATTAAAGATGATGCTATGGGTATTGGTGTTACTTTTTATTGTGATAAATGTGGTATCGCTTATTATAAAGTTCCTAAAGAGTTATGCAATAAAGATGGATTAAGAATAATATATAATATAGAATAGTTATAGATACAAAATATTAAAAGTTCAGTAACCTTTATATATTATCATTTTATTTGTTTTGAATTAAAGGTGGTGAAAAAGGAATGCCTAAAATAATAATTGAAGTGGATGCCCAAGAGATGCTAACATTAGCACAAGAGTTGGAAAAGAAGAACAATGTTAAAGGCATCCGTTTTAAGTATAACAGCATTACAAAAAAATTCATCAAATAGAGAGACAATCTCTCTCTTCTTTTTTTCAAAACTATTAAAAAAATCGTAATTGTTAAATAATATGATTCCGTTACATGATTTGTAAAAGGTGGGACTTATAAGAGGAAATTATATTGGTTTATCTCAGCATGCTATCGATTTTATTAATGGCGAGTTGCTTGGTGACGGTAATTTGACAAAACAAAAACAATCAAACATATCTGATAAATTAATGAATATATGGTTAAATAGAAAGACAGAAGAATGTGAAAACCAATAGTTTTATTAATAGAAAACTCATATGGTTTTTTTACACTCTAAAGTTTTCAGGGAAAGCCTTGGTGGTGAGGAGCATCATTGGGTTTTTCATGGGAGAGAAATATATGTATGGATGGATAGGAAAATATGGTAAACACGGATTTTGACTTATATTTTTCGTTAGGAATAGTTGTTAAAGGTAGAACTGAACCTTTGAAAGAATTAATTAAATATATTGAAAGTTTGCCTGATGTCAATCTTGTTTTTACTAAGACATCAGTTGGAAAACTTCGTATTGTAGATATTGAGGAATAGGAGATATATTATGACAGATGAAAAGATGGTCATCCCAGATGACCTAAAGGGACGACTCAAGAAGTTGTCGGAGGCAAGTGGAATACAACCAAAAGCATTAATGCAACGACTAAAAGAGATTTTGGATACCGATGAAAAAATTTCTGCTATGAATAAATCTGAATTTAAAATCAGATATGCAGTTGCTTTACTTTTGCGTGAGCAGGTGTCTACAGGTAGAACCACAGATTTTTACATTATGCCATTATTGCATATGAGGCATAGAGAGATTAAATCTGATTCTAAGTATGTTGGTGATATTGCAGGACTTGTTAAAAAAATAGAAGTCGATGAAGATGGAAAAGTTATAGACGGTGAAGTTGAATATGGTGCTGGAACTGTTTGGCGAGATGGTGCAAAACAATTGGAAAAATTAGAGCCAGGAAAAGTTTACAAGGGTTCTTTTATCGCTGAAAGGAATAGTTGGGGTTGGCAACTTGGTGGTAACAATCCTGGTTTTGTTGAAGTTGATGGAATTAAGTTTCCAACTATGGAAGAGTTCTATGCGAAGGAAATTGAACCAATGGGTCAGAGTGCTGTTCTTGCAGACCTTGATATGTCACAAAGTCAGAACGCTACTGATATTCATATATTAAATGTAACTATATTAGATGGAGATATTAGAGAAAGGACAGACCATTCTGAATATGGTTTTTATGATATTTCAGATGATTCATTCATTAGTTCAGATAGTGGTGTTCAAGGGCAACGTATTTTTTTAGACCCACGTGATGTTGAGTATGAAGCTGGTTCTTCAGTTAGAATAGGTGTAAATATACAGATGAGAAATGAGCGTATCCAATTAACTCCGCATTTTATAATACCAAATGGAGAAGTTCAAAAAAAGATATTTGAGCCAAAACCAGAAAGACAAGATATGGTTTCAGCAGATGATTTAACACCAGAAGAAGGAAGCGGAGAAGACGAGTTTGGTACCATTTAGGTGATTTAAATGGTTGCAAAAAAAGAAGATGTAAAAAAGAAAGAGACAGACCTTTGGAACGAAAGATTGGTT
>Ga0272442_10011549_pt1 | contig 10753 bp, 8 predicted proteins | sample SSMForm2O_FD_200262 | JGI IMG/M metagenome (GOLD analysis project Ga0272442, IMG submission 200262) | Marine sediment archaeal communities from Little Sippewissett salt marsh, Falmouth, MA, United States - SSM-Form-2O | ecosystem: Environmental > Aquatic > Marine > Wetlands > Sediment ... | reverse complement strand
CTCAGGTATTTCTTATCAGTACCCAAGGTCCTTTTAAACTCAGTAAAGGAGTTTGATGCTTCTGCATTAAAATCCAACATAGCTCTGAGTTTGTCTTTTTTCATTGCATTAAAAGCACTGTCGCCAACCTGGATTTCTTTTTTCTTATTTATATACACACAAGAAGGCAATTTATCTTTTAAGGTATCCGTTTTTAGAATTGTAGGCCTCCCATCAATCATTGTGGCTATCGAGGCAGAAGAATCACCTATGTGTATACCAAAATCAACTTTCACTTGTAACTGCAGATTTTTTCTAATGTTGCCTATTAATCGTGTTTATAAACCAGTAATATGTTTATTATTCCTATGTCGTTAATATGAAGTGTCCGCAAACATTTAAATCAATGTAATATGAGCACTTTCTGATGTATCATTCATCACAATGCAATATGCAATTTAGGTAAATGTCTATAAATCAGCAACTATTTTACAACTCAATATTTAACTTCTCAATCTGTATGTGTAGTATAGATACAAACATAGGCCTAGATATTAACAAAGGGTGATTTTTATTGCTTTTCCACCTCAAAAACCACCATATAGACGGTCTTTTTTGACCTAACTATTATTGGGAGGGGTAGAGTACTACAGAGGGGTGTTAGGGGTAAATAAGCTATGTGGATGGTAGTTTTTACAGGAAAAGCTGCATATAAATAAAACCGCCGGACAATATGTCAATTAGTGTGCTGCTGTTTTTAGTTTAATGTGGTGAATCAGATTAAGCATACATATATAAATAACCCTTTCCCTGTGCATCATATAGAAGTAATGTAGATACTTGTTTTTCAGCACTAAACATTCTAATGTGAGACGATTAATTTGACTTGTATTCTCTTTTTAAGTAATTTAAATCAACAAATTCTATATATTTGAATTAGCTTTTTTACATTAAACAAAACCTAAAATGGGAATATTTAATAAGTTTCGAAAGGAAAAGTCAGAAAAGTGGGAAGAAAAGTCTGAGAATATGAATGATAAGAAGGAGGACGTATCTTCTTTACTTGAAATATTGAAAAGTTCAAGAACTATTGGTACTTCAATAGCTGATAATTACGGCGCATTAGATAAGATAGTTGAAATTGGAGCTCCTGCGGTTGAACAACTGATTAAAACATTAAAAAACGAGAATGACGAAGTTGCACGATGGGTAGCAGCAGAGGCTTTAGGAAGAATAGGAGATGACAGAGCAGTTATTCCTTTAATTGAAACATTGATAAACGATCAACATCCCGATGTCCGATATCATGCAGCCGATGCCTTAGGTACCTTAGGAGATGAAAGGGCTATTGATCCTTTGACAGATGCATTAAAAGACAATGACGACTGGGTAAGAGATTTTGCTGCAAAGGCTTTGGATAAGATTAAGGCAAAAGAAAGCAAGGAGGCAGTAAAGGCCCCATTGAATGAAGAGGTAAACTTGGATAATCAGACAGACGAAGACTCACATGCCTTGGGTACAGCCTCACAACAAGGGAATATAGATACTGTAAAGTTATTATTGGACAAGGGGGCAAACATAGATTGGCAAGACCATAACGGTGAAACTGCTTTAATGGAGGCTTCAAAATATGGGAATACAGAAGTCGTAAAGTTATTGTTGGAAAAAGGAGCAAACGTCGATTTGCAGGATAACAGTGGGGCGACTGCCTTGTTTAAAGCTTCATACGACCCACTATTATCCGAAAATCCAAATTGGAACACTGAAATAGTAGAGCTTTTGTTGGAAAAAGGAGCTAACATGGATTTGCAGTCTTACGGTGATACCGCTACCGCTTTAATGATGGCTTCAAAATTTGGGAATACAGAAGTCGTAAAGTTATTGTTGAAAAAAGGAGCAAATGTCGATTTGCATAATGAATATGGTGAAACTGCTTTAATGGAGGCTGCGGGAGGAGGGCATACAGAAATCGTAAAGCTACTATTGGAAAAGGGGCCAAAATTGGATGTGCAGACAGATAACGGTCATACTGCTTTGTTGCGGGCATCAATGTTCGGGCGGACAGATGTCGTAAAGTTATTATTGAATGAAGGAGTAGATATAGATTTCCTAGAAGGAAGCAGTGGTAAATCAGCATTAATAGAGGCTACGTCTGAAGGACATACGGAAATTATAAAACTTCTATTGGATAAAGGAGCAAATGTTGATTTTCAACCTAACTCGGGTTGGACAGCTACAGCTTTACACATAGCTTCAAGAAGAGGAAATAAAGAAGCAGTAAAACTACTATTGGAAAAAGGAGCAAATCCAAATCTAAAAGACGATGAAGGCAAAACGGCCTTTGATTATGCAGAGAATAACGACATTAAGAATCTTTTGAACTCTCATATGGATGGTCACTAGATTCACCGGGTGCATATGCTCCACCAAACATTATAAAACAACCGCCATCTGAATTTACATTATTTGTAACTTTTCTATAACTTTTTGCAAGATAATCGCCCAATAAATAAGGAGCTGATTCCTTAAATAATAAAGTTTCTACATAACCCGGTTTATCAAGTACTGTGGGATCTTTAATCCATATTCCACTCACTTTTCCGCTACTGTCTTTTACTAGTGAATAATCTGCCATTTTATAGTTCTCCTTTAATTTGTTTATTTATGTTGAAGTTTTCCTGAATCCTATTATTGTATGGACTAAGTCGTAATTGTGTATTTCGATTAAACTAACCATTTTCAATTTTGTTCTATGAGCGGGAACAGCTTTATAAACTCCCTGTTATTATTAGTTTTTCAGGCATATTAAGTTGGTTTGGATATATAAAATTAAACTAACTGGTTATCAAAGCCAAATAAAAGCCTACACACTAGTAAGGATAAGTGATAGCATTTACACAGAGATATGCATTTCCAATAAGCAATCCATATAGCTTCCCACCTCAAAAACCTCTATATAGACGGTCTTTTTTAGACTATCTCTTATTCTTAGGGATAGAGTACCAGAGAGGGGTGTTAGGGTTTATTATGGTGTGTGATGAGTGTTTATAAATTAAGTGTTGGGACCTATATAATTAATTTTGTTGCTATTTAATAGCCTTAAGTATTCTTTCTGGTTGAATTAATACATCTCTCATTAATAACTTATAAGGCAACTTTTCCATCTTGCTCTCCTTGATGCCATCAAGAATTTTTAATAAAGCATCAGCAGTTAGTAACGAAAGGTTCAATTCATATTCTAACTCACAATCATTTATAAACTCATCAGAAAACTCAGGTGCAACAAGAAGAGACTTTACAACATTATATTCTGATTTTATTACGAGGTCCCTATAGGCTTTCATTTGACGATACACTGAGCTAAATTTATTAAAGCCCTTCTCTTTAACTGATTTACATTCAACTAATATTACATTCTTCCCACCAAGATTTATTACAATGTCAATTTTATCCTTCGCAGTATTTAGTTTTTTCCGCAATGACTCATCAACATTAAATCCCAGTTTTATGAATATTTTTTTTGTTAATTCTTCAAACTTAATACCCAGCTCTGCCTCTGATATTGTGATGTTATTTTCCTTTAATCTTTTATAGTCTCTATATGCAATATTCTCATAATTCTCCAAATACAAGTTCTCTGCATCTTTATAAAAATCTAAAATGTTGGATATTAAATCACCTCTGGACTTTATACCTTTTATTTCAGTAAATTCTTTGAGGATTGATTCTGACAATATTTCAAGTATATCCTGTGGCTTAAGATTATAATTTAATAATAATTCACCTGATAAAACATTGTCTTCTTGGAACTCGTAAAAGTTGCGTAAATATTCATTTACTTGGGGTATAACCTCACCAAGTTCTCTAACTAACTTTTCATATCCGTCCATTGAGATTAAGACTTTTTCGTCTAACTCAAGTTCATTGAAATATTTAATAAGGTTATTTACCTTATCTTCAATGACAGTACCTCTTATTGGTTTTTCTATTCTCAATTGCTTTTCGACTAGCTCATTGAAAAAACGCTTTTTATCACTAAGAGATGTATTCTCTTTATGTACATCTTCTATTAAAAGGTCTTTAAAAGAGACCCCACTATTGATAATAAGATTAATCTTTTCGTCATAACCAAGCTTCCAATCAATACTATGATTTCGACAAGCGATATTTATTAAAGGTTCACGGATGTGTTTCAGAACCCTCCTATAATACTTATTTGCTACTGCTTTGCCTCTTATTCGCCTGAGTACCCTTACAATTTCTTGTGGAATGAATATAGTATTAAGCTTTCTTGAGTAGAAAAGAATACCCATGCTTTTTAAGTCGGATATTAAAGAATCAATGTCTTTTTTAACAACAGGAAGAACGGAATAATCTATTAACTTTCGTTCTTCCATTGACAATCCTAATTGATCTGATAAGGTAAGTAAGATTGACTGTTCATCCGTTGTTATCTTTCTTTCTTGGTTCCGTTTATCATCATTGCAGAAAGCGGTCACAATACAGGACCTGTAAATTTTATAATCTCGTCTTCTTTTTATTTCAAAATCTCCATTATCAAGGTTCAAGTTTTTTGAGAAATCCTTAAGTTTTTTCTCAAAACTTTTAATTTCATTTTCATAAAGATTAACAAACCATTCTTTTTTAGCCATACATCTTCCGTCTCGTATAAGCAAATCAGATATAATATCAAGTTGAGAATGAGTGTTAACAAATTCAGAAGATATATACTCTTGAAACTCGGATTCAATTAAAGTGAATATCTTAGAAATGTTAATATTGTCAACATTCTTTAAATCCTTTGAACTCTCATCCAGAATCTTATCAATTTCGCTATGCTTTTTTGGCGTTTCGCTAATAATGTTATCTATTATCTTAAGAAAAGAGTTTTTCTCTAACGAGTTTAATTTGGAGAGTATTGATTCAAGTTTCATGTTGCAGGAATTAACAGTTGAAAAGATTATTCCCAAATTTAATAAAAGCTACACGAAAAAAATATCATTTGCATATTAATTAGCCTCTAATTGAGATATGCAGGTCCACTAATCAAATCATATTGCTATTTCCAGTTCCTAAACCACCATATAGACGTACTTATTTGACATAACTCTTCTTCAAAGGGGTAGAGTACCAGAGAGTACTATTATTGCTAATAATAGCATGTATATGGTACTTTTTACAGTAAAAACTTTATATAAATAAACACCCCAAAACCAAAAGCATGGGTGGGCTGCTGTATTCCCTTGTGGATGCAGTCCTATGTTAGTTAGCCATCAGCAAATTATATAATGTTATTCTGATTGTCTTGCATATGAACTATGAGAATACTGAATTTTCCATTCTCCATCAATGTTTGCCCATAAATATGTTCCGATCCATTTAAAAGTTCCTGCATTCGTGCTGTCTTTCATAATAATAGTAAAATCACCTTCTAATACTTCAAGAACTTTATTTTCAGACAATACAGAATAATGTGTATTATGAATATTTGATGGAGTAGACAATCTATTATCAAACATTGCCCCCCCTGAATCACCTTGCTTATATGTGACACGCACACCTGTTACGGATGAAACAGGTTCTGTTTGCCATATTTGTTCAGAATTCTCATCAAAGAATTTTCGATATTTATTAAAAGTTTCATTGTCATACGTACTTGATAATAGTGACAGTCGTTCTTGGCTTACCACTTTTATAGCTTGTATAATAGCATCTTTAGCATTATCGGTTAGTTCAGTCTCAGTCTGACAGGCATAGGTAATAACTAAAATTCCCAGAAGTATATACAGTAATTTTTTCATAATAAGTTAGGTTTTGTGGTTAATTAAAAGCAAGTTATGAAATTCACTTATTAAAGTCCAGTAAAAGAAGGCTATTTAATTGCTGTTTCCACCTCAAAAACTCTCCAGACAGACGGTCTAATTTGGTTTAATCCCATATTTTAATGGTCTTTAACGCATCGAACAGGTATTCCATATTTTTTATTCCTGGAGCCTGTGTATACATAACTGGGCTTGATACCGGCAATCCTGGCATTATCAGTATTATCTTCATTATCACTCCATAATACACAAAATCCTGCATAATATTCTGAAGAACTGGATCTAACACCTGTCCATCGTGCAGAAAAACCACTCTCATTTGATGGTTCAGACCGGGAGAGCGGGTCTGAATATAAAAGAGGTTCCGGAAGGTCATAACTACCCTCATTCAGTTTGATGCCTGCCTCCTGACCTGCCTCCTCAAAGAGATTTAACCATTCCAGTTCATCCGGCATGTGCCAGCCATCCGGGCAAAGTTTACCTGTATTTACTGCATACCAGTTATACAGTGCGCCGTACCTATCCATATAGGTTAGAGAGTCATTTTCATACCAGCAATAAGCCGGGCTATTCAAATCTTTCCAGACTGTATTATCTTTTATAGGTGGTATTGCACTGCCATCATTATATTTTGTGGTTTTCAGATTTTCGGCAAACCATATTTCTTCTCCTATTGTTATAGTATTATATGTATTGTTGTCATGGTCTGTAACGGTCAGGGAATTATACGTTATGAATCTCATATCCTGTCCATAATAAGTTTTAGTTCCATCTTCATGCTGAGCTTTTATCCTGTAATAATAAGTTGTTCCCGGGAGTAATCCTGCAATATCTATACTGCAGATACTACTCGAAGGACCTGCCAACAGGCCAGTATTGTATTCTATCGTTTGTCCATAACTGGTTGTTGTACCATACTCAAAAAACACCCGGGTCGGGGTGCATGTTCTTATAAAACCATGAAGCCGGGCAGATGTCTGCGACAAAGAAGTAACTCCAATAGTAGAGGCTTCAGTGATTGCCTTTGCCTGGAAAGTAGACACACATAGTCCCCCAACAGGACGAATTTTCATGATAGTCTTATCCAAAGTCACGATCTTATATTCATCCCCTAAAAAGACTATTGTCTCGTTGTCTTTAAGCCTCCACGTACCGCCATATATTGACTGGTAAATCTTTTTATATTTTAATAGTTGACCTCCTGGTTTAAATATCCAGGTATATACATCCGGATCACTTTCAGTACCACAAATATCAAACTCACCCCAGATAACTGAAGTTAATAAATCTGTATCAAATTTTTCTCCTGACTCTTCTTTCTCGCACGCCAGGAAATAAACACTAGTCAATATTAATAACAAGGTTCTTATGGCTGACTTCATGATCCATTATTACAAGTGTAAAATAATATACAAGTTACCCCATATGAAATGAAAAGTCAAGTATCTCTAAAAAGGGGTTAATTAAAACTTAAACGTCTATTTTAGCTAACTTTTTAGCAGAGTAGTAGACACTTGGACATAGGTGTTAGGGATTAATAAGGTGTGTAGATGGTTGTTCTTTACTGTGAAAACCATGTTTACTTATAAACCCCCAAACCTTGGCTTGGGGGTGGTGCTGCATTTCCTCGTGCAGTAAGCTATGAGGGGTCTGCCATGATTAAGGTTGAAATAACATGGATTGCTTCATTTACTGCACTCTGTTGTGAAATATACGTTTGGACTACCGGTTGTATCTATTACAAGTTTCATGCAATCCCAGGACCCGGGTGGAGGAGTTGGTGGAAATGGCAATATCCATACGCATACCTGAAATAGAGTGGGCATATATGATAAATCAAGATCTAATGAACAATAATTGTCCATAGTACCCAATAAGTTATTATTTGAAAGATCTAATGTGGTTAACTGGTTACCAGAACACATAAGAATCTGTAATTCTATATTATTTGTTACATCAAGAGTGGATAACTGATTATCCGAACAGGAAAGAAAAGTTAATTCTGAGTTATTTGATACATTCAATTCAGATATCTGATTGTTATCGCAATCGAAAAATGATAATAAGCAGTTGTAAGCAATGTCAAGGTCAGTCAACTGGTTCCCTTGACATCGTAAATCATATAGATCGGTATGACTAGAAACATCTAAATCGGTCAGTTGGTTCTCATTGCATAGTAATTTAATCAAATTGAGGTTATTTGATATATCTAATTGTGCCAGTTGACAATTGTCGCACCACAATTCTCTTAAGAAATAATTATTTAAAATATCCAGAGTGCCTAAGTTATTATCAGCACACCAAAGAATCTCTAATGCACCATTATTGATAAGATCAAGAGTCGTCAACTGATTATAGTGACATTGTAAGACTGTTAATTCATAATTCTGCGAAATATCTAGAGTAGTAAGCATGTTCCCGGCACATCTTAAATACTCAAGAGCGTTATTTCTTGTTACATCCAGACTGCTTAAATCATTGAAGCTACACCATAAACATTTTAACAAGGTATTATTTGATATATTCAGACTGCTTAATTGGTTAAAACTGCAAATCAAAGTGTCCAGATTAATAAAAAACTCAATGCCTTTTAGATCTGAAATATTACGTTCAGATATACTTAAATAGGTTATTGCTTCAGCTTCTGCAGGACTTATAATACTATCACCATTTGTATCAACGCCCAAATCTATCAAAGCGTTAAGAAAGTTTTGATCAGGTATAGGACCTAGAGGTTCCTGATCTTTCTCACAACTGTGGAAATATACAGATGCCAATAAGATTAACAAGAGTTTTATAACTGGCTTCATAATCAACCGGCATAATTGTCATATAATAATCAAGTTAGGTTAAAGAGAAGAGAAAGTCAAGTATTTGTAGGTCGTAATCCATTTAAACCATATATAACATTATAATGGAAGGCCCACCAGGTATCCATATATAAAAGGAATAATCCAACAAGCAATCCACATTGCTTTTCTTACTCAAAAACCACCATATAGACGGTCTTTTATAACCTATCTTTTTAATGTATTACCTCCCCAGGAAATATCATAATCAGATGCATCTATCTGGTCTGTTACCTGAACTAACCCTGAACCATCAGCATTTACAGCCATAAGATGAAAGCAACCATCCTGTCCGTTGGGAACATTAAAAAGGAGTTTTTCACCATCTGGCGACCAGCAAAGGGAGACATATGACTTACAATCTGATAAATATGTATAGATAATAGCTTCATAAGAAATCTCAACTCTTGCAAGAGAAGTTATGTTAGTGCCATCGGGATTCATAGTTTTAATCGAGATAGCCTGCTGATGCATAAGGGAGTCTCTCTCGAGTATTGCAAAAGCTATTTTCGTTCCATCAGGAGAGAATACTGGAGAATGAGGCTCTTCAGTGGTTGTATCAGGGACCAACACGCTAACACCTGGCTTCCCAGTATATGGTTCGATCTTCAGTATACCGCTTGATTTTGATCCTCCCTTGCTTGCACATACAAGTTGTCCATCGGGTGACATTGAAAATCTGCCGGACGGATCAATCCACCAATAGGGATCATCTCCATAATAAAACTTTGTCAGCTCTACCCTGTCTGATGAATTTTTAGTAGCTGAGAGCATGTAAAGTGGCCCTTCCATATAATCATTATAATATAATATTTTTATACCATCCGGGGACCAGCTAGGACAGGATCCACCTCCGGAACTCATGACAGGAATACAATTAGTCCCGTCATTATTCATACAGTAAATGCCCCAAACGAAACCATTATTAGTTTGCTTTCTTAGTGAACAGGCTATTTTTGAACCTCCGGGAGAAATACAAGGCCTGTTTATAAGGCTATTTAAATCAAATCCATATGAGCTTTTCTGGTCTACATCTATTATATAAAATCCACTGTTATCCGAAGAATTGAGCCGCTTAAATAAAATTATTCCAGACCCAAGTTCTTCAAAGGGAATATCACCGGTTAATGGTTCCAGTGAAATAATCTGGAAATGATCGTACTCTTCAAAGATTTTTTTACAACTTATTGTAATCAGGCATAATATACCTGCAACAATTGCCATGTAAATCCATGGTTTATAATTTATTTCCATCATTATTAAAAAGAATAGAATCAATAAAATACTGTATCATTTGTTTATGTTTTAATTAAATAGCGGTTATCATATCATAAATTTTTCATGTATTGACCACAGTATTTTAATTCTTATCTCGATTTTGGTTTCTTTTTTTGAAATGGCTTATAATAAAGAGAATACCGACAGTAATAAAGGGTAGATTTATAATCATAACAGTACTGATGCTATGCCCGACCGAGTTATTCATCTGATAATTATGCATAAAAATAAACGGGCTTAACCCAAGGCCAATTAAGGTATAGATTATACCTCCGGCAAATTCCCATTTCCAGGCTACAATCAGTAAGGCTGTTAAAATATATGTAGGAATAAGTTCTATGAGAATCTCACCTATCTTCTGCCATATAATCAAATCAGTATTCTCACCTCCCAATACAGCAAATAAGCTAATGAATATAATAGCCAGGATACATATGATTCGTGGTGTCCAATGAAGAATCCTGATACTTGTTTTCATATTATTAGTTTTTATTATATAGTCAAGCTCTTTGTAAAATCCAGTTTGTATTTTTGATACCAGGTTTTACTCTCCCCTACTACAATTTAGGAAATAGTTTAATATCAGGCAATTATTTTATATTTCATTATTTAACCGCACTCTTAATAGCTCTGCGTCTGCCTAAGTTTGCCCCGACAATTGCTCCTGTAACTGGTAATACTAAAATACCACACATGATTGTTACCTCTCTTGACATGTCTGCATCTGCAAAAGCAAGGACTAAAACCAATAGAATGAGTAATCCACTGCATATGAAAGGAGTATGCCAAACACTCTTTGGATATCTCCTGCAGATAAAAAAACAA
>Ga0272442_10011548_pt1:0-7500 | contig 10754 bp, 11 predicted proteins | sample SSMForm2O_FD_200262 | JGI IMG/M metagenome (GOLD analysis project Ga0272442, IMG submission 200262) | Marine sediment archaeal communities from Little Sippewissett salt marsh, Falmouth, MA, United States - SSM-Form-2O | ecosystem: Environmental > Aquatic > Marine > Wetlands > Sediment ... | reverse complement strand
CTTTGCCTCCGTCTACCATAAACAAATCGGGCATCGGTTTGTTTTCAGACTGCAGGCGCTCTACCCGCCGCTCAAGGACTTCGGCCATCGACTGAAAATCATCGGCGCCTTGCACTGTCTTTATCTTATATTTTCTGTACTCGGATTTTCTGGGGCGGCCGTTCTCAAAAACAACCAACGAGGCCACAGAATCTGTTCCCTGTATATTGGAGATATCAAATGCCTCTATACGCACCGGCGGTTTATCAAGCCCCAGGTCCTGCTGCAGAATACCTACTGATTTCGATATGCGGGTTTCCAGCTTCTTCCGCTGGATCATAATTTCGGTCAACAGCAGTTCAGCATTTCTGGTGCACATTTTCATGAGTCCGGCCTTTTTGCCGCGAACAGGAATGTGCAGCCTTACTTTCCCGCCTCTCTTCTGTCCCAGCCATGCTTCAATGCCGTCCATATCTTCTACTGCAAAGGGTATATCAATCTGTTTGGGCAGAAAATCATTATGCAGGTAAAACTGCTTTAAAAAGCCCCCCAGAACATAAGCTGCATTGTTCTGCTCACGGTTGTCCATGTAGAAATGAAGCCGGTTTACAACCCGCCCTTCACGTACATAGAACACGACACAGCAGCTTATGGTTGACTCCGATGCAATCGTGATAATATCCCTGTCAGAATAGACCGAATCAACGACCTTCTGCATATTTGTAAACTGCATTACAGCTGCTATTTCATCACGGACTTTGGCGGCTTCTTCATATCGTTTTTGCCCGGACAGCATATTCATTCTTTTTTTCAGATTATTAATAAGCTGCCGGTTTTTACCTTTAATAAACTGTACAACCTGATCCACATTCCATGCGTACTCCTCCTGTGGGATACGGCCCTCACACGGCCCCCGGCACCTTCCTATCTGATAATTAAGGCATACCCGGTGTTTCCCTCCTGCAATGGTTTCCCGGGTAATTGTCCTGGAGCATGTTCTCAGGGGAAATATCCTCTGCACAGCAGACATCAATTTACGCACTGCTCCGGCATCGGTGTAGGGCCCGAAATAGAGCGAGCCGTCCCTGATAATCTTCCGTGTTACAAATACACGGGGAAAAGGCTCATGCGTCACTCGTATATATGGGTAGGTTTTATCGTCTTTCAGATTGACATTGTACCGGGGCTTATGCTCTTTTATAAGGTTTGATTCAAGAATGAGCGCTTCAACTTCAGTATCGGTCACAATGTACTCGAAATCAGTAACCTTTGACATCAGGCGTTGATGGCGCAAGTCACTTCCTGTGCTCCTGAAGTGGGACAGAAGCCTGTTTTTCAGTTGTTTTGCTTTGCCGATATAAAGGATGGCTGAATCATTTTTTTTCAGCAGATAAACACCCGGCTTCCTGGGAGTCCGTTTCAATTTATCCTGCAGCGCAGACATGCTCTACGACCCCCATACTGCCTTGACCAGCCCGGGAAGCATCTGTCCTGCCGGTTTGTTAAATGATTCATCGACATGACTGGTCACTGCTGTTGTTTCTGTGTTGATTTCAACGACCCAGGCACCCGATTCCTTTGCAATTATTGGAAGGGAAGCCGCAGGCTGAACCTCGGCTGAAGTCCCGATACATAAAAACACATCACATTTTTTTGATGCCTTGAACGCAAGATGCAGACTGTCGGCAGGGAGAGATTCACCAAACCAGACAACATCAGGGCGGAGCAGTCCGCCGCACGGGCAGGTTGGAAGCCCCTTGCTGCTGCCGCTGGAAGTATCAGGACTTACAGCACCGCACACAGTGCACCGGTTTCGCATGATATTACCGTGCAGTTCCAGTACATTTTTTGACCCTGCCTGCTGGTGCAGTCCATCGACATTTTGTGTAATAAGCCAGAATTCTGGCACAAAATCTTCCATTCGCGCCAGAGCTTTATGCCCTGTATTGCATGAGACCGAACCGATTATCTCACGCCGCATGGCATACCATTCCCACACCAGCTCGGGATCATTAATAAAGCCCGCGTTGCTGGCCAGTTCCTGCGGTCTGTACTGCTTCCACAGGCCCTGCTTGCCTCTGAATGTCGGGATTCCGCTTTCTGCTGAAATACCGGATCCGGTCAGGACAGCAATACAACGGGCCTGTTTCATTCTGGATATAAGGCTGTTGCTTATCACAGAGCCCCCTTAGTATCTGCTATAATTAAAAAAAGCCCAGCACTACCAATGTCGTACCAGGCTCCTTTTATTCAAACAGATAAAATACCTGTTAGCGCCGCTCCTCAATACGGGCTGCCTTGCCCCGAAGCTTGCGGATATAGTACAATTTGGCCCTTCGTACCTTACCCCGTCTCAGTCTCTCAATTTTTTCTATACGGGGTGAGAACATGGGGAATACACGCTCTACGCCAACACCGCTGGACATCTTCCTGACAGTGAATGTCCTGTTGACGCCTTTACCTTTCTTCTTGATAACAAGGCCCTTAAAAATCTGGATTCTTTCTTTATCGCCTTCAATTACCTTGTAATGAACAGCAACATCATCTCCTGCCTGGAATTCGGGGATATCTGCTGTTATCTGGTCTGCTGTTACCATGTCAAGGGGATCCATCTGTATCAACCTCCTACATATGCTAAATAGTTACTGATTAATCATTTTTATGTTATATCTCCGTCAAGGAGATCGGGTCTTCTCTCTTTTGTCCGTTTCAGGGCCTGCTGTTTTCTCCATTTTTCTATGTTCGCATGGTGCCCCGAAAGCAGCACCTCGGGTACACGCATCCCCCTGAACTCTTCCGGCCTGGTATAATGGGGATGATCGAACATACCGCAGGTAAAGGTATCACCCTCGGCCGAATCAAAATCACCCAGCACACCGGGCAGCAGACGCACAACACTGTCGATAATCACTGCCGCGGCCAGTTCTCCGCTGGTAAGCACATAATCACCGATGGAGATCTCATCGGTCACCAGAGAATCGACAACTCTCTGGTCAATTCCTTTATAGTGGCCGCATAAAAACACAAGATGCTTCTCTTCCGCCAGTTCAACAGCCTTTGCCTGACAGAAAGGGACACCCTGGGGTGTCGGAAAAATTATCCTCGGCTCTGTGCCGGGATAGGCCGATTTCAAAGAGTCAACTGCCAGGAAAATCGGCTCTGGTTTCAGAATCATACCAGGGCCGCCCCCGTACGGCGCATCATCGACTGACTTGTGCTTGTCTGCAGTAAATTCTCTCAGGTTCACCGCTTCAATGGAAACTGCACCTTTTTCCTGGGCGCGTTTCATCATGCTTTCATTGCAAAGCGGATCTATCATACCCGGAAACGGTGTCACCGCATGAATAAGCATACTAATCAATCAATCCTTCAATGGTCGAGACAACAACTGTGCCCGCTTCCACATCTATTTCGTTTACAAATTCCGGTACTGCGGGTATCAGCACCTCTTTCCCCGACGCGTCTACAACATATACTGACTGGCCGGGGATCTCAAGTACATCGGTTATTGTCCCGACATATTTCCCTTCAGCAGTACTGACTGACAGGCCAATCAGCTGAAACACATACAAACCGCCGTCATCCCTGGGAGGCAGCAAAGCCTCATCTATCAGGCATTCAGCCCCTCTCAGTAATTCAGCTCCGCTTCTGTCTTCAACACCCGCCAATCGCACAATAAGAATATCACCATGAGGGCGCACCTGAACAATCTCTTTCTCTTCATTGATACTGCCGCTCTGAAGAAAAATCGAGGCACCCGCATAAAAAACCTGCCGGCAATCATCGAAAGGGCGTAAACGCACCTCCCCCCTGATGCCGTGAGGTTTTGAAATTACACCAATAGAAATCAACGATCTAACACACTTCTCCAAATGTTCAGAATGCAGCTACTCCAGGATCTCAAGAACAGCACGTTTCCCCCGTTTGGCAGATGCAGCAGCCAGCAGGGTTCTCATCGATTTGGCAGTCTGGCCTTTCCGGCCGATAACTTTTCCCAAATCTCCATCGCCAACACGAAGCTCATAAACAGTCGTTTTTTCTCCTTCTACTTCGGTTACGTCAACAGCGTCTGGAGTATCAACCAAATGCTTTGCGATATACTCGATGAATTCCTTCATCTGTCCCTCCTTTTTCACTTTCGCATCCGTCCCGATTGTTCATAAATCCCCGCCAAAAAATGAGGACAGCTGCAATAGCTATTATTCCATACGTTGGCTGGCTGGGGATTGAACATCCACCAATAATCATACGTTTATTGATTTTCTTTTTCTTGCTGTTGGTCAACCGGATCCTGCTCTGGTTTTACCTCTTTCTTTTCTTCTGGTGCTTCTTCTGATGCTTTTACATCCTTGTCTGCAGCATCAGTCTGTTCTTCTGTGGCTTTTTCCGCAGGTTTTTCTGCTTTTTCAGCAGTATCTTCTGCTGGTTGTTCAGGCGCTTCTTCCTGGACTTGGTCTGCTTTCTCGGTTTCTTCAACTTCTTCGACTATAATTTCTTTCTGTTTCTTCTCTGCTTTCTTCTCCAGTGCCCTCCGTTTTTCAATCTGGAGTACTTCCCACTTTTTCATCTCTTCTTCTACTTCACCGTCGCTCAGCCCTCTTTTCTTCAGGCTCCGTTTGTGCAAAATACCATTATGCTTCAGCAGACTTTTTGCTGTATCTGAAATCATGGCTCCTGTGCCCAGCCAGTAGAGAACACGCTCTTCATCAATAGTAACTTCCGGCGGGTTAACCATAGGATTATATATACCCAGTTTTTCTATAAATTTACCGTCTCTTTTAGCCCGTGTATCCATAACTACAATCCGGTAAAAGGGCTTCTTTTTCCTGCCCATTCTAGTCAATCTTATCTTTACTGCCAACGAAAACCTCCTCCTTTTGCATTTGTTTCCTTTCGTTGTCGATCTACAGTCCCATTGGCAAGCCGCCTGGAATCGATCGAGGACGAAAACTATTCATCTGTTTAACCATTTTCTGCATCATTTTAAATTGTTTTAACAACCGGTTTATATCCTGAACAGTTGTTCCGCTTCCGGCCGCAATGCGCTTTCTTCTGCTCCCGCCTATAATGGAGGGATTCCTCCGCTCTTCAATGGTCATGGAATTTATCATGGCCTCAATACGGATCAGTGCGTGCTCGTCAACCTGCATGCCTTTCATCTGTTTTCCCGCTCCGGGGATCATGCCTACAAGCTGATCAAGGGGCCCCATTTTTCTGACCTGAAGAAGCTGGTCAAGAAAATCCTCAAGAGTAAACTGGTTTTTCTTGAGTTTCTTTGCCAGACGCTCGGTTTTCTTTACTTCGGCCTTTTCCTGGGCTTTTTCCACAAGGGATACAATATCGCCCATACCGAGTATACGTGATGCCATTCTGTCCGGATAGAAAGGTTCGATATCCTCAAGCTTTTCGCCTTTGGAAACGAACTTTATCTGTTTGCCGGTAACCGCCTTCACGGAAAGGGCGGCACCGCCTCTGGAGTCACCATCCATTTTTGAAAGAACGACACCGGTAAAATCAAGCCGCTCAAGAAAAGCCCGGGCTGACCGCACTGCGTCCTGGCCTGTCATACTGTCAGCCACAAACAGAATTTCAACCGGTTTAAGATACTCCTTCAGACGGACCAGCTCGTCCATCATTTCATCATCGATATGCAGCCGGCCTGCCGTATCAAGAATGAGTGTATCATACCCCTCTTTGCGGGCCTTTTCAACTGCCTTTGCCGCAATAACCGCAGGATCATCTGAATCAGTCTCAAATACCGGAATACCTGCCGATGACCCAACAACCTGCAGCTGCTTTACTGCAGCAGGCCTGTATACATCTACACTGGCCAGAATCGGGCTGCGGTGTTTTTTCTGCAGGAAAACGCCGAGCTTTCCGGAAAAAGTAGTCTTTCCCGAACCCTGCAGGCCTACCACCATAATAACCGATGGGGGTATACTCCCCTCTTTCAACGGAGCATTGTCTCCGCCGAGCAAAGAAGTCAGTTCCCAATGCACTATCTTGACCAGCTGCTGTCCGGGGCTTACCTTGGGAGCAACTTCAGCACCCAGTGCCTTCTCTTTGACAGCCCCGATAAACTGCTTTGCAACTTTATAATTAACGTCCGCTTCAAGAAGCGCCCTGCGCATCATTCGAAGCGGTTCATCAATATTTCTCTCTGAAATTTTGCCGACACCCCGTATTGTCCTCAGCGAGGTGTCAAGTTTTTCGATTAACTCTTCAAACATAATAACATACTAAGCTGTCTAAGTTAAATAAATATTTTTGAATACGCAAGAGTTTTTTATACCTCACCTGTGTTACTCTTTCCCACTGAAAAACCCATTCTCCTAATGTGTTTGAAAATAATGATTTTTATTTTTAATTTCAACATAAATTATTACTTTTACTATTGACTAAATGGAAGAAATTATTTACAATTCTTCATACAGGCAGCAATATTATATTATAGAGAGGATTTTATGAAACTTTTTTCCTGTACTCTCGACAATAACATGTTCTCTATTGGTGTTGAAACAGATCATGGGCCGATTAACCTCACTGCAGCCCTTGAAATTTACCAGAAAGCCAAAGGGGATAAAAATCCGGCTCATGTCCCTTTCCTTCAGATGCTTGTTGAATTGGGATATTGCTCAGGCTCAGCCATACAATCGGTACTTTCAGAACCGTGGGTAGCTTCCAAAATAAAAGAACTCCTGCTCCCTGACACTGCCGTAATACAGCCTCCCATACAGCGGCCGTCCAAAATAATCTGCCTCGGCCGCAATTACACAGCACATGCAAAAGAGCTGGAACACCAGGTACCCGATGTCCCGCTGTTTTTTTGCAAAGCTCCGTCCTCTGTTACCGGCCATAATATGGAAATCGTTATTCCTGCGTGGCTCGATACCCGAGTCGACCATGAAGCCGAACTCGGCATTATTATCGGCAGACAGGGGAAAAACATTCATGAAGACGATGCGTTCTCATACATTGCCGGCTATACTATTGTAAATGATATAACCGCCCGGGACATGCAGAAACAGGACATCAGTGCAGGCGACCCCTGGTTCCGTTCAAAAAGCATTGACACATTTCTGCCGACAGGTCCGTATATTGTTCCGTCCGATGTATTGACAGACCCCGGCAATTGTGAAATATCCCTAACAGTGAACGGCGACATCCGTCAGCAGTCAAATACAAGCTCGATGATATTTAAAGTGCCTGAAATAGTTGCCGACATTTCCCGGTATATGACCCTTGAACCCGGTGACATCATTGCCACGGGCACCCCTGAAGGCGTTGGCCCCATTGTGCCGGGAGACGCGGTTGAAGTGAAAATCCAGGGGATCGGCACTCTTTATAATACGGTAGCAAAGGAAGGGCAGTGACAGAAAAACCTGTGGTACAGAACGCCGACTACTATATTGAAGCCCTCGGCCTTCTGCCGCATCCCGAAGGCGGCTTTTATAAAGAGGTCTACAGGTCTGAAGAGGCCATTGCCCGGGAAGCCCTCCCACCGCGGTTCTCCGGAGACCG
>Ga0272442_10011547_pt1 | contig 10755 bp, 7 predicted proteins | sample SSMForm2O_FD_200262 | JGI IMG/M metagenome (GOLD analysis project Ga0272442, IMG submission 200262) | Marine sediment archaeal communities from Little Sippewissett salt marsh, Falmouth, MA, United States - SSM-Form-2O | ecosystem: Environmental > Aquatic > Marine > Wetlands > Sediment ... | reverse complement strand
GTCCCCGCAGTCCCCACAAACACAGCATTGGTCGCCTGCTTCCCGCCGAAGTTGATATCGCCCGTGAGTGTCCCGCCAGACAACGCTACCTCCAAGGGATCTTGGTTTTCCCACCTGTTATCCGTACTGTCCCATGCCAACACATCATCATCACCCACACCCGACAGCGTGGTGTTCGTCGCCAAACTCAACCCGCCAGCACTCGTCTCCATCAACGCTGTTATCTCAGCATCACCGCCACTGGCCGGAAACGTGATCGTCGCCACCTTCAACGCCACGCTGACCGAACCCGTACCCGAGTTCCCGCCACCCACAACGTTCGTCACGGCATACGGATCGGTCTCCCCAATTACCACGTAAGTCGCCGTACTGTCATCATCATCGTACAGGCTGTCGATCACCTTGATCACGCCCTGACAGATCGTTGCGAACACGTTCGTGTCACCCGATTCCCATACCGCCATCTCGCACTTGTAGTTCCCGTTAGGAATGTTCGCCATGTTCGTCCGCCCGACATTCCACACGATAGACGTACTGTTCGCCACGTTGATCTGGTTCGTCCGCCAGTAAAGATACACGGTGTCGCTCTTCTTGTTGGACACCTTGATCGCCCACTGGTTCGTATAACTCGACAAGTCAGTATCGAAATGCCACGTATTAGACTGACTGTTGTAGCCTACCCAACGCCAATCGAAATCGTTCCATCGCCCGTCTATCCCGTCAGCGATCTTGATCGACGCCTCGTTGGTCTGGTACGGCAACGCATGGGTCAGCATGGGGATCAGCAGCATACAAGTGATAAGTAGTATTCTTGTCATCGTAAACCCTTCCAGTATTCCTTCATCATTTCCCGCTCTTCGCGTTTGGCAAGTCTCCGAAATTTGGCGGTTTCATAGCTTGAACGGTTCAGGTCTTCGTATATCGCCTCTATGTCTGGATCTACATGACCAATCGGGAACGGAACCAGTTGATCTATCGGTGAACGTCTAGCGGGTTCACCGGTCATTGACGTATACGGTTCCACTTCCCTGCTCAAATAAGGAAGATCACGCTTCAGGGTTTCGGAGAATGAACGTGGACGACGGTGTATCGGGTCTATCCAGTTGGACACGTATCGCACAAGTCCACTGGCGGGAATGAACTGGCCACTGGTAAAGGCAAGAATGCGCTCCTTGCTCATCCCTTCTTCGCCGCCGATCAAACGCAGGAATCCACTTACGTTGTGCAACGGGGTTTGGCTGGTGAAGAACTCGGCCAACCCGGACGCCATCATACCGATTTTTTTGATGTTCGATTCTCCGGCCTGTCGCGGATCGTCTAGCCACGCATCACGAATAGCGGCGGGTATGGCCAATGCAAAAGCAAAAGGACCGAAATACCACATCGGCACCCAATATCCGTTTTCCTTATCACCAATAAGTATCGAAAACGGTTTGCGACCCGAATCGTAAAACGCTTTCTTGTCCTCTTCTTTGCGTGGTGATCGCCACGTTGTTCTGCCCGCAGCCGCCAGACCCGCACCAACAAGAGTTACAAGGCTTCCCACATTGGCTAATGCACGTCCTTCCGCATCCATCCTGCCACCGATATAGGCCAATGGGCTTGCCTTTACGCCCATCTTGGCCCAGTTGATAGGTGTACGCACAAACGGTACGAACCATCCCCACGGCTTACCCAGCACGGGAACCTTGCGTCCCTTGTTGATAACCACGCCCAACGCATCAAGCGCCCTGACAAACAACGGCTGGTTGGGGTCGCGAGCGTCATCACCAATCTGTTTGCGTAGCAGATACTCGCTTGCGAGATCGTTAGCTTGCTGAGTCGCCTTCTCCGGCGCAACGCCATTTCGTATCAGACGAGCCTGTTCACCCGCCACAATCATGCTGCGCACCAACTTATCCTGAGCGTCCATGAACCGGATAAACCAGGTCAACGATTTCGGAAGCTGTTCCATTCTGGCCAACTCCAGCGCCGAAAGATGTCCGGTCTCCGTCCACTTCGAGTCTTCAGGAGCACGCGCCATAGACTCCCGAAATGCTTCAATGGCAGATGGAATGCCACGCACAACATCGGAAACATACCGTCCCGCCTCTTTGACGCGGCCTCTCGCGGTCAAAGCTAATGATCGTGTAATGAAGGCATTAAAAAGATTGTATGCCGTGTTGCGTTCAGTGGTCTGCGGGCTGCTCAACATGTTGTTATACCGATACGCTTCCAGCCACTCACCGATACGCAGAGGTACAAACGTAGCAGCATAGTTGATCGCATCAGTCATGGCCGCATCTCGTTCGGCTCCCTCCGGTAAACGCACGGCGTCGGCAAATCTCTTGTGGATATCGTCACGTACATTGTCAGGAATCTCGACCTTGTTACGTTCGGCGAGCCGGTCAAATGCGCGTTGCCATCCTTTCGGCGTCAGCTTAGCCCAATATGATGCAGCCTGAATGAACCTGCCAGCTTCCCTGAACTGACGGTCAAGATGTTCCGTAAGACGAACTTCGGCATCTACGTTTCCGGTAGCGCGATAGTTTTCAAGGAGTGCTACGCCAAGCGCGGCCTTGGTAGCGGATACGGGTTCATCGGAATACACGCGTTCCTCGGCACGAGACTGGTTCTCAGGCGATCTGCCAACCCAATCAGTCAACTGTTGTACTTCCGCCGATGTCCTGTGCTGTTCGTATGTTTGGGGTTCTATCTCTTGCAGGCGCTGAAGAACATCCTCAGGAACATCCTCGGCCTCTTGCGTTCGTTTTAGGAACCGTCTTGGCTTGCCTTCTGGTTCGGATTCGGCAGGAGCCTTCACTTCCACCCCGCGCTCGACCTGCTGCTCAAGGGTGAGGGTGGGTTCAGCGGGCGTCTTCCCCTCCTCCGCAGCCTTCTCCATCGCAAGGAGTCTCTGCTCAAATTCTGCAAGTGTTCTCGGCTCGCCACCGCCATCATCCAATACGTCCTTCACCAGAACATGACTGTTTGGATCTGCGGCACTAAGCTTGTACCGGCGCATGACTATTTGACGGGCCTTAGCGTAGTTGTACGGTCCAGATTCAGAAGTGGCCTTGGCAGGCGGCAAGGATGCTTTTGGCGTAGGTGCCGTTGGTGCTTCAGTCCGTTGTTGTCCCAACCCCATGTTGGCGGCCTCCATGAGCGCAACAAATCCGCGCTCTATCCCTTCCAGATATTCAACGTCATTCCCGAGATCCTCAGAAGCGAACTTGCCCACGGCAACCCAATCGTCTGCGGTTTCCCATGTGCCGTCCGGTCGTTTCCTTGTGACCCCTCCCGGTTCAAGCCCAACCAAATTTTTCGCATACCGTTGGAAACGTTGTTGGGTTTCAGCAGGAAGCGCAAAGTATGTCTCATTCCAGAACTGTTCACCCGCTTGTTCGGGAGTGCGTCCAGTATCCTCCATGTGGTCCAAGACATCTTGCGCTCGCCCCTCATCTATGTGACGCTGTATAGCCCTACCCAAAATGCTCTTCAAACGTTTCTCAACCCTGTCTGACTCAACCACCTCCTGTTCTCGGGAAGTAGTCAGCGCAGATTCAGAAGGAGCTTCGGCAGGAGCCTCCCTCTCAGCCGGTCGTGCCTGCTCACGCGGCGGGGCTTGCTCGGTGGGTTGGGCTTCTGGCTCCACAGTCTCGGCAGGCTCAGGGCGGGCAGGGGGTTTCGATTCAGGCAGAGGGGGTGGTTTCACTTCTTGTGCGCCACGGTTGCTGATGACTGATCCGACCGTACCCATGCCACCACCCATCGCAGCGCCAACCGTAACCGCGTCGGGTACACCCTCAAACAGTCCCTTCCACGTCGGCCTTTTCAGTTTCGACATGATGTCAAGCGCGTTCTCGCCGATCTGGGCAACCGCTTCCTCGGCACCTTCTATTCCCGAATCTCTCACAATCTCCGCCAGAGCAGCCTTGAACCCACCTTTGAACGCCTGCCTGCCAGCTATCCTTCGTATCAACCCTGCGGAACCCAGCCGTTCACTTAACGCCTCAACCAAACCCGTCCCAATCGCGTTAAGTCGCATCTTCACAGGATTCATGCCGGGAGCAGATTCTTCCAGTTGCTGTAGTTTTTGTCCGGCAGCCGCCGACCCAAGCAACGAAAGGCCCGTACTACCTCCTTGCGTCAGCGCCAGCGCGAGTAACTGGGGGATGTTTCTCGACACCGCAAATGCAAACTTCTTCCCGGCACTGGCGTATTCGCCCTGCCCGACATCTTTCCAGATGGAATCTCTGTCCGGCATAACGGGCGTCACATCCTTCGAGAAGTTGCGTAGTATGCGCGATGCACGACGTCCGGGCTTCGCCGCCAGTTCTTCCATCCGTGGCAATTCGTTGGCGCGCCGTATCGTTTCTTCGCTAACGCCCAATCTCCGAAACGCCTCGTTAATGAATTCTTTACCCAGCCTTCCCGTTGTGGTTTCCGCAGCCATTGTCAGCGCACCCGACACACCCTCCGCCGCACCCTGAACAAAGCTACGCGGGATACCAGCAAGAAGAGATGTTTCCGGCGGAGACGGTTGTTTCGGGCCAATCACCTCGCGCAGCGCATCGCGTTGAGGGGTGGGCTGTTCACCATTTTCTACCCCAGATACATCAAGACCGTCGAGCCAAGAGAAATCATCGGTAGGAGCGGGTTGAGACGCGGATTGTTCTTCACCAAATGTAGACACATCTAACTTGTCCAAAAAAGACAAGTCCGGCTGTGTTTGTTGTGGTGCCGCTAAAACACTTGGATCAAATTTGTCAAGCCAGTCGGCCATTATCGCGCCTCAAGTTCCTTTATCAGATTTCTGGATGCAGCGACTTGTTGCATCGTGATTCCGACAGCATCTGCCGCAGATTGTTTTTCGGCCTCAGTCTTAAACCGGTCAATATGCTCAACAAGCAGTCGCGCCTTTCGATATCTCACTTCGTCCGCGCTCAGATTGCCCCCGCTTTTGTCCAAATCAAATCGAGCATTAGCACCTTCCGCCGAAATGCCTTCTCCCATCGGCACATTACCTGGTTGCGACCGCGCAGGCGGAGCAATACCCTTGATTTCAATGCGAGTTGCCTTACCGGGGTCCAGCGTCGCCTTGTAGTACTCTTCCTGCATGCGGTCGAACGAACGGTCAATGTCAACCGCCCTTCGCAACGCAGCCTTGCGTTCTTCAAGGCTCATATCAGCCGCCATCTTGTTCGCCAATTCCTCAAAACGAAGCGCCTTCTGCTGGTCAGCCACCTTCTGCCATTCTGGAGAATTGACATCAAGACCTCTGGCCCTCAATTCGTCCATCGTCGCCTTCGTCCTCTGATCCTCTATCGCTCTCTCAGCCGCGATCTCGTCTTGGTACGGCAGGGTAGTACCCTCTGGCGGTTCCTGAACGGGTTCCTGACCAGCACGTATGCGTTCCCCGGTCAATCCAGCACCAATCTTCTCCCGATACGGCAACGCTTCCCCTTCGCCGGGTTCAGCCACCGGTTCCGTACCCGCCTGTATCCGCGCTCTCCTCGCCTCCTCACCGGCGATAAATTTCTGCCTCGACACATCGTACTGCCGACCGCTCTCCCGCTGGCGTCTGGCCATCTCAGCCTCGTACTCCTCGCGTTCTCTGGGGCTTCTGGGACCGCCACCCGTCATGATACGTTCCATACGCCGTTCGCCCACGGTCGAGCCACGCATCGTCACACCGGGCCGTTCCTCCGCCTGAATGCCCTCGGTCTGAGAGGGCGTCGTTACATATTCCTGTATCGGTCTCCTTCGCCCACCCCTGTTCATCGCGTCCCAGAACCGTTGTGACTGTTGCTTTACGTATGAAGCCGGAAGTGCCGGTCGTCTAGCCATTGGTTTGCTCCTTATCTGTAATTTTCCATGCCGTACATGTCTATGATCACCATCGGGGTGTAGTCAGCTTCAGCCGATGTGTCTGTGTTAGTAGCAGATGGTTCCGTGCACCAGTATAGTTCCTGTTCGCCGGTTCCCGGCGCGTCGTCCCACGTATCAGAACCTATCCATCCGCTGTCCGGTGGTGCACCCGATGTCTGCGCTATCAACTGCCATTGCCCCTCGGTGATCGAATTCCCGGTTTCCGTATCGTTCGGGCCGATGTCGATAAAGGTGTCTCCGTTACCTTTGCTCCCGTGAAAATAGACGTTCAGTTCGTTTGTCGGTACAGATCCACTTCCCATGTTGGTTGTTCGCAACTCGAACTGATCCCAACCCAACGCTTGCACCCTGAAATACTCAATCGACGCATCGTAATCGTTTGCCCCGTCGTATCCTCCGGTAGTCTTGACGTCAAACGTCAGCTTGCCGAGCGCGTTGTACACGTTGTCCGTAGCGCAAAACGTTAGAGAATAATCCGATTCCGCAGCAGCCTTGGCATCTGCCCAGCTAGATTCACCCGTACAGCTTCCTTCGTATAACTCCACGATCCAGCGTAGCCCCGGATCAATGCAATGCGTGAGATTCGTCAACGCGTAGTACAGCGAGGGGTAACTGTAAGCACCCACACCGAAGTTCCCGTATGTGTGCGCATTGGTCGCAATCGCCATGTTCGTCGTGTTGAGTCCGGTCGTTACGTATGGATAGCCTGAATATGTCCAGTACGGCGGAGCAGGGGCCACGGGATACACCACGCTATTGTTGTTCGCCTCAAGTAGCTGGTCGTCAACCGTGTTTGTCGGAACCCCAATGTTGGCGAACAGATCGTCCATCATCCAGTTAGTCGAGTCGGTAGCAGTCAAACCCTGCAATAACAAGTACGCATACCCGGCCCACCTGTTCGTTGTTACCCCCGTAGAAATCGTTTCATCTATAAGCGCGTTTTTGTAATCCGGTTCAACCCACGCCAGATAGTAATCATCTTCAAGTACCCCGAAAAAGTTGTGGCTGATAGCGTCCTTGATACCATGCGGATACCGCTGATAGACGCCGCCTGCGGTGTTCGTCCATCCACCGGGATTGGAACTCAAATACCAAGCGTGGTTCCATACAGCCGTATTCGTTCGCCCGGTGTCATCGTAGAACCATGACCTGTTCGGATCGCTGTCTTCAGATTCGTAAACGTGTTTGTCCCACCGGAAAATCATGCCCTCATCATGGCCCAGATCCCCGATGTCCTTGTACTGTTGCCCGGTACACTGTAACCGCTCGTACACCGCGTGCCAGCATTGCGAGGCCCAACTGTTCCACACCCACGGCCCGTACCCGCTGGCCTGATCGGTCGCATTGGTCAACTCAACCAGCGTCGGCCAGTTCGTTTCCCATGCACGAACATTCGTTGCTGACACCATCGCTATCACCACACTAACCAGGAATTTGTATTGCACCGACATTGTGGTTCTGAATAGTCGTTACGATATGCCTTGTGTTATTCCAGTTTACGCTAGCCAACCGATAGATGATCTTGCCGCTGCCACCCGTTGGCCAAGCGGGTAACGTTTCGGCATCGCCACTGGATTCCAACTCGTAGAACGTCCACGTCTTAGCCACAAAATCGAGTTCCATGTAAAATCGTGTAGCTACAGTAATCGAAACCGGCGTCGTCCAGTCAGCACCCGTGAAACTGACGCTATCATCAATCGTAATCGTTTCCTGTGCACCCGCAACAGTGAGTTCCCCTTCAACAAACGAGACGTAATCCGTATTGGCCTCTGGCGACGTAACGCTCGACCGGTAACACCACCACGGAACATGGGCCATGACCGATGACAGTCTCGCCTGCAAGTAGATGGTGTCACCGTGGCGAACAGCGTTGATCGTCCGAAAATCCACTTCCACGCGGCGTATGGGTTCCAATCGGTAAAACGAAAGACCACCACCCGTATTGCTGATAACCGACGCTTCAACCGCATCAATCCGCCGTTCAATCCGATCAACCTGTGCGCGTTGTTCTTCAGGATTCAATACCTCTGTGGCAAGTTCCATGATTATGACGGCCAATCCGTGTAGGTCCAAGTTTCAGCCGGATCGTGCGTTACCTTGATGGCCAAAAAATTTCCTTCTTTTGTCAACAAAATCTGTGACCCCTCGTCGCCTCCAGCAATATGGCTTTTCGCCGTGGTGTCAGAACTGGTATAGTTGTAGTCAAGAGTTCTGGTGACTTTCCTCCACTTGAATCCCATAGTCGCCGTCTCGTCTGGAACGCGTTGCACCCAAATGTCTTGAGTTTCAAAATCGTTATCCCCACCCCAACCGGCATACGTGATGGTAATCGTGCGGCCAGTGACATACACGTTGTTCGTACCGTCCTCGTTCTTCGTCCTGCGTGACCGGCAGAACGGGAGGCCACCCGGCGTGAACGTTGTGTCTGAAGAACCCATCAACTCAACCGCATCCGTGTTGCTCACGCGCAGGTAAGCCTGAGTCTGTTCCTCTTCGAATCGCCCTACAGCCGCATTACGCTCGACAAGCAAATTGGAAACAACGTCGGGATCTCCATCGCCCACTGGGTTGCGAAGCGTGGGAAGTGTCAGCCAGTCCTTTACGGTACGCCCACCGTCAGGCTGTTCCTCAATGTACACAAAGGAACGCTGCCACGTATTAGTATCAAACGCTACGCCGTCAATCTTGGGACTGGCTTGTTCGAGGGCAGCAACAAGGTTGTCCTTGGTAGCCTCAGCAGCAGATGGCGACAGATCGGGAACATACCGGATGATCCTACAAACCTCGCCGTTAGGCTGATTGATTGTCCGTTCCAGCTTGGCGTAACTGTTGAAGTTGGCGGCTGTCAGCGTTCCAAACCATTTGTCAGTTTTTCCAGCCATCAGACTTCTCCTTCCGGTCGCAGGGCTTGCGGGGCATCCACCTGTATCTGAACCTCATGGATCAGCATGTTGGCAGGTAACGCCGTGATCCTGAACGCCCACTTGTCAAACCGTTCAACAAGGTTCGGCCTGAACTCGTACCGTGCATATTTGCGATTCTGTTTCTCAATCTTCACGCTTTCGGCGTCATACCACGTCTCGTCGCTCTTCATGATCTGGTACTTCACCGTCTTGTCAGCCGTGCTGTCGTGCGTGTAAACCAACGCTATCCGGTCAATGCAAACCTGGGCAGCCTTATCGTTCCACTTGCTCAACGAACGTGATGTCCACCGGAACCCAGTCGTGGTGTAGTCGTAGAGGCCACCCGTCCCAAGATCCACAACATACTTCTTCGTTCCGTCATCAGCGACCAGCCGTTGTTCCCGCTGGAGCACTCCAGAGCTATTCGTGCCGTCCAGATGCGCCCCGGTAAAGTTGCCAAGATTGTTCCGTATAGCCCGCGTCCATTCTTTCACTTCTCTACCGTCAAAGCTGAACACACCCTTTGGAGAAGACCAGTACACAACATCCCTGAAGTAGCATATATCCGTAGTTGCTTCCGGTCCGCCATACAGCCCAAGATCAATCACGGTACGACGGTCATACGCACCCTGCGGATTCACCGTGTTCGGCAAGAAGTACAGAACATCAGAATGCGTTCCCGGCGTGTCACCCTGAAGGAATGCGGCTACCCCACCAGCACACGGAGCAAGCCACAACAGATCGCAATTCCCAATATCATCACACTGAATCTTCGGGAATCCTTGGGTATACAGATTGTTGCCAAAACCCTTGGCAAAAAAGTAAAGGTTCTGGCCGGCAAGGTCTATTACCCACGCCCTGTCATCAATGTAGTAATACTGTTTGCTGCCGGGAAGACTTACAGGAGTATTGTTATTAGTCGCCGCGTTCTGTTTGAAGGATGGCGGCGTGGTAGCCGTCGAAGGGAAACTCCCCGCGTACAGGGTTCCCGGTTTGTCCAGTCCCAACCCGTAAGCGTCGGGTGTCTGCCCGTCTTTCAGGAATTCCGGCTCAATATCCTTTACGAGAGTAGCCGGAAAATTCGCAGCCAGTGTCAGCCATTGCGACATAGATATCCTTTCCGGCCTACGTAACGACGATATTGCTCAAAACGTCTATGTCATCTGCCTCGTCCGAATCCTGATTGTCATGGGCTATTTCGGTCAGGTATTCGTCAATGCCCTGTTCCCAGTCAGCTTTGGCCGACCGTAACGTGATCGCATCGTTCGCACCCGGTGAACGCGGTTTGAATCCCTGTTGCAGCAAGTGATAGTCTATGCCCAACACAAGGATATACTCGTAATCCTCGTCCAACGGGATGTCTTCCTCGGTATCGTCAATCTCCGTGATCGACGTGGACGCATTCGACAGTATCCGTAACCGATTCAGACAACGATTGACCGACCGCATATAGGCGTTCTGAAACACTTCGTCGTCTACGGGATACCCGTACAGGCTGGCCTTCTCTTCAAATATCGCTGTTCCGCTTATGTCTGCCATGATATCACTTCTGAATCATGAGAATTGCCTTCGTGCTGATCGTGTTGGTATCGCCATCGTAACAACGTAACTCGATCCGCTCATCAGCGATTGGGATCATCACGCAGTTCGTTGCTCCGTCCGCTAATCCCGTACCGCCAGTATCGTGTGCCAGCATCCTAGGCAGTATCCACCCGGTATCAGCCGTCAGATCGTCCACACTGTACAACGTCGTCTCAGCACCCGTCTGTGCGGATTTCGTGACAATGTCGATGTCCAGATCAGGATCAGCGTCCACACCCAGATCAATCTTCACGCCGTACAACAGTCCTTCAATGGCGATATCGGTCGAAATGGCGTTGCCCGACGTGTTCGTTGCTACCATGCTCGACGCCGCATCAAACAGCGTGATCACATCCATCTCGCCCAAAACGCAAGACGAGGCAAGTAGCATTCCTACCAC